>Ga0134127_10001026_pt1 | contig 21715 bp, 14 predicted proteins | sample KB31753_FD_96459 | JGI IMG/M metagenome (GOLD analysis project Ga0134127, IMG submission 96459) | Terrestrial soil microbial communities with excess Nitrogen fertilizer from Kellogg Biological Station, Michigan, USA - KB3-175-3 | ecosystem: Environmental > Terrestrial > Soil > Unclassified ... | reverse complement strand
TAAATCGTAAATCGACATAGTTCCAGAACACGGTTGCGTCGCGTCCAATTTCAGCCAGAGAACCCGCGATCACTCGAGTGTGCGCATGTCGTTCGACTATTTGAAGACCGGCTTGAAGCGCCGTATCGTAAAGTGCGTTAGACAGCTGACAAAGACCGCCGCCGATGGTCAAGATTAGGCAGCCTTCGCGAAGTTCACGGCCCGGCACATATCCCTTCCAACGGCTGGTGCGTCCTAACTGCGTCCAAAAACTGAATACATCTCGGGCGCCCACTTCCAACCCGTTCAGCTTGCGAATGGCGATTCGAAGGTTGTGAATTTTTCCTAGAATGAAAAGACTTTCGATCTCATCGTCGGTCGTCCTCAACGGCGTTCGCGATTCGGCAATAATGGGATGACCAATCAACCTATCCCCGAAAGGCGCTTGCTTAACATTATTCGTCGTGAAGTCGTGAGCTGCTTTTCTTATTTGCAGCACTGTAGCTTTAATACGAAACACCAGCGCTGCTGAAATGCTGGGTGTTGGATTAACCTGGTCTGGCTTGTGAAGTGTGGCTACTTTCATCGCGATGCACCGGAGTTTCCAGTACACGTGATTCATAGCTGCTGCATTCTGGTGAGGTAAGGCGTCGTACCACATGCTAGGGCTGTGGTCTTCCACATCTGCCTGTGAGGTTTAGCCAAACAAACCTGACTCCCGAGTCACAGCGTGACGGTCGCCTGGTCATTCTTCGTCGGCGTCTGATGAGAATCTCGTTCTCCTCCTCCGTACTACACTGATCGACAAGAACATCAACAACTTTGCGTATCTGGTGGCGGTATGCTTTAATCCGCGCCGTCTTGTTTTCAGTGATATCCAGATGAGACTCGGCAGAACGTGCGTTCTCTGAGAACCCTTTCCCGTCCAACTTTGGGGGTTCAAGAAAATGGAAACGAAATCCACGTCTCGGTCAACCACTGTTTACCTACCAATTAAGCCGAAACGTCTACGAAAAATAAGTGATGAAACTCGGGAGGTCCCGAGCGAGCAAGGCTCAAAGGCAGGACTCGTGCGCCAGGTTTATCGCGCTCACGTGATTCTCCTTGCCGCGCTCCTGTGTCTCCTATGCAGCAGCACGATTGTGCTCGCGCAAGCGACCAGTGCCGACTACACCAATGACCTGCCGTCGGTCGAACGCGTGAAGGCAGAGATCAAGGGTTCGGACCCGACCGATACGCTCGCGCGCCAGGTGTCAGTTTTCACTTATCTTCAGGCTTACATCGATCGCATCAAGTCGAACCGTAGCCAGCGTGGCAATTTCACGCCTGGCGAACAGAAGATGTGGAACGCCTATAGAAACGCGGCCTATGAGATATCGCAGGAGTACGCGAAGACGCATACGCCCGCCCAAGCGCAGGCCTTCGAGCGTCTTCATGGGAGCTACGGGATGAACGGCGCGTTCTATGAGGACTGGTCGAAGCGGTTGATCGGGCCGCAAAGCGCTGCCGCGTACAAGAGCGCGGAGGCGGATCTCGCCGCTGCCGGCGAGAGGCGCTACAAGCAGGCGACGGAGCAATATAAGCAGGATCGTGCCGCACAGCAGGCCGCCGACAGACAGATTAATGGCCCTCCAGGTCTACTCTCCGACGATCCCACAGCCGTTACTGCGCGCCGCTGCCTGGAACTCGGAGGTACTACTGCCGGATGTCTGGGCAAGGGTCTGACGGAAGGAATGCTGGACTTGGCCGGGTTCGGTGCTGACACTCGGGAATCCCTGTTTGGACCAGGTAGTGCCGGAGTAATCCTAAGAGGTCTTTACAAAAACCCCTCCACTGTCACCACTCTAAACTTTGGCGAAGGCGCGGTTTCCCTCGATGGCTGCGGCAAACTCGCCTCCGACTCGCGCGCCTACAGTATCGAGAAGCGGTCCGGCTCGGTTCGGATCACGATTCTGAACGAGCCCAATCCAATTGTGCTGACCATGCGCGCCGATGGTGGCCTCACCGGCCCGGGCTTGATTGACGTCAAAGGCCACATCATCGTCGGCTACTTCACCACGACTCACTATGAAAACAACATACCGACCGGAACCACGTCCACCCCAGACTACCGGCCCGCAATGGGTCGCTGCGTGATTGGCTCGTTCGCGAAGCCACCGGATCCCAAGCCCGTGCCTGCTTCTGCGCAGGCCGCCGACGACTCGAACGTTTTGGGCGCGCTCACCGGCGTACTCACCACTATCACTCCAGACGCCGGCGAGGTAGGCCTGCGTATGACTGGCAAATACGGTGGCGGTCAACTGCTGCTCGACTTCACCGGAAACTCCCTGGTTCTCGACTGTGGTGAGGCCCACGTCCGCCAGCCCTACACGGTCGAAAATACGGCCAACGCGCTGTTGGTCCACGTCAAGAACGGCGGCGGCCCGTTCACCCTCGCTCTGCAGCCGGACAACTCTCTGCGCGGCACGGGCAGCACCACCGTCAATGGAAGACTGGTTACGGGTGGGAGCCGCGACAATGTCACGTTTGCACCGCACAGCGAAACCTGTGATCTCGGCACATTACGTCCAAAGACTGGTGCGACGCCTACAGCCTCCGTCACCACGACCGCGCCGGCCCCCGCGGCTGTTGCGACGGCGAGGCCGGCTGCTGCTCCCGTAGCTGCAGGCGGCGGCGCAAATATAAAGCTCACGATCAACTCGTCTTTCCCTGGCGGAGCGAATCTACTTGCAGGAGCGAGCGTGGCGTTGATGAGCGAGCGCTTCGACACGTTGCTGCGCAAGGTGGGCGCGCCCATCGCGGCGGACGCTACACCCGGCAAGGCGTTGCAGGCCTATGCTGCAAACTGCCTTCCGCCCCGGAGCTGCCCGGCCTTTGCGACGGCGATGCATCCGTACTATGTGGTCAAGGGAAACTTCGACAGTGCTGGGAGAGTAGTCCTGACGGCACCAGCTCGCGCGGGGACTTACTACATCTTTTGCTCGGCGAAGGCGCCAAACGGCGCCTTGGTGTGGGATGTGCCCGCAGAATTGAGGATCGGAGAGAATACGATTACGCTGACGGCAGCAAACGCCGAACTCCTCCACTAAATTCACCTGCCGGAAAATTTTTTCGACTCTTCAAAGACAGACGGGTCATAAGGGTCAGTACCGTCCGCGGTATCGGATAGGTAAGGCCAAATCTACCCCTCAATCTTAATTACCAACCTTACTTCTTGGATAACGTTGCAGCATTCCTTCTTCCTGCATCACTTTCTCGATGCCGTTGATGTCCATTGGAACGAAATCAGAAATGACGCGCGCGCTGGTGTCGGTGATCACGATCATGTCTTCCAGGCGCACATAGATCTTTTCCTCCGGCACAACTAACGCCGGCTCAATCGTGAAGACCATGCCCGGACGCAATGGACCAAAGTCAGAACCAACATCGTGTGTCGCCATTCCTACCCAGTGACCCAATCCAGTCCTTGGATTCGCAGCTGAACTCTTGTACCTCGACACAAACTCTCGTGCAGCCCGCTCGTACTCTGGCTTCGAGAACTTCGTGCTCGTGAGAGCGGTTTCCATGTCGCGCACAGCTTCCTGCTTAATAACCTGCGCCGTGACGCCGGGTCGAATCCGCTTGAGGATTGCCTGATAACACGTAAGGTAAAACCCATATAACTCACGTTGCCATGAACTGAACTTTCCGTTCACGGGCCACATCCGCGTTACGTCTGCCATGTAGTAACCAACATCAGGTGCGTAGTCCATCAAAAGAAAATCGCCGTCCAACATTTTCCGTTGACCGGCGTTGTAATGCGGCCAGTAAGCATTCTGCGCACTGGCGATCAGCGAATAGTAAGCGTCGCCCTGGGCGCCGTCGCGATAGAAAGCGTACTTTGCGACCGCGTCCAGTTCGTACTCATAAATCCCGGGTACGGTAGATCGCATCGCTTCCATGAGAGCAACACCTGAGAGCCGCGTCGCTTTCTCGATCATTGTGATTTCTCGCGGGCTCTTAATCAGTCGCAGTTGATCCAGCGTGGGCGTGAGATCGTTGACAGTGAACTGCGGAAAGCGAGTTTGTAGTGACTGAACCAGCAACCCTTCTCGAGAGGAACGACCATCGAAAGGATCAGCTGCGTAGTCACCAATAACTCGAACCGCAAGATCGCGCGACATGGCAGTACCTTCAGCTGGGCTAAACGGAGTGAAAATCGTCCGCGGTGAATTACCGCGAGTGAGACGTGCCAGGTATTCGACCAGCAGATCCGTGGCAGCAACTTCATCGATTCCACTGAGCTTCTTTACCTCTTCTGCATCTTCAGCTGAAAGCAGACGTCCTTCTGCTCGTTCGCGCCCTTCATTACGATGAGGAAGAAAGAGAGTCGCACGCTTTGAAGCCCCATCAAGTAATAAATATGCGTGAGGTACTTCGATGCCACACAAGTAGTAGAACTCGTTTGATTGACGAAAGCGGGTATAGCCAGCCGGACTCGGTGCGCCTTGAACCAGCGCGATCGCAGAAGCACCGATTGATTCATAGACCTTGGCGCGTCGTGCCGCGAATTCTTCAGGTGGAAAGTCGCTTCGAAATGGCGAGAAACCAACTTGGGCACTTACTGCGATGGTCGTGACTAATAAGATCAGCCAGGCGGGAATCAGTTTTCGTAGCATCGATCACCTCGATTTTGTTTTTTGCGGCAAAAGAGTTGTTACTGAATGAAGCGACTTCGGAGGGCGTTACTCTTCATCTTGGGAGCGGTCGATGAGACCTTCAATTCAACGGATCAAATAAAAAGCCGTCTGTCGCGGACGAAACCACTTCATTCCATCCTTAGTTAAATACGCATCGTCCTCCGCCATTATCGTGACTTTCTGTCCACCCCACTCCGGAACAGCGGTAGTTGTGTTCAGTTCGATCGATGTGTAGGACCCTTCGCGAAAGGGTGGCTCCAACGCACTTCCGCCTGATGGACGCCGAAAGTCGATACTGGCGCCGAGCGCATGTCCCTGAGTGCCGACCGAGTGGGAATAGATCATTGCTTCAATTCCAAGGTTCTTCATATCTGCCATGGTGGCATCATAAACTTCAAAGCCTTTGGCCCCGGGCTTAATGTGGGCGAATAGTGCATCCTGAAGTCGATTCGTATTCGCCAGAGCCCGTTTGAGCCCTTCAGGAACATCCTTCTCGCCTTCTCGAAGCACATATCCCATCTTCTGCCAGTCAGTGCTTAGCCCCAGGTGATTCAACCCGCAATCAATGTGAATCACATCGCCGCGCTGGATGACGACCGACTCCTCAGCCACGCTGAGAAACTGCTGTGTTTTTCCAGTTTCCTGTTTTTGTCTTTGAATTCGCAGATCAGGCTGGAACCAAACATCCAACCCGGCATTGTTCACCTGCTGCAGAAACCACCAGCGAACATCGCCGACAGTGGTCTTGCCGGGCGTGATCACCTCGTTTGAGAACGCGCGCTGCGTCAAGACGTCAGTAAGCGCCACTGCGGTTCGATAAGGCTCCAGCTCTTCGGGCAAGCGCGTGTCCATGTATTCAACGATCAAAGGCGCGGCGGGAACGAACCGCGAGGCGTAGTCTGGTCCAAGAGTTTCTGCCAGGAATTTGTAGGCATCATGAGTGAGACCCGTGGTTGCGCCGCGAGTTCCTCCCATATTGAGAGCAATTGTTTTCGGGTTTCGTTCAGTCACCACTCGGCGGAGGTTTGCTGCGATATCTTTGCCGGGAGGATTAAGGATTTCGAAAAAACGCTTCAACGCTTCCTCGGGATAACGAACTAACGCGAGTCGGTCGAGTTTGTCTCCACCACGATCGGCGAAGATGAAGAAATCGCGTCTGCCAACATAGGGAAGGGGAGGCGCTATATACGGCGTCACCGGGTCCTCATGAAACTCTTCATTGATCACGATCCACATCTCGATCTTTTGTTGACGCATCATCGGAAGAAGCATTGTCTCAAGCCGTTTTTTCAACCAACCCTCGCGCAAGGCCTGTTGTTCGCGTACGGACAAAAGTTTCGGCAGCGGTTCAATACGGTTTGGTGTTTGCGACTGGACCGCTGATGACAAAGCAACGAACAAAAGAAGACTGCTAATCACTGAAAGGCGGGTTTGAGTTGAGCGTTTCATAGTTTCTAAAGAGGTGTCCGAGATGTTCGATATGTTTCAGAAAGCTCTGAACAAGTTCAAGGCAAGCAGTTAGGGGCGGCCAGAAGAAGAGCTGGCCCACGGCCGAGACAAACCCCTATTTTCCCTTTTCTTCCAATAGTCATTGCCTTTTGTTCAGCTCACTTAGTGATCGCAGCGACAAACTTAACTGAACGGGCATACTTCCCATCGGATAGACTGCCACCGTCATCGAAGCCCCGCACGATTTCGTTTTCAACTTTGTAATCCTTGAGCTTGTTGCTGCCGCTTTCCTGGTACTGACTGGGGTGAAAGCGAACCCACATGCCGTTTTCCTCAATCACGTATTCGAGGCCGCGGATCTTGTCACCCTCCAGGAGTGGCGTCGACTTGATCTCTTCCGCCACCGCCTCGGAGGGAATCGGATTGTCGGTCAGGAGGATGATTAGTGACTCGCTGCCAAAGCGCACTCCACGACCTGCGTAAGCGTATTTCAATTCTACGACCTCACCCTTATCGGTATATGTCCCGCTCGCCTGGCCTGGTTGCAATTCTCCAGCTTGGGCTGGCGGCTGCGTGGTTTCCGCCCTGGCCGGCGACTCCTTGTCTTCACTTTGAGCGGGCTGATTACTGTTGTTGCTCGGCGACGACTGCTTATTGAAGGAACAACCGGCAATTGTGGTGGCGATAGTGAAGGAGAGAGCGCAGACGAATAGTCGATTCACTTTTGAACTCCTTAGCCGATTTTTTTTGAGATCAAGCGAATCGTATCACAGCAGGGAATGAGTTTTATCGGCTTCCTCTTCAAGTTCGAATAACTTAAGTCGTGATCTTCCGGCCGACTTCGCGGACACTGAAATCGTTGGCGTCAGCAGGGAATCGCGGATAGAATACGCTCGCTCTCATTGCCCAAAATTAGCTTAAGACAAAACTGAACAGTTCCATTGCAGTTGGCACTCCCTATCCAGCGCTTACCCAGTCCCTCGTTTTGCTGAATGAGGTGCGTCGACGTGCCTTAGCTGCGAGTTCTAGATACAAAATTAGAAACCGTAAAGCAGTTAGCCTAGTTCGTGAAAACGCCTAGCCACCGGGCTGAAGCCATGGTGACAATAAGACTGAAGTTCCGACCTTTATTGGGGAGACACTTATGACTCAAGAAGTTCATGCTAACGGAAAAAGATTGTCAGGCAAGGTAGCCATTGTTACGGGTGCGACGGGAGGCATCGGTGAAGCAACAGCGAAACTGTTCTTAAGCCATGGAGCCAGCGTCATGCTCGTGGGACGTTCGGCTGAGAAACTCAAAGAGACTCGCGACCGTCTTGGTGTTGACTCAGGACTCGCTCACTTTGTAGCTGATGCCGCCGATGAAGCAGCAACAGCAGCTGCGGTGAAAGCGACGGTCGAAAACTTTGGCGGTGTGGATATTCTCCTCGCCAACGCTGGTACGGAAGGAAAACTTAACCCAATTGAGGCATTGACCCGCAAAGACTTTGAAGAGGTGCTGCAAACAAACGTGATCGGTGTCTGGCTATCGATGAAGTACTGCGTCGAGCCGATGAAACAACGAGGGGGCGGTTCAATGATTGCCATGGCCTCAATTGCTGGTGTGATTGGCAGCCCAGCCATGGCTCCCTACATCGCCAGCAAACATGCCGTTATCGGCCTGGTGAAAACAGTCGCTTTGGAGTTGGGCCCCTCAAAGATTCGCGTGAATGCGATTGCACCGGGACCAATCGACAACCGAATGATTCGTTCGCTCGAGACTCAGTACTCGCCTGATGACCCTGACGCGGTGCGCGGGGATCTCTTAACCAAGATTGCCTTGCAGCGTTACGGGACCAACGAAGAGGTCGCTCAACTCGCGCTGTTCCTGGCAAGTGATGAGTCAACGTACTGCTCCGGTTCTGTTCATTTGATTGACGGTGGCTGGACAGCGGCCTGAATGCGCGAGGCTTGATTTAGACTCGAGTCATCGTTGCACAAGACCAATTGGAGACGCCTGCTTCATACCATCACCGGGTGCCAAATGCCAATTGCCAATTTTCGATTAGCTCCTCACGTTACGGGCCAATTGGCAATCGGCAATCGCAAATCGGCAACGGTAATAATCCTCCGAAAATCTGTAATCCACGCTGCCAAGCTACTCCGCACTCGAACCATCTAATCCATTAACTACAACCTTCCTGCAGTTCATCCATTTTCCGCAACTCCATTTCTTCGGTTTGCATTACGAGTCGGCTTGAGCGAGGGACGAACGGGCCTCAGGTGATCCTCCCGCACCGGGCACAGTCATTGCACCTCCACTCTTACAGCTGCCTTGCGGTACTCCAGTTTTTCGGAGCGAAGGTTAAGCGACGCACTTCCCCATAAGCGAGCTACTTAGCAAATTTCCGTTTTCGATCGGAAGGAGAAAGTACAAATGAGTCTTAAACGAGTTGCGAATATTCTGGCCCTTTGTCTTTGCCTCACCGGCATTGCGTTTGGTCAGGAAACAACCGGCACCATTGAAGGTACGGTAGTCGACGCTCAAGGAGGCAGAATTGCCGGAGCCTCAGTGCTTGTTGAAGGCAATGCCTTCAACCGCACGGTCACTACCGACAGCGATGGTTTTTATCGAATATTGCAAGTTCCCGCAGGGACCTATTCGATCACAACCAGCGCCGCCAACTTTGCGAGTGACAAAATTCAGGACGTTACAGTCACACTTGGCAGGGTTACCACTGCAGAGATCAAATTAAACGCTGGTGACGTCTCGGCAGCTGTAGTTGTCACAGACGCCGACGTTGCTGCCATCGACACTTCATCAAACAAGATCCAGACAAACATTACAACCGACATCATCAATTCAACTCCGCGCGGGACAAGGATTGATAGTGTGTTAAAGGTCTCCGGTGCTACCAGGGCCGAACCATTGAGTCGTGGCTTTCAAGTCGATGGTTCAAGCGGCGCGGAGAACACCTTTGTCATCGACGGTTCTGAAGTTACTAACTTCCGCACCGGCCAGCTTCGCGACACCAACAACTTGCCTTTCCAATTCGTACAGGAAGTGCAAGTGAAGTCGAGTGGTTTCGATGCCGAGTTTGGCGGCGCTACGGGCGGCGTGATCAATGTCGTCACCAAGAGCGGCGCTAATCAGTTTCACGGGGAATTCGGAGCGCAGTTTGAAACGAGCAATCTCAGCGCGCGCCAAACTCTGACCGGGAAAGTTGCCAACAGTGATCCACAGTACCAGGCCAATCCGCTCATTCAGGGAACCAGTGCCTCGGTTCTGAGTTACATCAATCCGCCGGGGGACTCTTTCTTTAACTCCTATCCCAGCATCACGTTCAGTGGACCGATTGTGAAAAACAGGCTGTGGTTCCTGGTTAGCGCGGCCCCACAGTTCTACAAGGCAGACCGCGACTTTCTCTATCCCACCGGGCAAACAGTCCACTACGAGCGACACCTGCGGAACGATTATGAGTTCGCGCGTCTCGACTCGTCCCTCACGGACAAACTACGCCTATCCGGCACTTTCACTTACAGCCCGCAGCGTGAACATGGACAAATTCCGTCCTACACAACCGCGGCCCCTCCGTCGAATGACTATAGCCAGTTAGGTGGCCGGGTTGCGGCAAATAACGTCACTGGTAGTGGCGTCTGGACGCCCACATCAAAACTTGTCATCAGTGGGCGCTTCGGTCGCAACTATTTGAACGAAAAAGATAGCTCTTACGGCGTTCCCGCAGGACCACGCATCCGATGTCTCAACGGGGGCAGCCCAGCGGGCGTGCCTGCAACTAACCCTTGCGCTTCCGGGTTCAACAGCACGTCGGACATCACCAAGACGGTTAAGGATATTTCGATCCGCAAGACGTTTGAAGCGGATGCCAGTTACCTGGTGGGTGACCTTGCGGGCCGTCACGCCTTCAAGTTTGGCTACCAGCTCAACAAGCTCTCCAACGATGTAGACCAGGGCTACTTTGGTGTTGGTGAAGTTCGTTTGTTCTGGGGTCAGTCCGATCGAGGTATAGGACCAGGAGTTTGTCCAACCGGCCCATGCCTTTCCTATGGTTACGGCTACCTCCAGGATTTCGGCACTGTCGGTCTGGCAAGCAGCACGAACAGCGCTATCTATGTTCAGGACAGCTGGCAACCAACCTCCCGCTTGACCCTGAACCTGGGTCTGCGCATTGAGAAGGAAGACGTTCCCTCCTTCTCCGAGAATGGCCAGCCGATAAAATTTGGGTGGGGATCCAAATTGGCGCCGCGGTTGGGCTTCGCCTACGACGTATTCGGCAATGGCAGGATGAAGGTCTTCGCGAGCTTCGGCCGGTTCTACGACCGCTTTAAGTACGAGCTGCCACGTGGCTCATTCGGCGGCGATCGGTTCCTGCGCTACTTCTTCCCGCTCGCTGATCCAAACTATACGACTTACACGAGAGCTTACTCTCTCGCACATACTCTGGTTGGACCTCTCGATTTCCGAGTTCCGTCCAATGACCCAGCTGACAATCGCGTCGATCCGGATCTCAAAGCGGCACGGCAGACTGAATTTACCGTTGGCGCTGAATACGGATTGACTAACAACCTTGTATTGAGCGGTCGCTATACTCGCAAGAACCTTGACCGCACGATCGAGGACGTTGGATTCATCGACGCCGCTGGCAATGAAAACTTTTTCATCGCCAATCCGGGCATGGGCATCGTCTCGCAGCCATTTGCTCCGGGTCTTCCGGCGTCGCCGTTGGCAAAACGCTTGTATAACGCAATGGAATTGCGACTCGACAAGCGGTTCTCAGATAACTATTTCTTCAACGTCAGTTACACCTACAGTCGTTTGACCGGCAACTACTCAGGTCTGTCCAGCTCGGATGAGCCTGATGGTCTTGGCGTCGGTCGTTCGAGCCCGAATGTTAATCGCTTCTTCGATTTGCCATTCCTCGGCTTCAACACCAACGGCGATCCGGATAATGGCCTGTTGGCAACCGATCGCCCACACGCTTTGAAGGTGTTCGGTTCCTACACCTTTGACTGGAAAAACTTCCTTAGTAGTTTGGATAGCTCGGGAAGGAACAGCACCGAGGTAAGCGCTGCGTTCATCGGCTTGAGTGGCACGCCGCTATCGAGTCGCGTGCAACTCTATGGTGCCTATACGTTCCTGAACACCCGTGGAGATATGGGCCGAACGCCGATTTTCACGCAAACCGATTTCCAGCTGACTCACACAATCAAGCTGGCCGGAGACGGACGCTACGCGTTGAAGTTTGACGTGAATGTGCTCAATGCTTTCAACGAGAACAACGTCCTCAGCGTATTTAGTCAGATCTCACCGGATTCCTTGACGGCAGGGAATTTTGGGATCAGCGACGCGGATGGCCTCGGTGAACTCAATACGTTCCGCGCAGTTTTCGCGGGCGGACTCACCAGCCAGATCCTCGCCGGATTGGCGAATGGCAGCGTCGCCAGAGATGTGCGGTTTAATCAGCCGCTCACGCGTCAGATTCCGCGTCAAATCCGTTTTGGTTTCCGGTTCGTTTTCTAAGCCGGCGACTTTCAACAATTAACCCTCGAAGCCCATCCGAGCCTTTTGGATGGGCTTCTTTTTCTGTTGGAGGATCGAGCGAGGCCCGAAGGGCCGATAGTCAATAGCCACGACCGGAAGGTCGTGGAACACAAAGGACAAACAAGAATTCGTCAGGCCCGCAGGGCCGACAGTTAATCGGTGCCGATATGAAAAACCTCTGGCAAACATCGCGAATTCTTTGGGGTTTCTTCCACGACCTTCCGGTCGTGGCTATTCAATGGCGGCCCTTCGGGCCTGCGCATCAATGGCGGCCCTTCGGGCCTGCGCAGCACTTGAAAACTGAATTCGAGGATTCTAGATCCGGCTGGTTAAGAGCTTTTTTGCCTAAGTTGCTGGATGAGTTTCTTGATCTTGTCTGCGTCTCTCGCATCTGGTTGAGCTTTTAAGAATAGTTCCAACTCGTCGGCCGCCTCTTTGAATCTCTTGAGCTGATTAAAAAGGAGGGCCAACTGCCAGTGGGCATCAGGTACTTTTGCTTCCGCCAAAAGATTTGCCTGCTTGAGGTAAGTTTCAGCCTCATCCAACCGTCCCGAATGGCGCAACAGCGTCCCCAGGTAGAGGTTGGCGTTGATAGATTTTTGATTGAGCGAAACTGCACGTCTTAGAGACTCGATTGCATCCGGCAACTGCTTGAGGTTGTATTGGGCGACTCCGAGCGCATACCAACTCGAATATGCCCTGGCATTGATCTCCAACGCCTTCTTGAGCGGTGGGAGCGCATGCTCATATTCCTGCTGCTTTACATGTTCACTTCCCAACATCTCGAGCGCGTCAAAGTATTGTGGATAGATCTCAATTGCCTTGTTTAGCGCTGCAAAACCTTCCTCTCGACGCTCTTTCTGCAGCAGTTCAGTCGCTCTTTGGTATTGCTTCCGGGCCAGTTCGGGAACGTCCTGCGCGAACACAACCCCGGGCTTCACAGAGGAAGAAGTGGCCCGGGGTGCTGATAACACAAAATCGACCTCCTCAAAGACAGCGCCAAAACCGCTGGGCCTCGAAAGTTCGACGCGCTTGGTCTGGCTTACGTAGCTGGTCCCGGAGGCATGCACTTTGACCTGGAAAGTACCGTCGGAGAGTTTTCGGAACACGAAGAGTCCCGAGGCGTCAGTTTTGGTAGTTTGAATTACTGTATCTACTTCGTTGAGCAGCTCAACCCTCAAGTCTCGAATCGGGGTCCGCTGGTTGTCGGAAACGTGCCCACTAATTGAATTTCCGTTCTGCTGCAACGGCAAGAGGGCATTAAAGCAACGGACTTCATTGCCGGTGAAAAAGCTTAGCGCTAACAACACACCAAGGAATACGAGCACCTTAACCTCGCGGATAACATTGTCAGAGGGCTGAAAACGCAGCGGTTCAGGAACGAACCAACTTTGATGTCAACTGATAACCCAAAGTGGAACAAACCCAACTGCTTTGTGACGAGTCGGCCTTGATGAGTGACTAACGGGCCGTGACGGGTTTCGGGTAGCGGGTTTCCGGTGGCGGCGGCATGGGTGTCGGGGACAGGTGTCAGGGCGGTGTCAGGTGTAGGGTTGTAAGTTTCGCACTTGAGACCTGGAACCTGAGACTTGAGACTTGAGACCTGAGACACCCGATACCTTACACACCCGTCCCCCGACACCCGCCCTCCGACACCTGACACCCGTTACCCGAAACCTGACACCCATAAAGCAATTGGCAATCGGCAATCCGATGGCTTATTCTCTCGCGCAACATGTCACTAGGAACGGAATGGGTGATCGATGCGAGCGGTTGTAGTCCCGAAACTCTCGCCGACATTGAACAACTAAGGTTGGTCTTCGATCACGTCATTCGTGATCTTGAGCTCCACGTTGTCGGCGACATTTCCTGGCATCAATTTCCCGCACCCGGAGGAGTTACCGGTCTCGCGCTTTTGTCAGAATCTCACCTCACCGTCCACACCTATCCCGAGGTTGGCGCTGCCTCATTTAATCTTTATCACTGCCGTAGTTGTGCCACGTGGCCGTGGGAGAGAATGTTGCGAGAACTGCTCGGAGCAACTGAGGTAAACATAAGAGTCCTACAACGCTTGAGCAATGCCCACAATCTCAAGCTCGAGGAAATCGGCCAGTGCGCGAGCTAACGTTGGTTACGACGAGGAGGTCCTCACAATGAGCAGTCTCGTCGCCAACTGTCCTTCCTGTGGCGCTCCTGTTGAATTCAAGAGCGGTCAATCCATCGTAGTGATCTGTGGTTACTGCCGTTCGGCGATAGCGCGAACCGACAGGGAACTGAAAGACTTGGGAAAGGTTGCAGAGCTAGTCGAGACCGGCTCACCTCTCGACATCGGTCTGCGCGGGAAGTGGCGAGACATACCCTTTGAGTTGACTGGCCGCGCGCAACTTGGTCATGAGTTGGGTGGCCAATGGGACGAATGGTACGCGACATTCTCCAATGGATGGCTGGGCTGGCTTGCTGAGGCCCAGGGCAGGTTTTATCTCACCTTTCAACACGAGATTCCTGAGAACGTTCAGCTACCTTCTTTCGATCAGCTTCAGCTAGGTCAAACCGTTTCAGGACTTCCGTGGCCCACCCCACTAATTGTCGCCGAAACTGGACAGGCGACGGCACTCGGTGCCAAGGGCGAGATTCCCTACCTGCTCACACCTGGCGCAACCTACTACTACGCTGATCTCTCGGGAGCAGACAATGCGTTTGGAACACTCGACTACAACGAAAGCCCGCCGCTCGTTTTTCTTGGACAACTAGTAACGTTAGCCGAGCTTGGAATCACCGCGACGCGCGCTCCGGAACGCGAGCAACGAAGAGTCGATGCAGCCCAGTTAGGTTGTCCCAACTGTGGGGGCGCTCTTGAATTGCGAGCGCCGGATAAGACCGAGCGCGTGACCTGCCCGAACTGTAATTCCTTGCTCGATGTTAACCAGGGTCAACTAAGCTTTCTAAAGGCCTTAGAAAAGCCGACATTTCAGCCGGCCATACCGCTCGGTTCGATTGGCGATGTGCCTGAAGGAAAGATGACTGTAATCGGCGCGATGTCGCGCAGCGTTACCATCGAGGGCACTCAGTACTTCTGGAGCGAATATCTTCTCTACAATCCGCAGATTGGATTTCGTTGGTTAGTCCAAAGTGACGATCATTGGAATTATGTTCAGGCGGTGCCTCCGGGTGAGGTCAGTGAAGGAACTCGTTACGCCACCTTCCGGGGCAAGAACTACCGAATTTTTCAGGACGCGCCGGCGCAGGTCGAATCTGTGCTGGGCGAGTTCTATTGGAAGGTTGAAGCCGGAGAGAAAGTGCGTGGCGTCGATTACGTTTCACCGCCTTATATGCTGTCGAAGGAAGTATCAACATATGCTTCCGATTCGACCAATCAGGGACAGCAGCGTGCTACCGGAGAGATCAACTGGTCGCTTGGTACATACCTAACCCCGCCGCAAGTCGAAAAGTCTTTCGGGGTCTCCGGCTTAACTCGTCCTTCCGGTATCGCGCCAAACCAACCGTACCTGCACAAGTGGATTTACAAATACTGGATCCTTTTTATTTGCGCCGCATTGCTGGTGAGCCTCCTAGTCTTCATTACATCCGGTTCGGCCAAAGAGGTGTTCTCACAAAACGTAAACTTTCAACCACTGCCTAACGCCGATGGCACCCAGGTATTTTTTAGCGAACCATTCGAATTGGCGGGCCGTCGCAACATTCGCATCACGGGTGAGTCGCCGGTGCAGAACACCTGGGTCTATCTCGAAGCCGATTTGATCAGTGAAGAGACTGGTCTGGTGCAATCCTTTCCAATCGACATCTCTTACTACTACGGCGTCGAAGATGGAGAGTCCTGGACTGAGGGCGCGCAGAACGATGCATCTGTCGCCTCTTCGCTGCCAGCTGGAAAATACGTCTTGCGACTTGAAGGACAGTGGGAGAAATGGCAGCAACCAACAGTAGTGTCGGTGCGAATCGCGCAGAACGTAACGCGGGGTCTAAACCTGATCCTGCTGCTCATCGCTGTGTCGATTGTTCCGATCATCATGGGCATCTACCACATTAGTTTTGAACGCCGGAGATGGAGCGAAAGTATGTTCAGCGGGTCGGCTAATGATGAAAGTGACGATTAGAATCATTGAGTGATTGAGTGATTGAGTGAACTCTCAATAGAAGCAATGGTTCAATGACCCGTTGACTCAATGATTCAATGAAACTGGAGGTGCCTTTGCGCTGGTTGGAAGTGGAAGCTGGTTCGGCTCTGCCGCAGAGCCGGACGGGCATTGCACCTGCTTGCCAAAGCGATAGGAGGACGAGGTGATCAAAACTCTCTACACAATTCTCGGCACTGGCGCGATCGCGCTTTACGCGGTGGCTGCAATACTTGGTTGGGAGCTCGGTGGCGGCTCAAGAAATCAGTTACCACCCGACGCCCGACAGAACGGTTACAGATCATTCCATTTCTGGCATTACGGTCTACACGGAGGAAAATGATGCTGCACGACTCAACTACGATGGGTTTGCCATTAGTTCAGGGATTCGCAATCCCGCTCGAAGGCTTGCTGCCACTGCTCGTCACCACAGTTGTATTTGTTGTGCTGGGTTTGCTGGTCTTTTGTGTCACCTTTCTGATCATCAACAAGGCCCTCCCTTTTTCCGTACGTAAGGAGTTGGAGGAAGATCAGAACATTGCGCTGGCGATCGTGATTGGTTCGGTAATACTTGGCACTGCACTAATCATCGCTGCGGCCATACACGGGTAGCGGAATGATGAATGATGAATGATGAAAGGGCATCGCCACCTTCGATGTTCCGTTTTCCTTCCTCTTCCAGCTTCATCCCTCATCCTTCATTGTTCCGCCCCTACAAGACATCCAAATCGACATGCCCCGTCCGCCACTCCTGTTTCTAAATGTCCTGATCGTTGCCACGTGTGGTTTGATTTATGAACTGCTAGCCGGAACGTTGGCCAGCTATGTTCTCGGGGATTCCGTTACTCAGTTTTCATTGATCATCGGCATCTACCTCTTCGCGATGGGCGTGGGGTCATGGCTCTCTCGTTTTATCGACAAAGGTCTCGCTCGTCGCTTTGTCGACATCGAACTCGCAGTGGCAATACTCGGTGGTTTTTCGGCGCCGCTTTTGTTTCTGACCTTCGCGCGCGTCAGTTACTTTTATCCAGTCCTCTACTTCCTCGTCTTCGCTATTGGTGTTTTTGTCGGTCTTGAAATTCCCCTCTTACTTCGCATCCTTAAGGACCAGATAGAATTCAAGGAACTCGTCTCGCGCGTGCTGGCATTTGATTACATCGGCGCATTGCTAGCTTCAATCCTGTTTCCAATTCTTTTCGTTCCCAGACTGGGGCTCATCCGGACGTCGTTAGTCTTTGGCATGCTCAACGCTGGCGTTGCTCTATGGGGCACGTGGCTTTTGCGTCCCCTGATCAAGGGCAACGTTTTCGGCATGAGATTGCGAGCGGGCATCGTTCTCGCAGTCCTGCTGCTGGGTCTCGTCAAGGCGAATAAGATTACTTCTCTTGCCGAAGATGAAATGTTTGCCGACGAAATCGTCTATACGAAAGACACGCCCTATCAACGAATCGTCATCACCCGGGGCCGAGCCGGCTTTCAGTTGTTCCTGAATGGCAACTTGCAGTTCAGCTCAACAGACGAGTATCGCTATCACGAGGCACTGGTTCATCCAGCGATGTTACTGGCGAATAACCCACGCCGGGTGTTGGTGCTTGGTGGCGGCGATGGGCTGGCGGTCCGTGAAATTCTGAAGTACCCCTCTGTGACCCAAGTGACGCTGGTTGACCTTGACCCGGATATGACGAGGCTCTCCTCGCGCTTTCCCTTGCTGGCAGATCTGAATCAACGATCGCTAAGTGATAACCGAGTTAGAGTGATTAATCGCGACGCTTTTGTTTGGATTGAAGAGGCATCTGAAGAACCATATGACGTCGCGATCGTCGACTTTCCCGACCCCAATAGCTTTGCACTCGGAAAGCTCTACACTACCCACTTCTATCGCCATTTGCGTAGCAGGCTCACCAGGGATGCCGCTGTTAGTGTGCAGTCGACCTCACCAATGTTCGCGCGCAATTCATACTGGTGCATTGTGAGAACGCTTGAAGCTGCAGGGCTTGCCGTTAGACCTTATTCCACTTCTGTACCGAGCTTTGGTCTCTGGGGTTTTGCTCTGGCGCGCTCCTCCCCTTTTGAGATTCCCACGCACCCACCTTCAGGGTTGAAGTTTCTTGACGACCAGACATTGCGCGCCATGTTCACCCTGTCCACAGATATTGGTCCCGTCCCTGTCGAAATCAACCGTCTCGATAATCAGGCTTTAGTTCGTTACTACGAAGGCGAATGGCGCCGCTTCGAGTGATGTCCAAGTTTAATCGACGCGAAATCCTTGCCTCTTTCCTCGGCCTTCCGATAGCGATGGCAGCCTGTCGCAGCACTCGCGTCCCTGCTTTGCCCGCTGGAGAGATCGTCGGGGCTTCAGACGGCTTTGGACATCGAATTCGCGACGGCATTCAGACCCAGTTGGCCCCAGACGCCTGGATCGACATGCCTGTAGTGATTGTTGGCGGCGGCGTTGCCGGTCTCTCGGCTGCGAGGCGTTTGCGGAAATCAAACTTCGAGGACTTCGTTGTTATCGAGTTGGAAAAAGCACCGGGGGGGACTTCGCGTTACGGCTCAACTAAAGACATCTCCTTTCCATGGGGTGCGCATTACATTCCCGCGCCCATGAAAGACAATACCGAACTGGTTGCTTTGCTTGATGAGATGGGAGTCATCGAGGGAGCTGATCAGAATGGCGAGCCGGTAGTGCGTGAAGAGTTCCTCTGCCGCGATCCCGAAGAACGCGCTTTTTACAAAGGTCGTTGGTATGAAGGATTGTATTTGCACGCGGGCGAATCCGCAGAAGACAAGCGGCAGTTTGAAAAGTTCAATAGCGAGATTGCCGGCTGGATAGGCTGGCGCGATGGCCAGGGGCGTCGCGCATTCACACTTCCGATCTCGACTTGTTCTGACGACGCTGAGGTAACCGCACTTGATCGGATTTCGATGGCGAAGTGGCTTAACCAACGAAGTCTTGATAGCTCTCGCCTTCGCTGGTGGATCGATTATGCCTGCCGCGACGACTACGGGATGAGACTGGAGCAGACTAGCGCCTGGGCTGGTCTTTTCTATTTCTGTTCCCGGGTCGCCAAGCCCAATACTGAGTCGCAACCCTTAATCACCTGGCCTGAGGGAAATGGGCGACTGGTTCAGCAACTATTTGAGGGTGGCCGCACGAAGGTTCAACTCAATCGCGCGGCAGTGGAAATAATCCCCGTCGAAGAAAAAGGCCGGTCCCGCGTCGACGTAATTACACTCGATCAGGACGGCAACAACCCGCGCGGCTACCGCGCTCAAAGGGTGATCTTTGCGGCACCTCAATTCGTCGCTCGCTATGTGATTCGTCCCTACCGCGAGAATCCTCCGTCGCATCTTGCTGAGTTTGAGTTCGGATCATGGATGGTCGCCAACCTTAGCCTGCGCGATCGCCCAATGCGGATGTCGCCCCGAGACTTTCCGCTGGCTTGGGACAACGTACTCTACGAAAGCCCCTCGCTTGGATATGTTGTGGCCACGCACCAACGCAGTCGTGATCTAGGTCCAACAGTTTTCACTTATTACTATCCGATGTGCGACGAGAATCCGCGTGAGGCGCGAACGCGGCTTTTGCAGAATGATTGGCGCAACTGGGCCGAGGTGACGCTTGCCGATCTTTCTCGCGCTCACCCTGACATTCGAAGTTTGGTTGAACGCCTTGATGTGATGCGGTGGGGCCACGCGATGATTCGTCCAAAGACTGGGTTCATCTGGGGGCAAGCTCGACGCGCGGGAGCAAAACCTTTTCGATCGATCCACTTCGCTCATTCCGAACTAAGTGGAGTTGCGCTCTTTGAGGAAGCTTTCGATGTGGGGCTGCGAGCTGCCGATGCAGTTCTTAAAGAATTGCGGCGTTAGGTTGTTCTTAGTCAGAAGAATTGGGGTGCCTCCGAGGCACCCCTTTCAGATCAGGGCATCCCTAATCGTGGTGGGGCCGGATCAGGGCAACGAACTTGCGGATGAAACAACCGAAAAAAAAGATGAACAAAAATCCCGGTTCGGCGGTGTTATTTACGCAGGAACGAAATTCCCGCCCAATCACAAAAAGGTGAGCGAAAATGTTTGATTCAACGCGACGAAGGTTCTTGCAGCAAACGGGAATCGGGCTGGCGACTATTGGTGCTTCGGGCCTGATACTTCGCAGTGACGCTAACCCAACACAGGAAGTGGCCCGAGATCAGTCAAATCGCATTCTGATCCAGATGGGGCCCATTTCTAAAGAGGGCACATCCGCAGTCAGCGAGTTGAAGAAGGTAACACCATTTCCTTACGGTCCTTTCTACCGGACAGGCGCACCATTCAGAGGCAAACTTAGTTTGCCCGGAGAGCCAGGGACACAGTTTGTGCTTTCCGGTCGTGTCTGGGCCTTCGATACCAAACGGCCTTTGTCGGGCGCAGTTTTGGACTTTTGGCACGTCGACATGGATGAGAAGTATTCAAATGGCACAACCGATTTCCGGAATCGTGGCAGGTTGGTTTCATCGGAAACCGGTTATTACGAATTAGAAAGCATTCGTCCGATTCCTTATCGACCAAACCCCAAGGGTGCTCCTGAATTCTGGCGCTGTGCGCACTTCCATCTCCTGGCAGTTTGTCCCGGGTATAAGCCACTCATTACTGAGATTCATTTCCAAGGTGATCCCAAGAAGAACGACACGATGTATCGACTTGAAAATGCGATAGCCGTCGAGGAAAAGAAAGTTAACGGTGCGGTTTTTCAGACCGGTGTGTTTGACGTTGTCCTGGAGCGTGAAGATAGCTCGAAAACTTAATTCGTTAGGTGATCACGGGTCTCGCGGCGAATCAGAGCGGCGTCGCGTTTAAGCTTGCCACCGCACTGCAAATCAAGACACGCCCAGACGCCCACCTATTTCTGATCGTCCAGCGCATGTTGAAACCGTGGCGCAATCTCGTCGAGCCATTGATTCAGCTCAGGTTGCGGATAATACCTTCCCTTAAGCATTACACCAGCGCGCTTCTGAGTATTGGCGATATCTTCCAAAGGGTTGGCCTCCAGCAAAACTAAGTCGGCTTGTTTCCCCTTCTCAATCGTTCCAGTCTTACCCAGCGTTCCAAAAAACAGGGCCGGATTGCGAGTCGCTGCTTCCAGCGCCGCATAATTCGACAGCCCAGCATCGCGTAGATCGATTAGTTCGAGATGCAGCGTATGGCCGTATAACATCAGCCACTCCGGTGTGTCCGAACCCGCCATCACTCGTCCGCCTGCGTCGTAGATCGCCTTGGTAATTTTGTTCCTGATCGTGATGTACTTTTCGCGCTTCTCGATTGGCGCGGCAGCCGACAGATATTTCCTACTAACACCCATCCAGAGATCGATTGTCTTTTGCGGATAGAAGCGGAGGTCCGACTGCGCCTTGAATGATTCTTCAGTTCGGCCTTTGCCAAACGTGAATTTGAAGAGATGCAAGGTCGGCGTCACAAAAGGATTTGATTGGACAGTTAACCTGGCGAGTTCTGGAATCTTGCTTTCGTCGAGGTAATCGAGACTTTCCCAGTTCTTCGGGTTGTAGAGGTAAATATCGGAAACCGATCCCTTCACTGGCGAAGTTTCAGGCAACAGCGCTTCAAGATAAGAGTCCAGGTGTTCGATCTGCTGTCGGGCTTTGAGTGCGCGAGCGAGCCCAACGGAGCGGCTGTCCGCGTGTCCAACGACACGGATGTTCTGCTTTTCAGCTTCATCAACTATCGCTTCGTAGATTTCAGGTTTAAGAAAAGTTGTTACCTTGATGAAATCGTAGCCGGCTTGTTTCGATTCGCGTACCGCAGTTCGTGCATCGAGTTCAGTAGTTACGACGTAAGCATTGCTGGATTTTCGCCCGGTGAATTGCGGACTGGCAGCATAGATCGTCGGCGCAGTGATCTCTTCCTTCGCACTTTTTCCGCGCAGCGCGAGTTGT
>Ga0134127_10001025_pt1 | contig 21727 bp, 28 predicted proteins | sample KB31753_FD_96459 | JGI IMG/M metagenome (GOLD analysis project Ga0134127, IMG submission 96459) | Terrestrial soil microbial communities with excess Nitrogen fertilizer from Kellogg Biological Station, Michigan, USA - KB3-175-3 | ecosystem: Environmental > Terrestrial > Soil > Unclassified ... | reverse complement strand
CGCGAGGACCCGGCGCGACTCGTCGCGGTAGAGCGCATCGAAGTCGGTCAGGCCCGCGGCTCCACGGGGCGCACCTCGACGGTGCCGCCGACGCGGAGCGTCGGGATGCCGGCCGCGATCGAGAGCGCCTCGTCGAGGTCGCTGGCCTCCACGATGTGGAAGCCGCCGAACTGTTCCTTCGTCTCGGCGTACGGCCCGTCGGTCACGATCGGCCGGCCGCCCTGCACGCGCAGCGTCTTCGCGGCCGGTGACCAGGCTAGCTTCTCCGTCGCGCGATGCCGACCCGCGCGCTCGAGGCCCGCGACCCACGCGCCGTAGTCCCGCATCACCGCGTCGCGCTCCGCGTCGGGAAGCGCAAGCCAGCTCTTCTCCTCGATGCAGCACATCAGCATGTATTGCATTTCAGTACTCGACGATTGCCTTGAAGCCGCCCCAGAACATGCGCTTGCCGTCGAACGGCATGTTCTTCGGGTCCATGTATTTCTTCCACTTCGGGTCGGACATGAAGAATTTCATCACTTTCTTGTTGATGCGATCGCGCTGTCCGCGTGAACGGTAAACGATGAACGAGAACACGACGACTTCGCCCCGCTTGAGCTTCACGCTCTGCGGGAACGAGGTCCACTTGCCGGGCTGGACGTCGTCCGCCGCGGACTCGACGTACTGCAACGCGCCGTACTTGCGCCAGATTTTGCCCGCCTCGTTCGCCATGCGCCGGTACGCCGCGAGCTTCCTGCGCGGGACCGGCAGGACGTATCCATCCACGTAGCTCATCTTGCATTCTCCTTCAGCTTTTGCATGACCGGATGCTGGTCCATGAAGGCCTCATCCGCGGGACGAATCTCGAACGGACCCATGCGGATGCCGGGATGGCGGCTCATGATCCGGACGGCATCGTCCTTGTCCTTCGCCTCGAGGATCAGGATGCCGCCGAGCATTTCCTTCGTCTCGGCGAACGGGCCGTCGACCAGCGACGCCTTGCCGCCCTTCCAGCGGATCGTCGTCGCGGCGGCCGTGTCCTGGAGCGCGAAGCCCCCGGCGAAGTGCCCCTTCGCATACAGCTCCTCGTCGAAGTCCGTGCAGGCCTTGACCATTGCCTCCTGCTCCTTCGGGCTCAGTTGGGCCCATGCCTGCTTGTCGAGCGCACCGAGGCAGACGAACTTCATGACAGCCTCTCCGCCCCGGACATCCCGATCTCGCGGAACCTGTCGAGCGTATCGCTCTCGCCGAAGTCCTCGAGCTCGAACATCCGGCGCACCTCGATCTCGCAATCCGAGCCTTCGAGCGTCGGATTCGGGAACTTCTTCGTCCATTCGACCGCCTCGTCGCGCGACTTCACGTTGATGATCGTGTAGCCCGCGATCAGTTCCTTGGTTTCGGCAAACGGGCCGTCGACGACCGACCGGTTCCCGCCGCGGTAGCGGATTCGCCAACCCTTGGACGTTGCCTGCAGGCCCGAGCCGTCCACGAGCACGCCCGCCTTCGCGAGCTCTCCGTGGTAGGCCGCCATCTCGGCCAGGAGGTGCTCGGGCGGCATCACGCCGGCCTCGGAGTCCCTCGTCGCCTTGACGATGATCATGAATCTCATGCGTTGATCTCCATGACGGGGCGCACTTCGATCGAGCCGAGCCGCGCGCCCGGGATCCTCGAAGCGAGCTGGATCGCCTCGTTGAGGTCGCGCGCCTGCAGCAGGTAGTAGCCGCCGAGCTGTTCCTTGGTCTCCGCGAACGGGCCGTCGGTCGTCGCGACTTTGCCCTGGCGAACGCGCACAGTGGTCGCGGTATGTGTCGGCTGCAGTGCGTTGCCGCCGACGTAATGTCCGCTTTTCTTGATCGAATCAGTATACGACTTGAACTCGCCCATGATCTTCGCCGACTCGTTGGGCGGGAGCTTTTGCCACTCCTTCTCGTCCTCGTAGATGAGGCACAGGTACTGCATCGGGTCCTCCTGGATGGCGTGCCGGCCCCCCGGTGCAAGAGCGGAGAGCGCGGCAGCGACCATATATGCTGGATTCATGACAACCAATAGTCGATCCGGGCGCGCCCCGATCGACACTGCGCCGGAAAATCGCGGAAGCGACTGAATCTTCTAGAAGAATCCCTGGCGCAGGTTGATGCCGTGCTCGACCCACACCTTGAGGCAGCACAGCATCTGGCTCCAGCCGAAGCAGTTCTGGTACGAGGCTTCCTGTCCCTTGGCGGTGTCGTGCCAGCCGGACTCCGAGATCTTCACGAGCGTCGTCGTCGCGTCGACCGCCTCGAAGGTCATGACGACATGCGTGTCGTAGCCGCCTTCGCTCGATGCCCACTCGATCTCGATCCGCTCGTTCGGCACCAGCTTCGTCACCTTGACCGGAAAACCGCCGGGAAAATCCGCGAAGTCCCAGGTGACCGTCGCGCCCTCGCGGAGCGGGCCGCTCGCGCCGCCCGTCGTGAAGTAGGACGAGAGCTCCTTCGGATCCACGACGGCGTTGAACACCGTCGCCAGCGGCTTTGCGACCTTTCCGTAGACTTCGAACTTGAGCGACATGGCCTGCTAGTCTCCTTGGATGCCGAAATCCCGCCAGTTCGCGCTCGCCGCGCTCGCCGCCGTCGTGGTCGGCGCGGGCGGCCAGGCTCGCGCCGCAGGCAGGGTCAGCTTCAGCGCGGGCGAGATCGATTTCGGGGGACTCGGCATCCGCGACCTCGATGTTGGTTTCGAGCCCGGCGGCGCCCTTTCGTTCCGCGCAGCGAGCGTCCGCGGCCTCGCGGCAACCGGTCCGCTGTCGAAGTTTGCGCTCGATTGCCCGCGTCTTCGCGTCAGTGGCGACGAGATCAGCTGCGACGCCGGCCGCCTGTCCGGCGCGCTCGGTTCGCTCGGTGTACAGGACACGCGCTTCACGGCGAAGCGCGAGGCGAACGGAAAGCTGTCGCTCGGCTTCGAGTCATTCGCGATCGCCGGCGGCCGCGGGCGCCTCGACGTCGAAGTGCTCGGACAGCGCTGGCGCGCCGAAGCGAAGCTAGCCGACCTCGATCTCGAAAGAGTTGCGGCCGTCGCGAAGCCCTGGGTTGCCCTGCCGACCGATTTCTCCGTGGGGGGGCGCGCTTCCGGAGCGTTCCGCGCTGCGGGTGTCGACGACACTCTCCGCGAGGCGGATGCCGACGTGACGATCGCAACGCTCGACTTCGCGGACGCGGCCGGCACGCTCGCCGGCGAGAAGCTCGCCGGCATTCTTCGCGTCGAGGCGACGGCGGACGCGTCGGGCCGCGTGCCTGCGCGAGGCCGGCTCTCGCTCACCGCAGGCCAGGCCTACAGCGATCCTGTGTTCCTCGACTTCGGCGTCCACCGTGCCGACCTCGAGTTCGGCGGCGTGCTCGACACCGCCGCATCGCGCTACACGGCAGACCGGTTCGCGCTCGACCATGCGGACGTGCTCACGGCCTCGGGCGAAGCGACCATCGACTTCGCCGGAGAGACGCTGCTGCCGGCGGCGCGGGTGCACGTCGACTCGCTTCGGCTCGCGGCCGCACTTCCCGCCTATGCCCAGCCCTTCCTGATCAACACCGCGTTCCGCGACATCGCGGGGGCGGGCATCGTGCGCGGCGATTTCGAGGTCGCAGACGGGCTACCGACGCGCGCGGCGCTCGAACTCGAAGGTGTCGCATTCGGCAGCGATACCGCGTCCGTCTCGCTCGCAGGGATCGACGGCCGGCTCAACTGGTTCGACGACGCCTCGCGCACGTCGCTCGCCGGCACGATCGACGACGCGCTCTTCGAGTCGGGCCTCGCCTGGAGGTCGGGCCGGCTCTGGGGCCTCGAGATCGGAGCGGCGACGCTTCCCTTCGCGACCACCGGCCGGCACTTCCGGCTGCTCGCGCCCGTGACGATCCCGATATTCGACGGCGGGCTCGCCATCGACACATTGCGCGTTCGCCACGCCGGCACCGAGGACATGTACGTGCGCTTCGACGCCAACGTCCTGCCGATCGACGTCGCACGCATCTCGCGTGCCTTCGGCTGGCCCCAGTTCCAGGGCACGCTCGAAGGCAGCATCCCGGGCCTGCAGCTGCGGCAGGGCGTCGTGACGCTCGACGGCGCGCTCGAGGCGAAAGTGTTCGACGGGCGCGTCGCGGTCCGCGAGCTGCGCCTCCAGGAGCCGCTCGGCAAGTACCCTCGCCTCTTCGCGAACATCGGCGTCGACGACCTCGACCTCGAACTCGTCACGCGCACCTTCGAATTCGGCAGCATCACCGGGCGAATGTCGGGCTACATCTCGGATCTCGAGACTTTCGACTGGATGCCCGAGGCCTTCGACGCCTTTCTCTACACGCCGCCGGGCGACCGCTCGAAGCACCGCATCAGCCAGCGCGCGGTCACGAACCTCTCGAGCATCGGCGGCGGAAGCGGCGGTGGCGTCGCAGCCGTGCTTCAGGGCGGCTTCCTGCGCTTCTTCGACGACTTCGGCTACGACCGCCTCGGGCTCTCCTGCCGGCTTGCGAACGACGTCTGCGTGATGGGCGGCGTGCTGCCGGCGCCTGGCGGCTACTACATCGTGAAAGGCGCGGGCCTGCCGCGCATCAACGTGATCGGCAGCCAGACGCGGGTCGCGTGGACGACGCTCGTGCGCCAGCTCGGGTCGATCATGGAGTCGGAAATCGTGGTCCAGTAGCGCGATTTGCTGCGCTAGAATCGGTTCAGGATCCGTTCAGCCGCCGGCCGCGAGCATGGTTCGCGAACGGTCAGGGAGTACCAAGGAGAAACCCATGTTGCGCTGGATCACCGCTGGCCTCACGGCGCTCTGCCTGGTGCTCGCCGCCTGTGTCACGATCAACGTGTATTTCCCGGCGGCAGCTGCCGAAAAAGCGGCCGATAAGATCATCGAGGACATCTGGGGCCCGGACAAAGCGCAGAAGCCCGAGGGCAGTCCGCAGAGCGCCATCGGCCGCGGGACGGGCGAGGTGCTGGTCGCCGCGCTTCGCGGCGTTCTCGACTTCGTCGTCCCCGTTGCGAATGCGCAGGCGGACATCGACATCTCGAGCCCGGCGATCCGCGCGCTGACCTCGTCCATGAAGGGCCGCGCGGGCGAGCTGGAAGCCTTCTTCAGCTCGGGCGCGATCGGGCTCACCTCCGACGGGCTGGTCGAGATCCGTGACGCGAACGCCGTCGCCCTCGCCGACCGCAACAAGCTTCGCAAGCTTGTCGCCGACGACAACGCCGACCGCAACTCGCTCTACCGCGAGATCGCGAGCGCGAACGGCCACCCGGAGTGGGAAGCGGACATCCGCGGCACCTTTGCCGAGCGCTGGATCGCGAATGCGCGCGCCGGCTGGTACTACAAGTCTAAGGCGGGCGCCTGGACTCAGAAGTGAGCTTCGCCTAGTCGGCCGCTGCGATCAGCTCCGGCCCCTGGTTCTTCGGCGCGTTGACTTCGCGGCCGACCTTCCAGGCCTCGAGCGACTTCGGGTCGTAGGGCCGCAAGAGCTCCGACAGCTTGTCGGTGTCGGAGAAAGCGGTGTCGAGCCAGCGGTCCCAGTCCGCTTCCGCAAGGACGACGGGCATGCGCTCGTGGATCTTGCGGACCGACTCGGCGGCGTCGGTCGTCACGATCGTGCAGGACTCTAGCTGCGCGCCGCTCGCGGGGTCCTTCCAGCGCTCCCAGAGCCCGGCGAATGCGAAAGGTCGCGCATCCTTCATCCGGATGAACCATGGCTGCTTTCCGCCCGGCGCGACCTGCCACTCGTACCAGCCGTCGGCGAGCACGAGGCAGCGGCGCTTTTTGAAGGCGTCGCGGAACGAGGGCTTCTCCGCGAGGCTCTCGGACCGCGCGTTGATCATGCGATTGCCGATCGCCTTTTCCTTGGCCCACTTCGGCACGAGGCCCCAGTGGAGCATCGCGAAGGCGCGCGCGCCCTCCTCGCCCGCGCGCACCGCGGGCACGTCCTGAGTCGGTGCGACGTTGTAGCGCGGCTCGATTTCAGGGACGTCGTCGAGCGCGAAGACGCGCCTGACGGCCTCGGCCGGGGAAAAGAATGCGTAGCGCCCGCACATGGTTTATTCCCGGATGCCCGTGCCGCGGTTCATCAGCACGACGACGACCAGAAACATGGCGATTGCGAAGGCGCCCATGATCAGGAAGGCGAATCCCGGGTCCACGTCGCTCGTGCCGAGGAAGCCGTGGCGGAAGGCGTTGACCATGTAGAGGATGGGGTTCACATAGGAGAGCGTCTCCGCCCATGGCGGAAGCAGCGCGACCGAGTAGAAGACCCCGCCGAGGTAGACGAGCGGCGTCAGCACGAAGGTCGGGAACCACGAGATCTGATCGAAGTTCTTCGCGAAGATCGCGTTGAAAAGCCCGCCGAGCGCGAACACGACGGAGGTGAGGATCACCGACCCTGCGACGAGCAGCGGGTGCGCGACCGGCACGTGCGTGAAGAAGAGCGACACGGCGAGGACCACGGCGCCGACGAGCAAGCCGCGCATCAGGCCGCCGGCCACGTAACCGAGCACGATCAGCCAGTTCGGCAGCGGCGCGACGAGCAGCTCCTCGATGTGCTTGCCGAACTTCGCGCCGAAGAAGCTCGAGACCACGTTGCCGTACGAGTTGCTTATCACCGCCATCATGATGAGGCCGGGTGCGATGTACTGCATGTAGTCGAAGCCGTCCATCTGGCCGATGCGGCGGCCGATGAGGCTCCCGAAGATCAGGAAGTAGAGCGCGGCCGTCACGGCGGGCGGCACGAGCGTCTGGCCCCAGATCCGGATGATGCGCCCGAACTCGCGGCGCACGATCGTCTGGAATCCGATTCGGCGGATTCGCCCGAGCGGCTGCGCCTCCATCTCAGCCACCTGCCGCCTGCGCGTCCTTGCGCTCGACGAGGCGCATGAACAGCTCCTCGAGGCGGTTGACCTTGTTGCGCATGCTGACGACCTCGATCCCCTGCTGCGACAGCTTTGCGAAGATGTCGTTGAGCCCCTGCTCGCGCGTGACGTCGATCTCGAGCGTGTGGTCGTCGGTCAGTCGCGACACGTAGCCGGGCAGCTGGGGCACAACCGAGGCCGGGCAGCGGAAGTTCAGCACGAAGGTCTCCTGGCTGAGCTTGCGGATCACGCCCGACATCGTGTCGTTCTCGATGATGCGCCCACCGTCGATGATCGCGATGTGGCGGCACAGGCTCTCGGCCTCCTCGAGGTAGTGCGTCGTCAGGATGATCGTCGTGCCCTCGGCGTTGATCCCGCGCAGGAACCCCCACATGCTGCGGCGGATCTCGATGTCGACGCCGGCCGTGGGCTCGTCGAGGATGAGCAGGCGCGGCTCGTGCACCAGCGCGCGCGCGATCATGAGGCGGCGCTTCATCCCGCCCGACAGCGAGCGCGCGATGTGCTCGCGCTTGTCCCAGAGCTGCAGCTGCCGCAGGTACTTCTCGGAGCGCTCGAGCGCGAGCTTCCTCGGTATCCCGTAGAAGCCGGCCTGGTTCGCGATGACCGTGTGGACCTTCTCGAACTGGTTGAAGTTGATCTCCTGCGGCACGAGGCCGATGCAGGACTTGGCGCGATCGAGCTCGCGGTCGATGTCGTGGCCGAAGACGGTGACGGCCCCGCCCGACTTCGAGACGAGCGACATGATGATTCCGATGGTCGTCGTCTTGCCCGCGCCGTTCGGGCCGAGCAGCGCGAAGAAGTCGCCTTCCTCGACGTCGAGGTCGATGCCGCGGAGCGCGTGGACACCGTTCGCGTAGGTCTTGGTCAAGCCGCGGATCGAGAGCGCCTGCATGAGGCGCGGGATTATCTCACGCGGCACTCCGGCGGTGACGGCGCTGCAGCGCCTGGCCGCGCGCGCTGTCCGCGCCCTGGATTTGCAGGCCGAGCCGGCGCAGCTGGTCGACGGACCGGTCGTCCGGCTGCGCGGCACATCCCTCGAACTGCAGCCAGAAGCGGGTGCGCGTACCGAAACGTGCCGAGAGCGCCGGCGCGACGCGCCGCGCGAGCCGCTCGACGGCCGCAACCGGCATCGCGGCGACGGCGGCGATCGTCGCGGGCGAGGCGCCAAAGACGAGGCGAGCACCCGCGGTGCGCGTCTGCGCAAGGTGCCAGACCACCATGACCGCAGCACGCACGAATGCGACGACCCGCTCGTCGACGACGGCCGGACCGCCGGCATCCTGCACCCCGCCCGCAGCTGCGACCTCCGCCGCCCAGAAATTCCCGTCGGCGAAGCGCAGGTCGAAGAGCGCATACGGCAGCCGCTCGGCGAGCCGCGGGCCTGCGTCGGGATCGATCAGCGCGTCGATGGCACGCGGCGGCAGCCCCGCGATCTGCTTGATGCGCCCCTCTTCGGCGAGCTCGACGGCGAGCTCGAGAAACGCGAGGTTGATCGAGCCGAGGGCGCGGCGCGTCGCTGCGTCGAAGAGGCTTCGCTCGGCCCAGTCGGCGTCGCCGGCGGGCGGTGCAAGCGCGAGAGGCTGCTGGCGATTCATGGCATTTCTCCCCGATGTCGTGCCATTTCGCGAGTCGCCGGCTCTGGGGCCGGCTTAGGATTCACTGGTACGAAACTACCAGCGGCATATACTCGCGTCAAGGCAGCTCACATGCGCATTACCGACGACCGATACACGCGCGATCGCCTGCGGCTCGACCTGGCCCTGCGCCTGATCCGGCACGAGGCGCGCACGCGCACGATCCGCAGCTGGACCGGCCTCACCGACGACCGCATCCGCAAGCTCTATCGGTCGTACGTCGCCGACGGCTCCCGCCGCGACGTGCGGCGGCATCGCGGCAAGAGCCCGCGCCAAAGCGCGTTCTTCATGAGGAATGCCGGCATCCGGCGCGAAGCCGCGGGACTCGCCACCCTCCTTTGCGTCCTCGGCCTTCTCCGGCGCGAGGCGGCCGCAGCGCCCGGCGCGGTCGAGCAGCTGCGCTTCGGCGAGACGTTCTGCGAGGCTTACGAGACCTTCCTGAGCCTCCACGAGCGCCCGCAGATCTCCTTCGAGCACGCATGCCACCTGCTTCGCTCGCTCGAGAAGCAGAACGAGATCTGCCTCGACGACTGCGAGGGCTGCGGAAGCCTGCTCGTCGTCATGCGCTATGCCGAGCGGCCGAAAGCCTGCGAATTCTGCGCGGCGACGAGGCCGCCGGCGCGTCCGGGCCTCGCAGTAGGCGACTGCTAGAATGACTCTTTCACTCGACAGGACCGGGAAGGAATGCGCCCGAACGTCTTCGCAGGGCCGCATGTCGATCGGCTCAAGCTCGCCAACGCCGACGCCGGCGACGTCGCGCGCGCGATCGCAGAGGGCAACGCCCGCCTGATTCCCGTCTGGAAGTCTCGCGCTCCAGTGCAGCGGGAGCCTTCGCCTTCCGCCGTCCTGATGCCGCTCGATCGCGGGCCGTTCGCCGGCATCGACCTCGACGAGCTCGTCCTCCTCGGCGACTACAACGGCCTCGCGGTCTTCACGACCGAGATCGAGTCCGACAACCCGCCCGCGCTCGAGGGAGGCGCGGAGTTTGCCGATCTCCGGCTCGCGGCCGCGCTCCTGCCGCACGAGGAGGCGGGGCTGGTCGCGTATGCGCGCGCGATGATCTCCTTCCGGCACCGGCACCGGTTCTGCGGCAGCTGCGGTGCGCCGACTGCGCCGCAGAAGAACGGGCGCGTCATGGTCTGCCAGCGCGAAAGCTGCGCGACCGAATTCTTCCCGCGCGTCGATCCCGCAGTGATCGTGCTCGTAACCGACGGCGACCATGTGCTGCTCGGCCGCCAGCCGGCCTGGCCGGCCGGACGCTATTCGACGATCGCGGGCTTTGTGGAGCCCGGCGAGAGCCTCGAGGACGCCGTGCGGCGCGAGGTGCTGGAGGAGACCGGCATCGAGGCAGGCTCGATGATCTACCAGTCCTCGCAGCCCTGGCCGTTCCCGCGCTCGCTCATGCTGGGATTCCGCGCCGAGGCGCTCACGCGCGAGATCCGCCTCGGCGACAGTGAGCTCGAAGACGCCCGCTGGTTCCACCGCGAAGAGCTGAAGGGCGGCTCGATGATGCCCTTTTCGCAGTCGATCGCGTACCGCCTGATCCAGGAATGGCTGAACCCCTGAACATCCTCCTGCCGATCGCGACGGGCATCGCGCTCGCCGCCGCCGCAGGCTTCCGCGCCTTCGTGCCCCTGCTCGCCGCGGGACTCGCGATCCATTTCGGCTACCTCGAGCCGGCGCGCGGCTTCGACTGGCTCGGCGAGCCGATCGTGCTCGTCGCGCTCTCCGTCGCGACATTGACGGAAATCGCCGCGTACTACGTGCCAGGCGTGGACCACGCGCTCGACCTCATCGGTGCGCCAGTCGCCGTCATCGCGGGCATCGTCGCGGCAGCCGGGGTGATGGTCGGCCTGCCCGACTGGCTGCGCTGGCTCACCGCCATCGGCGCGGGCGGCGCCATCGCGACGGCCGGGCACGCGCTGAATGCCGTCGGGCGCGCCAAGACCGGCGTGGTGTCCGGAGGCCTCGGCAACCCGGCATATTCGACGGCGGAGCTTGCAGGATCGGTCCTGCTTTCCGCGCTTGCGTTCCTGCTGCCTTTCATCGCCTTGATCGCCGTCGCCGCAATCGGGGCCTTCGCGCTGCAACGCTGGCGCCGCCGCCGGGTCTGATTTTTCATGTCCCGCGCGCTCGTTGCCGCCCTGTGCCTGGCGTTTCTCGCCGCGCCGCCCGCGCGCGCGGCGTTCCCTTCGCTCACGGCCTGGGGCAAGGAAGAGGACAAGCCGCGCATCGAGCTCGCGGTCGAGGGGGTCGACGGCTCGCTCCTCGAGAATGTCCGCGCGCTCTCGAGCCTGCAGCGTATGGCAAGGTCCAAGGAGCTCGACGCCGAGATGGTCGGCCGCCTGGTCCAGCGCGCTCCGGAAGAGGTCACGAACGCGTTGAAGCCCTTCGGTTTCTACGAGCCGAAGGTCGCGACCGAGCTCACCGAAGTTGAGGGCGGCTGGCACGTCCGGCTCAAGATCGAGCCGGGCACGCCGGTCATGCTGGTCAGCCAGTCGGTCGAAGTCACGGGCAGCGGCCGCGACGAGCCGTTCATGCGGCAGGCGCTTGCGAGCTCGACGCTGCGTACGAACACGCGTCTCTCCCACTCCGCCTACGACCAGACCAAGGGCGAGCTCCTTCGGGCGGCGCTCGGCAATGGCTACCTCGACGCACGGTTCACGACCGCAGAGCTCCTCGTCGACCCGCCCGCGCACACGGCGCGCGCGCAGATCGTGCTTGAGACGGGCGAGCGCTATCGCTTTGGGCCGACCTCGATCGAGCAAAGCGTGGTGCGCGGAACTCTCGTGCGGCGCTACCTGCGCTACAAGGAAGGCGACTGGTACAGCGCCGAGGCGCTGCTGCGCACGCAGTTCGCGCTCGACGACTCGGAGTACTTCTCGCTCAGCGAGGTGCTGCCGGGCGAGCGCGACCGCACGAATCGGGTCGTGCCGATCAGCATCACGTCCGAGCCGAACCGCCGGCACCTGTACACGATCGCGATCGGCTACGGCACCGACACCGGCGCGCGCGGCACGGTCGGCTGGGAAGACCGGCGCATCAACGACCGCGGCCATCGCCTGCGCGCCCAGGTGCGCGCATCGGACATCGAGAACTCGGTCGGGGTCACGTACGTCATTCCATGGAAGGATCCGGCGCTCGAGAAGCTCTCGTTCGAGCTCAAGGGTTTCACCGAGCAAAGCGCGGACATCGAAACGGAGGGCGGTACCTTCACCGTCGGCCTCACGCAGGTCCGCGGGCGCTGGCAGCGCGTGCTGTCGGCGACGCTCGACGTGAGCTCGGACAGGGTGACGACGCAATCGGGATCCTCGACGCTCGTCGATGAGACCCAGAGCAAGCTCATCGTGCCGGGCGTGACTTTCGCGCGGCTGCCTCCCGACTTCCTGGGCACGAATGCCGTGCCGACGGGCTTCCGCGTCGAGCTCCTCGCTTCGACGGAGCAGCTCGGCTCCGACACGAACTTCACGCGCATCGACGTCACCGACGACCACCTCTTCAGGCTCGGCGACAAGTGGGGTATCTACGTGCGCGGCGAGATCGGCGCGAGCGCGGTCGGCGAGTTCCAGGAGCTGCCCGCTTCATACCGATTCTTCGCGGGCGGCGACCAGAGCGTCCGCGGCTACGGTTACGAGGAGCTCTCGCCGGTCGACGAGGACGGCAACAAGATCGGCGGTCGCCACCTGCTGACGGGGACCGTGGAGCTGCAGCGGAACCTTCCGAAAAACTTCGTCGCGGCAGTATTCGTGGACGGCGGCAACGCATTCAACACCTTCGGGGACCCGCTCGAGTACTCGATTGGAGTCGGCCTGCGTTACCGGCTCCCCTTCCTGAGCGTCGGGCTCGACGTCGCGCAGTCGGTTTCCGACCCCGACCGCAGCCCGCGGCTGCACATTAACTTCACGCCGGAGTTCTGAGATGGCCTGGCCGGCGCGGCGATGGGTGAAGTGGACTCTCGCGGGAATCGCAGCCGTGCTCGTCGCGCTCGCCGCCGGCGGCGCCTGGCTCGTCACGACCGAGGCGGGATTGCGCCGCGCCGTCGCGCTCGCCGAGCGGGTCGGACCGGTCACCATCCATGTCGACGGAGCGAGCGGCCGGCTCATCGGGCCGCTCCGCATCGACTCGATCGCGATCGAGCACCCGCGCGCGAGCATCCGCGTCTCGGGCCTCGAGGCCGACTACGAGCCGCTCGAGATCCTCGCCGGACGCATCACGGCAGACGGCGCGCGCATCGCGGAGGCGAGCGTGGCGCTGCACCCGCCCACCGGGCCGCCCAAGCCGCCTTCGTTCATGCCGGGCTGGCTCTCCGTCGTCGTCGAAGACGTCGCCTTGTCGCGCCTCGCGATCACCTCGCCGGCGGGTGTCGAGACGCGCTTCGAGGATATCCGCGGCTCGGCGACGATCTCGAAATCGCGCATCGACTTCCACGGCGTGCACCTGAAGTCGCCGGGATGGGCCGTCGCCGGTGCGAGCGGCTCGCTGTTCGCGCGCGATCCGATCGGGCTCGACGTCAACACCGCGTGGTCGGTCTCCGACCAGAGCCGGATCGCGGGAGTCGCGCATGCCGTCGGCGACCTCGACCGCCTGCTCGTCGAATCCCGCGTCATGAAGCCTGGCTCCGGCCGCGTGACGGCGGAGGTCCTGGACCTCAGCGGCCAGCTGCACTGGCAGGGCAAGGCGGACGTCGAGTCGCTCGATCTCGCGCAATGGGTCGCGAAGCCGCCAGTCGGCCCGGTCTCCGCATCGCTCGCGATCGAGGGCGACAAGGCGCGCTACGCTGCGACGGGAACGGTCAGCGGCCGCGGGCTGCCGGAGGCCGGCGTCAAAGTGGATGCCCGCGCGCGTTACGCGCAGCAGGTGGTGACCATCGACGAGCTCACGCTCGAGTCGGGCGCGGGCCGCGTCGTGCGCGCGTACGGGACGCTCGCCGTCGCGGACGAGCCGACCTACGACGTCGCAGCGAGCTGGACGGATTTTCGCTGGCCGCTCGTCGGAGACGCGCTCTTCGTATCGCCGAGAGGCGAGCTCACGGCGCGGGGATGGACCGAGTTCGACTACCGCGTGAGCGGCGACTTTGCGCCGGCGGCCGGGCCGCCGATCGCCGGCAGCGCGGCCGGCCGGTTTGCGACCGAAGCCATGACAGTCGACGAATCGGACCTGCGCGTGCTCGGCGGACGAGTCTCGCTCAAGGGATCACTCGGGCGCGGGGACGCCGCGCCCTGGACGGTGACGGGCCATGCATCAGGCATCGATCCCTCGAAGCTGCGCCCGGAGCTGCCCGGCCGGCTCGCGTTCGACTTCGCGGCCGGCGGCACGGGCTTTGGCGAGCAGGCGCCCTGGCACGCCAGCATCCGGAATCTCGCGGGCCCGTTCCGCGGGCAGCCGGCGAGCGGCCGGGGCGGGATTCAGAGGAACGCGGGCCGTTTCGAATTCCAGGACGTCGCATTCGCGCTCGGGCCATCGCGCCTGCAGGCGGATGGAATCCTCGGGCGCGGCGCCAAGCTCGACGCACGCGTGGTGTCCGACGACCTATCCTCCGTGCTGCCCGAGCTCGGCGGCCGCTTGGACGCGACCGTTACGGTGCGCGAACAGACGATTGCGATTGCGTTCACCGGCCACGACCTCGCATACGGGTCGCACCGCGCAGTCGTCCTGTCGGCCGACGCCCATATCGACCGCGAAGGCAAGCAACACTCCTGGCTGCGCCTGCGCTCGAACGGCATCACGGTCGCGGGCTTCCCGGTCACCGACACGCGGCTCTCGCTCGACGGACTGACGCAGCAGCACACGCTGAACTTCCGCGTCGGCGTGGGCCAGGACGCAGTCTCGCTCCGCGGACGCGGGGCCTACGCCGATGGCCGCTACACCCTCGATCTCGACGGCATCGAGGCCAATGGCCCGCGATTGGTTCCCTGGCGGCTTCAGGAGGCGAGCCGCGTCACGATCGCTGCGACCGACGCGGCGCTCAACCCCATGTGCATCGCTTACGAGGCGCGGCGAATCTGCCTGGAAGGCCGCTGGAAATCGGGCGGCGACTGGTCGGCACAGGCGACGACCGAGGCCTTCCCACTCGAGGCCCTCGCCACGAAACGCCTCGGCGCGCCGCATTATCGCGGGCTCCTCGTCATCGACGCGAAGGCGTCCGCGAAAGCGGGCTCGCCGTGGGTGGCGGACGTGCGCGCCGAGATCCGCGACGGAGCGCTCGACTACAAGTCGGCGAGCGGCGCCGACCGCACCGTCTCGCTCGGCCTCACCCGGCTCACGCTCGTATCCGACGCCACCAGGCACCGCGTCGACCTTCGCGTCAGCGACGCGGCCGATCTCGACCTCGCCGTCGGGCTCGAGGCTGCGCGGCTGCCGGGCAAGGACCTCCGCGACCTGCCGGTCTCCGGAAGCGTGCGGGGCAAGACACGCCAGCTTGCCCTGCTGCCGCTGCTTGTCGACACGATCGACAATGCCTCGGGCGAGCTCGCGCTCGACTTCAGCGTCGCGGGCCGGGTCGCCGCACCCGTGCTGCAGGGTGAGGCGAAGCTCAGCCAGGGAACGCTCGACTTCTACCAGACGAACCTCCGCCTGCGTGACCTCGACGCCAGCGTCCGCCTCGAGGAGACCTCGCTCGCGCTCGAGGCCAACGGCAAGGCCGGAGACGGCAGCCTTGCAGTCGACGGCCGTCTCGGTTGGAAGGACCGCAAGCTCGCCGGAGCGCTCAACCTGTCCGGCGACCGCCTCCTGGTCGCGAACGTGCCCGAGGCGCGTATCTTCGCGTCTCCCGACCTCAAGTTCAGGCTCGAGGACCGCGCGATCAGCGTCGACGGCGACGTCGTGATTCCGGAAGCGCGCATCGTGCCGGCCGACACCGCCAACGCCGTGCTCCCGTCGTCCGACGAGCGCATCGCCGAGCCCGAGGCGGGTCCAGGCACCGGCACGGCGTTCTCGGTCACGAGCGACATTCGCCTCTCGCTCGGCGAAAAGGTTCAGGTCAAGGCTTACGGACTCTCCGCGACGGTGACGGGCGCGGTGCGCGCCCGCTCTTCGCCGCGCGAGAGCACGAGGGGCTCCGGCGAGCTCGAGGTCAAGGAAGGCGAGTACAAGGCGTACGGCCGCGAGCTCGAGGTCGAGCGCGGGCGCCTCGTCTTCACGGGCGGCCCGGTCACGGATCCCGGTGTCGACCTTCGCGCCTCGCGCGAGCTGCCCGGCTACAAGGTCGGTGTCATCGCGCGCGGGCCGCTGCGCAAGCCGCAGCTCACGCTGTTCTCGGAGCCGAGCCTGCCGCAGGCGCAGATTGCCTCGATGCTGATCGTCGGCCGCTCCAGCATCCAGGGCGACCCCGGCGCAGAGGACTCGGAGCTCAGCACGACCGAGCAGGGCGGCGCCTTCGTCGCGGGCCAGTTAGGCAAGTACGTCGGCCTCGATGACATCGGCGTCACGCAGGACGCGGACACCGGCGCCGAGGTTGTGCTCGGAAAATACCTGTCACCGAGGCTCTATGTCAGCTACGGTATCTCGCTGGTGGAGGAGATCAACACGCTGAAGCTGCGCTATACGATCGGAGACCGCTGGACCGTGTCCGCCGAGTCGGGCCTCGAGCAGGCCTTCGACATCGAGTACCGCATCGAGGACTAGGCACGCCACGATGCCGAAGAAGCCGCCCGCGATGGGGCCGATCATCGTCGACAAGATCCTCACCAACAAGTCGAAGTACGACGCGCTCGAGCTGACGAGCGGCCGCATGGCGAAGGTCGGCCGGGCGGCGTGCGCCGGGTGCACGTGATTTCCTACAATGCGAGGGACCGCGGACGTCAAGGCCCTGTCCCCCGCGCAGCAGCATCCGGAAGGAGCAGCCAAGCCATGAACAACAAGGTCGTCACCATCCTCGCCATCGTGCTGATCGCGCTCGGTGCCTTCGGGCTCGCGCGCGGCAAGTTCAACTACACCGACAAGCACGAGGCCCAGGTCGGCAACATCGAGCTCTCGGTCAAGGAAAAGGACTCGGTCGCCATTCCGCAGTGGGTTTCGGTCGGCGCCATCGCCGTCGGCGCTGTCCTGCTCGTGTTCGGCCGGCGGAAGTAGCGGCGCCGGATGATCGAAGTCCTCGTCGCGGCCGCAGCGATCGTCCTGCCGCTCCGCTTCGAGGACGGCAACGTCCTCGTCGACGGTTCGATCGACGGCAAGCCCGTCCACCTGATCGTCGATACGGGGGGCAAGGGCAGCCTGCAGCTCACGGCGGCCGCTGCGGCACGGATCGGCGTGAAGACCGACGAGTCCCTCGTGTCGCGGACCGATGCACTCGGCAATACCTTTGCCGGTCCCGGCTTCGCAGTCGGCGAGCTCGAGATCGCGGGGACGAAGTTCCGGAACCTCCCGGGCTTCGTGCGTGGCGAAGCCGGGAGCGTCGTGACAGGGCCCCTGCCCGCCGACGGCATGCTCGGCATGGAGTTCCTGCGCAGCTACGTCGCCCGCTTCGACTATGCCGCAAAGACACTGACCCTCTTTTCCGAGGACGATCGTGCCGATGTCGGGCCCGCCTGCGCGGGCAGCCCCGTGACGATTTTCAGCCACCCGCTCCGGCTATGGCTGACCGCCATCCAGACGGATCACGGCCTCTTCCGCGCGATCTTCGACAGCGGCGCCACTTACAGCTTGATTTCGTCCGCAACCGCTGCCGCGGCGAAGTTGCCGCTTCAGGACGACCTGTACCACACCGCACGGCTCAACTTCGGAACCCGCGAAGTCGGCCCGCTCGACTTTGTGAGCATCGAGCTGAACCTGCCCGGGGCCGATGCCGTCCTCGGCTACAATTTCTTCGAGCGCCGCGTGCTCTGCTTCGACGGCCCTCGCGGTACCGTCACGATCGTGAAGTAATTCGATGCTGGAGATGCGCGCAAACTGCGAGAGCTGCGGCCGCGGCCTGCCGGCTGACTCGGTCGACGCCGTGATCTGCTCTTATGAATGTACTTTCTGCTCGGCCTGCGCGCAGGGCAAGCTCGGCGGCAAGTGCCCGAACTGCGGCGGCGTGCTCGAGCGGCGCCCCACGCGGCTGCCGAAGAAGTCGTCGTGACGAAGCCCGGTGATCCGCGCGCGGCGCACGTGATCATCGGAGGCGGCTTTGCTGCGGCGGCGCTCGACATCGTCAACGCGATGGTCTTCTGGAATCTTTATGCCGGCACGAAGCCTGCGACGATCCTCCAATCGATCGCGGCGGGAGTCCAGGGCAAGGCGGCATTTGCGGGCGGCGCGGCGAGCGCGACGCTCGGGCTCTTCCTGCACTTCCTCATGATGTGCGCGATGGCGGCGGTGTACTGGATCGCCTGCCGGCGGTGGCCCTGGATGCTCGCGCGGCCCGCCGTCGCGGGTGTCGCCTACGGCCTCCTCACCTGGGCCGCGATGAACTACGTCGTCGTGCCGCTCTCGAGGGCGTCCGCCCCGCCCTTCATCCCGTCCTGGTTCGTCGACGGTTTACTCGCGCACATCCTGCTGGTCGGACTCCTCTTCGCTCTCGTCGCGCGCTGGTCCGCCGGCCGTTCCCGCTGAGGCCGGCGCCTTTCGCTCGGCGTGGAGCGCCGAGACCGGGTCGCTGGCGGGAAACGTGCCGGCCAGCGCATCGTCGAGCAGGTCATCGAGATGGGCGTCTTCCGGTTTCTTTGGCTTGCCGTTCATGGGGGCCTTATCCTAAGTCGCGCCGGCAAGCCGAAAGTTCGGGAGTCGCGTAAATGAACGAAAGCACCGGGAAACTCATCCTTCGCCTTGCGCTGGGCCTCATGCTTATCATGCATGGCATCCACAAGCTGATAGGCGGCATCGACTACCTCGACGGCATGCTTGCCAACGCGGGGCTGCCCGCTTTCCTGAAGTACGGAGTTTACATCGGGGAAGTCCTCGCGCCGCTCGCGGTCATCGCGGGGTACTACGCCCGCGTCGGCGCGTGGGTGATTGCCGTCAACATGCTGTTTGCAATCGCGCTCGTTGGCGCGCAGGACATGTTCACCCTGAGCCCAAAGACTGGGGGCTTGGCGCTGGAACTCGAATATTTCTACCTCTTCTCGGCGATCGCGCTCGCGCTGATCGGCCCGGGACGATACGCCGTCAACCAGAAATGAGGGAGCGCCACGGCCTGCGCCGGTCGGGGTGGCTTCGGGCCGCCGTCCTGGGCGCCAACGACGGGATCGTCTCGACCGCGAGCCTCGTGATCGGTGTCGCCGCCGCGGGCGCGGATCGCAGCGCGGTGCTGACGGCAGGCATCGCGGGCCTCGTCGCGGGCGCGATGTCGATGGCAGCCGGCGAATATGTCTCGGTGAGCTCGCAGGCGGACACCGAGCGCTCCGACCTCGCGCGCGAGCGTCGCGAGCTCGAAGAGGATCCCGAGGCGGAGCACCGCGAACTCGCCGCCATCTACGTGGGGCGCGGTCTCGACCCGCGGCTCGCGTCGGAAGTCGCGCGCCAGCTCGCGGCAAAGGACGCGCTCGGCGCGCATGCGCGCGACGAGCTCGGCATCCACGAAGCGTTGCGCGCGCGGCCGACGCAGGCCGCTTTCGCGTCGGCAGCCGCGTTCGCGGCCGGGGCGACGCTGCCGCTCGTGACCGCCGCCTTCGCGCCAGCGGACATCGCGAAGACCGTCATCGCGTCTCTCTCGCTCGGTTTCCTCGCAATCCTCGGCGCGATCGCTGCGCGCGTCGGGCATGCGAACGTCGGGAAGGGCGCGCTCCGCGTGACGTTCTGGGGCGCCATCGCAATGGCGGTCACCGCGGCGATCGGGCGCGCCTTCGGCGTCGCGGGCTGAGCGACCCGGTGGCCGGTCACGCGCTGGACAACCCCGTCTGGCATGCGTTGACGACGCAGCATGCGGGGCTAGCCATCACAGCGGACGGCGCTGCGCGCTATCCCGCAGCGATCGTGCCGTTCGCCGGCATCGGCGAGCCGACGCCGCGCAGCGCCAACCAGCTGACGAGCCTCATCGACGACGCGGAGTCCATCTTCGTCGTCGGCGTCGCGCCCGAGCCGCCGCCTGGCTGGACGCTCGAGCCAAAGAAGCCGGTGCTCCAGATGGTCTGCAACACGCGCACGGCCGAGGTGCCGGGACCGCCTGTTTCGACGATGGGCCCTGGTCAGGTCCCTGACATGGTGGCGCTGACCGACCTCGTGTTCCCGGGGTTTTTCCGGTCACGCACGCTGGAAATGGGTGGCTATTACGGCATCTACGACGGCGCGAAGCTCGCCGCCATGGCTGGCGAGCGCATGCGGCTCGACGGCTACCAGGAACTCTCCGCCGTCTGCACGCATCCCGACTACACCGGCCGTGGCTACGCGCAGCGCCTGCTCGGCGTGCTCGTCAATTCCGCGTTCGACCGCGGCTTCACGCCGTTCCTGCACGTATACGCGGACAACGCGCGAGCGATCGGCGTCTACCGGAAGGTTTCCTTCGTCGACCGCACCGTGCTGCCATTCTGGGCGCTGCACCAGTGACCGTGCTCGAGACCGCGCGGCTGGCGCTCCGCGAATTCACCGCCGACGATGGCGAATTCGTCCTCAGGCTCGTCAACGAGCCCTCGTTCCTGCGCTACATCGGCGATCGCGGCGTGCGGACCCTCGACGACGCGCGCAAGTACATTGCCGACGGACCCGTCGCCGGCTACGCGCGCGACGGACACGGCCTCATGCGCGTCGAACGCAAGTCTGACGGCGTGCCGCTCGGCATGTGTGGCCTGCTGAAGCGCGATGCGCTTCCGGAGCCAGACATCGGCTTTTCCTTCTTCCCCGAATACTGGTCGCAGGGCTATGCGCTCGAAGCGGCAAGCGTGGTCATGCGACATGCGCGCGAAACCCTGGCCATCGGCCGCATACTTGCGATCACGACCCGGGACAACGCCTCGTCCATGCGCCTGCTCGACAAGCTCGGATTCCGGTTCGAGCGCATGGTCGCGCTTGGCACGGAGGAGCTGCGCTTGTTCGCCTCAGAGCCATGAACGTGACGCGCTGCGCCTGGGCCCGGTCGCCCGCGATGCTCGAATACCATGATCGCGAGTGGGGTGTCCCCGTGCACGACGACCGAGTGCTGTTCGAGTTCATCACGCTGGAGGGTGCGCAGGCCGGACTCAGCTGGGAAACCATTCTCAACAAGCGCGATGCCTACCGTCGCGCATTCGCCGGCTTCGATCCTGCGAAGATCGCGCGCTTCACGGCCGCGCGCCGTGCGAGACTCATGAAGGATCCCGGGATCGTGCGCAACCGCCTGAAGATCGACAGCACGGTGTCGAACGCGCGGGCATTCCTGGCCGTCCAGCGCGAGTTCGGGAGCTTCGACCGGTTCCTGTGGGATTTCGCCGGCGGCAAGCCCATCAAGCGCCGCGCGCGCGGCGGCTCGTTCCCCGCCCGCACGGAGCTCTCCGACGCGCTCAGCAAGGAGCTTAAGCGCCGTGGCTTTCGCTTTGTCGGCACGACGATCATCTACGCGTTCCTGCAGGCGGTCGGCGTCGTCGACGATCACGACCCGCGCTGTTTCCGGTACTGACGTGCTCTTCCTCGATCGCCGCGACGTGGCCGCGCTCCTGCCGATGGATGCCTGCATCGAGGCCGTCGCGCGGGCCTTTGCTTCGCACGCGCGCCGCGAGCTGCCTGCCGCGCCGGGGGTGCTCGGGACGCTCGGCAGGGCCGGCGGCTTCCACGTGAAAGCCGCCGCAATCGGTGGCGTGCCCGGCTACTACGCGGCCAAGGTCAACGCGAACTTTCCCGGCAACCCTGAGCAGCACGGCCTGCCGGCGATCCAGGGGCTGATCGCGCTCTTCAGCCTCGACGACGGCCGTCCGCTCGCCCTCCTCGACTCGATCGAGATCACGATCCTGCGCACGGCGGCCGCGAGCGCGATCGCGGCGCGCCATCTCGCGCGGGCAGACGCGCGGACGCTCTTCGTATGCGGCTGCGGCACGCAGGGCCGCGCGCACCTCGTGGCCCTCTCCCTCGTACGCCCGGTCTCACGCGTGCTCGCCTACGACCGCGACGCTGCGGTCGCGCGCCGCTTCGCAAGCGAAATGCGCACCGCCTGCGGAGTCCAGATCGATGCGGTCGCGGACGTCGCAGGCGGCCTGCCGCAGTGCGACATGGCGGTGACCTGCACGCCAGCTCGCGAGGCGCTCGTCGCGGCCGAGGACGTCCGCCCCGGTCAGTTCATCGCCGCAGTCGGCGCGGACAGCGAGGGCAAGCAGGAGCTCGACCCCGAGCTGCTGGCAAAATCACGCGTAGTT
>Ga0134127_10001024_pt1 | contig 21744 bp, 26 predicted proteins | sample KB31753_FD_96459 | JGI IMG/M metagenome (GOLD analysis project Ga0134127, IMG submission 96459) | Terrestrial soil microbial communities with excess Nitrogen fertilizer from Kellogg Biological Station, Michigan, USA - KB3-175-3 | ecosystem: Environmental > Terrestrial > Soil > Unclassified ... | reverse complement strand
CGACAAGGTGCGCAACGCCACGGCGCGATTCAGGGACATCAATGCGCTATCCAGTGACTGGGTGCGGGCGACGCCGTGCGTCAGCGGACCGGATTTCGGAGCCATGGGCGTACATTTCGTGCTCCCGGCTCGCTTGGGTGACGCGGCGCTGAACGCCGATGAGCCGGAAGCTCTCATCTACGAGCCACTCTCCGGTGGCGCGTTTCGACTCGTCGGCGTCGAGTTCATCGTCTTCGCCAGCGCTTGGGAAAGCCAGGATCCCAAGCCGGCGGGCCCGCCGTCCCTGGAAGGACATCTGCTCAACTTCGTGGACGCACCGAACCGCTTTGGTCTCGAGCCCTTCTACGAATTGCACGTATGGGCGTGGGAGAACAATCCGACTGGCAGCTTCGCCGATTGGAACGCGCGCGTTTCCTGCGAGAAGCAGCCGAGCGAGTGAACGATAACGATTAGGCCGACGCTTGCCTTGGCTCGATCTTGCGATCACGCAATTCAGCCGAGGCAGGTTCTGAACGTGGAGGTCGCGCGACCTCCACGGCTATTCCAGGAGATCCACGTCAATGTCGCAGACTCATTCACTCCAGCGCGCGGTGCGCTTCGCGCTGCTGGCCGGCGCGGCAGTCATCGCCGCCCCGAGCAGTTACGCGCAGGACCCCAGCATCCAGGAGATCGTGGTAACCGGGTCGCGCATCCGCATTCGCGACTTCGAGGCGATCAGCCCGGTTGCGACCGTGTCCGCGGATACCATCAAGTCCACCGGCGAGCTCAGCGTCGAGGAAGTTCTCAACCGGTTGCCGCAGGTCGTACCCGGCCTGACAGCAAACTCCAACAACCCGGCCAACGGCACGGCCACAGTCGATCTGCGCGGCGTCGGACCGCAGCGTACGCTCGTGCTGGTCAACGGCCGGCGCCTCACCCCGTCCACCAGCTCCGGCATCGTCGATCTGAATAACGTCCCGGCGCGGCTGATCGAGCGCGTCGAGGTCGTGACGGGCGGCGCATCGGCCGTGTACGGGTCGGATGCGCTCTCCGGCGTCGTCAACTTCATCCTCAAGGACAACTTCGAGGGCTTCGACGTGGGTTATCAGTTCGGCCAGTCGGCCGAGAGCGATGGCAAGGACAAGCAGCTCGACGTGCTGATGGGCGGCAATTTCGCCGACGGGCGGGGCAACATCACAGCCTTCGCGAGCTGGTACGAGCGCGATTCGGTTCTGCAGGCCGCGCGCGAGTTCACCCGAGTCGACCGCAGCGGCGGTTCGGCGACCGGCAATGCGCGCCTCGCCAATGTCCCTTTGAATCCCTATCCGACTGCCGGCACCTTCCTTGGAGGCGCCAGCAATTCGCGTGACTACGCATTCAATCTGAACGGCGACGGCGGTGTGCGCACTCGCAACGACACCTTGCCCGAGACGAGCGCTGACGGGCAGGGCGATCGCTACAACTTCGCACCAGTAAACTTTCTGCTCACTCCTGGCGAGCGCATCAACCTCGGCGCGATGGGTCACCTGAACATTGCCGACCACTTGACCGCTTACATGGACGTCATGTACGTGGACAGCCGCAGCGCCCAACAGCTGGCGCCCACACCGGCGGTCAGCATCGCGTTCGATCCGAACAGCCCGCTGCTTTCCAGCCAGGCGCGCGCGCTCTTGGCCGCACGTCCCGACCCGACTGCGCCCGCATTCCTGACGCGGCGCATGCTCGAGTCGGGTTCGCGCCTGCAGGAAACCAGGTCGAAGCTGCAGCAGGCAACCGTCGGTTTCCGCGGCGACCTGCCGTTCAAGGACTGGGAGTTCGACGCCTATTACCAGTTTGGCCGCACGGAATTCATCAACGCCACCCACAACGATGTGTCGAGGTCCAGATACGCCGCGGGCCTGTCCGGCTGTCCGGAAGCCTTCAAGCGGTTCGTGCCGAACTGCGTGCCGGTCAACGGCTTCGGGGTCGGCACGATCAGCCCGGAGGCGGCGAACTTCATCAGGCTGGACTTCACGGATACCACGATATTCGAGCGCAGTCTGGCGAGCGCGTCGATCAACGGCAGCATCGTCGATCTGCCCGCGGGACCGCTCGGCTTTGCTGTCGGCGCTGAGTATCACGAGGACCGGTCCGACTTCACGCCCGATCTGGCCAAAAAGAACGGCGACATCCTCGGCTTCAATGCGGCGCAACCGATCTCGGGCAAGTTCGATGTCACAGAGCTCTTCCTGGAAACGGTCGTGCCGATCCTGAAGGATGTGCCGGCGGTGCGCTCGCTCAACCTGGAGGCAGGAGTGCGCTATTCGGACTATTCCACAGTCGGCAACGTCAGCTCGTACAAGGCAGGGCTCGACTGGTCACCAATGTCGTCGCTGCACGTGCGCGGCATGTATCAGCGCGCATCGCGCGCGCCAAGCGTCTTCGAGCTGTTCCAGGCCGGCGATCAGGGCTTCCCGGCAGTGAACGATCCGTGCGCCGGTCGGCTCTCCAATGGAGCGAGGCAAGACGTATCAGCGGAAGTGGCGGCGTTCTGCCAGAGCAACTTCGGTATCGACTCTGCTACCTATACGCAGCCGAACAGTCAGATCGAAGCGTTCTTCTTCGGCAATCCGAATCTCAAGGAGGAGAAGTCCGACACTTATACCTTCGGTCTGGCAATGACGCCGGAGTCGATTCCGAGCCTGCAGTTCTCGGTCGACTACTACAGCATCAAGGTCGAGGACTACGTCAACATCCTGGAGGGCGGCACGACCGGTGTTGTGCGCGCGTGCTTCGCGTCTCTCGACATCGATAGCGACGCGTGCTTCAGCCGCGACCTGGGGCAGCCGCTGGTCTTCCGCGATGCCGTCGGCGACCTCAAAGCGCGAGTACCGATCGCGAACCTGTCCGAGCTGCAGACGAAGGGCATCGACGTCAATGTCGCGTACCGGCTACCGCTCGGATTTGCCTCCGGCGCATTCGGCGATACAGTCGACCTCAATCTGCTCGTCAACTGGCTCGACACCTGGAAGCTGGACGATATCGACTACGCAGGGACGATCGGTGCTTACAACTACTCCGGAGCGTTCCCGGAATACAAGGCGAATCTGCGACTCGGCTATCGCATCGGACCGGTGCATCTCAACTACAACCTGGAGTTCCTCGACAAGATGGACAACCAGGGCAACATCCCGGCATTCGAGGACCCGAGCGGCTACCAGGGCGTGTCGAGCACGATCTATCACGACCTGAGCGCTCAATGGTCGGTCAATGACTCGATAGAGGTCGGGCTCGGCGTGCGCAACCTGACGAATCGGGAGCCGAAGTTCTTTGACATCCCGATCGATCAGAACACCGACCCGGCGACTTTCGACACCCTTGGGCGCTTCTATTTCGCGTCGGTGCGCTCGAGATTCTGAAGTCTGATCACTGCCACGCGAAAACCGTTCTCGAGCGCCGCGTTCGTCAACTGCTGACGCGGACACTCGACCCACTCAACCTTGGAGAAATGTATTAACGCCATCATCGCAAAATCGATCGTCGCAATCAGCTTGGCTGCGGCGCTCACTGGGTTCTCCGTATCGGCACGCGCAGTTACATCTGCTGTGAAGGTACGGAGCGTCACTGTTCGCTACGCCGAACTGGACCTCGCCAAGCCACAGGGTGTCGAGGCCCTCTACATGCGCATTGGAGGCGCAGCAAGACGTGTCTGCCGCGCGGACTCCTCATTGCGCCTGCGCGATCGAGTGAACAGCAGTAGCTGCTATCAGGACGCCATCGGGCGCGCAATCGAGCAAGTCAATCTGCCGACACTCACGGACCTTCATCAAGCGAAGGTGAAAGCCACGGTGGGCTAAGTGCGCGGCCGCGAGCGGCGGATGCAATGGACTCGATGCGGATCTGGCCGCTGATCGAGGCATTCGCATCCGCCGTCGCGTGCTCGCGTCGAGCCCCGGAAATCCCATCGACGACAAAGTGAGCGTAGCAAGCGAAAGGCTCGCGCGAGGTTCACGAGATACTCAGCCGAGCCGGACGTCTATGGACCTGCGAGACCTCTACGGACGTCTCTGCACGCGCTAGCGCATGCGCGCGGGACGTCAATGTAGGTCAGCGGACGTCTACGGACTTTGTGCTCTTGGCCGCCGGGGCTACACCGAAGCACTGGCGGCGGGTTACGTGGCGACGGACCGATGCGTCGAGCATCCGACGCATGGTCTCATGGGATTGCACTACAAGAATCCAGAGCGGCGAGACGCCACGCCCGAGGTCGAGCAGCCGGAGATATTGCTCTACCAGCGGATGTCGGACGGTACCCTCAAACTAAACGGGGTCGAGTATGTCGTGCCGCTATCCGCTTGGACGCGCGATGACCACCCGATTCTCTTTGGGCAGAGACTCTGACGGGACGACGCCCTGGGGATCTGGTACCTGCATGCTTGGATCTGGGAGCCCAATCCCTCCGGCATTTTTGCGGACTGGAATCGGAACGCCAAATGCTGAGTCGAAGGTAGACCGTAGTTCGCTGGCGCGTAGCAGGTTAGTCCCGTGCATGCTCCTGCTCTTGCAGCCTCGATTTCGAAGCAGAACCGATCTCCGTAGAGGACGCGTGCGGGTTTCGGTGTTCCGATCGAGCGGCGAACGATGGATCGCGTCACGGTCAATGAGTTCATCGCGTCCGTTGGTAACGGCTTCTGCGTGCGGAGCAAAGGATTGCAGCCTACATTGCATCAGGCGTCGCCATTGACTTGCAAGCACATCGTCATCATCGAGGACAAAGCAGCGCAGCACACTCTTGGAAGATGGCACTTTTACACATAGTTGACTGCGCAACACTGGCAATATCGAGGACTACACGCGAACCCGACATACAGTCCGCCGTCGACAAGGTACGCTCCACCTTCGACGCGGAGCATTGTGGTACGAAGTCAGGGAGACGGAGGATCAAGACAATGAGCACGCTCGTGTCGCGCACGGCAGCGCTCTCGGTCGTGTTTGCGTCGTTCCGGCTCGGCGCAGCATTCGCACAGGAACTGCCAAATCATGTTCTTTTTCAGAGGAGCGCGCCGTTGCCCGCGGAGGCCAGCGATGGAGTGCCGAATTCCGAGCCGCTGGACAATTGGTTCGGGGCAGACGTCGCAATTCGCGACGGCTTTGCTTTCGCCGGCATGCCGAAGACGAACGCGACAGGTCAGGTTGCCGTGTTCACTCAACAAGGGACCCGCGGACACTGGACACGAACGGCCACAATTGTCGCCTCGGCTGGCTACTACGATCGCCCCTACACCGGCCAGATAATCTACAGGCGAATTTCTCAAGTTTCTATTCCCTGCGAGCAGGTCTTGTATTCACCAAGACACCCGACCAATGCGTTCCGAAAGTTCGGGCACAAGAAAGCAGCAATATGCGTCCTGCCCGCCTGATGGAATCTCTACGCTCCGCTGGCGACTCTACGTTGGCGCGTTGGCGTGTGAATCGCAAAAGACTCGTCGTTCGGCGATGTAGTTCATTGCATAACAAGCCGCTGGTACCGACTCGCAACGGCGAAGCGCCGTTGCTCGCGGCACAGCGGCGGCGTTATGTGCCACCGCAGCAGTCCCTGTAGGAAAGGAGGGTTGCACCATGAGGAACATCAAGGTCTTTGCCGAAGTGTGCCTCCTCACCGGGTTGCTTATCTGGGTTCTCACCGCCGTTCCCGCAGCGGCCGTCCCGGTCCAGCTCCAGAACGGGACTGCGACGTTCTCGCAGCCCTGTATCAACAGCCACTCGCCCGACGAAGCGGTCGACGGAAACTTTAGCGATGTTGATGCTGACGGCGTTAACGGCTGGGCAATCGCGGCGACCTGTGTGGAACAGACAGATGACGCGACGAATCAGACGGCTGTGTGGGAGACCACCACAAACGCGACAGGAAATGGTCTTACCTTCACCATGTACTTCAACCACCTCAACCCCGGGCATCTGCTTGGCCGCTTTCGTTTCTCCGTGACGACAGACGACCGCACAACATTCGCGGACGGCTTAGACACCGGCGGAGACGTGGAAGCGAACTGGACCGTGCTTACGCATCCCACTGTAAGCGGTCCGGAAGGGATGACCTTTACCACGCTCGCTGACCACAGCATCCTTGTGGGGGGAACCATCCCCGCTCAGGGCATCTACACTGTCATCTATGAGACGCCAGTTTCGGGCGTCACGGGCGTCCGGCTCGAAGTGCTTGAACACCCCTCTCTGCCTTTTAACGGGCCCGGCCTTTTCCCACGCAATGGCAATTTCATACTCACAGAGATGACGCTCGATGCCACGCCCATTCCCAACCACTTCTGGTGCTATAAGGCTAAGGGGGATTCTGTGGACGTGACCGTCAGCCTCCAGGATCAGTTCGGGGGAAAGCCGGGGGTTTTGGTAGAAGAGCCGGAGTTGTTCTGCAATCCGGTTGACAAGAATGACGAGGGGATTTCTGATCCCACGGCGCATTTGACATGCTACAAGATCAAGGAGGATGACAAGAAGCGGCAGGTGCTCATAGAGAACCAGTTTGGCGAGCAGACATTGAAGGTCACAAAGCCCAAGCTCCTCTGCGTACCGTCCAAGAAAATTGAGGTCATACAGAATAAGGGAAAGGACAACGATAATGATGCTAACGAATGAAGACGAAGAGGAGGAATAACCCCTGCACTGCTTTGTGCGCTCGTTTCTCGCTGCGGCTTCCGGCAGCAGGTGAGCGCTGGCGTTAGGCGTCGCTGAAGCTGCGCGATGGTTGTCATCATCGAGTACGACGCGAGCTGGCCAGTTCTCTTCGAGGAAGAGGCGCATCGCCTGCGTGCCGTGCTCGGCTTGGCAGCGCTGCGGATCGAGCATGTAGGCTCAACATCCATACCGGGGCTTGCCGCCAAGCCGGTGATCGACATTCAGGTCTCAGTTGCTTCGTTGGCGCCGCACGGTCGCTACGTGGCTGCGATGGCTACACTTGGGTATCGTCACGTAGCGTTCGGCGATTTCGATCTCGTGTATCCCTTCTTTCACAAGCCAATCGAGTGGCCCAGCACGCATCACGTTCATCTGTGCGAAAGCGGAGGACAGCAAGAGTTGGAGCACCTGGTGTTTCGGAATCATCTGCGTGCTCACCCTCAAGTCGCCGCGCAGTACGAAGCGCTCAAACGCGACCTCGCGCGCACTCACGACGCAAGCACACCGCAATCCATGGAGGCCTACTCATTGGCGAAGTCCGAGTTTGTTGCCAATGTGCTGCGCGCCGCAGAGGCAGGCGGTGCCGCTGCTGCTGCAGCGTCCGCACCTAAGTGCTGACAACGCGCTGAACTCCCGCCATCAGTTCGTCGACGTGAACTCTTCTCGTGATGTGCTACAGCAGCAAATCAACGCTGACTTTGCGATTTCAGGAATTCGATGATCTGTTTGCGCACAGCCTCATCGCCAATTCCCTTGTAGGGCTTCATATTGTTGCTCGCGACGACCTGGTCCGGATTCTCGAGGAATCTGTTGAGATTCGCTTCATCCCAAGTGATCCCGGAGCTGGTTATACCCTGCGAATAGTTGCTGTAGCCTGCTGAAGCCCCTGCCTTTGAGCCGTAGATGTTATGAAGGGATGGGCCGAGGCGGTTGTCGCCTTCCTTAGTCGAATGACAAGTTCGGCAATGAGTGTTGAATGCCACCTGACCTTCGTCCGCGGCAAGAACGTGCGTTGTACCGATGAATGTGAGCAAGGCGGCGACCCCGGCAGTGCCCACAACGATACGGATCGAGCGAATCATAGATGGCTCCTAAGCTCTACGCTTCGCGGCCGCCGACACGATTCACCCACACGGCGAGCACGTGATCGGCCCCGAGCCGCCGCTTGGCAGCGAGCACAATTCCGCCCAGTCAGTCGAAAACGCGCGGATCTGCAAGATGGTTGCAGTCAGTGTCCGCGCACGCTCTGTGGTTGGGAAGACGATCATGTCCAGTTGCGCTTCCCGGCAGACCGAATCGAGTTCACTGGGTACGCCGACCTGAGGAGGTCGCAAGAGTAAGGCGATGTGAGCCCGCTGCGACGGACGCCGATGGACGTCTACGGACGTCTTTGGATGGCTCCCCCCGGGCCGGATCGAAGTCGATCGCAAGTTGTTGAGCTAACGAGTGGTCCAGACTTCGAACGAGCTGGATACCCCCCAGCGATACCCCACGCATACACGCGCTGCGTTCTGGCGTGTTTGCGCGCGCGTGCGACGCCGGTAAGAGAATCAAAACGAAGCAGGTGCACCGATATCGGCCCGACGTCTACGGATTCAGCGCAGGCAACATAGTCGACGTGCCAATGCGTTTGGTCAGACGGACGTCGACACGATCGGCTGCGACTGGATTTCAACATGAGGTTCTAACGCCCGGATAGACAGCACGCGCGAAAAGAGAGAGCCTCAGTCGAGATCCGTATGAACGGGAGATGCCACCATGTTGAAATCTACAACCGACGGCTCGACCATGACATCGACAGCAGCATTGAGCGCAAGGTCAGAGCGGGCGGCGGAGGCAAACCCGCCGAGGGCATGGGCGAACGTTGAGTTCGGCGTGGCGTAGCTCTTGGGAGGCACAGATCATGTCGAACGCACCAACAATCCTACTGGCGGCTCAATGCCGCGCAGGGCGCGCGCTCGTCGAGTGGTCACCAGAACGACTGGCCCAGGCGTGCTCAGTCGAGCTGGAAACGATCAAGGAGTTCGAGGCACGTTTTCGAAGACCGGATCCCGAAGTTCTAGGTCGCATCCGGGCTGTGCTGGTCGAGGCTGGCGTCGACTTCGTCGAGGAGAATGGCGGTGGTGCCGGAGCGCGGCTAAAGCTCAGTCGCAAGGAACTGCGTGCGATCAGTCGCTGGGAAGGAGAAGGAGGCTCCCTTGACGATATTTAATCCTGAAAGATGAACGCGGGAGAGCGCGCTGCTACCGCTCGCAGTTGTACTTGGCGCTGAGGACGCGTGTAGTGCGACGGTGGTGAAATGAACGCGTCTCTCAGCTCGCGGCTGCTCCTCCTGCTGACCTCGCTTGTTGTCAGTGCGGCACTCCCAGGTTGTGGCCGCTTGCCGGATCTCGGCAACCGAACGCCATCACGTGCCTTGCACAACACGGCAGGAACCCGTCTCGGGCAAGCACTTTCAAGACGCTTCGAGATTTCGGCCGGCCAGTCAGGAGTTCTTGCACTCGCGAATGGGCTCGATGCGTTTGCTGCGCGGGCCGCGTTGATCGAAGCTGCCGACCGCTCGATCGATGTGCAGTACTACATCTGGCAAGAGGATCTCTCAGGCATCCTGCTTTTCGAGGCTCTGCAACGCGCGGCGGACAGGGGCGTGCGCGTGCGAGTGTTGCTCGATGACAATCGCACATTCGGCATGGACGAGCGGCTCGCAGCTCTTGACGCGCATCCCAACATAGAAGTCAGGCTCTTCAACCCTTTCAAGTTTCGGTATTGGCGCGTGTTCGAATACGTCGCCGAGTTTCGTCGCATCAACCGACGAATGCACAACAAGTCCTTTACGGTGGATAACCAGGTCACGGTGATCGGTGGGCGCAATATCGGTGACGAATACTTCGCAGCAGCCGACGAAGGCGTCATGTACGACCTCGACGCGCTTGCGATCGGCGATGTCGTGCGACATGTATCCGATGACTTCGATCGCTATTGGGCGAGCGACTCGTCCTACCCGGCGAGTCTGCTGTTGTCGAGACCAGACGATAAGGTGATGGCGGCGCTTCGCTCCGCGGCGGTGCAGCTGGAGGCAGGACGCAATGCGATAGCATATAGGGAGGCCCTTGCCCAACGACCCCAGGTGCAGGCTCTCATGAGAGGAGAGCTTCAATTCAATTGGGCGACTACTCGTCTCGTTAGCGACGATCCCGCAAAGGCCCTCGGAACCAAGACCTCGAAATCGCCGTGGAGTGAGATCCAGGAAGCGCTGGATCCACAAAGCGAATTGGGCCTGGTTTCGCCCTATGTCGTGCCGCATGTCGAAGGCGCCAGTTTTCTGCTCGATGCTGCTAACCGACCTGCGAAGGTCTCGGTCCTGACAAACTCCCTTGAGGCTACGGATGTCGCAGCCGTCCATGCCGGTTATGCGAAATGGCGCAAGAAACTGCTCCAAGGCGGAGTGAGGCTGTTCGAGCTGAAGCGCGACTTGTCCGCGCCGCACACGAGTGATGTCGGTCCCCTCGGTAGCTCTGCTTCCAGCCTGCACGCCAAGACATTCACAGTAGATCGTTCACGCATCTTTATCGGATCCTTCAATTTTGATCCGCGCTCCGCACGGCTCAACACGGAAAATGGCTTCATCATCGACAGCCCCGCGATGGCGCAAACCATCAGCGACGCGTTTTCCATCCAGATTCCGGAACGAAGCTACGAGGTGACACTGAGCACGAACGGCGATGTGCAATGGATCGAGAGGCGAGGCGGCAAGGAAGTGGTGCACACCGAGGAACCCGGCGTGTCCCGCTGGCGGACCATGGTCGTGTCGCTGCTTTCAGTGCTGCCGATCGACTCCCTTCTGTAATTGGGTTCGGACCGGCCTGGACCTAGATAATTGCCGCTGTAAGGTTGACTTGGACAAAGACCACAGCCATCACACATAGATATATGAGTACCTCCAGCTGCGCCTGGAGCGCCTCGATCAAGAAGACGTGCCGATCACCGCGGGCATAGCCGAGTTCGGCAACGGGTGCAATGAGCTCAGATGAAGCGACCATCAGCAATGAATAGTGTCGGCGCTGTCTCTGCAATCGTCATCCCGATGCTTGCAGTGGTGATCCTGGGGTTTGCTTGGGGCGAGAACTTACGGGCGGCTTCGTCGCATTCATCACCTGTTGCTGGCGGCATCCATACTGGCAGCAGTGCATCACGCTGAGACGGTGGGGGTCGCGACTGCATTGCTAGTCTTACTGCTACCGGCGATCGCAGCAGTGCGCGCTGCGCAGCACAACCTCATAGAAACAAGTCTGCACCTGCTTTCGGTTCGGCGATGGCATGCATCGGGCTGACTATCCCGGCGATCGCAATCGCTTCGATCTGGTTGCCGATGCCTCTGAAGCTTGGGCTCGCTCCCGTGCACATCGTGCTGCTTGGGCTAACCTTCCTCGTCACGATGGTTTCAATAGTGCCCGGTCGTGTTCTTTTCGGTTGCTTGATCGAACAGTCGCCTCACTTGCGCCGACAGTGGCTATCCATCGGCTCGCTCGACCATTGGACTCTCGGGTTCGCTAAAACCTAAGTATCCGGTCGCATAATTCTAATGGATAAGATCTTGGTCAGCCGGTACAAAGACGGCCTATAGCTATTCCGCTCACTTCGCGGAATGACGCTGACTGAGGGAGTGCACGATGGGAAACGGGATCCTCCAGGCACGATGGCGAGCGACATGAGCAGCTTGAGCCTCGTCTCGAAGCACAGCCCTGTCGCCTTCAAGGTGCACGCGGACTCGTCTCTGGGCAATGCAGGTTTCAAGCTGATGTGCGCGACCGATCTTTGGGGCCGGTCCGATCGAGCGTTGCAAAAGGCACTTTGGCTGTCTGAAGTAACGGATGCTCAGCTGTTGCTACTGCACGTTGTCGACGGCGAGTTGCCGTTGCGAATTGCCGGTCGAAAAGCGGATCTTGCACGCAGTGCTCTAGAGTGGCGCTTACGGGACACATCAGTCTCCAAGCTACGGCCAGCAGTATCCGTTCGCGTGGGCAATCCCCAGCAGACAATCATCAAGGTCGCGCGCGGCTGGCGTGCGGACATCGTTGTATTGGGAGCGGCCAGTGTTCGCGTTTCCGATCGCATCCGTGGGACGACTGCCGAACGGCTAGCGAGCGAGGCTCGTTGCGCAGCTCTTGTTGTCAACCGAGGCGAACCCGGCGCGTATTCCGGCGCCGGCGTAATAGGCGCGTCGTGTTGCCAAGCGTTCGCTCTCGAGAATGACTTAGACAGGCTGCAAGTCCTGCGAGGTGGCGCCCCAGTCAAGGCGATTTACCCATCTCACTCCCCCCGGATCTGGAGCGCACCGGTTCGAAAAGCTACCGAAGCACTGCTTGCCGCACCTCCGGAGGTCGTAGCGGTGGAAGTCGATCGCTGGCCAGGTGTCTCCGATCTGTTCCGGCGCGGTGTGTCGGGCATTGTCGCAAGAAGCGGAGCAACCGATGTGCTGGTAGCGCCACGTCGCAGCCGAATCTCCGAGCACTCAGCTCGGTGTAAGCGCCATTTGCGTGCGATCAAGTGACCAGGAGGTACTGCATAAAATGACTGCATCGTTGGGCGTCATCCGCGGATCGAACACGGCGCATCCCTCCAGTTTCAGGGTCGAGGTTCTTCATAAAGAGGCATCCACAAGTAGGCACACCTCGCTCTTCCCTTCATCGCAATCGGGTGCGCCGTGTGCAGGAGTGCACCTGATCCTGGATCTGTTCGGTGCAACCCGCTTGGATGACACCAAGCTCGTGGAGGCTACGCTGCGGCGCTGTGTGGACGCAGCGGGAGCAACGCTGCTGCACATTCATCTGCATCCGTTCGAGCCGAACGGCGGAATCAGCGGTGTTGCCGTGCTTGCGGAAAGCCATATCTCGATTCACAGCTGGCCCGAAGCGGAGTACGCAGCTCTTGATATCTTCATGTGCGGGCAGGCAAGGCCGGAGCGCTGCATCGAGATACTGCTTGAGGTATTCAAGCCGCAACGAGCGGTCATGGAGCAAATTCTGAGAGGACGTGCCGCATGAGCAAGCCACAATGGTTTGCGGAGTCCGTCATTCGGCCAATGCGGGTCTCGTACAAGGCATCGCGAGTCTTGGCGGAACTGAAGACCGCCTACCAACAGGTGGTCATTCTCGAGAACGAAACATTCGGTCGCGTGCTGATGCTGGACGGAGCCGTCCAGACAACCACGCACGACGAGTTCATCTATCACGAGATGCTTGCACATGTGCCCCTGTTCACACACGGAAGTGCACGTGATGTTCTCATCATCGGCGGAGGCGACTGCGGATTGGCGGAGGAAGTCCTCAAGCACAGGACGCTGCAGACCGTTACCCAAGTCGAGATCGATCCCGACGTTGTAGAGCTCTCACGAAAGTATCTGTCGCAGATCAATGCCCCAGTGTTCTCGGACACACGTTTTGAGCTTCAGTACGCAGACGGCGCCGCATATGTGAAAGATACACAGCAATCCTTCGACGTCGTGCTCGTCGACTCGACTGACCCCGTCGGCGCCGCGCGAACGTTATTCACCTCCGAGTTCTATCTGACGGTACGGCAACGATTGCGGCCAGGTGGGGTGCTCGTCTGTCAAGCAGGTGTTCCATTTCTGCAGGCGAACGTGTTCGGATCGGCCATGCGGCATCTCGCGACGGCTTTTCGTTGCGTGGACAGCTACCTTGTCTCGTCTCCGAGCTATTTTGGCGGACATCTCGCATTCAGCTGGGCGAGTGAGGACTTGAAGGCTGATTGCGTTGATCTCGAGGCGCTTGCCGAGAGGCACGCTACGAGTGGCATTCTGATGCGCTACTACTCGCCTGAGGTACATAGAGCGGCATTCGTGCTTCCCCCGTACGTGGCGCAAATGCGCGATGTCGCAGCTAGGCCATAGGCCGGGGGAGTATCAATATCCGGCGAAATCCTCCATCCGGATGTCGTCTTCATCGATGCCGAGACCGCTCACCACAGCGTGGAGACCTGCGACCATCTTCGGCGGACCCGCAATGTAGTAGATCGCATTCGCATGAGGGGCCGAGCGCCTCGTGTGTCGCAGGATCATTCCGGCATCGATCCGCCCGGCCTCCCCTGTCCATGATTCGCTCGAATCACTCATCCGAGTCATCGTCGGAACGAACGTAAAGCGACGATTCTCGCGTTCGAACTGATACAACTCGTCCAGGAACGGCGCGTCCTCGGGGCGCCGGTTGGCGTAAAACAGCAGGATGCGATGCTCCAGGCTTTCGTGCGCCGCCCGTCGGACGAAGCTTCGAAACGGAGTGATTCCAATGCCACCGGCGAGCAGCACCGCCGGCCGGCTCGCATTGTTGTGCAGAGTGAAGTTTCCGAAGGGCCCGTCGATCTGAACTCCGGTACCGAGTGGCAGCGAGCGCAGCACGCGCTTGAAGGCGGTGTCACGCAAGCGCGTTGTGAAGACCAGCTCGGGATCGTCAGGCGCGCTGTTGATGGAAAAGCCGCGCGTGTTCCCTTCGGCGTCTGTCTCCGATGGATCGAGCAGCGTCAGGTCCATGAACTGCCCGGCCTTGAACGTCATCGAGCGAGGTTTGGGGAACCTGAACTCCAGCGTTCGCTGGGCGACCTCGCTTCGAGCGCTCAGGGACAAGATGCGAACCTGCGACTCAGCAGCAGTGACCATCGCGTCAACCGGATGTCAGCAACACTGCCAGCATGCCGAAGAGAAGTCCTGCACCGAACGTGACCATCCACAGCGGATTGATCGCAAGTCCATGCGGGACGGGTGTTGTATTGCTGCGCGGTGTGGCCGAGTCAGAGTGTTGGCTGGAAATTCTGTGCCTGCTCATGATGCCTCCGAATCATTCAACGCCTCTGTGGAACGTGAAAAGACGGTAGAAGACATCGCTGCACCAGACAAGCGATTAATTTTCGCGGTGCGTATCGGATTTGCCGATACAAGAATGCTGCGCGCAGTCCGCTTGCGATCCATCGACAACGCCGATCAGCAGCTCCACTTTTTATCGCTTGTGAGGCACGTAATCGGTCACTAGCCTCGTGTCTACCGTCTTCTGCAACACAGAGAATCCACATGAGCCTGACATTGCCGCCATTGCCGTACGCACTCGACGCACTTGAGCCCCACGTCTCCCGGCGCACGCTGGCTACGCACCACGGACGCCACCACGCTGCGTACGTGGAGAAGACCCGCGCGCTCGTGCAACGGACTGCTCTGGAAGGTGCAAGTCTCGAAGAGATTGTGCGGTCCAGCGCTATGGGCAGCCCGCTGTTCAACGCCGCTGCGCAGGCGTGGAATCACGCGTTCCTCTGGCACAGCATGTGTTCAGGCGGCGGCGGTGCGGCTCGCGGAGCGATCGCGCCTTTGATCGATGAGAGCTTCGGCAGTCACACGGCCTTCTGCCAGCAATTCGTAACCGTTGCAGGCGATCAGTTCGGCAGTGGCTGGGCATGGTTGGTACTGGATGGGACACGATTGCGCATCGTGGCAACGCCGAATGCCGAGACTCCGCTGGTCACGAGTCTAGTACCGCTGCTCACGATCGACGTCTGGGAGCATGCCTACTACCTCGACTATCAAAATCGGCGGCTCGACTACATCGCGGCCTTTCTTGCGCATCTGGTCAACTGGGACTTTGCCAACCGCAACCTGGGTGGCGCGGTAGACCGAGCGCAGGCTGCCACCGCGACAAGCATCCAGGCGCTTGGCGCCAGCACGGGAGCGGCCTGACCTGTGATCGCGTCAACAACCGGTTGGAAAACTCGCCGCGCAGAATGATCGACTGCAACGACAAGCCTAGCGTTCGACGCAATCGAACGATCTGCATGGATATTTCCAATGGAGCGAATCAGGCATAGCAGGTACAACTACGTTCGCAAGTGAGTGTGCGAGAGAAGGCCGAAGGTGAATGCGATGAACGACGCCATCCCCCTGACATACAAAACCATTCCCCGGATCCTTTGCGCGACAGACTTGTCACCCCGGTGCGAGAGCGCCGTGCGACGGGCCACGCTGTTGGCGAAGCAGATGGACGCGCTGCTACTGTTGGTGCACGTCGTCGATGAGGCACAACCTCCGGAGATCATCGAGCGCCAGTTGGAGCTGGCACGAATTGCCCTCGAGGCGCGGCAGCTTACGAGCGCGGCAGACTTCGCTATCCGGATCGGCAGGCCGAATAGCACCATCGCGCGCGTGGTGGGCGAATGGGACCCGGACCTGGTCGTTCTTGGAGCGTACCGCGAACGGTCCGGAGAGCGGCTCTTCGGAACCACTGCAGAGCGCGTGATCCGCACTGGCGCCCGCCCGGTCCTGCTGGTCAATCGCGAGTCGTCGGGTTCCTACCGAGAAGTTCTCCTGGCGAGCGATCCTTCGGATGCATTCGCCGAGGTCATATGCATGACGCAGCAGCTGGGCCTGCTCGAAGGCGCAACCACCTCGATCGTACATGTGCTCGCGCAAGCCACTCGCTCGATGTTCTATCCGGCGTGGACTACCAAGTCGGAGATCGACCAGTTGATGCATTCATTGCGATGGACGGCGCGTCGCGCCCTTGTTGCCCAGCTCGCCGCTGCCGGCTTGGATTCCGCCCATTTCTGCATCGTTCAGAAGCACGGTTCGGCGACCGACGCGATCGCGAGCGCGGTAGAACAGGTCAAGCCCCAGTTGCTCGTCATTGGTGCGACACGCCACCCGATTCTCAGACGTCTGGCGGGGGCGAGCGTCGCACATGAAGTACTGCGATCCATTGACTGCGACGTGCTCATTGCGCCGATGTCCGCGGGGCGGTCGTCGCGCGACGGTCGTGCGCGGCTAACGCTGCCGGAAACATGGTCGTCGCAGTGGCCGACATATTGGTAGGAGGTTCAGCGGACTAGAGATGCGCTACCTTGCCCTTGCAGTCGACTATGACGGAACAGCTGCGCTCGACGATCGGCTCAGCGACAGTGCTGCAGTCGCAATCGAAAGGTTGCGCGTCTCCGGAAGGCGCGCGGTACTCGTTACGGGTCGGCGGGTCAGCGACCTGTTGCGCGTGTGTCCGAGACTCGACTTGTTCGATCTCATCGTGGCCGAGAACGGCGCCGTGCTTTACGACCCCAGGCAACGCGATGAGATTCCCCTCGCGTCGCCGCTGCCGGCCGCGTTTGCCGAGCGTCTGCGCCAGCGCGGGGTAGAGCCACTCGAACTTGGCAGCGTCATCGTGGCGACGCATGAGCCGCACGGGGCAGTCATGCTCGACGTGATTCGCGAGCTGGGCCTAGAGGTGCAGGTTGTCTTCAATCGATCCGCGATCATGGCGTTACCGCCTGGGGTCAACAAAGGCTCCGGCTTGCAGGTTGCGCTGCGCAAGCTTGGCCTCTCGCAGCACGAAGCGGTAGCGATCGGAGACGCGGAGAACGATCATTCGCTGCTCGAGTGTTGCGAGTGCGGCGTCGCCGTCGCAAATGCAGTTGCCTCTCTCAAAGAGACAGCCGCGTTCGTCACGCGGGGCGCCAACGGGGACGGCGTTGCTGAACTGATCGAGGAGCTCATTGCGAACGATTTACGGCGCATGGAGGGAAAGATCGAGAAGCACCTACTGCTCGTCGGCAAGCGCGGCGACGGCACTGCGGTGCGCATTTCGCCGTATGGCCGCAACGTTCTGGTTGCCGGACCGTCGGGAAGTGGCAAGTCGACGCTGACGGCGGGCTTGATCGAGCGGCTCATCGACAAGGCTTACCAAGTCTGCATCGTCGATCCCGAGGGCGACTACAGCACCCTGCATGGAGTCGTCTGCCTGGGCAACCCGCAGCGTACACCGAGTGTCGGCGAGGTTCTTTCCTGCCTGGAAGATCCGGCGACCAATCTGGCGGTGAATCTGCTCGGGTTGCCGCTAGAGGACCGGCCGTTGTTCTTTTCCCAGCTCATGGCAGGTCTGCAGGCTCTGCGAGCGCGGACCGGACGACCGCACTGGATTGTTCTTGATGAGGCGCATCACATGCTTCCGGATTCCTGGGGACACGTGTCGTCGGTGCTGCCGCACAAGCTCGGAGAAGCCATCCTCGTGACCGTCCATCCTGATCATGTCGCTCCAGCGGTATTGGCACCGATCGACCTCGTCCTCGCCGTCGGCGAGGAGCCTGAGCGCACAATGAAAAAGTTTGCGGGTGCCGCCGCGCATCCGCTGACTTGGCCTGAGGGTCTGTCGTACGAGCAAGGCAAAGTGGTTGCGTGGCTAGTCGGCGCTGAGCAGCTGCCATTCACGGTCGAACCACGACCCTGTCGCGCCGAGCGCATCCGGCACCATCGCAAATATGCGGAGGGCAATCTGCGCTATCACAGCTTCTATTTTCGCGGTCCGGAGGGACGACTGAACTTGCGGGCGCAGAATCTCTGGATGTTCTGCCAGATTGCCGAGGGTCTCGATGAACAGACGTGGATGTTTCATTTGCGACGTCGTGACTACTCGCGCTGGTTCCGCAAGGCCATCAGAGATGAATACCTCGCTCAGCAAACGGAGCGTATAGAGCTGCGGGCGGATCTCACGTGGCCGCAGAGCCGCCATCTCATCCGAGAGCTGGTCGGCGCGCGCTATACGTTGCCGGAGTAGGCGCATGCCTCGACAGACGATCTTTACTATTGGCCACTCGACGCGATCCGTCGAGGAATTCATCGCGCTGCTTCTGGCGCATCATGTAGAGCTCGTCGTCGACGTGCGTACGGTGCCTCGCTCGCGGCGCAATCCGCAGTTCAGCCGCGAGACGTTGCCGGACTCGCTGCAAGCAGCCGGCATCGGCTACGAGCATGCTGCTGCGTTGGGGGGATTTCGCCGCCCTGGTCGGGAGTCTCCAAACGCAGGCTGGCGGAATACTTCGTTTCGGGGTTACGCGGACTACATGCAAACGTCCACGTTTGTCGCAGCCATCGAAACGCTCGCGGAACGGGCCGAGCGCCAGCGCCCAGCGGTGATGTGTGCAGAGGCCGTGCCGTGGCGTTGTCATCGCTCGCTGATCGCGGATGCTCTCGTTGCCCGAGGGATGCGGGTCGAGGAAATCACCAGCGCAACTCGAACCCAGCCGCATGTGATGACCTCGTTCGCCCATGTTGAGGGCACAGTGGTTACGTATCCTGGGTGAGACGGGCGAATCCGTGCAGCTACAGACTCGAGCACCATTGCATCTGGAGGCAACCGTGCGAGTGCTGCAGCGCCGGGCCTCGAACCTGGTAGACGTTTGGCAGGACGACCAATATGTGCGAGTCCTCGAGGTGGAGGAGGGTTCCATCCTCGTCGAAGTCCAGAACTGCGGCACGATCGACGTCCCTGACGTGCGCTACTGCATCCGCAGTGGCGAGCCCTCCGCGGCGGTCACGGGAACTCTGAGGAGAGTGCTCGGCCTGGATGTCGTCCCCGCATTCCTTCACTTTCCTGTGCCAATCGACGGCCCATTGCGGTCGGCGGTCGTCGCTCTGCGTGGCCTGCGTCCTCCGCGCTTCGCCAATCTGTTCGAGTCGTTCGTCAATGTGGTGCCATTCCAGCAGCTGAGCCTGGATGCCGGCGTGAGCATCGTAGGCCGTCTGGTACAGCGATTTGGTCGGCGCGTGGAACATGGCGGCAGGCAGTACCATGCGTCGCCCACCGCCCGTGTTGTTGCCGCTGCGCGCCTCGATCAGTTGCGCGCGTGTGGTCTGAGTCAGGGGAAGGCGCAGACACTGCGCAAGCTCGCGCGCATGATCGAGGCACGGGAGCTCAGCGAAGAGGAGATTTCCCGGATGCCATCGCAGCAGGCTCTGCACACTTTGCTGGAGTTGCCCGGGATTGGTCCATGGAGCGCAGCACTCGTGCTGTTGCGCGGCTTTGGACGGCTCGATGTATTTCCACCCGGCGATGTTGGCGCAGCGCGCGGACTCGCGCCGTTGCTGCAGCTTGATCCAAGCACGTCGATCGATCGGGCCGTTGAGCGCTTCGGAGATCGACGCGGCTATCTGTACTTCTGTGGGTTGGGAGCCAGTTTGCTCGCCAAAGGGCTCATCCGCCCTGCCGCGGCTGAGCAGGGCACCAGGAGCTACTGAGTGTCCGCCGCCACTCGGCGAATCGTGTCCAACGCCAGGGACAGAGACTCGGAATCGGGTCTTGACGGGAAGCAGAGGTATGCAGGCAGCCGGAATTCAGGGGCAGCTTCGACGCGATGCAATCGTCCGGCAAGCTCATGCTCGTGCAGCATGCGTAACGGGAAATAGCCGCTGCCGCCGGCGGCCAGTATTCGCTGCAACCCCAGCCAGCCGATATTCACCGTGAGTGCGGCACCCGCGAAGCTCGGAAACGCCAGGCTGTGTTGCGCGAAGAACTCCGGGCCCCAGTCTACAAATACATAGTCGGCCTGCAATTCCGGCGACGGGCCGGGGCGCGTCGACACCATTATCAGCCGTTCTTCAAGCAGCAGCTCCACAGTAAGCCCGGGCCGGGCCTGCGGCGTGTACATGACGCCAATGTCTGCACGCCCTTCGAGCAACGCGTCCATCAAGTCGCTTTCGAAGCCAATCAGCGCGCGGACAGCGATATCCGGGGCCAGCTTTGAGTAGATCGGCAGCCAGCGCAGCAGGAGGTCGTCCCACAGCCCAATCCTGCCTCCGACTGTGAGCGTCCCGCGAAACCCGCTGACAATGCCGATTTCCTGGCGCGCCTGCTGAACAGTGCGAGCGAGGACCGCCGCGTATCGTTGGAACTGCCTGCCCGCGGGCGTCAGCGTCGTACCCATCTTGTTGCGTACGAAGAGCTCCGCACCGAGCTGCTCCTCGAGCCGCTGGATGCGCGAGCTCACGGTCGACTGCGTGACGTGCAGCCGTTGAGCAGCGTTCACGAAGCTGCCGTCCGCTATTACTGCGAGAAACGTGCGTGCGAGCTCGGTATCCATCGTTCGTTACTCATATTTAGTGATCATGGCGACTCCTCCAGCGTTCGCAGCTTCCGCTCTGGCACACGTCCCCCGCGACGCTTCCTCCAGTCTCCGAGGAAAAGCAGAATTGGAGCGGCGATGAAGACCGATGAGCTCGCCGCGATAACGATGCCGAATACCATCGGCACGGCAAAGCTTGCGACGGTGGCGCCGCCCCAGATCGCCATGGGCACCATGGCCAGGAAAGCAGTCACAGAAGTGAACACCGAGCGTCCCAGCGTCTCGTTGATGCTGCGGTCAATGATGTCGCGCAGCGGCAACTTCGGTTGCAGCCGCAGATTCTCACGCATTCGGTCGTACACCACCACCTTATCATTCACTGAGTAGCCAATCAGCGTCAGAAGCGCTGCGATGGCCGTGAGGTTGAATTCCAGCCCGGTAAGCGCGAAGAAACCGAGTACCTTCGTGGTATCCAACACCAGCGTCGCGATCGCGCCGACGGCGAAGTGCCACTCGAAGCGGACCCAGATGTAGATGAACATCGCTATGCTGGCGAACAGCACGGCGAGGATTCCCGCATCGGTCAGCTCACCGCTGACCTTCGGCCCGATGACTTCGACGCGATCGAAGCGTGCGTCGGGTTCGACATCCAGGATGGCAGCTTTCGCCTGCTCGGCGAGCTGTGTCTGCGCTGCTGCGTCAGCGTCGGGCTGCTGCTGCACACGGACGAGAACCGTTGAGCCGTCAGACCCGACTTGCTGCAGACTGATCTCACCGAGGTCTGCCTGCTCGAGGCTGGTGCGCAGATCCGCGATACGCATCTGCTTGGGCGCCGTGGCTTCAATGATCGTGCCGCCCGTGAAGTCGACCCCATAGTTCAGTCCAGGGTTCACGAACAGGAAGACCGACGCGATAGACAGAACCAGCGATGCGCCGAGGCCGATGAAGCGCGCGCGCATCACCTGAAGTTTCGGAGTGGCGTTCGCCCACTGCGCTGGCAGGAGCGATCCGATCACGAACCTCCGCGGTCGACGCCACCTAAGCCATAGGGCCATGATCGTCCTGACGACCGTGACGGCGGTGAACATCGAGATGATGATGCCTAGGGCCATCGTGATCGCGAAACCGCGCACGGGTCCCGAGCCGAACCAGAACAACAGCGCAGTGGCGATCAGAGCAGTGACGTTGGAGTCTATGACCGTCGCATAAGCACGCTGGAAT
>Ga0134127_10001021_pt1 | contig 21787 bp, 20 predicted proteins | sample KB31753_FD_96459 | JGI IMG/M metagenome (GOLD analysis project Ga0134127, IMG submission 96459) | Terrestrial soil microbial communities with excess Nitrogen fertilizer from Kellogg Biological Station, Michigan, USA - KB3-175-3 | ecosystem: Environmental > Terrestrial > Soil > Unclassified ... | reverse complement strand
TCCCCCGCAAACCTCAGCGGCTTCCTTCTCGTCTCCTTATCGAAAACGCCTCGGAGCAACCGCACAGGCTAAAGACGCGGGCTTCTCGCCGAGGCGTTTCCGATCAAGGCTAGCGACTATCCGGACACGGCGGAGAACCGGGCAAAGGTGGAGGCGATTCGCGCGGCGTGGAAGCAGAAAACCGGGGATCAGTCGGTGATGCGTGTAACGGAGCCGGCGGATGTGTCGTTTTGAAGTCTGATTTTTGAGAGTCAGCAAGTCAGCGTCGCTGCGCTACGTAGCAAGTCAGCGGTTCAGAGCCTAGCTGGACATTGCACTTGTCTCGATCCAAATTACTGTCATTCGTGCTTGTCTTCGGCGGCGTGAAGGCCGCTGATGGAGCCCCTTCTGTTTGGAGCATTTACGAGAGATGCTTTGAAGGCTGCGGCGGCGTCTGCGTGGCGCTGCTGCTGGAGCAGGAGTTCACCGAGCTGCTCCCGGGCGGGGACAATGGGGCCGGGAGTGACGGGGAGTTTTTCCATGGCGTCCTCCTGGTCTGCGGCGGCACGCATCTGGGATTCGGCTTCCTGAGGTTTGCCGCTAGCCTGGGCTGACCAGGCAAGGACCTCCTGGCGAAGGATGCCGGTCTGAGCGGCCCAATACTCATTACCTCCACGGTGGAGCTGATCTTCATATCCGGAGAGAGCAGAAAGTTCGATGCTGGGGTCTGAAGTGTGCTGGCCGCGGATGCGCCCGAGAGCGTGTGCCCAGACGGCAATTGCGGAGACCTGAGGCGGGGAGTTCGGGGCGGGAGCGATCGTCGCGGCTTCGTCCCAGTGCCGGCGCTCGATGGCGTAACGAACAGGCATTGCGGTAGCTGCGTATCCGACTTTGAAATCGGCCATGCCGAGGCTCTCCATCTTTTTGAGGCGATCGATGACGTGCAGCGCGTTTTCATTCTGGCTGAGTTGCAGGTAGGCGTAAACGAGGTAGTCCATCGCGTGGAGTTGTTCGCCGATGTCGTGCTGATTGCGAGCGGCCTGCGCCGCAGCGAGGTTGGAGTTGATGGAGTCTTGCCAGAGTCCAAGACGGGTGAAGATGTGCGACGGCATGTGCAGAGCGTGCGGCGCCGCAGGGGCGAGCTTTGCGTATTTGCGGGCGGCGGCAAGACCGCGCGGAGCGAGTTCGGTGCTGTCGGATGCATGGATGATGTAGTGGGTGATACCGGGATGATCGGGGTAGGCGTGATCGAGAGGCTCAAGGATTGCGAGGGCCTGTTTCTGGCGGGTGTGGGTTTTGTCTGTTGGAGGCGCGTTGGAGAGCAGGGCGAGGGCGTAGAAGACCTTGGCTTCGACATCGGCCTTGTTCTTCTGTTCCGCGACGTCGCGCATGGCTTGTTCGTAATGCTGGTTTCGGATCGAAAAGGGAGTGGATTTGGGGCTTTCGATCAGGAGCGAGTAGGCGTGGATATAAGCTCTTTCGCGCGGATCGGAGGAGCCGATTTTCTGCGCCGCCGCGATCTCGCGGGACGCCGCAGGCAGGGAACTCGCCGGCAGGAGATCCCAGAGGGGGTGGAATAGGGTCATGGCGATGGCCCAGTGAGCCATTGCGCATTTAGGATCCTGTGCGGCGATCTTCTGGAATGCGGCATTTGCAGGAGCGTAGGCGAAGGAGTGGAGGAGCGCGATGCCGCGATTGAAGTCCGCCTGCACGGCGGGAGAGCAGGAGATGTGGAAGGAGACACTACCGAGTTTCTCGGGGACGCCGTGGTCGTGGGTCTCCTGTGCTGAGAGAGCACAACAGGTGCAGGCGAGGAGAAGCGCGAGCTTGTAAAAATGGGACACCGTTGCCTCCGGCGACTGCTACAGGAGAGTTGTAGCAGAGTCGGAGAGCTTCGCGATTCGAAATGTCTGATCTAGCGCTGAGAACGGTGGAGGTTGCGCTGTTCGGCCAGGCGCCAGCTTGCGGGCTGAGTGGGCATGAGGGCTTTGGCGAGAAGGAAGAACAGATAGCACGAGCACGAGATGGCGAGGTGGGACATGATGCGACTCCAGCGGCGAGATGACCCCGGTGGTGGGGAATGCACCTGTTGGTTGCAAGATGCGTGCCAAATTCCGCTTGCGATGATTTGCTTTCGCAGCTGACTGCTGGGGATCAGGTTAGCGGAGTTCGGGTGGAATGGATGATGCGGTTGCAAAGATGGAGTGACGAAGGTGATGTGACGGCATTTCGTCGCGGTGACGCCGGGAAGTCAGTTCAGGTGCGAGGAAGGAAGATGGTGATCTGATCTGTCGCGGGCTCGGTGAGTGGTTTGAGCCAGGACTGATGGGTGACTGAGATGGCGCAGGGACCGAAAGTGCAGATGCGGATGGGCCGTAGAGTGGATTGTTCACGGAGCGATTCGAGCACGGAGGCGAGAGTTGTGCCGGTGAATGGGGTGTAGAGGTAGAAGACGGTGCCGGAAGAGAGGTCGGCGTTGAGTGCGTTCTGGGCGAGGAAAGAAACACTGCTGAGATTCAGAGCGGTTGCGCATTTGGTGGCGCTGACGACCCATGCGGGATCGAGTTCAATGCCGATGGCCGATGCGCCGGTGCAGATGGAGGCGAGCAGCGGAAGGTGTCCCAGGCCCGAGCCGAGGTCGATGAGTGTATCGGCTTGGGTGACAGCCGCCGCGGTGAAGAGATGAAAGATGTGGCGTGCCGGGGTGGGCTGGTAAAAGACGGACTCTGCGCCGAGCGGGCGTGGTTCTTCCGATGGCGGTTCGAACTGAAGAACGCCGGCGATGATGTCGTCGAGATCGTCGTAAGCGATGCCGCACGGCGGGGCGGACGCGAACTGCTGCACTCGGCGCTGTAATTCGGAAGGGGCGATACCGGCCTTGATTTCGCGACGCATCGAAGCGAAGAAATAGTCGTTCAGGCGATTGATTTTTGCTGAGTACGCGTGAGCGCGGTTCACGAGATCCGAAATCGGGGCCGAATCCGCGAGGTTGAATCCTGAGAGGAAAGCGTCGATGGCATCCAGGATCTCCATCCGCCTGGGGAAGCTGGATCGATCCAGCAGGGTGCTGTCCGACTCCCAGAAGTTGAGCCGGGATTCAAAGTGATTAAAGCGATCCGAGGCCATGCAGGATCCTAGAGCGGCCTGCCGATTTCCCAATGGTGGCCGAAGGGATCGACGACACGACCGATGCGCCAGCCGTAGTCTTCGTCGCGAACGGGGCAGACGGAGGTGGCTCCGGCGGCGATGGCGCGATCGAATGCCGCGTGGGGATCATCGGTGATGAGGATCATGCGGAGAGTGGAACCGCCGAGAGTTTCGGGGCTGAAGTTCTGATGGGAAGCGGATTCGTCCGCAAGCCAGAAGTTGCTATTGCCAACCGAGAGTTGAGCCACGACGCTGCCATCGGGGGCGTCGATACGGGAGAGGATGGTGGCTCCAAAGGCGCGGGTGTAGAAGTCGATGGCTTCGGCGCCTCGGCGGACGTTGAGGAGGGTGGTGAGGGTGGTTGGGGTGGCGTGTTCGGACACTGGAGCCTCTCGTGTATTTTCAGATCGGAGAAGGGAGTCTCCCATGTCTCCAAAACTGGGAGACATGGAGTACCCGGCATTTCCCGTTCCCACTCATCGCACGTTGAAGCTGTGCGATGAATGGGGCACATCGACTGCTTTCAGGTGGTGCATTTCTCCCCGGTCCCCAACTGCGAGGGACCGCGGGGCACCCACCGTTGTCTCGAAACTGAGGATCAGTAGGCTTGCAGTTGGTCGAGGGGTAGGCGGACGCGGAAGCAGGTGGAGCCTGGGTCGGAGCGAACGCTGAGGTGGCCACGATGTTTGCGTACGATGCGCATGGCGTTATCGAGTCCGAGGCCGAGGCCCTGACCTGGAGCTTTGGTGGTGAAGAAGGGCTCGAAGATGCGGTTCTGTAGCTCGGGCGGAATGCCGGGACCTGTGTCCCAGATTTCGACGAGCATCATTTCGCCTTCAAGGCGGCAGGTGAGTTTGAGCTTGCCACCGTGGCTGGTTTCGCCAAGGGCGTCTAGGGCGTTTTCGATGAGAGCGGTCCAGACCTGATTTAGTTCGCTGCCGTAGGCAGAGATTCGCGGAAGGTCGGGGTCGTAGTTGCGCTCGATCTCAACGTTTCGTATCCGCGATTGGAGCATCTGGATGGTGGCGTCGAGACCGGCGGGTACGTCGACTTCGAGGATCGGGGCGCGATCCATGTAGGAGTAGGCCTTGACGGCAGAAATGAGATCGAAGATGCGTGCGGTGGAGTTGAGGAGCGTGTCGACGGAGCGCGAGGACCTAAGATAGCGCGCGAAGAACTGGAGCGAGATGCCCGCCTCACTGGGTCCCATAAGGCCGCGCAATTCTTCAAGGTCTGCGACGGTGGTACGCTGCTCGGCGAGCTGGGCGGCGACTTCCCAGGCGGTGTCGCAAGGGAGTTTCGTGAGCCAGGCGCGGAGATCCTCTTCGAGTTGGATCTGTTCGACTGCGTTACGCGTGTCGTGGCGAGTGGAGCGGGCGAGGATTTTCTGCTCCCAGGCTTCGACGCCGCGGATCTGGTCTTCGGTAAGGCAGAGGTTTACGAGGCGGAAGCGGTTCTCGCGGTTGGCGCGGAGCTCCATGACAAGGCTGGCCGCGGCGCGCTGGGCGGCGGAAGCAGGGTTATTGAGTTCGTGGGCGAGGTTGCCGGCGAGCTTGCCGAGAGCGCCGAGCTTTTCAGCCTGCTGCTCAATGCGCGTGACTTCGCGAACGCGATCGAGGAGCGTGGAGACGACGCGCTGCGCCATCGACGGGATGGCGGAGAGCATGGCGGGGAACTGATCTTTGTGGACGAGGAGAGCCCAGACTGAGCTGACAGCGAATCCCTGGCCGCCGGAGGCCTTCATGCGGGAGAACGGAAGCAGCCCGGTCATCTGGCCGGTGCGGCCGATGAAGAGTTCCATGGGGCCGCCGCGCTGACGGCGGACATGGATCTCTCCTTTGAGGATGAGGATCATGCGGTCGGCAGGCTGTCCTTCTTCGAAGAGGATGTCGCCGGGCTGGGCTATGACCTCTTCACCATGCTGTGCAAGCCAGAGGCGATCTTCAAACGGGAGGCCCTGAAGCGGAGTGATGCGCTCGAGCGCAGCCGCGATGTTCTCGGCGGGCGTTGGACAGGCAGGCGTGGATAGGGTAGGGGAGAACATCCAGAGCCTCCAGCGACGGCCGTTTCAGGAAATGACTTCAGGCTTCTCGCTGAATTTCAAGGTCGCCGCTTCCTGTTGGTCGCGTCGACTTTGCAGATCGGCTTGGAGCTGGCCCTGGTTTCCTGAATACGGCTAGAGTCGACTTCAGGATAGCCGATGGCACCACGGGATGCTGTTAAGAACTGTTGTGAACCGGCTGTAATTGCGGGTGAACTGCGAAGAACCAGCAGCCGATTGTGACAGGTGCGGGAGAGCCGCTATGATGGGCGCTTTGAAAGACACAGAGGGGAAACAGCTGATGCAACGTGCGATGTTGTTCGTGATCGGTGCGCTTTTGGCAGGAGTGGGGGCTGGGGCGCAGGGTTCTACAACTGGTTATGACGCGGGGGCAAAGGTGTTTCGCCTGGATGGCGGGAACGTCACGTATGCATTTGGGGTGAACTCGCGGGGCGAGTTGCAGCAGTTGTACTGGGGGGGACGACTGGGGGCGACGGATCGAATTCCGACGGCGGTTCCCAAGCGGGAGGCGGCATCGTTTGATTCGTCTTATACGACGACGCCGCAGGAGTATGCGGGATGGGGCGCGGGTCTATTTGTGGAGCCGGCGCTGAAGGTCACATTCACGGATGGGAATCGGGACCTGGTGCTGCACTACGAACGTCATGAGAACGCAACCGATGGATTCAATGTCGTTCTCAAGGACATCAAACGACAGGTGTTTGTGACTCTGCACTATGCGATTGATCCGGCGTCGGGGATACTTTCCCGGTCGGCGACGATCGAGAACAAGGAGGAGCAGCCCATCACGATTGAGCAGGCTGCGGCCGCGGCGTGGTCTGTTCCCGCTGGACATTACACGCTGGATTATCTGACAGGTCGCTGGGGTGGCGAGTGGACGCTGACACAGGAGACGTTGAAGCCGGGAGAACGCGTGATTGAGAGCCGGCGCGGATCGACGGGGCACCAGGCGAACCCCTGGTTTGCGATCGAGGCGGGAGACAGGCCGGACGAGAATGCGGGAGAGGTCTGGTTCGGAGCGCTGGCATGGAGCGGGTCGTGGCGGATCACCGTGGAGCAGGATCAACTCGATGCGATTCGAGTGACCGGCGGATTCAATCCGTTCGATTTCGGATATGTGCTGAAGCCGGGCGAAAAACTGGACACGCCGGTGTTTTATGGCGGGTACAGCGCGCACGGGCTTGGCGGCGCATCGCGGCTGCTGCATCACTATGAGACTGCGCACGTGCTTCCGCGGCGCATCTGTGATGGCGAAGATGCGGCTCCGAAACCGCGCCCGGTGATCTACAACTCCTGGGAAGCGACCGAAATGAATGTGAGCGAAGAGGGACAGTCCGCGCTTGCGGAGAAGGCGGCTGCGCTGGGTGTGGACCGGTTCGTGATGGACGACGGGTGGTTCGGGCAGCGCAAGACGGATCATGCGGGGCTGGGCGACTGGTATGTGAATCCGCAGAAGTTTCCGCACGGGCTGAAGCCGCTGATCGACAAGGTGCATTCGTTGCATATGGATTTTGGCTTGTGGGTGGAGCCGGAGATGGTGAACCCGGATTCCGATTTGTATCGCGCACATCCTGACTGGGTGTTGAATTTCCCGGGAAGGCCACGGTCAGAGTCGCGCAATCAGCTGGTGCTGAATCTGGCGCGGCAGGATGTTCGGGATTACGTGCTGGGATTCCTCGACAAGCTGCTGAACGAGAACGATATTGCGTTTCTGAAATGGGATTACAACCGCAACTGGAGCGAGCCGGGCTGGGATCAGCTACCGCCGAATGAGCAGAAGGAAGTTTACGTCGCGTTTGTGCGGAACCTATACGGCATCCTGGCGGAGCTGAAGAAGCGGCATCCGAAAGTGGAGATTGAGTCGTGCTCGGGCGGCGGCGGGCGCGTGGATCTTGGCATTTTGCAGTACGCCGATGAGGTTTGGCCGTCGGACAATACCGACCCGTTCGACCGCCTTACGCAGCAGGATGGATTCACCTACGCGTATACGCCGCAGATCATGATGGCGTGGGTGACGGACTCGCCGCACTGGGGCAACAAGCGGTCGACCTCGCTTGAGTACCGGATGCTGAGTTCGATGCAGGGCTCGCTGGGAATCGGCGCGAACATCACGAAGTTCACCGACCAGGAGATGGCGACGGCGAAGAGGCTGATTGCCGCGTATCACGAGGTGCAGAAGACGATTGTGCAGGGGGATCTGTACCGGTTGATTTCGCCACGGAATGGAAGCGAGTTCTCCGCGACGCAGACGGTGAACAAAGATAAGAGCCAGTCGGTAGTGTTTCTGTTCATTCACTCGACGCAAGAGGGAAGAGGGTTTCCGATCCTGAAGCTGAAGGGGCTCGATCCGAAGGCGGACTATGCTCTGACGCCGATTGAGGGCGCGGTGCAGAAGGGAAGTCCGACGACGGCGAGTGGCGCGTGGTGGATGAATCACGGGCTGGTGATGGGCGACGATTTCAGAGGAGATTTTCAGGCGGCGGCGTTCAGGTTAGACAAAAAGTAGCTGTTCGAGATCAGGGAGACAGGCTTCTTCACCGCATTCGGTCCTAATTCCCCGGTCCCCAAAGGCGAGGGACCGGGGCACCAAAAAAGACAGGCTGGTATGATGCTGGTGCGGTGGAGCACGCCAAGCCGGGCTTGCATCGGAGCTTTGCGTTCTGATGCGGTCCTCTCCGGGGTTACCCCAGGGAAACGTGAATAACTGGAGATTCATCGGGTGATCTTCGCCACGCGCGGCGTGGAAAGGATCACGCAAGGCCAGCTTCGTTGGCGTGCTTCGCCGCATTTTTCTATGCACGGACCGGGGTTCTACGCGGCGCTGGCGAATTCGATGGTGTCGGGCGAGGCGACTGAAAATGCGATCGCCGCGCGGCTGGTGCAAACCCTTGGACACCGCTGGCGCTGGATTCGCCCAATGTCGCAGCGCTTTGTGGCGCGTTTCGGAAGTGCAGTGCGGCCTCGCCGACGGAGCGTTGTTCACTTTCTGAAAACGGATGAAGGGCTTGCGGGAGCGTTGCGGGTTCATGGCAAGTCTGTGCGCATTGCTGAGTGGCTTCCGCCTGCTCCAATCATGCAGCCGCACCGTGCTGCCGGAAAGTGGCCAGTTCCGGTCATCGAGACGGTTGGATCCCTTGCGGAATGGCTGCATGTGACGCCAGGGGAGCTGGAGTGGTTTGCCGATTTAAAACGGATGCTTGCGCGCCGCGAGAATGGATTTGAAGGACCGCTGAGTCACTACCGGTATCGGCTCCTTGCGAAACCGGGCGGCGATGTCCGTCTGATCGAGGCTCCAAAGCACCGGCTGAAGGAGATGCAGCGGCAGATACTTGCGGAGATCCTCGAGAAAATTCCGGTGCATCCGGCCGTGCATGGGTTTCGGCGAGGGCGGTCGATCAAGAGCTTCGCGGCACCGCATGTTGGGCAACGGGTCGTGGTTCGAATGGATCTGCGGGATTTTTTTCCGTCGATATCGGCGCCGCGGGTACAGGCGATGTTTCGGACGGCGGGGTATCCGGAGCGAGTAGCGAATCTGCTGGGTGGTTTGTGTACGAATGCGGCGCCGCGATCGCTCTGGACGGAGAAGGGAAGTGGGATCGAACCATTGCGGATGGCGGAGGCGCGGCAGCTCTATTCGTGGCCGCATCCGCCACAGGGCGCGCCAACTTCGCCGGCGGTTGCAAACATCTGTGCGTATCGCTTGGACTGCAGGTTGACGGGCCTGGCGGAGGCGAGCGAGGCGGTGTACACGCGCTACGCGGATGATCTAGCGTTCTCTGGGGGCACGGAATTCGAGCGTGGCGCAGAGCGGTTCGCGATTCATGCGGCAGCGATCCTGCTGGAAGAAGGATTCACTGTGCATCATCGCAAGACACGGATCATGCGGCGGGGCGTCAGGCAGTACCTGGCGGGGATCGTGACGAACGACCATCTGAATGTGATTCGACGCGACTACGACGTGCTGAAGGCAACGCTGACAAATTGCCTCCGGCATGGGGTGGAGTCGCAGAATCGAGAGAGGCGTGCGGACTTTCGCGCACACCTGACTGGGCGGGTTTCGTTTGTAGAGATGGTGAATGCCAAGCGAGGCGAAAAACTGCGAGCGCTATTCGATCGGATTCGCTGGTGACTACCAGCAGCAAAAGTTGTTTTCTAGCGCTCGCTGTTACCCGGTCCCCAAGTGCGAGGGAGCCGGGTGCACCCGAACATTATCTTTATTTCTGCTTTTCTTTATAGCCTTGCCAGACGTATTCGAGGGCTTCGGGGAGGGTCTGCATTTTGACGGCGCGGTCTACGTGAAATGCGTTCTGGGCGAAGACGAACTGATAGTGGTATTTTTTGGCTGCGAGGACGCGGGCCATGCGCTCGTTGGCTTCGACCCAGTCGTGCATGTTGTCTCGCATGACGTTGGGGTTGTAGAGGTCTTTGTCTCCGACCTCCATCCAGATGCGAATGGGCTTGGGCGGGCTCTGCGGGATGAGGTGCTCGTGGAACTCCCATGCACCGTGCGGCGTCTTCGGATCGTAGGGCCATTGCTGGTTGACCCAGGTGCCGGAGTAGGCGAGGACGCGGTGGTAGAGCTCGGGGTGATACCAGGCCATAATGAGCGCGCAGGCTGCGCCGGAGCTTCCGCCGGTGGCGGCGCGTCCATCGGGATCGTGCGTGAGCTTGACGTGCGCTTTGGATTCGACGAGGGGTAAGACTTCGTTTTCGACCCACTGCGCGTATTTGCCGGACATGGTGTCGTATTCGAGGCCGCGCTCGCTGCCCTGGGCATCTCCGGTGCCGTTGGCGATGGAGATGGCAATCATGGCTGGGATTTTGTGCTCGGGGATCAGGCTGTCGATGGCGGTGAAGAGCATGTGGTCTGGGCCGTCGGCACCGACGATGAAGGGAGCTTCGGTGCCAGGAACGTATTGCTTTGGGACGTAGACGGCGACCTTGCGTGTGTATGGAGCGGGGTGGCTGGTGGTGATGACGAGCTTCGCGGGATCGGTGGGGTCTGGTGTGCCGAAGGTGCCTTTGTCGCGCGCGATGCCGGGATAGTATTTGCTGTCGGCAGAGTTCATGGTGAACTCAATGACTTCGCCATGGGTGAGATCGGTGGCGGTCATGCCGGGAGCGGGAGGATGAGTGGGGCCGATGATGAAGTTGCCGTCGGCGGCAGGTGAGGGGATTGCGCCGTCGGGGATTTCTTTGGCCTGAACGTAACCGGGGGTGTGGGGATCGCGGGTGGGCGGAGTGGGTCGAGGTTGCGGCTGTGTTGCCGGGGTGGCGGGCGAAGCTTGTGCGAATGCGATGCTCACCGCTGTAAGAAAGAACGCGGATGTTGCGAGCTTCAGGGCGTGGCGCGAGGTCATCTGGTTGTCACCTGGTTTTGTAAATCTCATTTGGACCATGGGGGTACGATTCCGTTCATGCGGGCATAGGCGATGAGCTGGCCCATATGCTCGTTGTCGTGAACGATGATGCGGAGGTACATGCCATCGACGGTGGCATCGCGTCCGGCGATCTTCACCTTGCGTGATGCGTCTTCGGATCTTGCCGCGGCGTGGGCCTGCTTGACGGCTTCGAGGGAGCGCTTGAGCCAGGCGATGACTTCGGGCTTGGAGGTGATGGTCTTTTCGACGTCCTGCTTGAGATCGGGCGGCATCTTGGGGCCGGTGACACTGAGCAGGTAGAAGTTGGCCATCGCAATGTGCATGTAGACCTCGCTGGTGGAGCGGACACCGGGTGCCGGACGCCATGCAAACTTGTCGGCGGATGTGGCTTCGGCGAGAGCGATGAGGTGATTGGAGACGTGACGCCATTCAGCGTCGTAGCCCTGCCAGAGGCCGTCGAGGGGGTCTTGCGCGGACAGTTTGGAAACGTTCCCCAGACACAAGAAGACGGCGACGATCAGGAGCTTCTTCATCAAGGAGCCTCAAACAGAAAAACGGTCCGGTTCAGCTTATCCGCTTGCGCCACCGACGAAACAGGGAAATGTGATGAGAGTTGGTTCTGGCTTCACGCAGTATTTCGGTCAGCATGAGCGGCAGGTGCAAGTCATGAGCGGGCCAGCAGGTGGATGATTTCGTATCCGACGGCGCCGATGAGGGCAGCGCCGGGGAAAGTGAGGATCCAGCCTAGAACTACGCGACGGGCCCATATCCATCGGACGGCGTGTACGCCGCGTGTTGCGCCGACTCCTGAGACGGCACCGCCGATGGCGTGCGTGGTGGAGATGGGAATCTTCGCGATTGTGGCGATGCCGATGGTGACGGCAGCAGCAAACTCGGCGGAGAACCCGCCGGCGTAGTGCAGATGCGGGGTAATCCGCGAGCCCATGGTGCGAACGACGCGCCATCCGCCGGAGAGCGTGCCGAGGCCCATCGCTGCCTGACAACTGAGAATGATCCAGAGAGCGATTTCGTGGTGGCCGAGGAACGTGGTCTGGCCGCGCGTCCATGACGCGTGACCGCCGGCGACGAGAAGGGCGACGATGATGCCCATTGTTTTCTGGGCGTCGTTGCTGCCGTGCCCGAGGCTGTACGCGGCGGCGGAGACGAGTTGGAGGCGGCGGAAAGTGTGCTCGACTTTGTGGCGCGGCGTGCGCCAGGTGATCCAGGCAACGATGTGCATGAAGATGTAGCCGAGGATCATGCCGAGCAGCGGTGAGAGCACGAGGAAGAGGAGTACGGGTTCCCAGCCTTTGAGCAGGAGCACGTGCCAGCCGGCCTTGGTGACGGCGGAGCCGGCGAGCGCGCTGATGATGGCGTGCGATGAGCTTGTGGGCAGGGCCAGGTACCAGGTGAGGAGATTCCATGCGATGCCGCCGATGAGTCCGCCGAATACTACCCAGGTGTCGATGGCGCTAGGATCGACGAGCTTATCGCTGATGGTTTTGGCGACGCCGGTGCCGAAGAGAAAGACAGCGACGAAGTTGAAGATGGCAGCCCAGATGACCGCCTGCCAGGGCGTGAGGGCGCGGGTGGTGACGACGGTGGCGATGGAGTTGGCGGCGTCGTGGAACCCGTTTAGGAAGTCGAATACAAGCGCCAGGACAATGATGAAGAGGATCAGTGTCATGCTTTCAGCCGTTTTTAAGCAGGACGGACTCGATGGTGCGGCCGAGGTGATCGCAGGCTTCGATCGCGTCCATGAGGAGATCGTGAATCTCGCGCTTCTTCATCACTTCCAGCGGGTCGGGAGAACTGGCGTAGAGACTGGAAAGAAAACGGGCGCGCTCGCGACGTGCTTCTTCTTCCAGGCGGCCGAGTTCGTCCAGCGCAAGGCGTTCGGCGGTTTTTGCGTTGCCCTGACGCAGCCGGCCGATGGCGGTTTGCAGCTCTTTGACCATGGAGGTGAGGGTTCGGCATTGTCCCTGGAGACTGGGATGGATCTCGGTCATGTTGTAGAGGACGATGCGCTCGGCAGTGTTGGCGACGCGGTCAATGACGCGATAGAGCTCGTTGGCGAGCTGGTAGATGTCTTCGCGATCGAATGGAGTGATGAATGCCTGGTCGAGGGCGCGCAGGATCTGGCGGGTCAGGACGTGACCGCGATGGCGCTGTTCTTCGATCTTTGCGGCGGCCTGGTGGTCTCCATTCATGCCATTGAGGAGCTGGCCCAATCGCTGAACTTCGGGGACGACGAGCTGGATCAAGGCCTCGAGCTGGTCGTAAAAGCTGAGGTCTTTGGGCATGAGGTTGAAGACCACGGTGGTTCACCTCTCTCGGGCGGCCCGCAAGTCGAATGAGAATCATGCGGGCGAAAGAAGTTAGATGTAAGTGGGACCGGCGGGGTTGAACCAGTGATCAAATGACGGTGTTCAGATGTGATTTCGCTTATTGCGGGGGGGAAAGCGCTCGGCCGGACGTGCAATCTGGAGCCGCAGACGAATACACTGCACGTATCTTCCGATGATTGCGGAACTCCTGAATCGGTTTGAGCCGGATGGCGATGTTCTGTTGCGGGCAATCTCATCGCACGTAACGGATGAGAAGCTGGCGTGCATCGCGCAGGCGGATTATGGCTGCGATTCGGATGATCATCTGATTGCCTTGCGGCAACTTCGAGATACGGGTGCTTTGCCGGAGAATCCGGGTTGGGTTCCAATGGAGGTGCTGGAGCTGATTCGATGGTCGGAGCCGGAGAATCCGGAGTGGAAGCCGGGGAGGACTGGCGAATTCGGGCACTGGATGCGAGCGTTCTCGTGTGCGGCGATTCTGCGGGCGGAACACGAGCCGTGGAATTATCACTACAACGATGGTTGTACGGATTCGACGACGATTCAGCTGATATTGAGTCTAGATGCGCTGCCGGTCGATCTGATGCGTGAGGCGGCACGGGATTTTGCATGGCTCCTTCTGAGAGCAGATCCGGAGGGCAAGGAGAAGTGGAAAGATGAATCGGCGCGAGAGTATGGTGTGGCGCTTTTATGGTTTGCGCTGCATCTGAGGCCGGTAGTCGCGGACAAGGATCTTGTTGTCGTCGCCAAATGGGTGGTGCGACGAGCGGATGAACTGAATTGGGATCCGAGGCTGAAGGAGTTTTCGGGATTGAGGGCGATGGTGATCGGGTGCCAGAAGCGATCGTCGTGGGAAATCTTCGGGGTGAAGATGGCGGAGTTGGATTTGAGCGGCAGGTCGGAGGAGTTGCAGATTTGGGTGAGATTGATTGCGGAGCAGTTGGTGGGGTGAGATTGAGATCGTAGGGCTGCTGTATGCAGGGGCTAAAAGCCCGACACTCTTTTCTTGCGTATTGGCCCGGCTGAAGCCGTGCCGTTGTTACAAAGCTCGATGATTTTGTGTTCCCGAGCTGTGGCACTCGGCGGGGGTTCAAGCCCGCATATTTTTCTTTCTTGTTCTGCGTACGGGCTTGAGCCGTAACCTTGACGGAGAGTATCGGCGGGTGAGAAAGGAAAGGCCCTGCGTTTGGATCGCAGGGCCTTATGTGTGCAGGGGCTGAAGCCCGATCGTTTTCAATCTAACTTTTGGCCCGACTAAAGTCGTGCCCTTGTTACAAAACTCACGGACGTGGAACGACAAAAATCCGTATGGTTGTCCGCGATTTGGCGACGGCGGATAGAGTTTTTTGTTTACCTGTTCTTCGCGACTTCTTCGACGGTGACGGGGTCGAGGAAGGGCATGCTGGCGCGGAGCTGTTTGCCCACGATTTCGATGGGGTGCTTGGCTTCAGCTTCGCGGAAGGCGAGGAATTCTTTGCGGCCGGAGTTCTGGTCGGCGAGGAAGCGCTTGGCGAAGGTGCCGTCCTGAATGTCGGTGAGGATGTCCTTCATTGCCTTGCGGCTTTGCTCGTTGATGACGCGCGGACCGCTGACGTAGTCGCCCCACTCCGCTGTATCGGAGATGGAGTAGCGCATGTAGGCGAGGCCGCCCCGATAGATGAGGTCGACGATGAGCTTAAGTTCGTGGAGGACTTCGAAGTAGGCGCTCTCGGGCTGATAGCCGGCTTCGACGAGGGTTTCATAACCGGCTTTGATGAGGGCGCTGACGCCGCCGCAGAGAACAGCTTGCTCGCCGAAGAGATCCGTTTCGGTCTCTTCCTTGAAGGTGGTTTCGAGAACGCCTGCACGCGTGCAGCCAATACCCTTGAGGTAGCTGAGATTGAGGGCGTGGGCTTTGCCGGTGGAATCCTGGTGGATGGCGATGAGTCCGGGGACGCCGCCGCCTTCAGTGAAGACTTCGCGCACGCGATGCCCGGGAGCCTTGGGAGCGGCCATGCCTACATCGATGCCTGCTGCCGGATCGATGGTCTTGAAGTGGATGTTGAACCCGTGCGCGAAGAGGAGGAGCGTGCCGGGCTTGATGTTGGGCGCGATTTCGTCGGCATAGAGCTTGGCTGCGGTCTGATCGGGGACGAGGACCATGACAACATCGGCCCACTTGACGAGGTTGGGAACGGTGTCGACTTCGAGGCCGGCTTTCTGGGCCTTGGCGATGGACTTGGAGTTAGCGGCGAGGCCGACTTTCACCTGGACACCGGAATCCTTGAGGTTGAGCGAGTGCGCATGACCCTGCGAGCCGTAGCCGATGATGGCGACTTTCTTTGCCTGGATCAGGGAAAGGTCGGCGTCGTGATCGTAATAAGTCTTAGCCATGATGTCTTTTCTTTTTCCTTTGCGTTCGTTGGTGAATCAGGAAGACACGCTTTGGATTATGCCTTCACGAATGTGGTGAGGCTTCGGCGAGAGCGCTCGCGAAGCTGGCAGTCGCGGAGCTGGTCAGCGAGAGCCGAAAGATTGGGGATGCCGTAGATGGCAAAGTTGCCGAGTTCGGTGTCGGACGAGAAGAGGTGCAGGGAACAGTGGCCGAGGAGGCGCGCGCCGAGGGGCTGGCGGAGTTCAAAGTGGTCGATGCGGAAGAGCTCGAGCGACTCCTGCACCTTCGAGAGGAGGCCCCGCTCGTACTTGATGCGCTGCGTGGTGATGATGTAGTGAGTGCCGCGGCTCCGCATGTACAGGCGAAGAAACATCAGGCCGAGGATGAGCACGGCGGCGAGGATAACGTATGCGGTGTAGCCGGGATAGTTCTGCGACTCGAGGAGGAAGATCGCGACGCCGGCAAGGATCACGATGGCCAGGAAGGGAACAAACTGGCCAATGCTGTAGATCATCGCGGGGTGGCCGTTGTAGAGGGTTTTCTCGGTTTCGAGTTCTTTGGTCGCGGTGTAGGCGGCGAGGTCGGTGTTACAGAAGCGGCATTTGAGCGCTACAGCCTTGATGGTTTCTCCGCAGATGGGGCAGGGTTTTGTATCTTCGTCCATGAAGCGCTCTCCTTTCCGCGTCAGGATACCGCAAGTTCGTGGAAATACGGCCACTGTTCGTCAGGGTTTGTTTTATATCCCAGGTCTCAGAATCGAGACCTGGGGCACCCACTTGGTTCAGATCGACGAGATCGCTAAGCGGGTTCAATGTCTACGATTGCATCGGACTTCTCTTCGGGGTCGTTTTCAGGGAGGGGCTTCTCGTCGAAACCTTTGCCCATTGCCTTAAGAACGCTGGAGGTGTGGTGGCCGCGGCGCATGGTCATTTTGCCGCTCCGGCAGATCTCGAGGATGCGGCCTTCGTCTTCGCGAAGGATCTCGATGAGGCCTTCGATCTTGCTTTCGACACCAGTCATCTCGATCATCAGCGACTCTGAGGTGAGGTCGACGATGCGGGCGCGAAAGACTTCAACCAGATCGAAGATCTGGGCGCGATTGCGCGGATTTGCGGCGACCTTGATCAGGGCGAGCTCGCGGGTAACGTTTGGAGCCTTGGCGATGTCGTCGACGTCAACGATGTTCTCGAGTTTGTAGAGGCTGGCGCGGATGCGGTCGCCGGCTTCGGCAGAGGCTTCGCAGACGAGCGTGAGGCGCGAGAGGCCGGCACGTTCGCTGCGACCGACGGTGAGCGAGCTGATATTGATGTTCAGGCGGCGGAAGAGCGATGCCACGCGGGTGAGCACGCCGGGAATGTCTTCAACGTAGGCGACGAAGGTATGCGTCATAAAACCTCAGCTTTCAGAGATCAGAGAACAGAGATCAGTTAACGGAGGCGGACCTCTTTGCACCCACTTTGGCGGATGCGAGTATGGAGTAGATCATCTTTCCAACTTCATTGGACAAACTCTCAGCTTCGTTCACCAGCTTTGGGTTGCCGTAACCAAGGGCACGAGCAATCTCCAGCTGAGTCTGCAACTCGCAATTTGAGCCCCTTGCTATTCCGAGGAATTGCCGGAACTCTGCGGTGTTCAATCTGCCGTGTCCTTCAGCGATGTTGCTGGGAAGGGAAACCGCAGATCGCCGGATCTGGCTGGTGAGACCGTAAAGCTCTTCGCGCGGGAATTCCTGCGTCAGCTTGTAAACAGCGACCGTAAGTTGCATCGATCGCTGCCATACGGTTAGTTCCCTGAATGAGTGCGCCATCGCATCGACTTTCTGTTCTCTGGTCTCTGTTTTCTGATCTCTGGCTTACTTGTCGTCCGGAGACTCTACGATCGGGTTCTTGCCGGGACGGCGGATCATTTCGTGCAGGGCACTGCCTGCGGGAATCATCGGGTAGACAGAGTCTTCCTTTTCAACCATGAAGTTGAGGAGGAAGGGACCGTCGGTGGTGCGCGCTTCTTTGACGGCGTCGGCGAGTTCGGAGCGCTTGGTTACGGCGCGTCCGCGAATTCCGTGGGCGTCGGCGAGCTTGACGAAGTCGGGGCTGACGAGCGGCGTGGCTTCGTAGTTGCTGTCGTAGAAGAACTGCTGCCACTGACGGACCATGCCGAGGTAGCCGTTGTTGATGATGGCGATGTTGATCTTGAGCTTTTCCTGGACGATGGTGGAGAGTTCAGCGGCTGTCATCTGGAATCCGCCATCGCCAGCGACGACCCAGACTTCCTTGTCGGGGCAGGCCATCTTCGCGCCAATGGCGGAGGGAAGAGCGAAGCCCATAGTGCCTAGGCCGCCGGAGGTGACGAGCGAGCGCGGCTTTTCGTGATGGAAGTATTGCGCCTCCCACATCTGGTGCTGGCCTACGTCGGTGGAGACGATCGCTTCGCCGCCGGTGATGCGCCAGAGGTCGTGCATGACGTGGGCAGCGTAGAGATGGCCGGAGTCGGGGAGGTTCTTGATGTCGCGTACCGCGACATCGCCCTTGCTGGATTCGATGGTCTTGATCCAGGAGGAGCCGTCGCGGCCGGAGATGCGCGGCAGCAGGTCTTCGAGGACTGCGCGAAGATCGCCGACGAGAGCAACGTCGACCTTGACGTTCTTGTTGATCTCAGCGGGATCGATTTCGATGTGAATCTTCTTCGCTTTTGTCGCGTAGGTTGAAAGCGAGCCGGTGACGCGATCGTCGAAACGCATGCCGCAGGCGATGAGAAGATCGGCGTCCTGAATGGCGTGGTTGACCCATGACTCGCCGTGCATGCCCATCATGCCGAGATTGAGCGGATGCGATGCAGGGAAGCCGCCGAGTCCGAGAAGCGTGAGGGCGACTGGGATCTGGGCTCGCTCGGCGAGAGTGCGGACCTGCTCCATTGCCTCCGATTCCATCACGCCGTGGCCGGCGAGGATGATCGGCTTCTTTGCGTTGCGAATGAGTTCCGCGGCCTGAGCGAGGCCGGAGTCTTCGACCTTGAGCATCGGGTGCGGACGGTAGGGGCGAGGCTTGGCGGCTTCGAAGTCGAACACGGCGGTGCCTTGCTGTGCGTCTTTGGTGATGTCGACGAGGACGGGGCCGGGACGGCCGCTCTGCGCGATCTGGAATGCATAGCGGATGGCGTGAGCGATGTCCTCAGTTTTGCTGATGAGGAAGTTGTGCTTGGTGATCGGCAGGGTTATGCCGGTGATGTCGACTTCCTGGAAAGCATCGGTGCCGAGCAACTTGCTGGAGACGTTGCCCGTGATGCAGACCACGGGGATGGAATCGAGCATGGCGGTGGCGATGCCGGTAACGAGGTTAGTGGCGCCGGGGCCGCTGGTGGCCATGCAGACGCCCACCTTGCCGGATGCGCGCGCAAAGCCGTCGGCCATATGCGAGGCTCCCTGCTCATGGCGCACGAGGACGTGGTGAATGGGAAACTTGCGCAGCGCATCGTACACGGGCAGGATGGCTCCCCCCGGATAACCGAAGACGGTAGACACGCCCTCACCAACCAGCGTTGCCCAGACGATCTCCGCGCCAGTGAGGCGGGTGGGCGTTGAGAGGTTGCTCTCTGCGGAGAGGCTGCTCTCTGCGGAGAGGTTGCTCTCTGCGGATTGCGCGTTTTGCTTGGTTCCCATGTTTGTTCTCCTTGAGCTATTAGCCGTTAGGTTCTAGCTGCCAGCTCCTTCGAAATTCGTTCATCATCCAATACAGCGCTGATATCCGAAGTTCTTAACATTCATCAGGGGCTAAAGCCCCCGAATTATTCGGTCGCTGTCGGCACGACTAAAGTGGTGCCCTTTCACAAGGCCGTTCATGCAACCGATCGAGCTTTTGGCTGATGGTTAGTAGCTAGAAGCTCCTTCTACGTTGTTGCTCCGTGCGAGGCGCTGGTGACGCGGTCGACGTATTTTCGGAATACGCCTTGCGGCCAGCGGAGTGCGGGCGGTTGGAAGTTTTTGAGACGCGCGGCCATTTCTTCTGCGCTGATCTCGACGTTGAGGGTGCGGTTCTTGATGTCGAAGGAGATGATGTCGCCTTCGTGGACTGCAGCGATGGGGCCACCAACGAAGGCTTCAGGAGCGACGTGGCCGGCGGTGAATCCGCGCGTGGCGCCGCTGAATCGGCCGTCGGTGAGGAGCGCGACGGTGTGGCTGAGGTCCGGATGTCCGCTGACGGCTGCAGTGACCTGAAGCATTTCGCGCATGCCGGGTCCGCCCTTGGGGCCTTCATAGCGAATGACGAGGACGTCGCCGGGTTTGATTTTGTTGCCCTGTACGGCGGCGAAGCAATCTTCTTCGCAGTCGAAGACGCGGGCAGGACCGCGGTGTTCGTAGCGATCGGCGGCGGCGATCTTCATGACGCATCCTTCGGGGGCGAGATTGCCTTTCAGAATGACGAGGCCGCCCGTGGATTTGATTGGCTGTTCGAAGGTCTTGATGACGACCTGGCCCGGAGTTTCCTTTGCGAGTGCGGCTTCTTCGGCGAGGGTGCGACCGCTGATGGTGAGCGTGGAGCCGTCGGCGTGGCCTGCGTCGATGAGGCGCTTGGCGAGGAGGCGCGATCCGCCTGCGGCCTGGAAGTGGGAGGCCATGTATTTGCCTGCGGGAGTGAGATCGCAGATGAAAGGAGTCTTCTTTGAAATCGTGTCGAAGTCGTCGACGGAGAGGTCGATGCCGATTTCGCGGGCGATGGCGATGAGGTGAAGGACGGCGTTGGTGGATCCGCCGCTGGCCGCGACGCTGGCGATGGTGTTCTCGAGCGACTTACGGGTAATGATCTGAGAGGGGCGGCGATTGGCGCGAACTGCATCCATGATCATGCGTCCGGCCTCGCGAGATGCTGCGAACTTGTCTTTGTCGGTGGCGGGAACGCCGGAGAGTTGCATGGGCGAGATGCCGAGCATCTCGCCGCTCATGGCCATGGTGTTGGCGGTGAACTGGCCTCCGCAGGCGCCTGCGCCGGGGCAGGCATTGGCTTCAAGAGCTTCGAGCTGTGCATCATCGATTTTGCCGGCTGCGTGAGAACCTATGCCTTCGAAGACGTTCTGAATCGTTATGTCGATTCCGTTCACTTTGCCCGGGGCGATGGAGCCGCCGTAGAGCATCATGCCCGGGATATCGAGTCGGCAGAGCGCCATGATGATGCCGGGCATGTTTTTGTCGCAGCCGCCGATGCCAACAAGGCCGTCGAAGAGGTTGCCGCGGGCGACGAGCTCGATGGAGTCGGCGATGACTTCGCGCGAGACGAGCGAGGCTTTCATGCCCTGGGTGCCCATGGTGATGCCATCGGAGATGGTGACGGTGTTGAATTCCATGGGAGTGCCGCCGGCTTCCCGGATGCCTTGTTTTACGGCTTCGGCGATTTCGCGGAGGTGAACGTTGCATGTGCCAATTTCGGTCCAGGTGTTGGCGATGCCGATGATGGGCTTGTGAAGATCGTCTTTGGAAAATCCGGACCCGCGTAAGTAAGAGCGCGCAGCTGCGCGGCTCGGGCCCTCAGTCAACGGAATGCTTTGGCGTTTGCCTTCTGTCATGTGCTCGCTTTGCTCGCAGTTATCAGGTATCAGTTTGTTGTTCGATCCTTGTCGTTCCCACCCATTTCGCAAAAGCGCGAAATGGATGGGGCACCCGAGTTTCTCTATTTGGCTTTCAACCAGGTGGCGTGGTCGTGTTCGGTTTCGAAGTTGTCGAGTTCGGCGGTGTGGCGCAGAGTGAGGCCGATGTCGTCGAGGCCTTCGAGCAGGCAGTATTTGCGGAAGGGATCGACTTCGAAGGTCGCCTTGAATCCGCGGTCGTCGGTTACGGTCTGATCCTGTAGAGAGACGGTCAGCTTGTAACCGGGAATTGTTTCCGCATTGCGAAGGAGAGTATCGACGTCGTTCTCACTGAGGCGGACGAGAACGATGCCGTTCTTTCCGGCGTTGGAGAAGAAGATGTCGGCGAAGGTGGGCGCGATGACGACGCGAAAGCCAAAATCGTTGAGGGCCCAGGCGGCGTGCTCACGGCTGGAACCGCAGCCGAAATTTTTGCCGGCGACGAGAATCTTTGCGTCGCGATAGCGCGGGTCGTTGAGGACGAACTCGGGGACAGGCTTGCCCTCGGGCGTCTGTCGCCAGTCGAAGAAGAGGAAGCCGCCGTAGCCGGTGCGCTCAATGCGCTTGAGGAACTGCTTGGGGATGATCTGGTCGGTGTCGACGTTGGTGCGGTCGAGAGGAGCGACAGTGGATGTCAGAGTCTTGAAGGCTTCCATTAGGCTTTCACCTCTTCACGTACTTCCCAGTTCCTGATGTCGACGAAGTGGCCGGCGATGGCTGCGGCTGCGGCCATTTCAGGCGAGACAAGATGGGTGCGACCACCGCGTCCCTGGCGGCCTTCGAAGTTGCGGTTGCTGGTGGAGGCGCAGCGCTCGCCAGGCGAGAGGATGTCGGGGTTCATGCCAAGACACATCGAACAGCCGGGTTCGCGCCAGTCAAAGCC
>Ga0134127_10001015_pt1 | contig 21863 bp, 19 predicted proteins | sample KB31753_FD_96459 | JGI IMG/M metagenome (GOLD analysis project Ga0134127, IMG submission 96459) | Terrestrial soil microbial communities with excess Nitrogen fertilizer from Kellogg Biological Station, Michigan, USA - KB3-175-3 | ecosystem: Environmental > Terrestrial > Soil > Unclassified ... | reverse complement strand
TGCGCCGCGCGGGGCTGGTGAGCGCGGCGCGCGGCGCGGGGGGCGGCTACCGCTTCTGCGGCAATGCCAAGCGGGTCACCCTCCTCGAGGTCATCGCGCTGTTCGAAACCATCGGAGCGAAGGCGCCGCGGGCGCCGCGCCGCGACCTGGAGCGCGCCGTGGATCAGGTGCTCGCCGAGATCGACCAGACCGCGCGGGCGACGTTCGGCTCGATCACCCTCGAGACGATGCTGAAGCTTGCGCTCAGATCTGCTCGGAGATCATCCTGATCGCGCCGCACGGGCATTCCGCAGCGCACAGGCCGCAGCCCTTGCAGTAGTCGTAGTTGAACTCGAAGCGCTTGCCCGGGCCGAGCTTGATCACCGCGTTGTCCGGGCACACCCCGTAGCAGTTGTCGCATTCGAAGCAGTTGCCGCACGAAAGGCAGCGGCGCGCCTCGAACAGGGCGTTGGTCTCGTCGAGCCCGCCCTGCACCTCGTCGAAGGTCGACTGGCGGCGGATGAGCTCGAGCATCGGCCGCACCGTCTTCGGCGCGTCCGAGTAGTACCAGGGGTTCAGCTTTTCGAACGAGGCGAGCTCGTGCACCGGCGCCTTTTCATAGCTCTGGTTCGCGAGCCAGGCGTCGATGTGCCTTGCCGCCTTCTTGCCGTGGCCGACGGCGACCGTGACGGTGCGCTCGGCGGGCACCATGTCGCCGCCCGCGAACAGCCCGGGATGGCCGGTCATCATGTTCGGGCCGACGCGCACGGCGCCGTCCTGCTTCTCGATTCCGGGGACGCCGTCGAGCAGGCCGAGGTCCACGTCCTGGCCGAGCGCCAGCACCACCGAGTCGGCCGCGAGCGTCTCGAGCTCGCCGGTGGGCTGCGGGAAGCCCTTCTCGTCGAGCACCATCTTCTCGACCGTGATCGAGGCGTCACCCGCCTGCTTGATGGTGGAGAGCCACTTCACCAGCACGCCCTCCTGCAGCGCCTCTTCCAGCTCGAAATCGTGCGCCGGCATCTTCTCGCGCGTGCGGCGGTAAACGATGATCGCCTCTTCCGCGCCCAGGCGCTTGGCGGTGCGCGCGACGTCGAGCGCGGTGTTGCCGCCGCCGTAGACGACCACGCGCCGCCCCAACTTCGGCTTCTCCTCGCCCTCCATCGAGCGCAGCACCGAGACCGCGTCGAGGATCTTCGCCGATGCGCCCGCCGGGATGTAGGCGCGCTTGCCGATGTGCGCGCCGACTGCGAGGAACGTGGCGTCGTAGCCTTGCATCGCTTCCCGGAGATCGCCGATCTTGGTGTTCAGCCGCAGCTCGACGCCGAGCTCGAGAATGCGCTGGATTTCCGCGTCGAGGACTTCGCGCGGCAGGCGGTACTTCGGGATGCCGAAGCGCATCATGCCGCCCGCGAGCGGGCCCGCCTCGCAGAGCGTGACTTGGTGCCCGGCGCGCGCGAGGTGGTAGGCGGCGGACAGGCCCGAGGGGCCCGCGCCGACGATCAGCACGCGTTTCCCGCTCTTCCGCGCTGGTTTGTCGAAAAGCCAACCGCGCCGCAGCGCCTCGTCGCCCAGGAAGCGCTCCACCGAGTTGATGCCGACCGCGCTGTCGAGGCTCGCGCGGTTGCACGAGGCCTCGCACGGGTGGTAGCAGACGCGTCCCATGACCGCGGGCAACGGGTTGTCCTGCGTGAGCACGCGCCACGCCGCCTCGTACTCGCCGGACTCGGCGTGCCCGAGCCAGCCCTGGATGTTTTCGCCCGCGGGACAGGCGTGGTTGCACGGCGGCAGGCGGTCGAGGTACACCGGGCGCTCGGTGCGCCAGGTGCCGGTGTGGTTGGCGAGGCTCGAGCCGGGGTCGAGCGTGATGGCGAAGGGCTTACGCATCGACGAGCCCGTACTTTCGGATGTTGCCATCGGCCATCTCCTGGATGCGGGCAATGGCCTCGGTGTTGAGCGTTGGAGCAAACAAATGCGCAAAGCGGCGCTGAGGCTCGAGGTACGCCTCGACCGGCAGGCGCCTGCGGATCTTGGAGACGCTCACCACCTCGCCGTGCTCGGCCTCGAACACCGGGAAGATCCCGGTCTCCTTCGCAAGGCGCGCAATATGCACCGACTTGTCGGCGGCGTGGCCCCAGCCGAGCGGGCACGAGACAAAAATGTGCAGATAACGCGCGCCGCGGAATTCCATCGCGCGCCTCACCTTGGCTTCGAGGTCGCGCAGCTCGGCGATGGTCGCGGTGGCGACGTAAGGAATGCCGTGCGCCATGGCGATCCGGGGAATGTTCTTTCCCTGACCGAAGGCGTTGCCTCGCGTGGTCGTCGCCGTTCTCGCGGCCGGCGGCGTGGCCGAGGAGCGCTGCACGCCGGTATTCATGTAGGCCTCGTTGTCGTAGCAGATGTAGAGCACGTCGTCGTTGCGCTCGAACATGCCCGACAGGCAGCCGAAGCCGATGTCGGTGGTGCCGCCGTCGCCGCCCTGGGCGATGACGCGCACATCGCTTCTGTTCTTCGCCTTGAGCGCGGCGGCAATGCCGGTCGCGACCGCGGCGGTGTTGCCGAAGAGCGAATGGATCCACGGAATCTGCCACGAGGTCTCCGGATACGGCGTCGAGAACACTTCGAGGCAGCCGGTGGCGTTGGCGGCGACGAGCTGGCGCTGCGTCGCCTCCATGGCGGCGTCGATCGCGTAGCGCGCGCCGAGCGCCTCGCCGCAGCCCTGGCAGGCGCGGTGGCCGGAGTTGAGCGAGTTGGTGCGGCGCAGGTCCGCCTGCACCGAGCGCGTCTCCGGCGGCAGGAGCCGGTTGCCGACCGTGAAAGTGCCGGTCTGGTAGTACTTAACGGGCTGGAACGCCATGGCGCTCCTTCAGGACGTTCTCGGGCAAAGGGCCGCTGCGCCGCGTCTGCCTTTCCTTCTCCAGCACGTTGTGCACCAGGCCGGCGTCGAGATCGAGGAAATTCGTGAGGCCGAGCTCGTCCCTCGCCGCAGCGCCGAACACCTTGCGCAGCGAAGCCTTGGTGATGGGACGGCCGCCGAGGCCGGCGATCACGTCGTAGACCGGGATCGGACGCGGCGCGAGCGTGGTGCGCACATTGGTCGAAACGATGCCGCCGACGCCGACCGCCAGGCTCTTCTCCAGCACCACCACGCGCTTCACGCCGGCGAGGGCCCGCGCCACGGCCTCGAACGGCCAGGGCCGGAAGCACGAGATGCCGAGCACGCCGATTTTCTCGCCGCGCGCGCGCATCTCGTCGACCGTGTCCTTGACCGTGCCGAGCACCGAGCCGAGCGCCACCACGACGATGTCCGCATCTTCGAGGCGGTAGCCGCGCACCAGGCCGCCGGCGTCGCGGCCGAAAGCGCGGCGAAATTCGGCCGCCCACGCCGGGATCAGGCTGAGCGCCTGCATCTGCTTGGCGTGCGCCAGGTAGCGCACCTCGGTGAAGGCCTCCGGGCCGACCATGGCGCCGATCGACACCGGCTCGGCGGGGTCGAGAACCTGCCGCGGCTCGAATTTCGGCAGGTAGGCGTCGACCTGCGCCTGCGTCGGCATGTCGACGCGCTCGTAGGCGTGGGTGAGGATGAAGCCGTCCATGCACACCATCACCGGCAGCGAGAGTTCTTCCGCGAGGCGGAACGCCTGGAGGTGCAGGTCGAGCGCCTCCTGGTTGGTCTCGGCGAAGAGCTGGATCCAGCCGCAGTCGCGCTGCGACATCGAGTCGGTGTGGTCGTTCCAGATGTTGATCGGCGCACCGATGGCGCGGTTCGCCACCGTCATCACGATCGGCAGGCCGAGCCCCGAAGCGTTGAACAGCGCCTCGGCCATGAACAGCAGCCCCTGCGAGGCGGTCGCGGTGTAGGCGCGCGCGCCGGCCGCGGAAGCGCCGATCGCCACCGACATCGCGGCGAACTCGGACTCGACGTTGATGAACTGGCAGTTGCCCACCTCGCCGGCGGCGACCAGCTCGCCGAGCGCCTCGACGATGTGGGTCTGCGGCGAGATCGGATACGCACAGATCACCTCGGGGCGGCATAGCGCCACTGCCTCGGCGACCGCGCGCGAGCCTTCAATCTGCTTGAGCATGGATTTCCTTGAGCACGTATTCATGCGCGGCGGCGGCCGCGGCGGCGTTGCTCTGCGCCACCTTGCCGGAGAACTTCTCCTGGATCGCGCCGACGACGCAATCGAGGGAAATGACTTGCGCAAAAGCGGCGAAGGCGCCGAGCAGCGCGGCGTTCGGCATCGGGCGGCCGACGAACTTCATCGCGAGCTCGGTCGCGGGAATCGTGCAGGTCCTGAAGCGGTCGATCAGCTCCTTCAACCCCAGCTCCTCGAAGCTGCGCGCGCTGTTGATCAGGATGCAGGCGCCCGGCCGCACGCCGGCGAAAACGTCCACCTGGTGCAGCAGCGTCGGATCCTGGATGATCAGCGCGTCGGGCTCGAGGATCGGCTCGCGCACGCGGATCTCCTGGTCGTCGATGCGGCAGAACGCGACCACCGGCGCGCCGGTGCGCTCGGAGCCGAAGCTCGGGAACGCCTGCGCGTGCTTGCCCTCGCGAAAGGCGGCAATCGAGAGCATTTCCGCGGCGGTCACCACGCCCTGCCCGCCGCGCCCGTGGATGCGAACCTGGAACATGCGTCGCAGTATCGGCGGGCTCGCCGGCGCGTTATTGATCTGCGTCAACCGCGAGGCGACAGTAAAAACCCGCCAGGGCGTGAGCCGCGATGGCGGGTTTGTCCGTGTCCGCCGGTGGAGGTCATCCGTTGGGCGGGAGCACGCTGCTAACTTATTCTGTATCCGGCGCGCCGTCTTGCGATAGATCAAAGTCCAACCAGAATCACGGCTGCGCGTAGGCCTTGAGGATCGGGTTCCAGCGCGCGACTTCGCTCTCGACCAGCTTCTGCAGCGCCTGCGGCGAGCGCCCCGCCTTGTCGGGAATCACGCTGCCAAGCTCGAGCAGCCGTTTTCTGGTGTTCGGATCCTCAAGCGCCGCCACCAGCGTTGCATTCAACTTGGCAGCCACGTCCTGCGGAATGGCCTTGGGTGCAAAAAGCGCGTTCCAGGCGCTCACCTGGTACTCGGGCAAGCCCGCTTCCTTCGTGGTGGGCACGTTGGGCAGCGCCGGCGAGCGCTCGGGGGTGGCGATGGCGTAGGCGCGGATCGAGCCGCCCTTCACCTGCTCGACCAGGTTCACGATCTGGTCGCACATGTAGTCGACCTGCCCGCCGACGAGATCGTTGAGCGCCGGTCCGGTGCCGCGGTAGGCGGCGACGATGCTCTTGGTGCCGAGCTGCGAGGTGAGCAGCGTGCAGGTGGTGAAGGACACCGAGCCGACGCCGGCGTGCGCCTGTTTCACCTTGGCCGCGGGGTCCTTCACTTTCGCGACGAACTCCTTCAGGTTCGCGGCCGGGAAGTCCTTGCGCGCGACGATCAGGATCGGGGTGCCCGCCACCAGCCCGATCGGCGTGAAGTCCTTCGCCGGGTCGTACTTGAGGTTGGCGTAGAGCGCGGGCGCCGCGCCGTGCGTTCCCATGTGACCCATCATGATGGTGTAGCCGTCGGGCTTCGCCTGTGCGCCGCGCGTGATGCCGGTGGTGCCGCCGGCGCCAGCGACGTTTTCCACCACGAACTGCTGGCCGAGCGCCTTGGAGAAATACTCGCCGCTGATGCGCGCGATGATGTCGGTCGGCCCGCCCGCGGCGAACGGCACGATGATCGTGACCGGACGGGAGGGATAGGGCTGCGCTGCAGCCAAACCCGAGAAAATCGTTGCTGCCAAGACCAAGAAACTGCGTTGCATGACTGTCTCCTTGAAATTCATTCCTGGAAAGCCTTCTGCCGGCTGCGGCTGACGGCGGGCAGCACGGCGATGGCGATGGTTGCGGCGGCGAGCGCGAGCAGCACCGCGGCGACCGGGCGCTCGACGAAGGTCATGAAGCTGCCCTCGGAGAGCGCCAGCGCCTGGCGCAGCTTCTCTTCCATCAGCCTGCCGAGCACGAAGCCGAGCAGCATCGGCGCGGGCTCGAGCCCGAGCTTGATGAAGACGTATCCCGCGAGCCCGAAGAAGGCGGTGAAGTAGACGTCGTACGGGTTGTTGTTGATCGAGTAGATGCCGATCGCGCAGAACAGTAGGATCGTCGTGAACATCAGGCGGTAGGGGACTTTCAGGAGCCGCACCCACAGGCCGATCAGCGGCAGGTTGATGATCAGGAGGAACAGGTTCCCGATCCACATCGAGGCGATCATTCCCCAGAAGAGCGCCGGGTGCTTGGTCATCACCTGGGGCCCGGGGATCAGGCCGTGGATCGTCATCGCGCCCACCATCAGCGCCATCACCGCGTTGGGCGGGATGCCGAGGGTGAGCAGCGGGATGAAGGAGGTCTGCGCGCCCGCGTTGTTCGCGCTCTCCGGCCCGGCCACGCCCTCGATCGCGCCGCGGCCGAAGCGAGACGGGTCTTGCGCCAGCTTTTTCTCCAGCGCGTAGGAGGCGAACGGCCCGAGCACCGCGCCGTTGCCGGGCAGGATGCCGAGCACCGAGCCGATGCCGGTGGCGCGCAAGATCGGGCCGAGCGAGCGGCGCAGGTCCTCGCGCGACGGAAGCAGCCGCCCGATCTGCGCGATCGCCACGGTGCGCGACTCGGGGTTCTCGAGGTTGCGCAGGATCTCGGCGATGCCGAACACGCCCATCGCGAGCACGGCGAAATCGACCCCATCGGAGAGCTCGGCGAGGCCGAGGGTGAGGCGATCCTGGCCGGTTTCGAGGTCGGTGCCGACGGTCGAGAGCAGCAGGCCGAGCACCACCATGATGACGGCCTTGAGCACCGAGCCGCGCGCGAGCACGATGGCGAGCCCGAGGCCGAACACCATCAGGCCGAAGTACTCGGCGGGGCCGAAGAGCAGCGCGAGCCGCGTCAGCGGCGCGCCGATCGCGGCGATGATGAGCGTCGCCACCGTGCCGGCGAAGAACGAGCCGAGCGCCGCCACGCCGAGCGCGGTGCCGGCGCGGCCCTGCTTCGCCATCTCGTGGCCGTCGATCGCGGTGACCACCGCGGTGACCTCGCCGGGCATGTTGACCAGGATCGCCGTGGTCGAGCCGCCGTACTGCGCGCCGTAGTAGATGCCGGCGAGCATGATGAGCGCGCCGGTCGGATCCACCTTGAGCGTGAGCGGCATCAGCATCGCGATGGTGGCGATCGGTCCCACGCCCGGCAGCACGCCGATCAGCGTGCCGACGAGGCAGCCGACGAAGCCGAGGAACAGATTCATCGGCGAGAGCGCGGTGGCGAAGCCCAGGCCGAGGTTGCTCAACAGCTCCATTTCAGTAACCGAGCAGCCAGGGCGCCAGCGGGATCGGCAGCCCGAGCGCGAACTTGAAGAGCGCCACGCAGAAGAGCGTCATGCCGAGGCCGTAGATCAGCGTTTCGCGCCAGCGCACCTCGCTCGAACCCGACGCCGCGGCGGCGATCGCCAGCGGTCCCGCGACGACCAGGCCGAGCGGACGCACCGCGAGGCCGAAAAGCATCAGCGCCCCGAGCACGCAGAGCGGTCCGCGGATCGACCAGCGCCCCAGGACTTCGCCGCGGAATGCGTTCAAGAGGAGCACCACACCCAGAGCGCCGAGGAGCAGGGCCAGGCCCTTGGGCAGGGCTCCCGGCCCCATGCCGCCGGCCGCCCCGGCCGGGAGATTGCGCGCGAGCCAGTAGGCGAAGGCGGCGACCGCGATCACCGCGAGGGCGCCGAGAACGTCTTGCCGCAGCAGCTTCGCTGGCATGGGGGCATTCTTGGCGACGAGGCGCCCGCCATCTTGATCCACGTCAAGGGGCGTCGCCGGCGCGCGGGCACCATAACGCAATGCATTACCGCTATCTGACCCTGGAACAGCGCGACACCCTCGAGGCGGAAATTCGGGCACGGAGCGCGAGCGAGCCTGCGTTACAGAGGGCCTTGCGGCAGCTCCACCAGCCCGACTACGGCGTGTGCATCGAGTGCGGCAAGGACATCGCCTTCGTGCGGCTCGCGGGCGACCCGGAGGCGCTGCACTGCGCCGACTGCGCCCGGCTGCCGGTGACGCGTCGCCAGTAGCCGAACCGCCGGCATCTGTGCGGTAGCGAACAGATCGGGGCTCGCCGGGGGCGGACCATGGCCGGCGCATGTCCGCATTCGCCGCCCGCCGGACGCTCCCCCGCCTTGCTCGCCAGGCGGGCGTGAGCTGCGCGAAATGCAATCTGCGCGAAACCTGCCTCACCGGGGGCATGCCCGCCGAGGACCTCGATCGGGTCGAGCACATCGTCTACGCGCGCCGCCGGATCCGGCGCGGCGAGCGCCTGTTCGCCGCGGGCGACGAGCTCAGGTGCCTCTATGCCATCCGCACCGGCTTCTTCAAGACCAGCCTGATCGACCGCGACGGGCGCGAGCAGGTCACCGGCTTCTTCATGAGCGGCGAGCTGCTCGGCATGGACGCCGTGGGCGGCGAGCGCTGCACGGGCAGCGCGATCGCGCTCGAAGACAGCGACGTCTGCGCGATGCCGTACTCGCTGATCGACGAGATCGGCCGGGAAGTGCCGTCGCTGCAGCGCCGCCTGCATGCGGTGCTCGCGCGCGAGATCGTGCGCGACCACGGCGTCATGCTGCTGCTGGGCTCGATGCGCGCGGAGGAGCGCCTCGCCACTTTCCTCCTCAATCTTTCCAAGCGCTTCCAGCGGCGCGGCTACTCCGAATCGGAATTCCACCTGCGCATGACGCGCGAAGAGATCGGCAGCTACCTCGGCCTCAAGCTCGAGACCGTGAGCCGCGTGCTGTCGGCTTTCCACCAGGGCGGCCTGCTCGACATCGACTACAAGCGCGTGCGTATCGTGAGCATCGCCGGCCTCGAGCGCGTGCTCGCGGCCGGGAATTAGCGCGCGCGGACGGCCGCGTCTAGGCGAGCCATCTTTTCCGGCGCCGATAGTGCTTGACGTCGCGGAAGCTCTTCTGCTTGCCGCTCGAGATGCCGAGGTAGAACTCCTTCACGTCCTCGTTCTCGGCGAGCTCGGCCGAGGTGCCCTCGATCACCACGCGGCCGTTCTCCAGGATGTAGCCGAACTCGGCGAACTTGAGCGCCATCACCGCGTTCTGCTCGGCGAGCAGAAAGCTCACCTTCTCGCGGCGGTTGAGGTTGTGCACGATCTCGAAGATCTCGTGCACGATCTGCGGCGCGAGCCCCATCGAAGGCTCGTCGAGCAGGATCATCTTCGGCCGCGCCATCAGCGCGCGCCCCACCGCCGTCATCTGCTGCTCCCCGCCCGAGGTATAGCCGGCGAGGCTCGCGCGGCGATCCTTCAGGCGCGGGAAGTAGGCGTAGACGCGGTCGAGGTCGCGCTTGGTCTCGAAGCGGCTGGCGCCGCGGGTATGCGCGCCGGTGAGGAGGTTCTCGTCCACGGTGAGGTGCGCGAAGCAGTGCCGGCCTTCCATCACCTGGATCACGCCGCGACGCACCAGCTCCGAAGGATTGAGCCGCTCGACGCGCTCGCCGTGGAGCTCGATCGAGCCCTTGGTGACCTCGCCGCGCTCGGCGCCGAGCAGGTTGGAGATCGCCTTGAGGCAGGTGGTCTTGCCCGCCCCGTTGGCGCCGAGCAGCGCGACGATGCCGCCCTCGCGCACCTCGAGCGACACGCCCTTCAGCACCAGGATCACGTGGTCGTAGATCACCTCGATGTTGTTGACCCGCAGCATGCTCGCCCCTTCGGGCCGCCGGTCAGGTCTTGCCACAATCGCGCAGCGCGAGCTTCTTCTCGGCGGCGTACTGCGCGGCCGATCGTTCGATCTCCGGCCGCACGATGGACTGGTCGCTCGTGATCCAGTCGCTGATGACTTTCCATTGCTTTCCGTCCCACTGCTGGAACTTGACGGCGCCGCCCCCCTCGTGGTCGAAGCACGACACCTTCATCGGCTGCATCAGGTTGAGCGCGCCGAGCTCCTGCAGGCGCTTCTCGTCGATCTTCAGGTTCTCGATCCCCCAGCGCATCTCCTCGCCGGAGAGCGAGCGCTTGCCGAACTTCGCCTGCGCGGTGCGGATCGCCTCGGCGGTCAGGATTCCCTGGATCACGCCGCGGTTGAAGTACTGCTGGCCGATGCGGCCCTTGTCCTCCATGTTGCCGCGCTTGCCGGCGGCGTAGACGTGCTTGAGGATCTCCTGCACCACCGGGAACTCGGTGCCCGACGGATGGAACGCCGCGGCGATATAGCCTTTCGCCGCCTCGCCCGCCGGCAGCACGTCCTCCTCGGCGCCGCTCCACCACACGCCGACGATGCGCTCGGTGCGGTAGCCGACCTTCTGCGCCGCCTTGAGCGCGGTGGGGTTCATGACCCCCCAGCCCCGCAGGATCACCCAGTCGGGCTTGATCGAGCGGATCTGCAGCCATTGCGACTGCTGCTCGTTGCCCGGGTGCGGCACCTCGATGTGCGTCACCGTGAAGCCGTATTTCCGCGCCTGCGCATCGAGGATCGGAATGGTCTCCTTGCCGTAGGCCGAGCCGTGGTACAGGTTGACGATCTTCTTGCCGGCGAGCTTGTCCATCCCGCCTTCCTTCGTGCCGATGAACTTGATCTTGGCGGTGTTCTGGCTCCAGTAGTTGGTCACCAGCGGGAAGACGTAAGGGAACACGCGCCCGTCGGAGGCGTCGGCGCGGCCGTAGCCCATCGAGATCACCGGGATCTTGTCCGCGGTGGCGCGCTCGATCAGCGAATAGGTGATGCCGGTCGACAGCGGCGCAAACACCGTGGCGCCGCTCGGTCCGCTCTTCTTCAGCCGCTCGTAGCACTCGACCCCGCGGTCGTTCTTGTACTCGGTCTCGCATTCCTGCCAGGTCAGCTTGACGCCGCCGATGCCGCCGTCGCGGCGGTTGAGCAGGTCGAGGTAGTCGATGTAGCCGCCGAAGAAGCCGGTGCCGCCCGCGGCGTAGGGCCCGACGCGGTACGAGAGCATCGGGATGAACTGCTCCTTGGGTTGCGCCAGCGCGGTGGCGGCGAACAGCGCGGCCGCGAGCGCCAGTGCGATTCTGGTTTTCATGCGTTTCCTCCTAGTGTGGGAACGGCCATAGCCGCAATTTCTCCTTGCCGATCTGCCAGAGACGGGCGAGCCCGTGCGGCTCGACGGCAAGGAAGAAGACGATGAGCGCGCCGAACAGGACGAGCTCGAGGTTGGAGGTGAGGTCGGTGCTGACGCCCGGGAACAGCGCGTGGGCGGCGACGTTGAGCGCGATCGGCAGCAGCACGATGAACGCCGCGCCGAGGAACGCGCCGAGCACCGTGCCGACCCCGCCGATGATGATCATGAACAGCACCTGGAACGAGCGGTCGAGCGTGAACGCCTGCGGCTCGACCGCGCCGAGGTAGGCGTAAGCCCAGAGGGCGCCGGCGACGCCGCAATAGAACGAGCTCACCGCGAACGCGACCAGCTTGGTGCGCACGATGTCGATCCCGGTCACCTCGGCGGCGAGGTCCATGTCGCGCACCGCCATCCAGTAGCGGCCGGTCTGCGTGCGCGCCATGTTTTTCGCCGCCAGCGCCAGGGCGGCCACGATGCCGAGCGTGAGCAGATACTTGGATACCGGCGTGTCAAAGCGGTAGCCTGCGATCTCGATCGCCTGCGCGGTGATCACGCCCGAGGGGTTGTAGTTCGAGAACCAGCCGTATTTGGTGAGCACCCATTCGATGAAGAACTGCGCGGCGAGCGTCGCCACCGCGAGGTAGAAGCCCTTGATGCGCACGCTCGGCAGGCCGAACAGGACTCCGATCAAGGCGGCCGTCACGCCGGCGAGGAAAAGCGCCAGCAGGAACGGCATGCCGGGCACGCGCAGGATGAAGTTGAAGGCGGCGAAGGCGCCCACCGCCATGAAGCCCGCGGTGCCGAGCGAGAGCTGCCCGGTATAGCCGGTGAGGATGTTCAGGCCGAGCGCGGCGAGCCCGAGGATCAGGAATGGGATCAGGATCGCGCCGAGCCAGTAGTCGTTCGCAACCACCGGGACTACCAGGAACGCGCACACCATCACGCCGATGACGAAGATCCGGTCCTGGCGGATGGGGAAGATCTGCTGGTCGGCGGCGTAGCTCGACTTGAACTGCCCGGCGAGGCGGTAGAACACGATTCAGATCCTCTCGATGCGCTTCTCGCCGAACAGGCCTTCCGGCCGCACGAGGAGGAAAGCGAGCGCCAGCATGTAGGGGAACCAGTTCTCGATGCCGGTGCCGATATTCAGGCCGATCGAGGAGCCGATGTAGACCTCGGCGAGCTTCTCGGTGGCGCCGATGATCAGCCCGCCGACGATCGCGCCCAGGATCGATTCGAAGCCGCCGAGGATCAGCACCGGCAGCGCCTTGAGCGCGGTGAAGGTCAGCGCGAACTGCACGCCGGTGCGCGCGCCCCACAGCAGGCCCGCGACCAGCGCGACGAAGCCGGCGGCGGCCCAGACCACGGCCCAGACGTATCGCAGCTGGATGCCGACCGAAAGCGCCGCCTGGTGGTCGTCGGCCACCGCACGCAACGCGCGCCCGGTCTTGGTCTTCTGGAAGAACACGCCGAGCACGAGCACCAGCAGCGCCGCGGTACCCGAGGCGAACAAGTCGAACTGGCTCACGCTGATTCCGGCCACGCTGAACGGCTTGTCCTGAATGCCGATCTCGAGCGCATGCACCTGCGCGCCCCACACGCCCTGCGCCACGCCCTCGAGGAAGTACGCGAGGCCGATGGTCACCATGAAGAGCGTGATCTGCGGCTGGTTGACGAGCGGGCGCAGCACCACGCGCTCGATCGCGAAGCCGAGCACGATCATGAGCGCGAGCACCGCGGCGAGCGCCAGCCAGAACGGCCAGCCGCGCTCGGTCAGGCTCACATAGGTGAGCGCGGCGAAGAACACCATCGCGCCCTGCGCGAAGTTGAACACCCCCGAGGCCTTGTAGATCAGCACGAAGCCGATCGCCACCAGCGAGTACATGATGCCGGCGAGCAGGCCGCCGATCAGCACTTCGAGGAAGAAATTGAGATCCATGTCAGTGCGCCACCCCGAGGTAGGCCCGGATCACGACCGGGTCGGCGCGCACTTCGGCCGGCGTGCCTTCGGCGATCTTGGCGCCGTGGTCGAGCACCACGACGTGGTTGGAGATGTCCATCACCACGCCCATGTCGTGCTCGATCAGCACGATGGTGGTGCCCCACTGGTCGTTGACGTCGAGGACGAAGCGCGCCATGTCCTCCTTCTCCTCGACGTTCATGCCCGCCATCGGCTCGTCGAGCAGCAGGACTTTCGGCTGCGCGGCGAGCGCGCGCGCGAGCTCGACGCGCTTCTGCAGCCCGTAGGGCAGCCGCCCCACCGGCTTCTTGCGGATCGCCTGGATCTCGAGGAAGTCGATGAGCCTCTCGACCTCGGCGCGCTGCCGCAGCTCTTCCCGGCGCGCCGGCCCCAGATACAGGGCATCGGTCACGAGGTTGTGGCGGAACCTTCTCCCGGCCATGATGTTGTCGAGGGTGGTCATGCCCTTGAACAGCGCGATGTTCTGGAAGGTGCGCGCGAACCCCAGGCGCGCGACCTTGTGCGCCGGCAGGTGCGTGCGGTCGGCGCCGTCGAAGAAGATCCGGCCGCGCGTCGGGCGGTAGAAGCCGCTGATCACGTTGATCATCGAGGTCTTGCCGGCGCCGTTCGGGCCGATGATCGAGGTGATCTCGCCGCGGTTCACCTGGAAGCTCACCCCGGTGAGCGCCTTGACGCCGCCGAAGTTCAGATGGATGTCCTGCACCCTCAGGTAGGCGTCCGCGGTCCCGGCGCCGATGATCTCGCGGCGCTTGCGCATCTCGCCCAGCGCGAACATCGCCTGGTCGCGCGTATCGAAGATGTTGGCGCGGAAGGTCTCGCGCTCGGCGCGCGAGCGGATGGTCTCGCGCGTGCGCTCGCTCGGGTGCACGCGCACGGTGCCCAGGCCGTAGCTGATGTTGGCGTGCTTGCCGCGCGCGGCGAAGCGCTCCCAGGCCTCGGGCGCGATCTCGCAGCCCTCGTAGAGCACGAGGAAGTACCAGCGCCTGCCGGTGGCCGCGACGCGCTGGTCGATATGGTCGTAGAACGCGTCCACCATCGCCGCGTCGGCGAACGCGAAGCGGGAGAAATCGACTTCCATCGTCTCGATCGAGTCGTGGAAGCTGATCCGGGCGGCGAAGGTGCTCTGGTCCATCTAGGCGGGCAGCGTGGAGGCGTCCCAGATCTTGAGCTCGGCGCGCAGCGCGCTGCGGCGTCCGTCCTCGAACTTGACCTCGGCGTTGAAGCTGCACTGCGCCGAGCCGTCGTACAGCGCGCGCACCAGCGGCGCGTACTTCTCGGCGATGTAGCCGCGGCGCACCTTGCGCGTGCGCGTGAGCTCGCCGTCGTCGGCGTCGAGCTCCTTGTGCAGCACGAGGAAGCGCCGGATCTGCGAGCCGGCGAGCCTGGCATCGGCCGCGAGATCGCGGTTCACCTTCTCGACGCACTCGCGCACCAGCTCGTACACCTCGGGTTTCGAAGCGAGATCGGGATAACCCGAGTACGCGAGGCCGCGCCGCTCCGCCCAATCCCCCACGGCGCTGAGGTCGATGTTGATGAACGCCGTCACGCAGTCGCAGCGGTCGCCGAAGCACACCGCCTCCTTGATGTAGGGGAAGAACTTGAGCTTGTTCTCGAGATACTTCGGCGCGAACAGCGTGCCGTCGGCGAGCTTGCCCACGTCCTTCGCGCGATCGATGATCTTCAGGTGCCCGGCGTCGTCGAAATAGCCGGCATCGCCGGTGCGCACCCAGCCTTCGGGCGTCTTGGTCGCCGCGGTGGCCTCGGCGTTCTTGTAGTAGGAGTGGAACACGCCCGGGCCGCGGTACCACACCTCGCCCGCGTCGGTCACCTTGACTTCGACGTCGGTGAAGGGCGTGCCGACGGTGTCGGCCTTCACTTCGCGGTCGGGCTGCACGCAGACGAACACCGCGGCCTCGGTCTGGCCGTAGAGCTGCTTGATGTTGATGCCGAGCGAGCGGTAGAAGGCGAAGATCTCCGGCCCGATCGCCTCGCCCGCGGTATAGGCGAGCTTGAGCCGGCTCATGCCGAGCGCATCCTTCAGCGGGTTGTACACCAGTTGCCTTCCCAGGGAATAGCGCAGCTGCTCGGCCGGCGCGACGCGCTCCCCGTCGAGGATGCGCGTGCCGGCGCGGCGCGCGACTTCCATGAAGTGACGGAACATGCGGCGCTTGAGGAAGCCCGCGTCCTGCATGCGGATCGTCACCTGCGTGAGCAGGTTCTCGTAGATGCGCGGCGGCGCGAAGAAGTACGTCGGACCGATCTCGCGCATGTCGTCGAGCACCGTGTCCGGGCCCTCGGGGCACGAGACGCAGAAGCCGGCGACGTAGGACTGGGTGTAGGAAAAGAGGTTGTCTCCGACCCACGCCATCGGCAGATACGCCAGCACCTCCTCGCCGGCGTTCAGCCCTTCGCGCTCGATGCCGTTGCGGCCGGTGATGATCAGGTTGTCGTGCGTCAGGCACACGCCCTTCGGGCTTCCGGTGGTGCCCGAGGTGTAGAGCATGATGGCGACGTCGCCGCCCCGGCCCTCGGCGAGCTCGCGCTCGAAGAACTCCGGGTGCTCGCGGTCGCGCACCAGGCCGAGGCCGCGCACCTCCTCGTAGCTGTGCAGGTCCGCGGCGCCGTAGTGGCGCAGGCCGCGGGGGTCGTCGTAGATGATGTGCCCGAGCTGCGGGCAGCGCGGCCGGATCTCGAGCAGCTTGTCGACCTGCTCCTGGTCCTCGACTACGGCGAGCGCCGCGTCGGCGTTGTTGAGGACGTACACCATCTCCTCGGCCACCGCATCCTGGTAGAGCGGCACCGGCACGGCGCCGAGCGCCTGCGCCGCCGCCATCGCCCAGTACAGGCGCGGGCGGTTGTCGCCGATGACCGCGAGCTTCGCGCCGCGGCGCAACCCCATGGCGTGCAGCCCGCCGGCGAGCGCGCGCACCTCGCGCAGCACTTCGCGCCAGCTCCAGGTCTGCCAGATGCCGAGATCCTTCTCGCGCATGGCGGCGCGCCCGCCGCGCTCGGCGGCGTGGCGCACGAGGAGCCGGGGAAAGGTGTCGCTTTGGTGCGCTACCCCATTTCAGGCGACGGTAGCAGCGGCGCGGCCGCGCCACTTGATCTACCGCAAACGAGGCGGTGTTGTCAGGTTTCGAGCGCGATCTGGCGGCGCAGCTCGCGGTAGCGCTGCTCGGCCTTCTTGCCGAAGAGCGGGTCGCGCAGCGCCGGCGCCGCTTCCTTGATTGCCTGCCAGTCCTCGTCCGTGAGATGCATGGCGGCGCGCGTGACGACGTCTTCCTCTTCCTTGGCGATGTGGTTGCCGTAGTACACGAGGTAGGTCGCGGCGGCGACTTCGAGCTCGCCGCGCGGCACGATCGCGCCGCCGAGAATGGCCTCGATCTGGCGCAGCAGCGTTGCGCCGGCCTGCGCGATCACGCGGTGCTCCTGAGCGAGGCGGCCGAGCGCGATCTTCATGTCGGGGCAGCGCTTCGCCAGGCGCGCGAAGGCGACGTCCTCGCGCGGGTGGTGCGCCTGGTCGCCGTACTCGCGCAGGTACGAGACGATGTCGTACATCAGCTCGTAGTTAGGCCGGCCGGCCGTATGGAACACGTCGACCTCGCGCTGCAGGAGCTTCAGCAGCTGGTTGAAGTACACGTGCTCGTCATGCCAGGCGGCGATCGGCAGGGTGGTTTTCATGCGTCCACGCTATCAAGGCCGCCGGCGCCGGGATTGATCCTGGTCAAAATGGCGCGGGGAACTTGCTGGCGCCCCAGCGGCGGGTCCATTATTGATAAGCGTCAACAATCATAAAGGCGGGAGGGGCGATGCGTGCCTGGATCCTCGGGGCGGTAGTCATGCTGAGCGGGCAGCTCGCCATCGCCCAGTCCGGCGAGGCGCTGCTCGAGGCGAAGGGCTGCCTGGGCTGCCACGGCGTCGACGAAAAGAAAATGGGGCCGCCGCTCAGGCAGGCGGCGGCCAAGCACAAGGGCGCGGAGGCGAAGCTGATCGCGGCGCTGCGGGCGGGCACGGGCCACCCGATGGCGGTGGACGCGAGCGAGGCGGAGCTGAAGGCCGTGCTCGCTTACCTGCAATCGGAGAAGCCCGCTGCGAAGCCCAAGGCGGCCGCGGCGGCGCCTGCCATGCCTTTGGACAATGCCACCTGCCTCGGCTGTCACGGCAATGACGGCTTCGCCATGCCGGGACCCGACGGCCGGCCGCGCCCGCTGCACGTGGTGAAGGAGAAGTTCGAGCTCAGCGTGCACGCGAAGCGCCGCTGCGTCGAGTGCCACACCGACATCACCGAGATCCCGCACAAGCGCACCGGCCCGCTGCGCGTGGGCTGCATCCAGTGCCACCAGGACACCTGGCGCGGCCTGTCGGAAGACGACAAGCACAAGTACGAGCGGCTCGGCGTGGTGGTGGAGCAGATCGACCGGTACCTGAAATCGGTGCACGCGCGGCCGCGGCGCGACGACCAGTCGCGCACCAACGCCACCTGCTACAACTGCCACGACGCGCATTACATCTACCCGCTCGGCAGCACCGGCCGCGCCGACTGGCGCCTCAGCATTCCGCTGGTGTGCGGCAAGTGCCACGAGAAGCAGCGCGAGGTCTACAAGAACTCGGTGCACGGCGTCGAAGTGCTGCAGAAGGGCAACCCCGTGGCCGCGATCTGCTCGGATTGCCACACCACGCACGACATCCAGTCGCCGGCGCAGGCGTCGACCAAGGTCGCGATCACGCAGAACTGCGGCACCTGCCACATCGAGAGCTACCGCACCTACATCCAGACCTACCACGGCCAGGTGCACCGGCTGGGCTACGCTTACACCGCCAAGTGCGCCGACTGCCACAGCGCCCATAACGCGCAGCGTGTAAGCGATCCCGCTTCGCGCGTGCATCCCAACAACCGGCTCGCGACCTGCCAGCAATGCCACAAGAGCGCGACGCCCGGGTTCGTGAGCTTCCAGCCGCACGCCACCGCGCACGACTTCGAGCGCTATCCCCAGGTCTGGATCGCGACCAAGCTCATGGTCGCGCTGCTCATCGGCGTGTTCGTGTTCTTCTGGACCCATACCGCGCTCTGGTTCTACCGCGAATGGCGCGACCGCAAGGAAGGCAGGACCAGCCCGCACGTCGTCGGCCTGCACCTGCACCCGCAGGGCAAGCACTTCCAGCGCTTCGCTCCGCTATGGCGCCTCGCGCACCTGATCTTCGCGATCAGCGTGATGACGCTGGTCCTCACCGGCATGGCGGTGTTCTTCGCCGAGATGCCGTGGGCGCAGTTCGTGGTGGCCATGTTCGGCAGCCCGAAAGCCGCCGCCGTCGTGCACCGCCTGGCCGCGGGCATCATGCTCGGCATCTTCCTCGTTCACCTGGTCTACGTCGTGGGCGCGCGCATCCTGCCGCGCTGGCGCACCTTCGCGTGGTTCGGGCCGAACTCGCTGGTGCCGAACTGGCAGGACCTGAAGGACATCATCGCCATGTTCCAGTGGTTTGTCGGCCGTCGGCCGCGGCCGCAGTTCGACCGCTGGACCTACTGGGAGAAGTTCGACTACTGGGCGGTGTTCTGGGGCATGGCGATCATCGGCGGCAGCGGCTTGATGCTCGCTTTCCCGGAGGCGACTGCCGCGGTGCTGCCCGGGTGGATCTTCAACGTGGCGACGATCGTGCACGGCGAGGAGGCGGTGCTCGCGGCGGTGTTCCTGTTCACCGTGCACTTCTTCAACAACCATTTCCGTCCGGACAAGTTCCCGCTCGACGTCGTGATGTTCACCGGCGCGGTGTCGCTCGACGAGTTCCGGCGCGAGCATGCGCTGGAATACGAGCGGCTCAAGCGCTCGGGCGAGCTCGACCGGCACCTGGTCGACGCGCCGTCGCGGCCGATGACGATCGGCTCGGCATTCCTCGGCTTCGCGCTCATCGTGACCGGCCTGACGCTGCTCGTTCTGGTGCTGCGCGGGTTCCTGACGCGCATGTAGCCCGTGTTTGATCAAGGTCAAGGGCCGCGTGGGCTCGCCTGCTAGGGTCGCGCCAATGCACGGGGCCGCCGCCGGGATCATTGCAGGGGCAACGATGCTTGCCTGCTGGCCGGCTGCGGCGCAGACGCCGGCGCTCAAGCCGGCCGCCGCGGACGACCTGCGCGCGGTCTACGCGAGCTCTGCCGAGGTCGCCGAAGGCCGGCGCGTCGCCGAGTCCTCGTGCGCGCGCTGCCACGGCCTGAACGGCATCAGCACCGCCAAGGGCACGCCGCATATCGCGGGCCAGCGCGCCGGCTACCTCCACCAGCAGTTGCGCGCCTACCAGAAGCGACCCAAGGGCGCCATGGAAAGCGCAGTCCGCTTCCTGCGCGACGACGCGCTGGTCGCGGTAGCGGCCTACTACGCGAGCCTCGAGCCGGCCCGCCCGGCCGCTGCTGCCAAGCCCGCCGCCGACGCCGACCCGCTGGCGACGGCGAAGCAGGCTGCCGCGGGCTGCGCCGGCTGCCACGGCGAGACCGGGGTCAGCGCGATGCCGGGAATGCCGAGCCTCATCGGCCTCGAGCCCAAGTATTTCGCCGCAGCGATGAGCGCTTACAAGACCGGCGAGCGCAAGAACGACATGATGAAACCCTTCGCCGCGGCCCTGAGCGAGGCCGCCGTCCAGAACCTCGCCCTGTTCTACGCCCTGCAGAAACCCTCCCGCGCCCAGACGCCGGCGGCGGGCGATGCCGCCGCCGGCAAGAAGGCCGCGGCCGCGTGCGCCGGCTGCCACGGCGAGAGCGGCGTGAGCTCGATCGCGGGCACCCCCAGCCTTGCCGGCCAGGACGCGCAGTACCTGGTGACGGCCACCCTGGCCTATAAGGACGGCACACGCCGCGACGAGACCATGAAGGCGCCCGCGGGCGCGCTCGACGAACGCGCGGTGAAGGACGTGGCGGCGTTCTATGCCGCTCAGCAGCCGCAGGCGCCCGAAGTGCGCAAGCCGCTCAGCCTCGCCGAATGGACCCAGCGCTGCGACCGCTGCCACGGCCCGAACGGCAACAGCATCGAGCCGGTGATGCCGGCGCTCGCGGCGCAGCGCGTCGACTGGCTGGAAGGCGTGCTCGAGGCCTATCGCAAAGGCGCGCGCAAGAGCACCGCGATGAGCGCGATGTCCGCGTCGCTCAGCGAATCCGATGTCAAGGCGCTCGCCGCGCACTATTCGCGCCAAAGCGCGCGGCCGGTGGTCTACGTGCTGGTGCCAGGAAAGCGCCCATGACCCAAGAAGAGCTGCACCCCGGTTTTCGCCACTTTTCCGAGCTGCCGTACAGCCAGCGCGTGCTCTACACGGCGACGCTGCTGATCCTCGGCCTGGGCTACCTTTTCGCGCTGATCTATCTCTTCCATACCTACTCCGGCAAGGACGGCAATGCGGCGAGCCTGTCCTACGAGGACATCGTCATCGCCTACAGCGGCAGCGGCAAGGCCTCGCGCCTGGAGGCGGCGCTCGCCGGCTCGATGTCGGTCATGCTGCCCAAGGACGAGCTCGCGCCCGTCGTCGCCTGGGTGCAGCAAGGCGCCGACCGCGTCGGCTACGAGAAGCGCGTCCAGCCGACGTTCGAGAAGCGCTGCATGGCGTGCCACGACGGCTCCAACCCCCACCTGCCGAACCTGAGCGGCTTCGACAACGTGAAGAAGGTCACCGAGCGCGACACCGGCACCGGGATCTTCACCCTGGTGCGCGTCTCGCACATCCACCTCTTCGGGCTCACCTTCGTGTTCTTCCTCCTCGGCTCGATTTTCAGCCACGCCTACGTGCGCCCGGTGTGGCTCAAGTGCGCGGTGATCGTGCTGCCGTTCGTCGCGCTCGTGCTCGACGTCGGCTCGTGGTACTTCACCAAGCTCTACCACCCGTTCGCCTGGGTGGTGATGCTCGGCGGCGCGTTCATCGGGCTTTCCTTCGCTTTCATGTGGGTGGTGTCGATGTACCAGCTGTGGTTCTCGCGCGCGCCCGCCGCGGTCACGCAGAGGAACTATCAATGAACCGCTTCATCCTCGTTCTGGCGGCGGCCATCGCCGGGTGCACCGACCCGGGCGCGAAACCTCCGGCGGCTCCGGCGGCCGACCTCGCCGCGGGCAGGGCTTTCGCCGAGCGCGAGTGCAAGGGCTGCCACGGCCTGGATGGAAAGAGCACCGCGCCCGCGATCCCGCACCTCGCGGCGCAGCGCGAAGGCTACCTGCTCGCTTCGCTGCGCGCGTACAAGGAACGCAAGCGCATGCACGCCGCCCTGAAGGAGATCGCGACGCAGATGAGCGACGCCGACGCCCGTAATCTGTCGGCGTACTACGCGGGCCAGCCGGCGGTGAAAGTCGCACCGGGCGAAGGCAAGATCGTGTCGCCCTACGATCGTGGCAAGTCACTCGCCGCGGCCTGCAGCAAGTGTCACGGCGAAGACGGCAACAGCACCACGCCGGGGATCCCGGGTCTCGCCGGACAGCAGCCGCATTACCTGGTGGTGGCGATCCAGGAATACCTCGCCAAGGAGCGCAAGGCGGCGCCGATGCATGCGCTGCTGCCGGGCCTCAGCCGCGTCGACAAGGAAAGCCTCGCGCTCTACTTCGCTTCACAGATGCCCGCCGTGCGCGCGGCGCCGGCCTTCGGCGACCCGGCGGCGGGCGAGCCGCTCTCGGCGGTGTGCGGCGGCTGCCACGGCTCGCACGGCATCAGCTTCGACACCGCGACCCCGATCCTCGCGGCCCAGGACGCCCGCTACCTGGTGAGCGCAATCAAGGCGTACCGGACCACGCGCCAGCGCGAGACCATGCGCGCGTATGTGAGCAAGCTCTCCGAGAGGGACATCGAGAACATCGC
>Ga0134127_10001014_pt1 | contig 21873 bp, 22 predicted proteins | sample KB31753_FD_96459 | JGI IMG/M metagenome (GOLD analysis project Ga0134127, IMG submission 96459) | Terrestrial soil microbial communities with excess Nitrogen fertilizer from Kellogg Biological Station, Michigan, USA - KB3-175-3 | ecosystem: Environmental > Terrestrial > Soil > Unclassified ... | reverse complement strand
TGCCGGGCAAGCCCCTGCCGGCACCGGACCAGATCGTCCTCGCCCTTGCGCTCGACGGCACTTCGCTCCACGTCGGCGGTGCGTTCGCGAAGCTCGATACGAGCCCGACCGCGAACCTCGGCAAGCTTGGGCCCACGGACCCGAACGGGCCCGCCCTGGTGCTGGTCCAAGCGAACGGTGGCGAGTTTCTCGTGGTCGGCTCCACCTATCGCGTCGAGTGGATCGCGAGCGATCCCTCCGGCGTGGCGTCCGTGGAGGTGGACCTGTCGCGCACGGGCGCGGCCGGCCCGTGGACCGTGCTCGCTGCAGGCCTGCGCAACACCGGCCACCACGACTGGCTCGTCACCGCCCCGAACGTCGCGGGCAACGCGTTCTTCCGCATCACCGCGCTCGACTTTGCTGGCAACACCACGAAGGTCTCGAGCGCTGCCGCGTTCTCGATCGGTGCCGCCATCGCCGGTGTGGATCCCACGCGCGGCCAGGGCCCGCTCGTCTCGTTTCTCATGGGACCGAACCCGGCGCGGATGGAGACGAACCTCCGCTTCACGCTTCGCCAGCCGATGCGTGCGGGCTTCCGGCTGGTCGACGTCCAGGGCCGGGAGCTGTGGTTCCACGCCGAGCAGTCGTACGACGTGGGCGAGCACGTCGTCGCCTGCCCGCTCGGGGATGTCCGACCGGGGCTCTACTTCCTGCGGTTCGACCACGGCGGCGAGGTGAGCCTGACGCGGCTGGCGGTGGTCCGGTGATGTCGTAAGCTGTTGTCGCAGATAAGACTACAAGAAAGTTCGGGGTGGGGGCTTGTCGATCCACCGGAGCGGGCAAATATTGGTTCTGTTCGGGATCGCCCGGAGGCCTCGCGCCACCGGGCGGTTTTCTTTTTCCGGCCCGGCCGCCGTGGACTCTTCCGGCGTTGCCCTTGACGCGCCGAACCCCGGCTTTTTCGCGCCTCGCAGCCCGGCGTGGCCTTGCAGCGGCACTGCGACCGGATGCGCTCCAACGCCGTATCCCCAAGCGTTGACGCTGGTTCCGGCCCCCTCCTATACTGCGCGGGCGTTCTCGATGCCTTCACTCGCGGCCGTCCGCCGGCCTCTCGCGACCCAAGCGGACCCCGACCACCGGCCGCTGCCGCTTCCTCCAGTCCCACGAGGTCCCCGCCATGGAATCCACGCAGACCAAGCTCGTCGTCACCTCGGTCAAGAACGGGGTCATGACGTTCGAGCTCACGTTCGACCCGGGCAACTGTTACACGCACGAGATGATGCGGCAGATCGACGAGGCGATCCTCCAGGCGCGCTTCGACGAGAAGGTGCACGTCATCGTCATCCGCGGTTCGGGCGACAAGTTCTTCTGTGCGGGCGCCGACATCAACATGCTCAAGAAGGCCGACCCCACGTTCAAGTACTACTTCTGCCTGCACGCGAACGAGACGCTCAACCGCCTCGAGCAGACGCCCAAGTTGGTGATCGCGGCGTTGAATGGCCACACCGTGGGCGGCGGCCTCGAGATCGCGATGGCGGCCGACATCCGCATCGGCATGCGCAACACGACCGTGCCGAAGGAGAAGCAGCCGAAGATGGGGCTGCCTGAAGTGGCGCTCGGCGTGCTCCCGGGCACGGGCGGCACGCAGCGCATGGCGCGGCTCGTCAACAAGTCGACCGCGATCGAGCTGATGGTCGAGGGCAGCACGTTCGACTTCGAGCGCGGCCAGGCGCTGGGGCTCGTGAACCAGATCTGGGACGCGACGAACGTCCAGGAGTTCATGGACAAGGTGCAGGCGTACGCCGAGAAGTTCTGCCCGCCGCACAAGGCGTCCAGGGCCGTGGGCCGCATCAAGCGCGCGGTGCAGAGCGGCGCGGAGATCCCGTTCGAGTCCGCGCTCGCCGTGGAGCGTGAGCTGCAGCAGTTGCTGTTCCAGGGTGACGACGCCAAGGAAGGGCTGGCGGCGTACATCGAGAAGCGCAAGGGCAACTTCACCGGTCGCTAGCGTGCACGCGTCCGGCCGTCGCGCTTCACCCGGGAATCCATCGACCGCGGACCGCGGCGGGCGGCTCCGCCGCGGGTCCGCGGTTCTCTGCTTCCTGGCCCTCGCGATCGCGTCCGGCGCGCACGCGCAGGTGTTCTCGAACAAGGTGGTGGGGGAGAAGAACGCGGAGTACGCGGACAGCCTGAAGAAGTCCGTTTACCCCTACGCGCTGCCGATCTGGGGCGACAAGGCGACGAAGCGCGGCTACGACCTGCCCTATTCGGCCGGGCTGAGCATGCAGTACTTCGGCCAGCGCTCGGACATCGTCATCGAGAACCTGCAGGTCGGGTTCAACGGCGGCACGATGCACGACCTGGACGGCATCGTCCGCTTCGACAAGGCGAAATCATCGAGCGACGGCATCTCGCTGCGCCCGGACATCTGGCTCTACCCGTTCCTCAACGTCTACGCGATCTTCGGCGTCTCGTCCGCCTCGACCGACGTGGGCTACAGCCTGTGGCTGCCCGACTCGTCCGGTCGGGAGCAGCAGATCCTGAGCCTGAACACGAAGGTCGACTTCACCGCGGCCACGCTCGGCATCGGCATCACGCCGACACTTGGCGTCGGCGGCGGCTGGCTGGCGCTCGACATGAACTTCACCTGGACCGACATCCCGCAGCTCTCCGAGCCCGCCCAGTCGTTCGTGTTCGACCCGCGCATGGGCAAGACGTTCAAGTTGAGACGCCCCGACGAGAACATCAACCTCTGGGCCGGCGGGTTCCGGCTCGCGATCAACACCGGCACCACCGGATCGATCCCGCTCTCGGACGCGCTGCCGATCGACCAGTGGCAGACGAGCGTCGACAACGCCCAGGCCGAGGTCGCGAGGCGGAACGCCGAGATCGACGCGTGGTGGAACAGCCTGACGCCGCCGCAGCAGGCGAACCCGGCGAACAAGGCGAAATACGAGGCATCGAAGGCGGCGCTGGCCCGCGCCGGCTCGTTCCTGAACTCGGCCGACCAGGCCGTCGGCAACGCGGGCTCGTCCTCGGTGGACTACTCGATCGACAAGCACCCGGCCGACATGTGGAACCTGCTTGTGGGCGGCCAGTACCAGATGAACAAGAGCTGGATGTTCCGGTTCGAGGTCGGCTTCCTCACCTCACGCACGCACATCATCAGCGGCGTGCAGTACCGGTTCGGGTTGTAGCGCGCGCGGCGTTCCCGGCCGCCGGCTACTTCGAAGGCTTCTTCCCGAGGTAGATGCGCCCCGTGCCGGTGATCACGCGCGTGTGGCTCGCCTCGGAGGCGCCGTCGAGCCGCATGTCGGTGAGCCCTTCCGTGTAGCGGCCGGCGATCGAGAGCAGCGGGAAGCGCCACTCGGCCTCGAACGAGAGCCCGAAATCGACCGCGGGCAGGTGGTCGCCGATGTCGCGCTCGAGCGTGTAGCCCATACCGGCCGGCGTCACGGCCTGATAGCGGTCGCGGGCGCCGGTGACGACGCTCAGCGCCGGCCCCGCGCCGACGCGGATGCCATCCTGCTGGTCGGGCGACCACTTGAGCAGCGCCGAGAACTCGATCACGTCGAGGCTCCGCTCCATCGTGCGTCCGGCCGTCTGGCCATCGAACGCGGGGTCGCCGGTCGGAGCCGCGGCGAGCCCGTCCGCACCGCGGCCGGCGATGGGAAGGAGCGCGCCGCCGAGGTGGAAGTGCTCTGAGAACCGCCAATCGGCGAACAGGCCGAACACCGGGCGATTGACGCGCTGCGCGTCATTGAAGCCCTCGATCGTCGAAAAGTTGGCGCCCACCTCGAAACCGAGGTTGAACGTCGGGGTCGAGAGCTTCTCGCCGAACAGGTAGCCGATCAGGACCTGGGCTCCCGCCGGCGCGGCGGTCAGGAGCAGCCCGGCAAAGAGCAGGACGGCGGCGGCACGGTGCGGGCGCATGCCGCCGAGCCTACATGCGGCACGCGGGCATGCACAGCGCCGGAGGACAGTTCTTGACGCCCGTGCGCGCGCACCGGGAAGATAAGTGCATGCTCACCGATCAGCCGCCGGTGTCCCCACCCCAGGCCAGGCCGGGCGAACGCCGTCCGGGGGACCCCGACCCGTCCTCGGCCCGGGCGCCGTTCGACCGCCGCCCCACCGGCAAGGTCGTGCTGGTGATGCCCGCGTACAACGCCGCGGAGACGCTGCAGCAGACGTGGGGCGAGATCCCGGCCGGCTACGTCGACGAGCACATCCTCGTCGATGACGCGAGCCGCGACGACACCGTGGCGATCGCGCGCTCGCTCGGCATCCATGTGCTCGAGCACGCGAAAAACCGCGGCTACGGCGGCAACCAGAAGTCGTGTTACCGCGAAGCGCTCGATCGCGGCGCCGACATCGTGGTCATGCTCCACCCGGACTACCAGTACGATCCGCGGCTCGTGCCCATGATGCTGCTGCCGCTCCAGCTCGGGAGCCTGGACGTGATGATGGGCTCGCGCGTGCGCACGCGCCGCGAGTGCCTGGGGGCGGGGATGCCGCTCTACAAGTACCTCGGCAATCGCTTCCTCACGCTGATCGAGAACGTCTGCCTGGGGCAGAACATGGGCGAGTTCCACAGCGGCTTCCGCGCCTACCGGCGCGAGGTGCTGGAAACGATCCCGTTCGAGCGCTTCTCCGACGACTTCGTGTTCGACTCGCAGTTCCTCGTCTCCGCGATCGATGCCGGCTTCCGCCTGGGCGAGATCCCGGTGCCGGTGCGCTACATGCCCGAAGCGTCAAGCATCGGCTTCCAGCGCAGCGTGCGCTACGGCCTGGGCACGCTCGTGGCGGTGGGGCAGTACCTGCTGAAGCTCATGGGGTTCCCGCCCGCGCGCATCTTCGCTCCGCCGCGCTCGCGATCGCCGCGGATCCAGGGCTGATCGCCGGGAGCGCGTGACGACCGGGACGGACACGCCGGTCGCGAGGCTGCGCGCGCTGGTGCTGGACCCGCGTACGCACGCGACGTTGCTGACCGCGTGCGCGGCGCTCGTCCTGTTCGCGCGCGCCGGCGCCGGGCCGCTCCCGAACTACGACGACGCCTACTACGCCGAGAAGGCGAAGCAGATGCTGAAGACCGGCGACTGGCTGACGCCACGATTCGCCGGCGTCGAGCGGCTCGACAATCCGCCGCTGTTTCTCTGGCTCATGGCGCTCTCGTTCGCCGTGCTGGGCGTGAACGCGTTCGCCGCCGTGCTGTGGAGCGCGCTCGCGGGCGTGGCGTGCGTGGCGCTCACGTACCGCCTCGCCCGCCGCGTCGGGATGGAGCCGTTCGAGAGCTGGGCGGCCGCACTGGTGCTGCTCGGCACCGGCTACTTCCTGAAATACGCGAACCACGCCATGTTCGACGTGTTCCTCACCGCGCTGTTCCTGCTCGCGCTGCTCGCGTACCGGCGCGCATGGGAGGGGGAGCGCGCCGCGTGGATCGCCGTTGGCGTGTTCACCGGGCTGGGTGTCCTGACGAAGAGCGCGCTGGGGCTGTTTCCCCTGATCGTGATCGCGGTGCACGTGAGCTGGTGCCGGCGCGTGACGCGCTCGCTCGCCACCGGCGCGTGGTGGGCACCGCTCGCGGCGGTCGCGGTGGTGCTGCCCTGGTACGGCATCCAGCTCGCCATGCACCGCGACGCGTTCTTGCGTGAGCACGTGGCGTGGCTGCTGTTTCAGCGCGGGTTCGGCACCGGCGGGGAAGCCACGTCACCCTGGTCGCCGTTCGGCTACGTCCGCGAGCTGCTGCTCACGTACTGGCCGTGGCTCCCGGCCGCGGCGTACGGACTCTGGCTCGTGGCGCGCGAGTCGTTCGCGCCGGTGACCGTGTACACGTCGGCCAGTGCGCTGCCGCGCGAGTGGAAGCCGCGTGACAGCTCGCGGCTGCTGGTCGCGTGGCCCGTGGTCCTGCTCGTCATCCTGTCGGCGGCGCACGAGCAGAAGCTCTGGTACGCGATGAGCGTGTTCCCCGCGCTGGCGCTGCTCTCGGCGCGCGCGCTCGGGACGTGGCTGCGGGACGAGCGCATGCGCACGCGCGCCCTGCTCGGCGGGTTCGCGCTCGCCGGCACGGCAGGCCTGGTGCTGGCGCTCACGCCGATCGGGCTTCCCGCGACGCGGCGTCCCGACATCCAGTTGCTCGCCGCCGCGGCGCGCTCGATGGTGCCGGAGGGCGAGACGATCGCGTTCGCCGGCGGCAATTACTTCTCGGTCGCGCACCAGTTCGTCTTCTACAGCGACCGCACGCTGGTGCAAAGCGGCGACGCGAAGAGCGGTGCGGCGGGAGTGCGGGCGGCGCTCGACCGCGGGCGCTGGGCGCTGGTCGCGCGCGATCGCTACGCCGGCGTCAGCGGCGGCGATGCGCGCCGCTATCCGGCGGTGATCGCCGCCGGCGGCTGGATGCTGGTGCACGCCGCCCCGACACCGGCGGTGGTGCTCGGCCGCGCGGGTCCGGGCGCTTCGACCGCGATCAGCCGCGAGTGACGGTCCGGGCGCGCGGGCGCTGGATCTTCGCTTCCCACGGCGGCGCCGGCGCGTCCATCAGCGTGGCGTAGCCCTTCGGCAGCTTGCCGAGCACGTCGAGCCGCACGTGCGCGAGCCCTGCCTGTGCGAACCCGAGCCGGCGCGCCGCGGCGGGCGTGACGTCGAGCACGCGGCCCCTCTTGAACGGGCCGCGGTCGTTGATGCGCACCACGACGCGGCGGCCGTTCTCCAGGTTCGTGACCCGTACGCGCGTGCCGAACGGTAGCGTGCGGTGCGCGGCGGTGAGGTCGTTCGGGTCCATGCGCTCCCCGCTCGCGGTGCGGCGGTGGAAGAACTCGCGACCGTAGTACGAGCACCAGCCGCTCTCGCGTTTCGCTTTCGCCGCGCGCTGCTTCACGGCGCGCGCGATCGCGTCGCCGGGAACGAGCGCACCGAGCGCGAACAGCGACAGCGTGAGCAACGCGGCGTACCGCTGCGCGCGCGCGAGCCGGGCGCCGGGTACGAAGACGCGTGGTGAGAAGGCGGAACCGGTGAGGGTGTGCAGCGCCATGCACCGGTTATCGGCGACTTCCGCTTGCGCGCGACGCTTGCGGGCACGAATCGGCTTCCCGGCGCGCGCGATCCGTGCGAACCGCCACGCGGTGAATGCGCTCCTGCGCATGATGGGCTCGCGCCCGCTGGGTGGAACCCCGCACACGACGCATCACGCCCGACTTGGCACGCCCTGAACGCCTGCTGTCGGGCGCATGCTAGTGTCGTCGGGTCCATGCCCCACCGAACCCTGGTCGCACGCGTCGCCCTCGTCGCCCTGCTGCTTCCCACCGCGGCGGCGCACGCGCAGAAGCCACCCCAGAAGGCGTCGAAGCCACCCGCGAAGCAACCGGCGCGGCCCGACAGCGCGCTTCCTGAATCGCCGCCGGGGCCGCTCATCGTGACGCCGAAAGCGCCCCCGCCCGCCCCTGAGGACACCGCGCTCGCCGGTGCCCGGCGCCGTGCGCGCCAGGCGTACGCGCGCGGGATCGCGCTCGAACGGCAGGGGGCCTACGCGGCCGCGATCGTCTCCTACACCGAGGCCGCGCGCACCGACCCCACGCTCAGGGGGCCCAGCTTCCGCGTCGGCGAGTTGTTCGCGTGGAAGCACCAGTGGGATCCGGCCGCGCGCGCCTACCGCGAGGAGCTGCACCGCGACCCCGACAGCCGCGACGCCGCGCGCGAGTACGCGCTCATGCTCGTCGAGCTGGGCGACACCACGCGACCGGTGCGCATGCTCGAGGAGCTCACCCGCCGTGACGCGAACGACTCGAAGGCATGGCGGGCGCTCGGGTTTGCCTACGCTCGCCTCGGCCGGCTCGACGATGCCGAGCGCGCGATTCGCGGCTCGATCGCGCTCGATGCGAAGAGCGCCGCGGCGTGGCGCGACCTCGGCGTGATCTACGCCGAGCGGGGCGACGAGCGCGGGGCGCGCGACGCCTACCGCCGCGCGCTCGCGATCGACCCGAATGAGCTGCCCACGATCATCAACCTCGCGAACCTCGAGGGCCGCTCGGGGAATCACGAAGCGGCGCTCGCGCGCTATCGCGAGGCGGCGCAGCGCGACTCCACGTACCTCGACGCCTACCGCGGGCAGATCCGCGAGCTGGTGGTGCTGGGCCGCGAGGAGGATGCGGGCGCGGTGTGGAAGCGCTGGCTTGCGGTGGCGCCCGACGACGAGGTGCGCGAGGGCGCGGCACGCCACTACGTGCGCCAGGGCCGCACCGACATCGCGATGGAGATCGCGCGCAACGCGGTGCGCGACGCGCCGCGCGCCGGCGAGCCGCGCTGGCTCCTCGGCGAGGTGCAGCTCGCGGCCGGCGACACCGTGGCCGCACTCGGCTCGTACCGTGACGCGTGGATGCGCTACAAGCAGACCAGCGACCGTGCGCGTGCCGAGGCGAGCATCGCCGCGCTGCGCGCGGCCGCGCGTTCCGACACGCTGCGCGCGCGGCTCGCCGCCGACAGCATGCGCTACGCGCGCGCCGACACCACGAACGTGGGCGCCCGGTGACTGGTCGCAACGTCATGCGTGCGCTAGCGTGCGGTCAAAGCCAATGAACGCTCCCACCCGCAAGCTCTGGTTCGCCGCTCCGCGCGGCTTCTGCGCCGGCGTGGACCGCGCCATCGACATCGTGGACATGGCGCTCCAGGTCTACGGTGCGCCGATCTACGTGCGGCACGAGATCGTGCACAACCGTCACGTGGTCGAGGATCTGCGCCGCAAGGGCGCGGTGTTCACCGACGACCTCGCCGACGTGCCGCACGGCGCCGTGGTCATCTTCTCCGCGCACGGCGTGTCGCCCGCGGTGCGCGCCGAGGCGCGCGAACGCGGCCTGCGCGCGCTGGACGCCACCTGCCCGCTCGTCACCAAGGTGCACCTGGAAGCACTCAAGTACGCGAAGCAGGGCTACTCGATCGTGCTCGTGGGCCACCGCCAGCACGTCGAGGTCATCGGCACGCTCGGCGAGGCCCCCGACGCGATCGTGGTCTGCGAGTCCGTGGCGGAGGTGGAGAAGCTCGAGCTGCCCGATCCCGACCGGGTTGCGTACATCACGCAGACCACGCTGTCGCTCGACGACTGCGCCGCAATCGTGGGCGCGTTGAAGCGCCGGTACCCGAACGTGAAGGAGCCGGCGAAGGACGACATCTGCTACGCGACGCAGAACCGGCAGAACGCGGTGAAGCGCATGGCACCCGAATGCCGCACCGTGCTCGTGGTGGGAGCGCCGACGAGCAGCAACGCGAACCGCCTGGTCGAGGTCGCGGCGGCGCTGGGCGCGAAGGCGTACCTGATCGAAGGCCCGGAGGAGATCCAGGCCGGGTGGCTGGACGGCGACGTCGGTTTGACGGCGGGGGCGTCCACGCCCGAGTCCGTGGTGCAGGCGTGCGTCGACCGCGTGTGCGCGCTCGGGCCGTACGTGGTGGAGCCGTTCACGCTGGTCGAGGAGCGGATCATGTTCCCGCTCCCCTCCGAGCTGCTCGCGGTGGCGCAGCAGAAGGGCGTCGCGGTGGGGGCGGGCAACGAGCGCGCCGCAGAGCGCGCAGCGGCGGAGTTCCGCATCCGCCATCATTGATCCCGGGTGGCGGCCGCCGCCTCGCGTCGTGCTTGGGGGGCACTCGCTTCGGGGGACGTTCGTCGGGGCCATCCTGGCCCCTCCTCACTCGTCTGGGAACGCGCTCCGCCGTCCATGGCTCCCGCGCGTTCCCAGGCGCCCCCTGTGCTCGACCCCCCTGCGCACGCCGCGAGGCGGCGGCCGCCTCGCGTCATTCAGCCGCGCCGGCGGGCGACCAGCTGCACCACGCTGCTCATGCCGCGGTGGCGATGGCCTTCCAGCACCTCGCGATCGACCTCGCGCGCGATGACGAACTCGAGCGTGGGCAATTCACGCCGCAGCCGCTCGAGGTTCACCATACGCTCGTCTTCGGGCGGGCCGCCGGTGCCGCGGCCGATCTGTTCGGGGCGGTAGGCCTCGAGCAGGAACACGCCGCCGGGGGCAAGGCCGCGTTCGACCTGCGCGTGCGTGCGCGCGCGGATGTCGCCGGCGACGTGCGCGTAGATGCTGACGATGCCCGCCCAGGCACCTGGCTCGATCTCGAACTCCGCCAAGTCGGCGCGCACGGTGGTGATCTTCACGCCGCGCTTGGCGGCGAGCTGGCGTGCGCCCTCGAGGCCGAACGCGGACTGGTCCATCGCGGTCACGTCGTGGCCGCCCTGCGCCAGCCACACCGCGTTCCGCCCCTGGCCCTCGGCCAGGCACAGCACGCGCCCCGGCGGCAGCTGGTGCGCCTGCTCGCGCAGGAAGTCGTTCGGCTCGGTGCCGAATGCCCAGCCCTCTTCGGCGTAGCGCGCGTCCCAATCGGTCATGGCGGCGCAGCATAGGACATGCGCGCGCGCCGCGTTTGACCGTGCGCGAGCGCTGCGCCACCTTCCGTGCCCCATGCTCACGACGCGCGCGTTGCTCCTGCCCAGCGTGCCCACGATGCTCATCGATGAGCAGCGGGGCGACTTCACCGAGATGATCGAGGCCGTGACCGCGGCCGGCGAGCGGCTCGCCTCGGAGAAGCCCGACGCGCTGGTGGCGCTGAGTGCGCGCTGGGTGAGCGCGGGCCCGTTCCACGCCGACGATGCGCGCGCCCACCGCAGCGTCATCGACCTTCCCGGCTTCGGCGTCGAGCCGCGCTACGACTGCCCCGGTCACCCGGCGCTCGCGCGCTCGGTCGTGGAGCATGCGACCCGCGCCGGCGTGCGCGCCGCGTGTGCGCGCCGTGGCACCGACACCGCGCTCTCGGTGCCGCTCCACTTCCTCGTGCGCGGCCGGCAGCTTCCGGTGGTCCCGTTGTCGCTCGCGGACGCGCCGCGCGCCGAGCACCGCGCCTGGGGCGAGGCGATCCGCCACGCGCTCGAGAAGCGCCCCGAGCGCGTGGCGTTCGTGGTCGGCGGAGCGCTTGCGTTCAACCTGCATGCGTTCAATCTGCGTCGGGATCTCGACGAAGCGAGAGAGTTGGACGAGCGCGTCTTGAATTCTCTGAAGCTCGGTAAGTGGGGCGCGCTCGCCGAGCTGGAGCCGCCGCTGCTCGAGAAGGCGCAGCCCGAGGCGGAGCTTCGCCATCTGGAAGTGCTCCGCGGCTTCCTGCTCGGCGACCTGCGCGGTCGCGTGCTCGAGCACGAGACGTCGCCGGGCCTGGGCACCGCGCTCGTGGAGTTCACGCTCGATCCCAACGCCGCCGGCTGAGCGACCTTCCCGATGCGCGTGCTCATGCTCAACGCGTTCCACTGGCTCAAAGGTGGCGTCGAGCGCACCGTGTTCGACGAGACCGCATGGCTCGGGCGCGCGGGGCACGAGGTGGCGCACTTCGCGATCCAGGACGCCAGGAACGTGCCGTCGCCGTTCGCGAAGCATTTCGCGCCCGCGGCCGACTACAGCGAGTCGACGCCGGCGTGGCGGCAGCTCGCGCAGCTCCCGCGCGCGATCTGGTCGGCGCCCGCCGAGCACGCGCTCGAGGGATTGCTCACCGCGTGGCGGCCCGACGTGGCGCACGTGCACGCGCCGAGCCGGTACCTGACGCCGTCGGTGATCGCCGGGCTCGAGCGCGCGCGCATCCCCGTGGTGATGACGCTCCACGACTTCAAGCCCTGGTGCACGAACCGCGTGTTGTTCGCGCGCGGCGAGGTGTGCGAGCGCTGCAAGGGCGGGCAGCACTGGCACGCGGTGAGCGTGGGCTGCGTCCAGCGCTCGCGGGCGAAGAGCCTGGTCGGCGCGCTCGAGGCCTACGACCACGACCGGCGCGGGGCGTACCGGCCGGTGCGCCGCTGGATCGCGCCGTCGCAGTTCGTACGCGGGAAAGCCGTGGAGCTGGGCGCCGACGCCGCGCGCGTGCGCGTGCTCGTGCACGGCGTCACGCCGGCGGCGCCGGCGGCCTCGGGCGTGCCGGAGCTGCCCGAGCGCTACGTGCTCTACGCCGGGCGGCTCGCCGATGAGAAAGGTGTGCGCATGCTGCCGGCGCTCGCGCGCGGCATCGCGCCCACGCCGCTCGTGGTCGCGGGCGGCGGACCGCTCGCGGGCTGGCTCGCGCGGCACGCCGCAGCCGGCGTGCGGACGCTGGGCCACCTCGGAACACAGGAGCTCGCACACGTGCGCACGCGCTCCGCGGTGGTCGTGGTGCCGAGCCTGTTCCCGGAGACGTTCGGCTACGCCGTGGCCGAGGCGCAGCTCGATGCGCGTGCGGTGATCGCGTCGCGGATCGGGGCGCTCACCGAGCTCGTGGAGCACGAGGTCAGCGGGTTGCTCGTTTCGCCGGGCGACGAGCCGGCGCTGGTCGCGGCCGCACGACGCGCGCTTGCCGAACCGGCAGTGGCGCAACGCTGGGGCGAGACGGCGCGCGCACGGGCGCGCGCGGCGCACGATCCCGAGGCACACACGCGCGGACTCGCCGCCGTCTATCAAGAGGCGATGCAGGGGTGACGCTGGGCGTGCGTGGCGCTATCTTCTCTGCCCAATCCAACCCCCAGAGGAGGTGCTGAATGCGCAAGGGTCTTCTGGTCCTGTCGCTCGCCGCGCTGCTCGTCCCGGCGTGGGCGGCCGCGCAGGACATGCCCGCCGGCATCCGCGGCGAGATCATCGCGTCGATGAAGGATGCGGGCAGCAAGATCGAAGAGCTGGCCGGCGCGATTCCCGACGGCAAGTACACGTGGAAGCCGAGCAAGGACGTGCGCTCCACCGGCCAGGTGTTCCTGCACGTGGTGGCGGCGAACTACCTGATCCCGTCGTTCATCGGCATCCAGCCGACGATGAGCAAGGACGAGCTGATGAAGCTCGACTCGCAGACGATGGAGCCGGCGAAGATCCGGCAGATGCTCAAGGAGTCCTACGAGTGGGCGGAGAAGGCGGTCGCGGACACGCCGGACAGCGACCTGGATACGCCGGTCGAGTTCTTCGGCATGAAGTGGACGAAGCGCTCGGCGATGTTGCTGCTCGCGTCCCACTCACACGAGCACCTCGGTCAGTCGATCGCGTACGCGCGCTCGAACAACATCGTGCCGCCGTGGACGGCGCGCGAGCTGGCGGATAAGAAGAAGAAGGCGGACGAGAAGAAGGCCGCGGAGAAGACCGGGAAGTAACGCCGCGAATCGCCTGGGGCACGGCGGAGCACGCCGTGCCCCGGCGCTGCTGCTCAGCGCTGGGCGCCGAACTCCCAGCGCGCCATCCCGTCCTCGAGCGGCACGCCGAGCGCCGACGCGACGCGGTTGACGAGGTTGTAGAGCGCCGCGATCTCGGTGAGCTTGAGGATCGAGCCGTCGTCGAAGCCGTATTCGCGCAGCCGCTCGACGTCGGCGTTCGTGCGCTCCGCGGGCTCGCAGGTGAGCGCCACCGCGGCATCCAGCAACACGCGGTCGCGCGCGGCGAGGTTCGCCTCGCGATAGTCGAGCGCCACCGCGCGCGCCAGTGGCTCGCCCGCGAGCGCCGCGAGCCGCGGACCGTGGTGCGCGACGCAGTACTCGCTGCCGTTCGTGGCTGAGACCACGAGCGCGATCATCTCGGCCTGCGCCCTGGTGAGCGGCGCCGGATCCCCCATGAGCGAGCGGTAGTGCGCGTGCAGCGTCTCGAGTCCGGGCGCGTCGCCGCCGAGGGCCTGCCACAGGTTCGAGACGCGGCCCCACTTCGAGAACGAGGCGGTCTTCTCGTACGTGCCCGCGAGCGCCGGGCCGGCCTGCGCCGGCGGCACGCTCTTGATCCAGGTCATCCGGCCTCCCAATGGGTGAGGCCGCAAAGACTAGTGGACCTTCACTCCTCGTGCATCCGCACGGTCACGGCCTCGAGCGACGCGGGCAGGTGCATGCGCCAGTACTTCCAGTCGTGCGTGCCCGGGAACTCGTGGTAGCTGTGGGCGACGCCCAACTTCGTCAGCATGGCGTCGAACTCGCGGTTCTGGGCGGCGCTCTCGTCGTTGGCGCCGCAGTCGAAGTAGATCACCGGCGGGTCCAGGTGCGGCAGCACCTCGGGTGCGTAGACGAGCGGGCTGTGCGCCGCGAGCAGCTTCGTCGCCCCCGGCTCGGGGCCGACCACACCGCCCATGCCCATGCCGCGCTCGAGCCGCAGGTCGGCACTGTGGCTGCCGGCGGCACTGAACAGGTCCGGGTGCTGGAGCACGAGGTTGATTGCGGCGGTGCCGCCGTCCGAGAGCCCGACGACGCCGCGGCTCTCCGGTGAGCGGATGGTGCGGAACGTGGAGTCCACCCACGGCACGAGGCGGTGGGTGAGGAACGCCTCCATGCGCGACGAGCCGTCGTACGAATCCATCCACAGCGAGCGGCCGAGAAACCCCTTGCCGTTGCCGTTCGGGAACACGAGCACCACCGGCGGGATGCGACCGCTGGCGATCAGCGAGTCGGCGGTGACCGCGGCCCGGCCCATGCCCGGCCAGTTGCCCTCGGAGCCGGGCCAGCCATGGAGCAGATAGACCGCCGGGTAGCGGCGGCCCGCGGCGGCGGATTCGGCGTAACCGGCCGGCGTGTAGACGCGGACCGAGCGGTGCGTGTCGTTCAGCTCCGGCGCGTCGATCTCGTAGCGCGTGAGCGTGCCGCGCGTGGCTGCGGGCGGCGCCGGCGCGGCCGCGGCGTCCGCCAACAGCGTCGGCCGCGACTGCAGCGCGGCAGCGAGCGCGAACGCGGCGATCACGCAGGCTTCGCGCGCGCGGGCTCGTCACCGCCCGCCGTGGCGTCGGCATCGGCGACGGGCGAGGCGGCGACGTCGGGTGCTGCATTGCGCGCGGCTCGCACCCACGGCAGGTAGGAACGCAGGCCCGCCGGGCTCTGCGCGCGGATCAGCGCCAGCGCCACGCGCGGCAGTGCGAGAGCCGCGGGATAGACGAGGTAGCGGTCCTCGAATGCCGGATCGAACCGGCGCTTCCAGCGGAACAGTCCCTTGAAGTCGTAGAACTGGGCGAGGTGCTGCATCAGGAACTCGCGCGCGCGTTCCGAGCCGGCGGTGCTGGCCGGCGGCGCGTCGTCGCACGCGCGCTCGTCCGGCACCATGGCGAGCGCCGAGAGCGACAGCGACAGCATCGCGTCGCCGCGTTCGCGCGCGGCCTGCACGGCGCGCACGACCAGCAGGTCCATCGCGCCGGCGGCGCCGTCCTGCCGGCGCCGGCCCAGGTCCAGCGCCCAGCCGAGCCGCGCCGGGATCGGCACCCACGTCGTGAACGCCTCGACGCGCCGCGCGGCCGGGTTCCACGCAGCGAGCAGCCACACGTCGCGCAGCCGGTTCGCGTCGAAGCGTCCCATGCAGAAACCCTTCTCGCCGCCGTGACGAGCGCGCAGCCAGTCGTCGGAGACGTCGCGCAACTCCTCGGCGAAACCGGGCGGCCCTGCGCCCGGCTCGAACGGGTCCTCGCCCGCGGGGGAGCTCACCACCGTGAGCCCGGCGGCCTCGGCTTTCCGCACCGCGCGCCGCACCTGCGACATCGCCGCCCCGTCGAGCGTGAACCGGTTCGTCCACAGCACCGGGTCCTCACCGATGTGGAGCGCGCGCCAGCCGAGCGACTCGTACAGGCGCAGGCGCTCGGGCCGCGCCTGGAAGAACGCGAACGGCCAGTCGTGGCGGCGGCAGAACTCGGCGAACTCGACGAGCAGCGGTCCCAGCTCCTCGGCCGGGCCCACCGGGTCGCCGATGACGAGCAATGCATCGGATTCGAAGCGGTAGGCGATGACCGCGCGTTCGTTGCGACTGAAAAAGTAGTCGGCGTCGTCGTCGAGCGCGAACCAGGCGATCGACGAGGCGCCGTGGTCCCGCAGCAATTGCTCGACGCGCTCGGCCTCGGCGCGGTGCCGGCGGCGATGCCGCGCCGGCCGCAGCGACGCGAGCGCCAGCGTCACGGCCAGCGTCAGCGCCAGAAGCGGCAGCGAGCCCAGGTACCACGTCAGCAGCCGCTGCTGCGCTCGCGCCAGGTGCGCGGGCACCTCGCCCGGGTCACCGACGCCGAACAGCCGCGTGAACGCGTCGGCGAACGCGTCCGCGAACGAGTGCGCCATGCCGAAGTGGACTTCCAGGGCCCACGAACCGATGGCGACGTAGACGAGCAGCCCGGCCACGGCCCACAGCGCGCGCGAGCGCAGCATGACGAACGACAGCTCGCGGCTGCGCACCCGGAACGCCTCGGAGCTCACACCGAGCGCGAACATGAGCGCGCTCGCGACCGTGGCTTCCTCGACGTCGAATGCCTTGAACAGGTTCACCGGCACGCTGAGCGCGCACAGGAACAGGGCCGCCACGAACGCGCGCCGCTTGCCGCGGCGCAGGCCCCAGGCGGTGACGAGCAGCAGCGAGCCCGCAAGCAGCGTGAACGTGCGGCTCGAGTCCAGCACCTCGGTGGGCACGAGCCGTTCGAGCGCGACGAGCCGCTCCGGCGGGTGTGAGAGCAGCGCCGAGAGCAGGTCGATGATGCCCATGACCGCCACCGCCAGCGACAGCAGCACGCGACGGCCGGTGTACGTGCGCGGCGGCTGGACCGGCGGCGGGGGCGGGGCGTCCGCTCCGGGCACGGACCGCTCCGCGCGCGACCCCGGATAGGCCGGGGTCGCGACGCGGGAGACGGTCCGTAACGCCGCGTGCATCGGACCTACTTCGCCGCGGTCTTCTGCGGCGGCGCGACCGTCACCTTCGCGCTGATCTTGCTGTACTCCTCCTTCGTGACGATGTTCTTCGTCTCGAGCTCGCTGTGGCTCTTGTACGGACGGGCCGCGATGATCTTCTCGGCCAGCGCGTCATCGACGCCCGGAAGCTTCATCAGATCTTCCTTCGACGCCGTGTTGAGGTCCGTCTTCGGAGCGTGCGTGGACTTGCTCGAGCTGCTGTGGTGATGCGTCGACGTCGACTTGGCGGCCGGCGCGGGCGTCGTCGTGGCCGCCGTCCCCTCCGCCAGGGCCACCGTCGCGGCGAACGCCAACGCGGCCACGGTCACGAGCACTGCAGGGATGCGCTTCATCGGGATTCCTCCGATTTCGAGGGATCGACAGCGCGGAGCAACCGCCCTCGACCGGGCGCTCCGTGGGGGCCAGAGGCCCCTGTACAGCGGGGAATGGGGCGGGGAACGCGACTGCTGGCGGGACACGACGACGCGAGCAGCGACCAGGACGGGGCGCTCGAGCGGGACGTGTTCGAGATCGGGAGGGCGCGGGGTACCGGGGATGAGTTCACCCGGTGCAGCGGCGACCCTGCGTGGGTTGGGTGCGAGCGGCGAACGTCGGCGGTGGATTCACGCGCGGCGCGCGGCAGAGGGGATGCGAGGTTCGAGAGGGGTCCGGCGCGCGGGGGGCCGCGGCTCTCGAGCGGCTGGGACACGAAGCGCGGACGCAGGCGATGACGCTGGTGGACGCAGGCGCCGAGCACGGCGATCGACAGCGCGCCGGCTGCACTCACCGGCATGCCGGCGGCGCCGTTCGCCCGTGCGCCATCGTGGCGATGGCCGATCGCGAGCGCGTTCGCGCGATGGTTCGTGCGCGGCCGCTTCGGCGCGGGGGCGGGCACGGGCAGCGATACGGCGGTGATCTCGTGCGCGCGCAGGTTGGGCTCGGTGGGGTGCGTGCGGGCGTGGCGGCGGTGGTGCACGCCACCCACGTGCGCGGCGCGGTGCGTGGAGCTGGCACCGGCGGCGGCGACCGTGGGCTTCAGGGTGGACCCGCCTGCGGCCGGTGCGGCGCGCGCGCTCGATGTAACGAGCAGCGCGGCGAACAACGTTCCGGCGAGCACGTACGAGGCGGTCAGGATCCGCGTGCGGGGACTCACGTAGCGAAGCATCGACGGCTGCCGGCCGCCATGTATCAGGAACGCGCAAAGTCCAGTGGGAATCCCTGTGAACTGCAGCGGCGAACGCCGGATGCGCGCCAACCCCCGGTTCCACTAGGCTTACGGGGTGCGTTCTCCCCTCCGCCTGGTGGTGCTCGTCGGCCTGCTCGCCGTGATCGCGGTCGCGGCGTTCGCGCTGCGCGGCTCGTTCCGGATGCCCGTGCGCGAACACGCGTCCCCGGACGACGCGGGCGCACCGGCGACTTCCGAAGCGGTCATCGACTCCGGTGAGGACGTGGTCGCACGCGCGCTGCGACTCGCCGCGATCGACACCACGAAGAAGAAGGAGTGGGTGGACGACATCCCCGACCTGGAGCTGGCGTCGCTGCCGGCGCCCGCGCGCGAGACGTTCCTGCGCATCGCGAACGGCCGGCGCTGCAACTGCGGCTGCGGCTTCACGCTCGCGGGCTGCCGGCGGTTCGACTCGGAGTGCGAGACGAGCGGTCCGCTCGCACGTGCGCTGTTCGACTCGGTTCGCGCCGGGCAGCTCTCGAGCGCCGAGGGTTTCCCAGAGCGGCCCGGAGGCGCCTCCGGCGCGGCCTTGCGGCGTCCGAACCGACAGGACTAACCTGCGGGTGAAATCACGCGGACCACGCTGCCGGAGCCTTCGCGCACCCGCTCCGCGACCCACCCGAACTCTACCGACCGGAGGCATCCGATGGCCTGGAAGGACCTGACGCCCAAGACGTTCGCTTCGATCCGCGAGTTGAACGGCATCTCGGCGCGCACGCAGGAAGAGCACTACGAGCTCTACAAGGGCTACGTGGGCAAGGTGAACGAGATCCAGAAGAAGCTGGACGCCGTGGACCGCACCACCGCGAACCAGATCTTCAGCGACCTGCGCTCGCTGCGCGTCGACTACTCGTTCGCGATCGGCGGCATGAAGAACCACGAGATCTTCTTCGGCCACCTGGGCGGCAAGGGCGGCGCGCCGAGCGGCAAGTTGAAGGAGCAGATCGCGCGCGATTTCCCCTCGTACGACGCGTGGCTCGCCGACTTCAAGGCCTCGGGCCTCGCCGCGCGCGGCTGGGTGTGGCTTGCGTACGACCACGACCTCTCCATGCTCACGACCGTGGTCGGCGACGCACAGAACTCGTTCCCGCTGTGGAACGCCACGCCGATCCTGGCGCTGGACGTGTACGAGCACGCGTACTGGCTGGACTACGGCCGCGCGCGCGCCAAGTACATCGATGCGTTCTTCAACAATCTCGACTGGGGCGTGGTGGCGGCGAACCTGGATCGCGCGCTGTCCATGCAGCCGGCCGCGAAGTAACGTTCGGCTCCGCCGCGCGCCGCGCGGTCCCACGAGTCGTGACGGGCCCCTTCGACCGGGGGCCCGCACGATTTTTCCGGAGGTTCAATGCCCACGGCCACGCTGCTCCCGGTGATCGGGAAGCCCGCGCCGGATTTCACACTGCCGTCCACATCGGGCGAGTCCGTCTCGCTCAAGCAGTACAAGGGGAAGAAGACCGTGGTGCTGTTCTTCTATCCCGAGGACGAGACGCCCGGCTGCACCAAGGAGGCATGCGCCTTCCGCGACCTGACGGCGCAGTTCGAGGCCGCGGGCGTGACGATCCTGGGCGTGAGCGCGAACGACATGGAGACGCACCTGCGTTTCAAGGCCAAGCACAAGCTGCCGTTCGACCTGCTGGTCGACGCCGACGCGAACGTCAGCAAGGCGTACGGCGTGTGGAAGCAGAAGAACCTCTACGGCAAGAAGTTCATGGGCATCGAGCGCACGACGTTCGTGATCGACAAGACCGGTCGCATCGCGCAGATCTACCCCAAGGTGAAGGTCGAGGGTCACGTGGCCGAGGTGCTGGCGTTCCTCACCGAGGAGTGACTCGCGGCGGTCCGCGGGCGCCCGTTTCCGCCGGGCGCCGCGGCGCCGCGACCTCCAGCCCATGGACCAGGCTCCGAAGCGACCCGTACCGGTGTTCCCGCTCCCGGGCGTGGTGCTGTTCCCCGGTGCCGAGATGAGCCTGCACGTGTTCGAGCTGCGCTACCGCACCATGGTGCGCGAAGCGCTCTCGGGTGAGCGGCGAATCGCGCTCGCGACGCTCGCGCCGGGCTGGGAGCGCGACTATGAAGCCAGTCCCGCGTTCCACGCCCTGGGCTGTGTCGCGCGTTTCGAAGAGGTGTCGTGGCTGCCGAACGACTGCTACGACCTGCGCGTGCGCGGCACGCTGCGCGTGCGCTTCGGCCGTCCGTCGAAGGAGTTCCCCTACCGCGCCTGCCCGGTGGAGCTGCTCGCCGACGCGCCGTACACCGAGTCCGACCCGCTGTGCCAGATGGCGCGGCAATCGCTGCTCGAGGAGCGCGTCCGGTTGGGGCCGCTCGGGCTCGAGGCCTGGCTCGCACCACCGCGGCTCGCGGACGACGCGCCGCTCACGGTCGTGGTCGCCGCACTCGCCACCGCAGCGCGATTCCCGGCCAGCGAGAAGCTGGCGCTGCTCGCGCACGACGACGTCATCGAGCGCGCGCACCGGCTGCACGAGGCGCTGCAGCGGATCGGGCGCGCAGTACCGCCGGAGCCGCCGGGGGTGAGCCGGAATTGACCGTGCGCGGCGCGCGCGCGACAGTCGCGCGCCGAAGCGAGGCCTGACCGGAGGGAACGATGAAGGCGTTCGACAAGGGATTCACACTCACCTGGCTGGGCCACGGCGCGTTCCACCTCGTGTCGCCGCGCGGCAAGCACCTGCTGATCGATCCGTGGCTCGAGGGCAACCCCATGGCGCCAGTGGGCGACGTGCCGATCACGCACGTCGACGCCATCCTCGTCACCCACGCGCACGGTGATCACGCGAGCGACGTCGTGCGGCTGGCAAAGAAATTCCGCTGCGCGGTCGTATGCATCCATGAGGCGTCGCTGTGGTTCACGCGGCATGGCGTCGAGAACGTCGTGGGTATGAACAAGGGCGGCACGGCGCAGCTCGCCGGGCTGAAGCTGACGATGACGCACGCCGTGCACTCGAGCAGCTTCGATGCCGGCGACGAGCGCGTCTACGGCGGCGACCCGGCGGGCTTCGTGGTCACGCTCGAGAACGGCGCCACGATCTACTTCGCCGGCGACACGGGGCCGACGATGGACATGCAGATCGTGGGCGACCTCTACCGCCCCGACGTCTCGGTGCTGCCGATCGGCGACTTCTACACCATGGGACCGCGCGAGGCGGCGTACGTGATGCGGCTGCTGCGCTCGCCGTTCGTCGTGCCGTGCCACTACGGCACGTTCCCCGCGCTCACCGGCACGCCGGACGCGTTCCGCGCCGAGCTGAGCAAACTGGGCGTGCAGGCGACGGTCGTGGCGCCGAAGCCGGGAGAGAGCGTGCGCTGATGGCGCGCGGCGAGGACCCACAGCCGCCGTCCGATGCCGTCGCGCGCTTCAATCGCGGCGCCTGGGACGCGATGGTGGCGCGCGGCAATCGCTGGACGCTGGCGGTGGACGAAAGCGCCGTTGCCGCCGCTCGCCGCGGCGACTGGTCGATCGTGCTCACGCCCGAGAAACCGGTGCCGCGGGCGTGGTTCCCGCCGCTCGCGGGCGAGCCGGTGTTGTGTCTTGCCGGCGCGGGCGGCCAGCAGGCGCCCATTCTCGCTGCCGCCGGCGCGCGCGTCACCGTGCTCGACAACTCGCCGGCGCAGCTCGCGCAGGATCGCGCGGTGGCCGAGCGCGAGCGGCTGGACGTCACGTGTGTGCTCGGCGACATGCGCGACCTCTCGGCGTTCGCAGACCAGTCGTTCGCGCTGGTCTTCCACCCGTGCTCGAACGCGTTCGTGCCTGACGTTCGCCCGGTGTGGCGCGAGGCGTTCCGCGTGCTCCGGCCCGGCGGCGTGTTGCTCGCGGGCTTCACGAACCCGGTCGAGTACCTGTTCGACGCGGTGGCACTCGAGCGCGGCGAGCTGGTGGTACGTCACGCGCTGCCCTACTCGGACCTCACCAGCCCGACGCCGGAGGAGAAGGCGCTGCTCGAGGCCGCGGGCGAGCCGCTGTCGTTCGGGCACACGCTCGAGGACCAGATCGGGGGCCAGCTCGATGCCGGCTTCG
>Ga0134127_10001013_pt1 | contig 21883 bp, 13 predicted proteins | sample KB31753_FD_96459 | JGI IMG/M metagenome (GOLD analysis project Ga0134127, IMG submission 96459) | Terrestrial soil microbial communities with excess Nitrogen fertilizer from Kellogg Biological Station, Michigan, USA - KB3-175-3 | ecosystem: Environmental > Terrestrial > Soil > Unclassified ... | reverse complement strand
CGGCGAGCCGCCGCAAGCGTCGATTGACAACGCAGACCCTGCGATTGCCCGCAAGCGTAGCGCAGAGTTGCACTCTGCTGTATCGCAGATTTTCAATCTGCGAGGCGCTCGAGAATTCCAATCACGTTCGATCTTTCAACGCCCAGCCGATTGTAAATCGGCGATACAGCAGGTTGAAAACCTGCGCTACGTCTCAGCATTGCCACGCCAGGCACTGCTCCACTTTCAGTCTTCCGGCACGGCGCATAGGCCCGCCTTGACCGGGTTGAACCTAATGTAACGACAACACCGCGCATGTTCTTCGTCATTCCGAATCCAGTGGTCGTACGCCTCCGGCTGCCAGAAGGAGTTGCCCGTTCGCATGAGAATCTTGTTCGCCTCGCGGGCCGTGTGCCGTTTCCAGCTTTGAACAATCGCGCTGACGTTGTCATTGGACATCGGCCACAAGACGACGTGGACGTGATTCGGCATCACCACCCAGGCGTCGAGCAAGTACCTTTGTTTCGCAAAGAAGACAAGTGCGCCGGCCACCGTGTCGGCGATGTCAGCCCGTTTGAGCCAACAGTTGCCCGACCCCTTGTCCAGGTGCCGCTCCAGTTTACGGCGATACTCCCTCTCGATTTCTTCCAGAACGTCGGTGGGCGGCGGGTTCGTCCTGAGCTTTGTCGCTGCATCGCGCCGGGCAGAATGTCGCTGAAGCGCCTCGGCGCGTTCGCCCTGGATTTTGAGCAAAACCGCCTTTGGCAGGGAGTCTGTGAGCCGGAAGGTAACAAAGTATCGGGCCCCCTCGCGCTTGACGTGCGGCAGGTAGCCGCGCGTGTGAATGCCAGACTTTTTGGGATCTGCTGCTTCCGGTTTCACGCCCGTCGCGCGCAGCTCAAACTTCACGCGCTCCGCTCGCGGGTTCCTTTCCGACGGAAACATCAGGGAAGAATAGAGTGCATGGCGCACGTATGGCAATGCAGGTCTAACCACGAGCGTCGTAGCGCAGATTTTCAATCTGATGTATCTCCGACTTGCAGTCGGCTGGCCGTATGAGAATCGACACTCTTCGAGTCCTCGGACGCTTCGCAGATCGCAATCTGCGATACAGCAGAGTGCAAACTCTGCGCTACACGCTTCCCCGCTCCCTTTGAATCCTTATGAACCGGTTCCAACTCTCGATTGTTCTCACACTGTTGTTTAGCGTCGGCGTTCCTTCAACGCGCGCCGCGCAGGCCGAACTGAAGGATGTCTCCATCAACGGCGGCATTCAGGATGGCAAGGCGCGGCTGGTCATCGACGCGAGTCTCAAGGGGCTGACCGACGACAAGGAGCGCCTGCTCTTCGCCACGGCGCTGCAGCACGCGATGCGGCTCACGCGTGACAAGCTCGAACACAAGTTCACCGCGACCATCGATATCCTTCAGGGCGAGGCCAAGGAGTTGCCGTTCACACTTTCGGGCGACGGGGAGATTAAGAGCGTCACAGGCGCCGCGCTTCAAGACTGGAGCATCCGGCAGGAAAGCAACAACGTCCGGGTGCTCATTCTCCGTCCGCGAAAGGCTGAGAAAGCCGACAAGCCGCTCACGCAACTGGTCGTGACCATCGAGGCCGAGCGCGACTTGCGTTCGTGGTCGAATCCGATGAGCCCGCTGATTCTCACGCCCGCGCAGCCCGCCTTGTTCAACGGTTACGTGAAGATCGAATCCACCGGCGAACTGGACGCGCAGCTGGCCAATCCGACCGGACTCGTGCCCATCGAGCCGAAGTTCCTTCCTGAACCCCTTCGCCCCGACGAGAAGGCCGATGCCGAGGAACCGCTCGCGTATCGGTTCCTCGGTTCAGCTTACACGCTGCCTTTGGTCGTCACCACGGCGGACCCTGAGTTGCGGCGCGTCGTGCTGAGCGACTTCAAGCTGAACGGCCGGCTCTCCGATCAGACCGCCGCCTTCACGCTCACGGCCAACGCGCGTGTAAAGAACCCTCGCGGTGCTTCGTTGAGCCTTCTCTCGGGCGGGGTCGCGCTCACGGAGCTGGAGCCGCATCCGGACTTTCGTCTGCGCTTCGAAGCTGGACAGTTCGTGCTGGTGTTCGACAAGCCCGGCGAATTTCCCCTGCGCCTCAAGTTCAACGCCTCGGTGCGCGCGTCCAACAGCTGGAACAGCCTTGATTTCCGCGTTGCCCCGAGCCCGCTCCAGCCCGTCGCGTTCCAGGGATTGGGCGCGGACACGCAATTCGAGTTCAACAACGCGGCCCGGCCCGAGCGCAACGGCGCCGACTTCGCCAGCTTCCTGCCCGCCGATGGCAGCGTGAAGCTGGCGTGGAAGGAGGCGCGGCCCGAGGTGGAGGGAAAACTGTTTTACTCGGCAGAAATGCTGTCGCAAATCAGCATCGGCTCCGGGCTGATGCGACAGCTTGCGTTGCTGGAGTTCAAAGTCATGCAGGGCGAGTTGAACCGAGTGACCCTGTTGCTGCGGGGTTCGGGCAATGTCACGCGCGTGCAGGGCGCCAATGTGCTCGCGTGGAACGTCGAACCCGTCCCAAATTCAACCAACCGCCACCTCGTTGTCCAGTTCAACCAGCCGCAGAAGGACGCCTTCGCGTTGCAAGTGCAGATGCAGACCGAGCTGGGCGCATTCCCGCAAGCGGTCGATGCGATGCAGCTTCGCGCGGAAGGCGCAACGCGCTTTGCCGGTCATTTCCGCGTCGTGAACGAAGGCGCTGTGCGGCTGGAAGTTCTGCAATCCGGCGGCCTGTCGCAAATCTCACCGGAACAATTCCCCGAAACGGATGCGACCAAGGCGCTCTTCGGCGCGCAAGCCAGCCAGCGTTTTGCCTTCCGGTTTTCGAGCGCCGACTTCGGGTTGCGCGTGCAGGCGGACAACGTGTTGCCTGAGTTGAGCGTGTCGCAACTGCTCGCCTATCACCTCGGCGAAACCGAGCTGGCCATCGACGCCGAGTTGGAATTGGACATCCGCGAGGCGCCCGTGCGCGAACTTGTGCTTCGCGTGCCCAAGGCTTACGCGATTGCCCGCCTCAACGCTTCGGGGCTGAGCGACTACTTTCTTCGTGAACCTGCCGAAACGCCGGACGCCGAACTGCGGCTCGTCTACGGCCAGCCGATCCTGGGCCGCCAAGTCGTGCAACTGCGATTGGAACGCAACGCCGCCCTGGGCCAGCCGTCCTGGACGTTGCCGCGCATCGAACTGGTCCGGGCCAAGAGCACGCGCGGGCACATCGCGGTGTCCGCGGACGCGGGCTTTCGTCTGACGCCCGAGCGCACGCAAGCCTTGACTGAGATTGCCACGGCGTTTTTCCCGCGCAAGGTCGCCAACATTCAGGCCGCGTTTCGCCTCAGCGAGCCGGCGTGGGAAGCGGCGCTGCGGGTCGAGCGATTGCCGCAATCGATCCAGGCCGACGTGTTTCACCTGTTCTCGATCGGCGAAGGCATCGCGTATGGGAGCAGCACGATGAACTATCTCGTTTCGGGCGCGCCGATTGGGACCTTCCGGGTCGTGCTCTCGGACGAATACTCCAACGTCGAGTTCACGGGCAAGGATGTGCGGAACTGGCAGAAGACCACCAATGGCTACATCGTGCAGCTTCACACGCCAGTGTCCGGTCCATACACGCTGCTGGCGACCTACGAGCGGACGTTCAAGGCGCAGGGCGACACGCTTACCTTCACCGGCGCCCGTCCGCAGGACGCGCAAACTGAGCAGGGCCATACCATTGTCGTCAGCGCCTATCAGTTCCAAGTGCAGCCCGCGAACGTGTCACCCGGCTTGCTCGCGCTCGAAACTGCCGAAGTGCCAGCCGAATACCGGCTGTTTTTCGACGCGCCCATCCTGGCGGCGTATCGTTACTCGACGCGACCGTTCAACCTCCAGCTTGCCCTCAGTCCGCTGGCCCAAGGCGAAACGCTCGGCCTGGTGGTGGACCGCGCCGCTTTCATCACGCGCATTTCGAAGAACGGTGAAGTGCTGACCGACGCCCGTTACTTCGTGAAGAACCGCGGCAACACGCACTTCAAGCTCGCCTTGCCGCCGGGCACGGAGTTGTGGTCGGCGACGGTGAACGGCGCAACGGTCGTCCCCGTGAAAGACGGCAATGCCAGCCTGATTCCCCTGCCCCAGCGCGCCGATCCCAACTCAATACAGCAGCTCGACCTGAAGTTAGCTACCCGCTCGAAGACACCGCGGCGTGTGACCGCCGCCGTGCCGGTCGTCACCGCGCCCGTATTGCTGGCAGAATGGAGATTGGAGCCGGACGCGGGTCAGCGGCTGACCTATCGCCGCGGCTCCCTCGCGCCCGCGGGCGGCGTGTTGGACGTGTCGGGCTTCGCCGGACTGGCGCGGATGTTCTCCGGTCCGCGTGGTTCAGATGCTCTGGTGCAACTGCTGGCGGCGCTGGCCTTGCTCGCGCTGGCGATTGGCGCGTGGCGGTGGGCGGTGGGGAATGGGACGCATCGATTGAGCGTGCGGCATCTGGGCGGTTCGCTGGTGGGCCTCGCGGCCGTGGCGCTCGCGGTGGTCGTGTTGGCGATGTTGCGTGATTTGGCAGCGGGACAAAGCCAGGTGTTGCCCCGCGGCCTGACGTTGCTCGCCCCTGTGCAGCAAAGCGACAGCGCACTGGAGGTGACGGTGGCGAACGCGAGCGATGAGTTCTCGCTGTGGGCGGCCGTGACGCAGGCGTGGCCGGCGTTGCTGGCGTTGCTGGTCTGGGGTTACTCCTGGTGGACCCCGCGCGAATGGCTCCGGCCCATCGGCGTGATTCTGGGCTGGACACTGCTCGCTTGGGCCGCGCTCCTCTGGCCCAACGGGGCGGCCGCATTCTTCGTGGTGCTGCTCGCGTTCCTCCTGGCTCAGGTGGTGTTGCCGAACCTACGCCGTTTGTTACAAGTGCCCCGCAAACCCATCTCGCCCACCGAAGGCAGCCCCGCAGCCGCGGTGACGGGGTTGATGCTGGCTGCGATGGTGGGGTTAGGGATTGGGAAATTGGAAGCAGCATCGAGCTCGGGTGTTCACTTCCCCCTCACCCCGGCCCTCTCCCTAAGGGAGAGGGAGAGTTGCCGGCCGGCCTTAGGTGAAACGGATGGACGTACCAGTTCGAGAGTCCTTTTCTCAGGGCAGCCGAAGAGCGCCGACGAAGCGGGAATCGCTCGCGTTTCCAGCACGCGCCGAAAGCTGCTCCCTCTCCCTCAGGGAGAGGGTTGGGGTGAGGGGGAACAGGACGTTCGAACTTCAGTCCGCGGACGCTTCGCAACCGGTTTCACCCGGCTGTTTCCTGACAGCTTCGGGTGTCATCAATGGCCGGCAATAGTCAGGGAGTGGTTGGGGTGCTCGCTCTCGCAACGTTCTCCAAATCTCATCCCGAACGAATTCCTTTTCCCGGCGCAGTCTCGAGTTCCAGAAGCGAAGAACCTTGATTCCCTTCCTCTCCAACTCCGTGTCGCGTGCCGCGTCGTCGGCCTGTTGTTCGGGAAAGCCGTGTCGCCCGCCGTCAAGTTCGATGTTCAGCCGCGCCTCGAGACAGAAGAAGTCCAGGATGTGCTCCCCGAACACATGCTGCCGTCGGAACTTGTAGGCCGAAAAGCGTCGGTCGCGCAGCCATCGCCACATCAATCGCTCAGCCCAAGTGTCATTCTTTCGGAGAGTGCGGGCAATGCGGGTGAGCTTCCGAGGAGTCACGACGGGACTTTCGTGCAAACATCGGCGAAGCTTCAAGCGTTGAATGGTAGGCGTGATTCTTTCTCCCTCACCCCGGCCCTCTCCCTAAGGGAGAGGGAGAATCGCAGGTCGTCTTCATACGAGGCGGATGCGCCTACCACTTCGAGTGTCCTTCTGGCAGGGCAACCCGAGAGCGTCGACGAAGCCCAAATCGCGCTCGTCTCCAAAACGCGCCCAAAGCTGCTCCCTCTCCCTGAGGGAGAGGGCTGGGGTGAGGGGGAAGAAGACGCTCGACGACCCGCCCGCATTGTTCTCGCCCAGGCCACACCAACTGAAACCCAATCCTCACGCCAGGCAAAAACCGCTGCCAGATCCTCGACCACCAACCCTTCAACCTCCCGCACGAGAGAAACGCCTCTGGCCGAATCCATCGTGCAAACCATCCGCGTCGAGGAGAAATTCGCGCTGGCGACGGCGAAGGTGCGCTGGCACGCGACGAAGGGCCAGCTTCTCCCACTTGTCTTTGAGCCAGCCGTCCTCACGCGTGTCGATTACCCGGCGAACGCGCTCAAGCTCGTGCAGACCTTCGCCGGCGGCAAACGCGCGCATCAACTTCTGGCCCAGCAGGACGGCACCTTCGACATCGAGGCGCAATACCAGCTCCACGTCGCGAAACAGGACGGTGAAAGCGGCTTCGTGCTGCCCACGCAACACGCGTTGGTCAATCGCCTGGCACTCACGCTGATCGACGTGGACGCGGACGTCGTGTCGCCGCAGGCCGTCTCCGTCGAGCGAGACACCGCGGCCAGTCCCGGGGGCGTGCTGCGCTCCAACTCGCTCTTCAACCTGGTGCTCGCGCCGGTGAACAACGCGTGGATTGGATGGAAGCCGCGCAGCCGCGACGTGAAGCGCGAGAAAGCCGTGTTCTTCGCGGAATTGTTTCAGCTTTACGTGCCGGCGGCGGGCGTGGTCGAGGGTGTCCATCAAGTCCTCGTGCGTCCGGCGCAAGGCGAATTGAGCGAACTGGCTTTCGACGTGCCCGGCGGGGCGACCATCACCGACGTCATCGACCCGGCAAATGCCGGCCAGGCGGGGGACGCCAAAAATCCCAAGGCGCCGGGCACGTCGAGTTCTCTGGTATCGCTTTGGCGATTCGACCCCGATGCCCGCAAGCTGCGCGTGAGCCTGAACCCACCGCAGTCGCGGCCGTTCATCCTGTTCGTACGGTCGCAAGTGGCCACAGGTCCCCTGCCCTTCGAGCAATCGGTCGGCTTGCTCAACGTAAACAACGCCGCGGGCCAGCTCGGCTCGCTCGGTGTCGCGACCGGTTCCGAGGTGCAACTGGACAACGTGACCGCCGACGCGTTCTCGCCCATCAATCTCGAAGACTTTCCCGCCACTGTATCGCAACCGCTGGGCGCGCAGTTCCCCGGCTTGACGTTGCGGCGGGCGTTTCGTTACGCGGCTCCGCAGGGCACGCTCCTCGTGCGAGCCTCGCCAGTCGAAGCGGATGTGCGCGTCGAAACGCAAGAGACACTTTCGCTGGGCGAAGATCGCACGGTGCTTGCGGCGAACCTCGCGGCGACCATCACCCGCGCCGGGATTTTCCGGCTCAGCTTCGTGATGCCGGGCACGCTCGACGTCGAGTCCATCAGCGGCCAGGCCTTGAGTCACTGGACGGAGTTGAGAGCGCCCGAGGGCCGGATCATCACGCTGCATTTGAAAGGCAAGACGGAGGGCCAGCAACAATTCGCCATCAGCCTGGCCGGGCCGGGGACAAAGGCCACGACCAATTACGCGGTGCCGCGGCTGGCGCTGCGCGAGGCGAGCAAACAGCGAGGCCAGCTGGTCATCGTGCCCGAGCAAGGAATGCGCCTCCAGGTCACGACGCGCGACGGGGTGACACAGCTTGACCCGCAGAAAGCGGGCATTCGGCAGAAGGGCGTGCTCGCGTTCCGCCTGCTCCAGTCGCCGTGGAACCTCGCGCTGGACATCGAGCAGGTCGACCCATGGGTACAGGTGACGAGCTTGCAACACCTCACGGTTACCGAGGCGCTCGTGAAAGTCGCCGCGAACCTCCAGTATCAAATCGAGAACACAGGCCTCAAGACGCTGCGCGTCCGTGTGCCGACCAACGCCGAGAGCGTGCGTTTCCGCGGCGAGTTGGTGGCGGACTTCCTTCCCGTGGCCGGCGCGGTGGCCGACGGCTTGCAGACGTGGGAGGTGAAGCTCCACCGGCGCGTCATCGGCAAGTATCTTTTGCAAGCGATCTGGCAAACGCCCATCGCGGATAACTCGCCGACTGCTTCCGTTCACGGCGTGCAAGCGGCCGATGTGAATCTCCAACGCGGCTTCGTCACCGTGCAATCCGGCGGGCGCCTGCAAGTGCGCGCCGATACGCCGCCCGCCGCGCTTCAGCCCACCGAGTGGCAGGGCATCCCGCGCGCATTGCGGCAGGATATCGAGGCGGCGACCGCCAATTACACCTTCCGGCTGGTCAACCCCGCTTATCAACTGGTGCTCCAACTCGAACGACACGAGGCCACGAAACTTCTGCCCGCGCGCGTGAACGCCGCGACGCTCACCTCGGTGATCTCGGACGAAGGGGTCATGCTCACGGAGGCCCGGCTCGAGATGGTCCCCGGCGACAAGCGACTGTTGCACTTCACATTGCCCAAGGGCGCCCGGTTTTGGTTCGCCTTCGTGAACCAGAACGGCGTCTGGCCGTGGACCGAGCAGGACCGCATCCTGATTCCGTTGGAGCAACAATCGCGCACCGACAAACCGATGACCGTCGAGCTGTATTATTCCAGCAAGATCGGGAATCCCGGAGGCAGCGCACTCGACCTGGAACTGCTCGGGCCGAAGTTCGACCTGCCGCTGGAGAACATCAGTTGGCGGGTCTACTTGAACGAGAAATGGCGCCTGGCCGATTGGAAGGGCACGCTGCAATTGCAAGAGGAACAGCGCGTCAAGGCGCCAGTCAGCGTCGACGTGCAAGGTTACCTTCAGGCCGAAGCCGCACAGAACCGCGATAAGACCCGGCAGGCCGAGGAATACCTCTCCATGGGCAACACGCTGCTCGAACGCGGCGACCCGGCGCAGGCCCGGCGCGCATTTCAGAGCGCGTACGGCTTGAGCACGCACGACAGCGCGTTCAACGAGGACGCTCGCGTCCAATTGCACAATCTCAAACTCCAGCAGGCACTGGTGGGATTGAACGTGCGCCAGGCCGCCGCCGGGGGCGAAGCCGCCCCCGCCCCGGCCAATCTCAAGGAACTTCGCAATCGCAAAGACGTCGCCTACACGCAACAAGAAGCGAAACAAATCATCGATGCCAACACGGCGGAAGTGAACGACAATTTCATGCGCCTGGCCGAGCGGCTCATCCAACAGCAGGACGCCGCCGTCACAGCGCCCGCCGCCATCCGAGCGGCGATTCCACAGCAAGGGCGCCTGCTCACCTTCCGGCGCGCGGTCCAGGTGGACACGTTCACCGACCTGCGCCTGAACCTGGAAGCCAAGGCCGTGCGGGCGGCATCGGGCGGCGTGCGGCTGGGGACGCTTGCGGGGATTTTTGCGCTACTGGCGGTGGTCGGGTGGGCTTCCCGGCGAAGCACGGTGTCCTAAGGCGAAGGAACGCCAAACTCACAACTGGTGGTATCCTGGAATCGCGGAAGTCTGCGCGTCACGGATGGAGGGTCGGTGGCGCAGGCGTGCTGGGGTTGGCCGACTTCTCTTCCGGGGCGGGATGGTCGCTCACCACGTTCGCGGCCGGGGCGACAGGTTGCTCCTCGCGCTTCCTCCGGAACCAGGTCGTCGTCGTGTCACTGTGGGGGTGGTGAGGCTGCTGCTGATGGTGGATCAGCTCGTGAGGCACGTGGGTGGGTTCCTGGTCGGCGAGCATCTGGTCCCAGGCATGGGCGGCGGCCAACAGCAAGGCCTCGAAGCGGGAAGAAAGAGTCCGTTCCGGGGGCTCGGTATACGCCTTGAGGCAGAACTCGCCACTCTTGAGGTTTATCAAGTGAGAGAATGCTTCCGCCCCCTTCAATTCGCCAGCCTGGGCATGCACCACGTTGCCGCGTTCAATAAAAATCTCTCCCCACATTTCCACCGAAGCGATCTCGACGAGCGAGCAACGCTGGTTCAGGCACTCCATCTGGATGATGTCCCGGATGTTTGCCCGCCGCAGGACGCCCCGGAAGCCGCTCGTCTCTTCCAGAGTCAGGACATGCTTGAGCGCGCGGTAGACAATGACCAGGTCCTCGGGTGACTGCGGCTTTTCCAGGAACAAATCCGCCCCTTGTTTCAGACAACTGTTCCGCAAGTCCGCATCGATCATCCCGGTCAGCACCACCTTGCGCATCGCAGGATGGCTGCGGTGGAGCATGCGGAGCAATTGTGTGCCATCCACCACGGGCATCAGCACGTCGATGACCACCAAATCCGCCGGCGCCTCCTGCAGGAGGGCGAAGGCTTCGCTGCTGCCCTTGGCCAGCAGAATCTCCCATTCGCCCCGGCTCCAATCACCGATTACCCGTCCAAGCGTCGCCAGGTAATCGGGGGAATCATCCACAAATAAGACTCGCTTCAACTTGGTTGGAGCGGACGCCGGAGTCTGTTCAACGGAATCAGCCATACTTCATGTGCGATTTAAATCTTTGCGATGCTCTCAAGGACCTCGGCCAGGTACAGTGCCCAAGGACCATGATTCTTACGTCGGAGTTTTTGGACATCCACTTAGCCACTATTTTGGTGGATCAGTGGGGTCCCTGAGGGAATCCGAGGGCCCCATCCGCGTCCTCACGGCGGCCACAAGCGCAGTCGCAGTTGCTTCGGACTTCGGATTTCCTTCGGACTTCGGATCTCGGCCCTCGGATTTGCTCAGGGGAAAGATCAATCTGCCTCCCTTCAGCATACGCAGGACGAACGAACGCCTCCGGTGTCACGTCCGGCCCGGCGGCAGCGTCGGTGCGACGAGCATCTTGCCCACTTCGCGGCGGGACGTCTTGCGGAAGTCCACCTCGAACATTTCGTAATTGGTGTGTTCCATGCCCAGCCGCTCGTAGACCGTCTTGGCGGCGGCGTTACGGGCGTCAACGTAGAGGCGCAAGCCGCAGACATCCGGCTGTTCCCCGGCCTGCTCCTCGACGAACTGATAGAGGGCCTGGAAAACACCGCGCCCACGCCACTCCTTCCGCACGTAAACACTCTGAATCCACCAGAACCACCCGTTGCGCCAGTCGCTCCACTCGAACGTGAGCATCAACTGCCCGACCACCTGGCGATTGACCTCAGCCAGCCAGTAGACGCCTTTGCCCGCGTCGCCCAGCACCCGATCCACGCCCTCCCGCAATCGCTCGCGGTCCAGGGTGAGATCCTCCGTTTCCAGCGCAAGGTGCGCGTTGAATTCCGTCACCACGGCAACGTCGCCCGGCGCTGCCTTCCGAATCTGAATCGGTAAGATCATACAAGCTGCTCCCCGGCTCCTGGAAGAGCCCCATTGCCCATCGTCTCCCTTGTCTCCATCTGTTTCCTTTCACGCTGGCGGAGAGAGAGGGATTCGAACCCACGGTGGGGTATTAGCCCACTCACGCTTTCCAGGCGTGCGCCTTAAACCACTCAGCCATCTCTCCAGCGACCACCCAAACAGTGGGGCAGCCGCCCCAAACGCGCAATGGTTTTTCTGAGAGATTTTTGGTGCGGACTGCTTTAGTGGGGCAGGCGTCTCGCCTGTCTCCGCGGGCGTCTCGCCCGCGTGGGTGTTCGCGGGCGAGACGCCCGCAACGGCAGCCGGGACGGCCGCCCCACTATCGTGGCTCGCTCTAAATCGCGAAACTTCGCTTGCGCTCCCGAATGCGCCAGCCTAACCTCGCGTCGAACTTCGGTCTGCAACTTCGCACGGCGGTGCTGTGTCGCCAGATGTTGTACCGCGACCACACGGCGGCGCCTGCTCAAACGAAAGGCAACATGTCGTCTTGCACTGATTCGCCCGGTGGCCCCGGGGTTTCCAGGCGCGGGTTCCTCAAAGGCATCGGCGTCAGTACTGCGGCCACAGGTCTTCTGACTGCGGTTAAGCCCATCGCCGAAGCCGCTCAGAATGAGTCCGGGCTCCTGGGTCCCGGCGAGTTCCCCCTCACGCTTCAAGTCAACGGGCAATCGCGCCCACTCAAAGTCGAGCCCCGCGTCACGCTGCTCGACGCGCTACGCAACCGCCTCGATGTCACCGGGCCGAAGAAGGTCTGCGACCGCGGGACTTGCGGAGCGTGCACGGTCCTGGTGGACGGCAAGCCCGTCTACTCCTGCTCCATGCTGGCCGTCGAGGCCCAAGGCCGGGCGATTACGACCGTCGAAGGGCTCGGCACGCCCGACAAGATGAACGCCGTTCAGGAGGCCTTCGTGAAGCACGACGCCCAGCAGTGCGGCTTCTGCACGCCGGGCTTCGTCACGGCCGCGACGGCCTTCGTGCGGAACAATCCAAACGCGAGCGTGGACCAGATTTGCGCCGGGCTGGGCGGCAACCTCTGCCGTTGCGGCACCTACGCGGGCATGTTGCTCGCTGTCGCGGATGCGGCGAAGAAAGGAGGAGCGTAATTATGGCAAAAGCTGACTGGCCCGCAGCAGATAACCGCGCCTGGATCGGCAAGCGCGTCGATCGCGCCGACGGCCCCGTGAAGGCCACTGGCACCGCAAAGTATTCCTACGACATCAACCGCCCCGGCATGCTCTGGGCGAAAGTGCTCGGCTCGCCTCACGCCCACGCGGAAGTCGTGAAGATCGACACCAGCGCGGCGGAAAAGATGCCCGGTGTGAAGGCGGTGTGGAAAGATGACGCTTCGATCGGCCTGGACAACGAAGGGGATGGAAAAGTCAAATACGCTGGCCACATCCTCGCCGCCGTTGCCGCGGAGACCGAGGAAGCCGCTACTGAAGCCATTCACCACGTCAAGGTTGAGTACAAGCTGCTTGACCACGAAGTCCGGGACAACGATCCCGCGCTCTCGAAGGTCAAAGCCGACACGAGAGAACAGGGCAACGTCGAGGAAGCCCTCGGCAAGGCGGAGGTCGTCCATAAAGGCACCTACGGCTGTCCGGTGATCACACATTGTTGCCTGGAGCCGCACGGCCAGGTGGCGGAATTCCGCGATGGCGAATTGCTGGTCTGGCCTTCGACCCAGGCCGTGTCCGGCTACGCGGATCGCGGGTTGGCGGATGCCGTCGAGTTGCCGCAGAACAAGATTCGCGTCGATTGCCAGTACATGGGCGCCGGCTTCGGCTCGAAGTTCAACGTGGACAAATGGGGCACCATTTGCGCCCGGCTTTCCAAACAGACCGGCCGGCCCGTGAAACTGCTGCTCGAACGCGATATGGAGCTGGCCATCGCGGGCAATCGCCCTTCGGCCTTCGCGAACGTCAAGGTCGGCGCGATGAAGGACGGCACGCTCGTCGCGCTGGACGCCGAAGTGTGGGGCACCGGGGGCACCCAGCCAATTCCGAACAGCATGCCGTATGTCTTCACGAAGATTCCCAATACACGCCGCGTCGTGAAGCGCATCACCACCCATCGAGGTCCGGCGCGCGCCTGGCGGGCGCCGAATCATCCGCAACTTTGCGTGCTCACGATGGGCGCGCTCGCCGACACGGCCGCGCTGCTCAAAATGGACGAACTCGAGTTCTTCCTGAAGAACCTCGAATTCGCCGCCGGCCCGCCGAATGCGCCGCAGCTTTACCGCGAGGAATTGCTCAAGGCCGCCGAACTCATCGGCTGGAAGCAGAAGGCCCACTTGCGCGGCGCACCCCAACCCGGCCCGGTCAAGCGCGGGCTGGGCCTCGCGCTTCACACCTGGGGCGGACAGGGTCACGGCTCTGAGTGCGATGTGACCGTCAACCCAGACGGCTCCGTCGAGGCGAAACTGGCCACGCAGGACCTGGGCGTCGGCACGCGGACGTGTGTCGCCATGGTTGTGGCAGAAACGCTCGGCCTGCCCTTGGAAGCCGTGAAAGTGCAGATTGGGAGGAACGACTATCCACGCTCCGGCGGTTCCGGCGGCAGCACCACCATCGGCGGCATTTCCACTTCCTCGCGCAAGGCCGCCACCGAGGCGTTGAACGAAGTGCTGGCGAAAGCGGCGTCGCGCCTGGGCGTCGAGGCGGATGCGCTCGAAGCCAGGGGCGGTTTCATCCAGGTCGCCGCGGACCCGGCAAAAAAGCTGGCCTGGAAGGAAGCCTGCGCCGTGCTCGGCGTCGGGGCGGTGACCAAACGCGGCGTTTGCACCCCGGCCGATGCGGTACGTGAAAAGATGATCAGTTCGCAAGTCGGCGGCGTGCAGATGGCCGACGTTTCCGTCGACATCGAAACCGGTGTCGTGACGCTCAACGAGATGGTCGCGGTGCAGGATTGCGGCCTCATCATCAACCTCAAGACCGCCGAGAGCCAGGTTTTTGGCGGCCTCATCATGGGCATTACCTCCGCGCTCTTCGAGGAAGCCGCTTACGACGCGAAAACCGGCACCATGCTCAATGCAGACATGGAATTCTACCGTCTGGCCGGCATCAAGGACGTTGGCAAACTCACCGTCCACATGATGACCGGACCGGGTCACGACGACCGCGGCGTCATCGGCCTGGGCGAGCCGCCTGTGATTTCGCCCGCGGCCGCCGTCGCCAACGCCGTCGCCAATGCGATCGGCGTGCGCGTCCCCAGCCTGCCGCTCACACCTGACCGGGTGCTGGCGGCCCTCTCCCAGAAAGGAGGAGTAGCCTGATGAAATCCTTCGAATACGCCGCTCCGAAAACGCTCAAGGAAGCCACCGCGCTGCTTTCCGATTCGTGGGGCAAAACTGAAATTCTCGCCGGGGGCACCGACCTTGTCACCTCGCTCAAGCAACGGATCACGCAGCCTGAGCGCGTCGTGAGCCTGCGCAACATCGCCGAACTGCGCGGCATCGAAGCCGCCAGCAGCGGAGTGCAAATTGGCGCCATGACGACGCTGGACGAAGTGGCCGGGCACGCCTCGCTCCAACAGCACACGGCGCTCGTCGCCGCGGCCCGCGCTGTGACCAGTCCCCAAATGCTCTCCGTGGGCACGGTCGGCGGGGACCTTTGCCAGCGTCCACGCTGCTGGTACTACCGCAACGGTTTTGGTCTGCTGGCGCAAAAGGACGGCAAGTCGCTCGTGCGCGACGGCGATAACCGTTACCACGCCATTTTCGGCAACGACGGCCCTGCCCTGTTCGTTTGCCCGTCCAGCCTCGGCCCCGCGCTCGTCGCCCTCGACGCGTCCTTCACAGTCGAGGGGCCGAAAGGCAAAACCCGAAAGATTGCGGCCGCAGACTTCTTCCGCGCGCCGAAGTCGGAGAGCGAACGCGAAACCGCGTTGAAGCCGGACGAAATCCTGACCGCCGTCGTCGTGCCGAATCGTTCCCTGAAGAGCGCGACTTACGAAGTGCGCCATCGTCATGGCCTCGACTGGCCTTACGTGACGGCCAGCGTTGCCCTCCGCTTGAATGGCGGCAAAGTGGCCGATGCCAAAATCGTCCTCGGCCATGTCGCGCCAGCGCCGTGGGTTGCGGCCGCCGCCGCGAAGGCGCTCAACGGTTCGGCGCCCACCGAAGCGCAGGCCATGAAAGCCGCCGAGGCCGCTGTGACCGGCGCGAAACCCCTCAGTGGCAACGCCTACAAAATCCAGATGGTCAAGGCCGCCGTAAAGCGCGCCATCCTGGAGGCAGCTGCCTGATTGGAGGATCCCATGAATACGTCACCCGAAACCACCAGCACCCAACCCAAGCTCCCCTGCCGCTACCTTCGCTGCAAGGAGTTGTACCATGACAGTCCAGACGACGACTCTTTCGCCAGCGGGAACTTCTGGTGCTCCCACACCCAGGACGCCTTCGGCCCTGATGGCGCCTGTTGCGGCAAGAATGAATGTTGCGAAAGTCGCGCCTGTTATCTATCCTGATCAGTGATGATTGAGAAATGGGTAACGGCCTGCGACGCGACAACGTCGCACGGCAGCTCTTGTAGTTCTGCAACTTTTTAACTGTGACCACTGCCATGAAAACGCAACTGACTCTGGCCCTCGCGGCCCTCGCCACAACTCTGACTCTCCCCGCCAAACAATCGGCCACCGCCATCACCGGAGACTACCTCGAAGTCCGCTCGTGTGACATTTACACGGGCGCGTGCGTCGCCAACTCCGAGATGGGCCTCAGCGGCAAGGAAGGCATGCTCGTCTGGCATGTGAAGCACGGCGCCTGGAACGGCGCCTCGCTTGACGGCCTGAGCGTCATGGCCGTCCTCCGGACCGACGAAACCCTCGGCGACATGCGCCTGCATCCGGGTGGCGGTCGCGCCGTCCTCATCGTCGACTCCTGCGCCACCGGCGCCCAGCAGAAAGCCCTGGCCGAATTCGCGCGCGCGCAGGCCGGCAAGCTCATCAAGGATGTCGCGGCCGTGAAGACCGCGGCCATCGAAGTCAAGATGGGCCAGTGCAAATCCGGCTCCTGTGCCACTGTGAAAGCCGGCGACCTCGTCGAGATCTCGACCCGCTGCCTGGGAGGCAATGACCACCTCTGTGGCAACGAGGAGAACTTCTATCCGCCCCTCACGAAAGTCGAGCACGCCTCCAGCGCCTATACCGAACTGGCCGCGTTCCGCGGTCAGGAGTTGAATGCGACCTGGGAACTGACTGGCCGGCGCAGCGCTTACCTCGGCACTTTCGCCCAATAGCCAAGCGTGGAGCCTGAAGTCCTAATGAATTGCTAGCGCCGCGTAGCTCCGCGCGCGCCGAAGGGACGATGTTCACGAATGGCCACCCTTTCTACACTTTGCGCGTCGGCGCGTGCGGAGCGACGCGCCCTACCAGCGCATTTGCTTGAATAACACCGGGGGTCATGACCATCTAGTTTTTGGCCCTGGCCGCGAACGTAACCAATGCACTCTCTGAACACGAAACTTGCCGTTGCCCTGGGCAGTCTGCTTCTGGCCACAAACCTCTTCGCGCTGGACCTGAAGGTCGTCGACAAACCGCCTCCCGAGGCGTTGGGAGAAGACATCCGCGCGAAGCTTCAAGGCAAGGCGATTCAACTGCTCAATGGCACCAACGCTGTCTACGAATTCTGGTTTGTCTCCGAACTGCCGTTGACAATCAAGCCCGCGAGCCTTGCCAAATCGCTCGACACCGTGGCGACCGCCACGCTCCTCGGCGCGGTGAACGTGCCGAAACAGCGCCGGGATTATCGCGACGACCCTCTGCCTGCCGGCGTCCACACCATGCGCCTGGCCCTTCAACCGCAGGACGGAAATCATTTGGGCACGGCGGAGTTCAATTGGTTCGCTGTGCTCGTGCCCGCCTCGCTTGACCCGAAGCCGGACGCCATCAAGGACTACAAGAGCCTCGTCGCGGCCAGCACCAAACTGACGGTCACCGAGCACCCCGTCGTCATGAGCTTGCGCCCCGCCACCGAAGACGGCACGGCGCCGAAACTCTTCACCCCCGCCGAAGAGCACAAATCCGTTCGCGTTTCCATTCCTGCTCGCATCGCCGGGAAGGACGGGAAGGACGAAAAAACCTCGCTGGTCTTCGAAATTGTCTACGAAGGCAAGGGGCACAAGTAACACCCAGGCATGCCACGGATTCAGCTTCGTCCCGAAGGGGACGGGTGAATTCTTCCGACAAATCCTCCGATTCAGCCGTCCCTTCGGGACGGATTCAAAATAAGACGCATTCCCGGCGTTGAAACGCCGGGGTGTTTTCAGTCATCCCTTCAGGATGAAGCCGGGGCATCGACTGTCAAAGGCGTTCGCGAGTGTCCGCTGGAGAGGAGCAGTCAAGCGCTTTTGAGTTTACTCTCCAGGGCGTTCTCGTCCTTCTTTTGCGCGGCTTCGTTCGGGCCCGGCTCTTCGGCCACGCGACTGCGCGAGGCTTCGACCTTGATGTAATGCAGCACGACCGGAGCCAGGATCATGCCCGGGATGCCCATCAGCCTTTCACCGATGATCAAACCGAACAGTGTCAGCCACATCGGATTCTTGATTCGGTGGCCGATGATTTTCGAGTTCAGGAAATACTCGAGTTTGTGAATGGTCACGAGAAAGATCAGCGCGAACAGCGCCATCTTCGGCCCGATCGTAAAGCTCACCCCGACAATGAGCGTGTTGCTGATGACATTGCCGATGATCGGCAGCAGTCCGAACCCGAACGTCAGGCCTACCAACACCGGCACATGCGGGTAGCCGCCCCAGACCAGGAACACGGCGGTCAGCACGGAGTTGATCGCTGAAATCAGGATTTGGGCGCCCATCACAGTTTTGAAGCTCTCATAGAAGGTCCCGACGCGCAGCGCCAGTTCCTGGCTCACCGTTGAGTAAAGGCTGCCCCGCACCAGGTGTGGGTCGTCGTCGTGGTGCCAGCGGGCGCTCAGGAACAGGCTGACCGGCATCACCATGCCGATGACCAGCGACACGATCTGGAATATCGCGCGTCGCAAATAAAGGCCGATGTTGGCGAAGCTCTTGTTCACCGTTTCCAGCGCCACCGTCTTGAATTCCTCCAGATTGGAAAACGGCAGGTCGAATCCACGTTGATCGGCCCAATCCACCACGGCGGGGATGGTCTTTGCCGCGATGCCTGGCAGCGTCAGGTAAGCCCGCTTTATGAAAAAGTAGGAGCCCACCAGGATGCCCGCGACCACCAGCACGTAAAGGGCCACGGCCAGGCCTTTTCGCCCGTTGAGGGTGAAGCATTGCAGCGCGAAATAGCCGAAGAGCGCCGCAATCACCAGCGTCGCCAGTTGCAACACCCCCACCATCGCCAGCAGTGCGATCATCAACCCATAGGAAATCTTTTGCTGCCGGGTGAGATTGGTGATGAATGGCTGGCTCATGCGAATCTTATCGGATCCGCTCCAGCAGCCACGGCAGCAAGCCCCCAATGGACAGACGCTCCTGCCGGCCATCGTCCCGATGGCGCACCGTGACGGTATCGGTCTGGCCGGTCATCGGCCCTTCCTTCATCCCTTCGAACGTCTCGAAGTCCACCGTCACGCAGAACGGTGTGCCCGCTTCGTCCTGGCGGCGATAGCGGCGGCCTATCGCCCCGGCGTCGTCGTAGAACACATTCATTTGCTTGCGGAGGAGGTCCCGCACTTCCTGCGCCTTGCCGACCAGGTTTGGCTTGTTCTTGAGCAACGGCAACACGGCCACCTTGATCGGCGCCACACGCGGGTGGAGTTTCAGCATGTCTCGCGGTTCCATCTTACCCTTCTCATCGGGCATTTGGTCTTCGTGATAAGCGCTGCAAAGAATCGCCAGGAGGATCCGATCGACCCCGACGGCGGGTTCGATGACGTGGGGGACGTAACGCCGCTTGGTCGCCTCATCGAAATAGGCCAATGCCGTGCCGCTGAACTTGGCGTGTTGCGAGAGGTCATAATCACCGCGGGCCGCGATGCCCCACAGTTCCTGCACCCCGAAGGGATACCGGAACATGAGGTCGGTCGTGCCCTTCGAGTAGAACGCCAGCTTCTCCTGGGGATGGTTGTATTCGGAAAGTGCCGACGCGGGCAGGCCGATGGAAATCAGCCAGTCACGGCACCAATCAATCCAGTAGCGGTGCCACTTCTGCCAGTCGTCTTCGTCGCTGATGAAGAATTCCATCTCCATCTGTTCGAATTCGCGGCTGCGAAAAATGAAGTTGCGCGGGGTGATTTCATTGCGAAACGACTTGCCGATCTGCGCGATGCCGAAGGGAATCTTCACCCGCCCCGTGTCCAGCACCGCCTTGAAATCCGCGAACATGCCCTGCGCCGTTTCGGGACGCAGGTAAGCGATGGCCGATTCGTCCCGCAACGCGCCGACGTAGGTTTGGAACATCATGTTGAACGCGCGCGGCGGGGTGAGGCTGCCCGGCTCGCCGGTGGCGGGCGACGGCACGAGGGGAATCTCTTCGGGCTTCGCTTCCGTGAATTCCCGTGGCTGAACGGACTCCAGCTTCCCTTGAATGGCCTTCTTCCGTTTGAAGGTCTCTGCGCTCTCCTGCAACTCCTCCGCAGTCCGATCGCTCTCCAGCGCGCTTACGTAGCCAACGGTTTTGCCGTCCACGATGACAGGTGAAAAGAAGATCTGATCGGCGCGGAAACGCTGCTTGGAAATCTTGCAGTCCACCATCGGGTCGGTGAACCCGGCGACATGTCCGGAAGCCTCCCAGACCTTCGGGTGCATGATGATGGATGATTCGAGCCCCACGACATCATCCCGGCTGCGCACCATGTCATTCCACCAACAGTCGCGAATGTTCCTCCGCAGTTCCGCACCCAACGGACCGTAATCCCAAAAGCCGTTGATGCCCCCGTAAATCTCCGACGACTGGAAAATGAACCCGCGTCGTTTGCACAGGGAAACGATTTTCTCCATCAGCACGTTCTCTTTGGGCTCGGCCATACAGGGGCGGCAGTTTTTGGGAACCCCCGTGGCAAGTCAAGGCATCCCCGGCACCGGATTCGGAAAGGGGCTTGGTTAGCAGAGTGTTGAAGCGTCAAAGCGCTAAACAGGGAACTAGCCATGCACGCTTCACGCTTCAACTTCTACGTTTCAAACGTCCGCCCCGCCCAAACCTCACCGTGCCGTCATCACAATCCTCTCCCCAAATCCAGGCACCACGAACTCCTCTTCGCGCACGTTGCGCTCGCGCAGCGCCTCGCGCAGATGCCGCGGCGGATCGTCAATCGCTTCGTCGGTGAGGTGGAAGGTCCCAAAATGCATGCCGACGCTCTTGCGGGGCTTCACGTCGAGGTGAATGCGCACTGCTTCCTCGGGATTCACATGGGCCCGGCGCATAAACCAGCGCGGCTCGTACGCCCCGATGGGAATGAGCGCCAAGTCGATGTCGCGAACGCGCGCGGCAACCTGCTGGAAGTGCTCCCCGTAGCCGGAATCGCCCACGAAATACACTCGCTGCCCTCCTGAGGAAATCGCGAACCCACCCCACAACGTGCGATCGCGGTCGAAGACATGGCGGCTGGAGAAATGTTGCGCGGGCGTCAGCAACACATGGAGACGCTCCAGGCATTCGTGTGTGTCCCACCAATCCAGTTCGACCACTTTGGCAAAGCCCCGCCGCCGCAGGAATCGTTCGTTGCCCAGCGACGTCACGATCAGGGGGTCGAACTTACGCCGCAGCCTCGCCAGCGTCGGGAGGTCCATGTGGTCGTAGTGATTGTGGCTGACGAGCACCGCGTCGATGCGCGGGAGTTGCTCAAATGGGAGAGCCGGCGGCCTCACGCGGCGCGGCCCGGCCACGTTCCACGGCCCGACGCGCTCGGAGTAAACCGGGTCGGTCAACAGGTTCAGCCCGCCAAGTTGCACCAGGAACGTCGAGTGGCCGATGAACGTCGCCGCAATCGTCCCTGGCGGAGGCTCGGCAGGTTCGAGTGGAGCGGCAACATCCGCGATCCACTTTGGCCAGCCGCGGCGTTTGGACGATGCTACCCACCGCAAATAGTGAAGCAGCCCGTTGCCCGCGCGTCCCGCCGGGTTCTGAAAGCGACGGCCGTCGAAATGCGCCGAAGGTTTGCGGCGATGGGCTGGCCTGGCATGAACGGGACCGTGCATCAGCGACTGCTCCGAAGGTGGCCCGCGGCGGGCCTGGCTTGCGATGTGCGCAGCAGCGCCGCGGCGCTATCGACGACGTGGTCCCATTGGAACGCAGGACCGGGATCGACCTTGTTGGTCTGGATGTGAAAATGCCCGAGCAACCCGGCGTAACCTTGGAGTTCATCGTCTGGAAGCTTCACGGTCACGAGCCGGCCGGAGCTGTCGCGAGGGTAATCGCACTTGATTTTGGGAAACACACGGCAGAGGGCCGCCGTGAGCCGAACGAGCGCGCGATATTGTTCCGGCGTGAAGTCATATTGCTCCAGGTCGTGGCCCTGGATGTTCCCGCGAACGAGTTCCGGCCGGGCCGGATGGCCCGAGAACCCTTTCGTGCGCTGCCCGCCGTCGCCGTAGGAATCCGGAATCGTGATGCGCGGCGGACCTTTCTCCTGGGGCTGATACCACTCCTGCGCGCGCGACTCCGAACCTGGCGAAAAGGCGCCGACGTGGGCGATCTCGATGCCGATCGAGCGCGAGTTGGAGGTCGTCGCGTGCCATGCGCGCTCCTTCAAATCGAGTGTCTGGTAAATCGTTCCGTCCAAATCGAGCATGAAATGGACGCTCAAGCCGCGTACGTCATG
>Ga0134127_10001011_pt1 | contig 21891 bp, 21 predicted proteins | sample KB31753_FD_96459 | JGI IMG/M metagenome (GOLD analysis project Ga0134127, IMG submission 96459) | Terrestrial soil microbial communities with excess Nitrogen fertilizer from Kellogg Biological Station, Michigan, USA - KB3-175-3 | ecosystem: Environmental > Terrestrial > Soil > Unclassified ... | reverse complement strand
GACGGCGCCGGCATGTGAATGCCCTGACCACTCACGCGCTGCGGCTCCGGCAATGGGCCACCACGCTGGCGCTTGGCTGCCCACAACGGATCGCGACCGGTCACCGTCGGAATCTCCGGGAAGTTCCACTCCTGCGGTGGCGACGGGATCGACCACTCGAGCGTGGCTCCATTCCACGGGTCGGCCGGCGCCGGCGGCGCGGTGCGCCAAGTCTTCCAGATGTTGTAGAGCATCACCGCAAAGCCGGCCGCCAGAATGAAGGCCCCCACGGTCTCCATTTGATTCATGCCGTCGAACCCGAGGCCCTTCGGGTAGGTGTAGACTCGTCGCGGCATGCCGTGCAACCCGACCATGTGCATCGGGAAGAAGGTCAGGTTGAAGCCGATCAGCTGGAGCCAGAAATGGATCTTGCCGAGCCGCTCGTCCAGCAATTTGCCGAACATCTTGGGCCACCAGTAGTACGCGCCGGCCACCAGACCGAAGATGCTGCCGCCGAAGAGCACGTAGTGGAAGTGCGCCACCACGAAGTAGGTGTCGGTCTGCTGGAGATCGGCCGGAGGCGAGGCGTGCATCACGCCCGAGAGGCCGCCCATGATGAACATCGCGATGAAGCCGAGCGCGAAGAGCATCGGCGTCTTGAGCTGGAGCGAGCCGCCCCAGATCGTGCCGATCCAGTTGAAGATCTTCACGCCGGTGGGAATCGCGATCAGCATCGTGGCGAGCGAAAAGAAGGTGTCCGCGATCGGTCCCATGCCGGTCGAGAACATGTGGTGGCTCCAGACGCCGAAACCGAGGAACGCGATGAACACGCCGGAGAAGACCATCGCGGCGTAGCCGAAGAGCGGCTTCCGCGAGAACACGGGCAGGACCTCGGAGATGATGCCGAACGCCGGCAGAATCAGGATGTACACCTCGGGGTGGCCGAAGATCCAGAACAGGTGCTGCCAGAGGATCGGGTCGCCGCCACCAGCGGGCACGAAGAAGTGGGTGCCGAAGAAGCGGTCGAACATGAGCAGGATGAGCGCCACCGTGATCACCGGGAAGGCCAACAGCAGCAGGATCATGGTGATGAAGCTCATCCAGACGAACATCGGCATCCGCATGAGCCGCATGCCCGGCGCGCGCAGATTGATGATGGTGACGAAAAAGTTGACCGCGGCGGCCAGGGATGAGACGCCGAGGATCTGCAGACCCAGCATCCAGAAATCGACGTGCATGCCCGGCGAGAACTGCTTCGAGGTCAGGTTGGCGTAGCCGAACCAGCCGGCGTCGGGCGCCGCCCCGAACAGGAAGCTCGCATTCAGGAACAATCCGCCCAGCAGGAACACCCAGACGCCAAACGCGTTGAGCCGCGGGAACGCGACGTCGCGCGCCCCGATCATGAGGGGGATGATGTAGTTGAAGAAGATCTGGCTCATCGGCATGACGGCGAGGAAGATCATCGTCGTGCCGTGCATCGTGAACAGCTGGTTGTAGAACTCCGGACCCACGAAGTTGTTGTCCGGCTTCGCCAGCTGGATGCGGAGCAGGAGCGCCTCGATCCCTCCGAGGAAGAAGAACACCGTCGCGCCGATGAGGTAGAGTATCGCGACGCGCTTGTGGTCGACCGTCGTGATCCAGCTCCAGAGCCCGGTCTTTTCACCAGGCGCTGCGGCGAGTGCTTCGTGACCAACAGCCGTAGTAGCCATAACCGTCCTGAGTGGGTTATCGGTGAGTCCGGAGAAAGGCGACCAGGGCCTTTGCCTCCTCCTCGGTGACACCGAGGTTGGGCATCAGCACCCCATGTTTGACTTCCTGGGGGAAGCGGATCCAGTGCGCCAGATTTTCGTCGGTATTGGGTAGGGTTCCAGCCGCGATGTAGCTTCGAGCGCCCACGTTGGCGAGGTTGGGCCCCAGCAGACCCTTGGGGGCGTTGTACGCCACCAGCGAGTGGCAGCCCACGCAACCCTTCATCAGAAAGAGCTTCTGGCCCTGCGCCACCTGCGGAGTTTGCGCCTGGGCGGGCGCCAGCTTGGCGCTGTCGGCGGCGGCACCCGGCGCCTGCGGAGCAGCCTTGTTGTCCTGCTGCACGGCGCCGCCGGCGGTCGAGGTGTGAACCGAGTCGGCCTGCGGCCCGGCTGCCGATTGCACGGTGATGCTCTTCATGTGATCCAGCCAGCCCTGAAAGTCCGCCGGCGGCATGGCGACAACCCGAAAGGCCATCCGCGCGTGCTGGATGCCGCAGAACTCGGCGCACTGGCCAGAGTACTCCCCCGGCTCTTCCGCATTGAACCAGAGCCGGGTCTCCCGATTGGGGAACACATCGCGCTTCCCCGCGAACTCGGGCAGCCAGAAGCTGTGCACCACATCGAAGGCGCCCATCTTGAGCGAAATGATCCGCCCGACCGGCACGTGAAGCTCGTTGGCCGTGGTGAGGTTGAACTCAGGATACCGGAACTCCCACCACCACTGGTGGCCGATGACTTCGACTGTGAGCGGGGTCCCCCTTGGAGTTTCGTTCTCCTTGAAAATCGCCTTTACCGTGGGTACCGCGATCATTACCAGAATCAGCGCAGGTATCACGGTCCAGATGATTTCCACGATCGTGTTACCGTGCACCTGCGGTGGCTCGGCATCTCCCGGCTTGCCCCGAAACCGGAAGATGGCATAGACCAGGGCACCCTCGACCAGGATGAAGACGAGGGTCGCCCACTTGACCGTCGTGTAAAACAGATCGTCTTCGATCCGGGCGAGGTCCCCCTTGGGTGCCAGGGTGGTCTGGGGGAAGTCCTTCGCGCACGCCGCGATGACGACCAGGGCGAGCAGGGGTATCAACCAGCTCAAACGCCGGGTGACACGGGATCCAAGGAACATGGAGGGGAAGTCCTGTCGATCGACCAGGGATCTCGCGAAAAACGCGACGAACGTACTGGAATGCCGCACGTTACCAACGGCGGGCGAGCCCGTCAAGCAACCGACACAAACAGGGCAGTGTCTGGAGACACTGCCCGCAAACCCTTCAGATTAGGGAAGTCACTACTCGCAATTCAGGGCTGGCGACCCCGCCTGACCACCGCTTCGATCTCGTCCGGCCGCTTTGGAGCGGCGGCTGACAGCACCTCGTGCCCGTCCCGCGTGACCAGCACGTCGTCCTCGATCCGCACGCCCAGCGCTTCGGCTGGGAGGTACACGCCTGGTTCGACCGTCAGCACCATCCCGGGCGCCAGCGGCGTGCGCACGTCGCCCACATCGTGGACGTCCATCCCCAGCCAGTGGCTCAAGCCGTGAACGAAGTACTTGTCGCAGGTGGCGGCGCGCCCGCACAGCGTGTCCGAATGGGCGCGCAGATAGGCCCGGGCGATCTGATTGAGCCGCGGGATGTCCATCCCCGGACGCACCGAATCGATCGCCGTCTGCTGGGCACGGAGCACCAGTTCGTAGATCGCCCGTTGGCGGGGGGTGTAAGTGCCACTCACCGGCGCGGTCCGGGTGACATCGGCGGTCAGATATCCGAACTCGGCCCCGATATCCATCACGACCAGGTCACCGGCCTCCATCCGCCGGCGATTCTTGTCGTAGTGGAGCAGCACGGAGTTGGGGCCGGAGCCGACGATACTGGGAAATCCGACTCGCTCCGCCCCGCCCCGCCGGAAGGTGTACTCGATGAGCGCCTCGAGCTCGTATTCGTACATGTCGGGTCGAAGCGCGGCCATCGCGTTCCGCTCGGCCTGGGTCGTGAGGGCGATCGCCTTGCGAAGCCGGGCCAGCTCATCGTCGTCCTTGATCAACCGTAGTGGCGCTAACTCCTGAGAGAGGTTGCCGAGCCTGATGCCGCCCGCGGTGGCGACTGCAGCAACCGAGTCGCGCAGGAACGGCGAATCCTCCTGGTTCATACCGGGCTTGAGGTAGAGCACTCCTCGCCGAGCGGTCGAATCGGTCCCGAACACGAGGCCGGAGATCTCGCGCTCCGCTCGCTCCGCCGACCGGACGTCCTTGATGCCGGTGAGCGCGGTTGCCGCGGGACCGGGGTTGAGTCTCGGCCCGACCCACTGCTCGCTCGTGTACGGGGTCACTGTGTCCCGGGGAGGCAAGTACAGAATCACCTGAGTAGGCGCGGAGTCGCGCGCGACCAGTACCAGCCACGACTCGGGAGCCTCGGCGCCGGTCAGATAGAAGAAGTCGTTGTCTTCCCGGTAGTCGCTGTCCTGGGCGTAATCGCCCTCGATGTTCCGCTCCACCGATGACCGGAGAATCGCGACCCCCGTGCCGAGCCGGTGCGCCAACGCGGCCCGGCGGGCTTCGAGCCGCGCGACCGGGACCGGTCCCGCGGGCGAGCCTGCCTGGGCGGCCAGCAGCGATGGGACGAGAGCGCAAGAGAGAACCGCGAGAGCACGCTTCACGAAAATCTCCGGAGAACGTGGCTTGAGGCCGAGGAAGCCAGCAGATAGGGACGTCGAACGCCCTCCGGGGGCCACCGGACCTTCCCGCTCTGCAAGCTACACCTGCTTAGATTCGGCCCTATCGCCGTGCGATAGATCCCTCCGTGCCGACGTCCTTCTACAGGACACCCCTTCTGGTCGTCGCTCTTACCCTGAGCCTCATGGTGCTGGTGTTCCTCGAGCTCGATCAAGGGAGAGACGAGTACCGCGCCTATCGGCGGCTCACCTGGTTTTGAGTCGATCAACGATGTCCCTCGCCGTCAGCGCGAGTGAATTAGCCGCGGCACGAAGACAAGCGCGCCGGTGATGACTGCCCCCACCGCCGTGATGAGCACTGCCCCAGCCGCGATGTCCTTGGCCCGCTCCACGAGCGGATGCATGGCGGGAGATGCGACATCGCACAGCGCCTCGAAGGCTGTGTTGAGCGATTCCGCGACCCAGACGGCCATGATGGCTCCGACGATGAGGCACCACTCGACGCGCGAAAGACCGACAACTGCACCGGCCAGGACGACGGCCGCCGACGCCGTCAGGTGGATCCACGCGTTGTGCTGAGATTGCAAGACCGCGTGGAGGCCTCGAGCAGCGTAGCGGAAGCTGTGCATCCGGGCTGCCAAGCGGAATGCCGATCGATCGGTCACAGTTCGTTCCTCGCCATCGGTCAGGGTAAGGGCTCCGACTGGAGCGGACGCTGCCTTAGAACGAGGTCTGCCATTCGAGGCTCGCGCCCCTGGGGCCGGCCAGGAAGGTGGGAGGACGAATCCCAAAGATTCGCCAGCGACCGCTCACGAGCTTGGCTGACGTAATACCGAGGGCTGCACCCCCAACTACGTCGCTGACCCAGTGCTCCAGCTGATAGACGCGCGCGACCGCGACGCCGGTGGCTATCCCGTAGAGTCCGACCGTCGCCCAAGCTCTGTGGATGTCGTCCGACAAAGACGCAGCCATTGCAAACGCGACGCTCGCGTGCCCGGACGGAAACGCGGTGTCGGTATGGCCGGGATCGAAATCCCAGGCGCTGGTAGACTCGTTGGGGCGTTCACGCCCGACCGCGAACTTCATCCCTTCGGCGCCAACCCCAGCCACCGCTGCCGAGACTAAAGAGCGCAGGCCGGCGTGAGTGACCTGGTCATTCTGCGAGATAAGACCACCCACGAGCACGCCCGCCGTGGCCACGCCCACTCCCAGAGTTCCTATCTTCGCCCAGGCATCGGCGACGTCGTCGCCAGTCTGGGACCGGTGATCCCGGAAGTGGTCCGCGACCGGCTCGTCGAGCGACGCAGTAAGGGCGACCGCGCCGATCACAGCCAGCGGCTGGTACCACTGGATGACGTGGCTGGATGCCCGAGGTTCGGAGATCAACCATGCATGCGAGTCCCAGGAGGCCGTGGACGACGAGGCGGCGTCGCCCTGCGCTGCGACAGGTGCAACGAACCCCAGACCGATGGCTAACACGGGCCCCAGCAGGGCGATCCGGGCTGGCATGCCGCCGCGGCTGCTACCGGGATGCCGCATAGATCGTGTTCCAGCTCCGAAAAGACGACCCAACCAGGGCGCCGACGACAGCGCCCAACCCTCCACCGAGGAGCGCGAAGAGGGGGGTTTCAGAGTGATCCCATTGTGGCGGGCTCCCGGCTTGGTTGACGGCTGCCAAAGTCACTGCACCAAGGAGCAGACCAATGATGGCACCCTTCCCTGCCGAGCTCTTCCGCACCTGAATGCGACTTACCTCCACCAACGTCAACTCTTGCGCGCCAAGAGACGATCCAGCCGGCTGACCTCCCGGCTCGAATCGCGCGAACCGGAGCGACCTCCCTACGAGACTTGGTTCGAAAAGTTCGAGCTCGGCGTCGTTCACGAGGCGTACGCGGATGCGCGCCTGGCCGCGGATCTGATCCGCCAGGTCGGCTAGCGCAGCCGAGTCGTGAGGGACCACGGCCTGGCCCAGGAGCCTGGTCGTCCCCGCGACCACTAGGGTGACGAGAAGCATCACCGCACGCATTGGGTCGTCCTTCGGCTTGGACTCAGCGCAGTCAAGGGCTCGCGGTGCTACAAGATCCTAGCGAATCGGCACGTCGAACGCCTGCGGGTCTGGCACCGGATAGCTGAAGTGCCACCATTCCTTCTCATAGTTCTGAAAGCCCTCCGACTCCATTGCTCGAACCAGGGCCTGCCGGTAACGCAGAACGCGACCCTCTGCATTCGCCGTCCATGCGGCTTCGGAGAAGGTGTCGAATGGCGTGCCGAGGTCCAGCTCGGTTCCCGTAACCAAATCCACCAGCGTCAGGTCCACCGCCACGCCCAGGTTGTGCCGGCTTCGCCGTGCGATGTACTCCTGGTCCAGGAGGTCCGTCCGGCCCGTACTTTCTGCCCACGCCACCATCGCCATGGTAGCACGCAGTGGGCGGTAGGCGTCCCAGATACGGAGTCCAAGGCCTCCGCTCCGAAGCCGTCCTTCGACCCGGGCGAGCGCTTGTGCAGCTTCCCGGCGAAGGAGTGCTTTCTGCGCCTGATACCCAGGCAAGACGGCACCCGTGAAGTTGTTCGCGGTGGCGTAGCGCAGGTCCACCAGAATCGCAGGGTCGAGCGAACGCACGTCCACCAATAATGAATCCGCCACCTGGTCGGAGGCCAGCTTCACCGAGTCGGCCTGGACCGGCTGGCGCGCCGTGCTCGTGGCCGGTGGCGGGCCGGCCTGCCGTTCCGCCGCGCGCCCGGGACAGGCTGACGCGCCGGCCAAGCCAGCAACGAGCCCGGCTGTAACCCGCCAAGCGCTTGCACTTCTTACAGTTAAGTTCACACTATCGGCCCCCAGCCGAGGTGTAGTATCATTCCAGTGGAATCCGCCTTGGACTGACCCGGAGAGATTGGCTTTTCCGGGGCTTTGTTTTCCTGTCTTTGTGGTCAAACCATGATCAATGAAATGCGCGAGAAGCTGAGTCGAGAAGTCGACCAGCTCAGCCATGAACTCAACGTGCTCCTTCCCCAGGCCATTGCCCAGGCAGTGGCCCTGGGCGATTTGCGGGAGAACTCGGAGTACAAGTCAGCACTTGAGCGCCAACAGTTTGTCCAGGCCAGATTGGGCCAGTTGCACCAGCGGCTCAATCAGTTGACCCAACTGGCCAATGCCGAGGCGCCTACTGATCGAGTGGGCCTGGGGTCCCGCGTCACGGTTCTGGACCTCGAGACCAATGAGACCGATGTGTATACGGTCGTGCTGGCAGAAATGATGGACATTGACGCCGGCCACATTTCGCTCGCGTCCCCGCTCGGCCGGGCACTCAAGGGCGGGAAGGTCGGCGATGAGATCAGCCTCCGGATTCCCACGACGACGCGAAAGGTCCGGATAACGGAACTCGTCACCATACACCAAACCGAGAGCGTAAACGGTAAACGGTGAACGGTGAACGGGGGCTCGCAGTCATCGGAGCCCCCGTTCACTGTTTACCGTTCACCGTTCACGCGGTTCCAGGCCCATGGATTTCCCCAAGAAGCAGCTTCTCGTGGTCGGCGATCGGGTGCTCATCACTCCCGAAGAGGGCGAGGATCGCACCCGCGTCGGGCTGTACCTCCCTCCTACCGCGTTGGATACCCAGCAGGTGCAGACCGGGCTTATCGTCGCGACCGGTCCCGGCGATCCGGTGGCCGATCTCGGAAGCCTGGACGACGAGCCGTGGAAGCTGGAAGCCTCGGACCGAAAGTCCAAAGCCATGCAGGCCAAGGTGGGGGACCACGCGATCTTTTTCCGGAAGGCGGCCGTCGAGATCACCTTCGAGGACAAGAAGTATCTCGTCGTTCCCCAGGCCGCGATCCTGGTCTTGGTCCGGGACGATCTGCCGATCTAAGAAAGCCGGGAACGGGAGAAAGGGCGAAACGGGAAGCGGGCCTTGGGAGGTTTCCCTTTCACCCTTTCTCCGTTTCACCGCCGTCATGTGCTACTTCCTCTACCTTGCGAGCCCGCTCACCCTGTCCGAGGTCCGGGCCATGCTCCCGGCCGGTATCACGGCGGACCTGATTCCCCCTGCGGAGCAGCAGGCGTTGCGCAATCTTCACCCGCCGGCCCGAACCTGTGCGCGGCTTTTGATCGGGCAATGTTCCTGCGACCTGCTGATATCACGCGACGGCGAGGCCCGCGATTCCGAGCGGCACCTGCGAAACCGCTTCTTCGCCGCCGGATACGATCGAAGTCAGGTCATCGCCGGACTCGAGGCGCATCGTGAAGCGGCCGGGCCCCAGTGTGCATCGCCGGGTGCCTGGCAAGCGGCGTTGGCCGGGTTCGTGGCCGAGCATGCGCGCAATGCGGGGGCGACGGCTTATCTGCTGCGGTTCGGCAAGGACTCTCTGAAGACTCGCGGACCTACCTCATCCGCCACGCTCACGACCGCGGACGTGCGCGCCCAGCCCGGCAGCTGGCTGGTCGAGGATCGTTTGACGACAGTGACCCGCTAGACCTAGAGCTGAACCAGATCGACCGACTGCGTTCCCGCCTTCTTGTATCCCTCGGTCTGCAGACGTCCCGCATCGATCTTGTATGCCTTGACCAAGGCGTCCCGGACGGCCTGGGCACGCGCGACCGCGACGTTCTTGTCCTCGGCGTACGCCTCGATCCGCAACTTGAGATCGCTGTGGGCTTCCAGCATCGCGCCAATGGCCTTGAGCGATGAGGCCGACGAGTCCGTCATGGTCGCTGTGTTCTCCTTGAACCCGATGCCGGTGGCTGGGGCCCGGCCGTCGGTCTTGAGCGTGCCGTAGAGCGTTTCGCCGGCCGATTTGTCGCCGGACGACAGGCTGCCCGAGAGCGCAGCGTCGATCGCCTTGTTTTCCTGATTGACCACCTCTTGGATCGCGCGGTTTTCCGCGCTGCTTTGCATCGTCTGCGTCAGTCGCTTCGTGAACTGGGCCCGCACCGGTGCGGTGCCGACCGACAGCACCGCCGCGGCGAGCACCAGAGCCGCGACTGTCTCGCGCTTGAGCATCATGACGTCAATCTCCGGGTGGGACGGGGCCTGCGAAAACCTGCCGCTATGTTTGATCGCGGAACCGGCCGTGTCAAGCGAGCGTGCGACGATGACTCAACCCCAGACTGCTGTGCTGCATTCCGAAGCGACCTTTGGGACTGTTGATGGGCTCAATTTGTTCCGCCAACGCTGGGGTCCCGAGGCGGTCGCCCGTGCAGTGCTGATCAACGTACACGGAATCGGCGACCACAGCGGTCTTTACCCGATGCTGCCGGAACACTTCGTCCCCCGCGGCTGGGTGGTTCATGCCTTCGACCTCCGCGGGAACGGCCGCTCGCCCGGAAAGCGGGGCCATATCGATCGCTGGTCCCGGCTGCGGGATGATCTGGACCGTTTCCTCAACGTGGTCCGAGCCGAAGAGCGGGGCCGCCCGCTGTTTCTGCTGGGCAACAGCCTCGGCGGGCTCGTAGTCCTCGACTACGCCCTTCACCATGCCAACGGACTGAACGGCGTCATCGCAGTCGCGGCGCCGCTGGGTCGCATAGGAACGCCGGCCTGGCTCCTGACCCTCGGCCGTTTCATGTCCCACGTCTGGCCCGGGTTCACCCTGGAGACCGGGCTCGATCTGTCCGGCCTCTCCCGCGACCCAAAGGTTTGTGAAACGATCGTGTCGGACCCGCTGTTCCACCGAAAGGGATCGGCCCGTTTAGCCGCCGAGGTTCTCGACACGGCTCGTGACCTGCGGCTCAACGCGGCCCGTTTTTCGGTGCCGCTGCTGCTGCTTCACGGCGCCCAGGACCGCATGGTCTTTCCGGAAGGCAGCCGGGCTTTCTTCGCTGCGGTCAGAGAGGCTGACAAGCGCTACATAGAGTACCCAGGTGCCTTTCACGCCTTGCTGGCCGACCTGGATCATGACCGGGTACTGGCGGACCTGGAGAGCTGGATGGAAGAGCGGTTCTTTGCGGAATCTCCGGGCCGTGAATAGAATCACACCCTTCGCTCCGTGATGTTTTACCGTCACCTGGGAGGCAGTCGCATGACCCGGCAGCGTGGGTCCGCTCGGCGGTCCTTCGTTCGGCGCACGGCCCTCGCCGCGGCCCTGGGGATCGCCCTCGCTTGCAACAAAGACACCTCCGCCAACAAGGCGGCCGCGGCCGCCAGCTCGGCCCCGGCAGCTTCGGCAGCGCCTGCGAAGATTGCCCTGATCCGCGCGGCGGACTGGATCGGCAGCGAGTGGAGCGAAGATGCCCTGAAGGTTGGCCTGCAAGAGGAGGGGCTCGAGCCGGATCGGGACTTCGTCTTCAAGTCATCCAGCGCGCAGGGAGACCTTGCGACGCTGCCGAACCTGGTCGATGCCGCCCTCGATCAGAAGGTGAAGGTCATCGTGACGCTGCAGGATGCGACGCTTCAGGTGGCGGTGAAGCGGGTCAAGGACACTCCGATCGTCTTTCACATTCTCTCGGATCCCTTTGCCGCCGGCGCGGGTACCAGCGACTCCGTCCACCTGCCGAATGTGACCGGCGTGTATTCACCGGGATTTGGCGATCCCGAACAGGAGCGGCGGATCCAGCTGATCAAGCAGCTCGTGCCCAAGGTCAAGCGGATAGGCGTGCTGTTCAGTCCCGGAGAGCCGCTCTCGGTGGACTTGAAGAACCGACTCACTACCGCTGCCAAGAAGGTCGGCATCCAGGTGGAAGCGGTGCCGATGAACACCCCGGGCGATGCGACCGAGGCCGTCAATACGCTGATCGGAAAGAAGATCGACGCGATCGAGATCTACGGAAATGCCGCGCACAGCGGGTTCGATAGCATCATCAAGACCGCGAAGGCAAAGAAGATTCCCGTGTTCTCGCCCTCGCCGTTCGAGATCATGAAGGGCGCGACGGCCGCGCTTTACCCCGACTTCCAAGAGGGGGGAGTGGTCGCCGGCAAGATGATCGCCCGCATCCTGAAGGGTGAGAGCCCGGCCAAGATCCCCTTCTATCGCCTGCAGACGACGAAGACTCAGCTTGCCGACAGCTCCAAGGGAGGCGCGGCAAAGTCTCAATGAGGATTTCGAGCGCGTACGACGGCGGCTGTGCCGTCGTACGCCACGCGCGGTCCTCCATCTCCTCAGCGTCGATCGCGGCGGCACCGGCGCGGGGGAGAGCGAGCTGCGTCGAGGGCTCTGCTGGGCTGCTCCCATCACCGCAGTGACTCGCGGCGCATGAACCTGCTGGTCGGCGCCCTCTCGGTCGGACTCCTCCTGTCGCTGCTCACGCTGGGTGTCTTTCTCACCTACCGCGTGCTCAACCGTCTCGACCTCACCACCGACGGATCGTTCGGGCTCGGCGCTGCAGTAGCGGCTGCGCTGCTGGCTCACGGCGTTCATCCCGTCACCGCCACGATCCTCGCAACGGTCTCAGGATGGCTGGCCGGTGCCGCTACCGGCGTGGTGCATACCGCCTTCGGGGTGGACACGCTGCTGGGCGGCATCTTGGTGAGCACTGCGCTCTACTCGGTGCAGCTCTACGTCATGCAGGGCGGCGACGTCTCCCTCGCTTCGGCCGATACCCTGCCGGGGCTGGCGGAGCGCATCTGGACCGCCGCCGGCGGCCCACCGGAGGTCGACTTGTTCGGCACTCCGGTGAGCGCGTCCAATCTGGCGGCACTGGTGCTATTCGTCGTGTTCGTGCTCGGAAGCATGTTCCTGATGGAACGCTTCCTCCGGACTGACCTGGGCATCGCCGTCCGCGCTACCGGCGACAACCCCCAGATGGCTCGCGCGCTCGGCGTGGACGTCGGTTTCATGGTGACCCTCGGGCTGGTCATGGCCAATGGGCTGATCGCTCTCTCCGGCGCGCTGTTCGCCCAGTACCAGGGATTTGCCAACGTGCAAATGGGCCTCGGCATCGTAGTGGTGGGACTGGCCTGCCTCATCGTTGGCGAGGCGCTCCTGGGCCGGAGCGGGCCGGCCCGCCAGATCGGCGGCGTCCTGGTGGGGACGGTCGTCTTCCGCCTGCTGGTCGCAGGCGCGTTGCGCGCCGGCCTTGATGCGAACGCGCTCAAGTTGGTGACCGCCGTGTTCGTGCTCCTGGCCCTGGTGGTGCCGCGCGCCTTGGCCCGCGTGTTCCGTTCCCCGCCGCGCCCCCCGGTGACGATATGAGTGGCGCCGCGCTGGAACTGATAGGGCTCCGACACACCTTCTTTCCGGGTACGCCCAGCGAGCAGCGTGCGCTCGAGGGGGTGGATCTCACGGTCGAACCAGGCAGCTTCGTCGTGGTTGTGGGGATCAATGGGTCCGGCAAATCCACCATGCTCAACGCCATTGCGGGAACCGTCGTACTCGACGAGGGCGTGGTCAGGATCGCCGGGCAGGACGTGACCCATTGGCCGGAGCACCGTCGGGCGGGGATGATCGGCCGGGTGTTTCAGAACCCTTTCTCCGGCACCGCCCCTCATCTGACCGTCGCCGAAAATCTCGCGATCGCGCTGCAGCGAGGGCGGTCGCGGGCGATCTTTCGGTGGGGCTTGAGTAGCGCGCGCCGGTCCCACCTCGCCGCGCAACTGGCGAATCTGGGCCTCGGCCTGGAGCACCGCCTGCCCACGCCGACCGGTGCGCTCTCTGGGGGTCAACGGCAGGCGCTCACGCTGCTCATGGCGACCATCCTTCGCCCCGGGCTCCTGCTTTTGGATGAGCACACCGCGGCGCTGGATCCGAGGAGCGCCGAGCAAGTGCTGCGGCTCACCGAAGAGACGGTGGCGCGGGATCGGCTCACCACGCTCATGGTGACCCACTCCATGCACCAGGCGGTCCGCATCGGAGACCGACTGCTGCTGTTCCATCGGGGGCGGATCCTGGACGATTTCTCCGGCGCTCGGAAGCGACGCCTTCGGGTGGAGGACCTGCTCGACCGCTTCGACCAGATCCGCAACGCTGACATGCTCGACGAGTCGGCCGCGGAGATGCTTCGCCGCGCATACGTCTAGCTAGACAGGGCTCACTTCTTGTTGTATGCATGGGGAGAGGAGCGCTCCGTCCATGCCAGCAGTTTTCGAGTGGCCCACGGTGCCACCCCGTCCTCCTGTCGCCTCCGCCTTCTGGCGCGCCGCCCGGCTCCACTGCCCCGCCTGCGGCGGTGGTCCCGTTTTTTTAAGCTGGCTTCGCATCGGGCCGGCCTGCCCGTCCTGCGGCCTCAACTTCACCCGGGGCGAGCGGGGTTATTGGCTGGGCGCGTACTTCGTCAACCTGATGGCGGTAGAAGCCATCTTTGCGGTCATGCTGGGCCTTGCCCTCTGGTGGACCTGGCCGACGCCTCCTTGGGAAGGGATCGAATTGGGCCTCGCTATCACCATGTTGGTGTCGCCCTTTCTGCTCTATCCCTGGTCACACACGATCTTCCTCGCCTTCGACCTGCTTTTCCGACCGCCGGCGCCCGAGGACTACGAGGCGCCACACGAGCCCGCACCCGCGCTCCGTCGCCGCAATCACTAGCGCGTCCCAGGGGAGGGAGTCCCGATGTCAGGTCGCCAACGCTGTCGCACGCCACCGAGGGTTGCGGTAGCCGCGTCGGCGCGCATGTTAGGGGAACAGATGGCCGGCAGGAGCGTCTTATGACCGTCGCAACTGGTTCCGCGGTTGCGGTTCGGCCCGTTGCTTCCGACATCGATGTTTTCGGCCTGACCCATCAGGGCAAGTTGCGGCGCGTGAATCAGGATCAGTTCCTGATCGCGAGCCTGCACAAGACTATGCAGGTGCACGCCTCGAGCGTGCCCTCGACCCAGTTGGGCGAGCTCACCAGCGAATCCCGCCTGTATCTCTGCATCGTGGCCGACGGCGTGGGCGGCCGCCCGGGCGGCGAGCAGGCCTCGGGCACGGCCCTGAAGGCAATCGCGCAATACGCCACCCATACCATGAAGCTCTCCTCTCGGCACGAGGAGGCCCACGAGAGTCGGTTCCTGGAAGAGCTCGAGCGGGCCGTCGCGGAGAGCCACGCCGCCGTTCTGGTGGACCCGGAGAGCTCCGCGACGACGCTCACCATGGCCGTATTTCGCTGGCCGCGAGCATACCTGGTTCATGTGGGAGATAGTCGCTGCTACCGGCTTCGCGACGGGCGGCTCGAGTTGCTCACCAAGGACCAGACCATGGCGCAGGCGCTGGTTGACGCCGGCGTGTTGCCGGCGGCCCAAGCCAGCAGCACCCGCTGGGCTCACGTGCTCTCCAGCGCCCTCGGGGCCGAGCAACCTAAGCCTGACATTATCACGACCGACCACCGCTGGGACGACGTCATGCTGCTTTGCACCGACGGGTTGACCAAGCACGTCGCCGAGGACGAAATCACCGAGCAGCTCGCCACCGTCAAGTCCTCAGAGATAATTTGCCGTAACCTCATCGACCTGGCCCTGGCCCGGGGCGGCACCGACAACGTCACCGTGGTGGCCGGCCGCCTTCGCGAGCGCGCTCCCGCCTGAATCGTAGCGGTTACATTCACAGCATCGATGTCTCCATCCTCGCGCCGAGCGGCGGGCATCGCCGCGGCTTGGCTTGGGCCGCTCGCGTTGGCGTGGGTTGTCACGGCCTGCGCATCGTCCCAACGCCCCGGCAATGCAGGCCAGCCCTCACCGGCTCCATCTCAACCTCAAGAGCCCGCGGCGCAGCCGGCCAAGGCCGAGCCTCCCCCGCAACCACCCGCGCCGGACGAGTGCGCGATCAACCGGTACACCCCGGCGAGGCGCGACACGGTTCCGGTCGCAGCCCCGGCAGAATTTGTGGACCGCCAGCTGTACGAAACTCTTGTCCGTTACGATTGCACCGGCCGCGTTAGGCCGGGACTGGCGCAGACCTGGCGTTCCGAGGATGGCGGGCGGGTCTGGATCCTGACCCTTCGGCCGGACGCCCGGTACTGGGATGGCGTCGCGGTGACCCCCCAAGCAATCGCTGCGAGTTGGGCGGCCGATTCCGCCGCTGGCCCTGCGGTGCAGGCGGCCGGCATTCTTGCCGTCGCTGCCGGGGGTGAGCGTGACCTTCGCTTGAGCTTGGCGCAGCCGCACGATTCACTGCCTCCCGGGCTTGCCGATCGTGCCCTCGCCCTGACTCGGCAGGCACCTGATAAGAAGCGGCTGGGGACCGGCCATTATCGGCCGGCCCCAACGGGAACCAGCCCGCTGACACTGCTCCCGGCGGATACCAGCGCTCACGCAGTGGTGCGGGTGTTGGCGACCCGGGACCTCCGCGACGCACTCGATGCCGGAGCCGATCTCGTCGTGACCGACGACCCCGCCACGCTGGACTACGCCGCGACCCGGCCGGAGCTGTCTGTCGTGCCGCTCCCGTGGAACCGTACTTACATCCTGGTGGTCCCAAGTCGTCCGGGGTTCGCGCTGGACAGCGCGTCGAGTGGGCGGCTGGGGGAAACGCTGGCCCAGGATGTGGTCCGGGTCGACGCCAGGCCCGCCCAACCGCCCTTCCCCTGGGGCAGTTGCGCCGGGCCTCCACCGGCCGGCGCCCCCGGCGCCGACCCTACAAGCGCTCGGCTTGGCTACCCCGCCGACGACCGCACCGCCCGCGACCTGGCGGCGAGAATCGTCGCGATCGGCGCGGCCCCGGCCCGCTCCATTGTCGGCCTGGACTCGGCCGCGCTGCGCGAATCGATCCGCGCGGCTCGCGAGCCGGCGTACGTACTCGCGGTCCCCAAGAGACCGCTCGTTCCCTGCGAAGGGCGGACCCTCTGGCCCGCAGACATCACGATCGTGCCCTTGGTAGAGACGCGTGCTCATGTCGTCGTCCGCCGGGGCGCGCCACCGGTAACCGTTGACTGGGACGGCGCGCTCCGCCTTGCGCCGGAGGCGCCGTGAGCTTCCGGACTCGCCTGCTCCTCGCCTTCATGGTCGTGCTCCTGATCCCGCTCGGAGTGCTCGCGTTCGGCGTGCGTCGGGAAATGGACCGGCGCCTGACCGCGGAATACGATCGCCGGGTCCATGCCTTGGCCGATGTGGTCCAGGACGATCTGCGGCGCCGCAGTGGCGAGGTCGCCGCCCGGCTCGCCGCGCTGCGCGCCGATGTCGGCTCGGACAATCGGTTCCGCCTGGCGGCGGTGCAGGCCGACCCCGCCGCTCGGGGCTGGCTGCTGGACTACGCCGGCGGTGCGATGCACCTCGCCGGTCTGGCTCTGCTCCAGATCCAGGACAGCAGCGGGCGAATCCTGAGCTCCGGGCACTTCCGCAACGAGTTCGACCGGCTGGACCCCGATCTGCCCACCTTGCTTGCGCAGGCAAGCGATACGCTGACGATCGTCAGAGCGCGGATTGCGGAAGGGGACTTCCTTGCGTTGGCACGTCTCGATTCACTTCGCGTAGCCGGCAGACGATATACGCTCGTCGGAGGCGTGGCACTCGATCCGCGTCACCTGGGCCAGGTCGATTCGGCCGGTGGGCTTGCGGTAGAGCTGCTCCGCCCCGGGGCCGACACGACCCCTGCGTCGGCCGGCGTCGTCGCAGTCCTCGGCGTCCCGTTTCTCGATCTCACCGGCGCCGACCGTCCTCGACTCGACACGGCGCGCGTGCTCGTCACCCAGTCGTTGAGCCAGCTCGACGCTCTTCGCCGAAGCGTGAACGGATGGCTGCTCGCCGCGCTCGGCTTGACGACGGCGGCCGCACTGCTCGCCGCCGCCTGGCTCGCGCGACGGGTCTCCCTGCCGCTCGCCGAGTTGGCTCGCAAGACCGAGACGATCGATCTGGACCGGCTGGACGGGGACTTTGCCACCGAACGCACCGATGAGATCGGCGCTCTATCGCGCCTCCTCGGTGCCATGACCGCGCGGCTCAGGCAGAGCACGGGCCGGCTTCGAGAGGCGGAGCGTCGAGCCACCCTGGGCGATGTGGCGCGGCAGGTGAACCACGATATCAAGAACGGTTTGGCCCCGATTCGCCATGTGCTCCGACACCTCACCCAGGTCGCAGCTGAGGAACCGGCCAAGCTCCCGCGGGTGTTCGAGGAGCGCCGGGGCACGCTCGAATCGAGTGTCGGCTACCTCGACACCCTGGCTGGGAACTACGCCCGCCTTACCCCGGCGATGGCGCAGCGTCCCTGCGCGCTCAACGAGGTCGTACGGGAGGTTGCGCGGCTGTGCGAGGGGCGAGCGCCGCTCCGTCTAAGCCTCGCCGCTGACCTTCCGCCGGTGCGGGGCGATGAGCTGGCCATTCGCCGGCTCCTCGAGAATGTGGTCGGCAACGCAGCCGACAGCCTGGACGGGAAGCCCGGCGCGTCAGTCACCATCACGACGGAGCACGCCGGCGAACATGGCGCACCGCTGGTCCGGCTCGTGGTAGCGGACGAAGGCCGCGGGATGACGCAAGCCGAGCTCGACCGCGCATTCGATGACTTCTATACGACCAAGGAACGCGGCACCGGGCTCGGATTGACGATCGTGCGCCGGTTGATCCAGGACCTGGGAGGGCGCCTGCGAGTGGAAACCGAGCCGGGTCTCGGCACGCGGGTGATCATCGAGCTGCCAGTGGCGCAGGCGTAACGGCAACACCAGAGGAGATACCGCGCGTGACGTTGGTGCTTGTGGTGGACGACGTGGCGGCCCTGGCCGAGCAGTACGCCTACGACCTGAAGCGGCTGGGTGACTATCAGACCATGGTCGCGATCGGCGGAGAGCAGGCCCTCGACGCGATTGCGCGCGAGGCTCCCGACTGCGTCGTCCTCGACCTCGAGATGCCCGGGGTGGACGGCTTCGATGTGCTTCGAGCGCTCGAGCGTCGCGGCGCCGATGTCCCGGTAATCGTGTACACCGGTACCGGGAACTTCGATCGCTGCATTCAGGCCGTCCGGGCGGGGGCGGCCGGGTTCATCGACAAGAACGAGCCGATGGAGCGAGTGGTGCGCGACATCCAGACCGTGCTCGAGCGTCGCAGACTCGAGGCCGAGGTCCAGTCCCTCCGTCGCCGCCTCGACGTCGAAAGCTCGCTGCTGGGCGACAGCGAGGCCATTCGGAAACTCCGCGAGACGATCGCGAAGCTGGCGCCGATCCCGAGCCCCATCCTGATCATGGGAGAAAGCGGCTCAGGCAAGGAGCTGGTCGCTCGCGACCTACATCGGCTGAGCGCCAATCCCAAAGCCCCTTTCGTGGCTCTGAACAGCGCCGCGCTGCCGGAGTCACTGGTCGAGAGCGAGCTGTTCGGGCATGAGCGCGGCGCTTTCACCGGGGCGACCGCAACGCGTCGCGGGGCATTCGAGGCCGCCGAGCACGGTACCCTGTTCCTGGATGAGATCGGCGAGCTGCCGCTGCCGGCCCAGGCCAAGCTCCTTCGCGTGCTCGAGGAGCGGCGCGTCACCCGCCTCGGCGGCAACCGGCCTCTCGCGGTAGAGGCCCGCATCGTCGCCGCGACCAATCGCGACCTCGAGGCCGAGATGGGTGTCGGCCGCTTTCGACAGGACCTCCTGTTCCGCCTCAATGTCCATGTCATCCGGGTGCCTTCGCTGCGTGATCGGCGCTCGGACGTTCCCGCACTGGCCGATGCGTTTCTGGCCGGGATCTGCGAGCGATTCGGGATTCGCAAGAAGAGGATTTCCGGTGACGCGCTCGATAGCCTCATGGCCTACGACTGGGCCCGCAACAACGTGCGAGAGCTTCGCAACGCCGTTGAACGGATGGTCATCTCGGCCGACGGCGATGTGATCGGGCCGGAGCACGTCCCGTCGGAGATCGTGGAGGCTTTGCCACCGAAGGCCGCGGGACGCGATGGCCGGTCATACCAGGCGCTCCGCACCGAGGCGGAGCGCCAGATCGTGATTGCCGCGCTGGAGCGGAACGCCTGGCACGTCACCCGCACGGCCGAAGAGCTGGGCCTGGCGGATCACGCCAGCCTGCTCAAGATCATGCGCCGGCTCGGTGTCCAGCGACCTTCTTCCTAGCCGTGTCCGACCGGACACGGCGCCCCCGGCCGACGTGTCCCGCCGAACCCGTACACCTGGCCTCTCTGATTTCCTGCGCTGAGCCAAGCGCCTTCGCCAGCACAAGTTAGCAGACATCCGCAGTCCAATCCGGACGCGGCCCTGCGGTTGCTTTTCTCCCCGGCGTCCCGTTCACCACCACGCGCCCGCCGGCGCCGCACCGAGGAGCAAACATGTCGTTGGCCAGCCCGCTCACCCGCCTGACGCTCGTCACCGTGTCGCCACTGATGGCATTGGTCATCGGATGCGGCTCCGGCGATAGCGCCAACCCCCCGACCGTCGCCACCAGCATCGCGTCGGATACCCGACCCACGGTCACGACGTCGGCGAGCACAGCCGCGCCCGTCACGCCCACGCCGGTGAGCTACGAGAGCGCCGAGGCCGCGTACTCGGCACAGAGATATCCCGAGGCGACCGAGTTGTTCTCCCGCTATACGGAGCAGAAGCCCGAGAACCCGTGGGGCTTCTACATGCTCGGCCTGGCTTCGTGGAAGGCAGGTAACCTCACCCAGGCGGAGGTCGCCTTCGACCAGGCGCTGAAGCTAGACCCTAAGCACCAGAAGAGCTGGCTCAATTCGGCCCGAGTGCTGCTCGAGCAAGGACGCGCCGACGAGGCGCTGGAACGGGCGCAGACGGCCATCGAACACGATTCGGCGTCTGGCGAGGCCTGGCGCGTACTCGCCCGCGCGCAAGTCGACCTTGGCAAAATCGACGAGGCGGTGGAAGCCAACCGCCACGCCATCGCGCTCGACGAGCGCGACGTCTGGGCAATGAACAACCTCGGCCTGATCTACATCGAGCGGGGTCAGTACGCCGAGGCCTTGCCGCCGCTGGCCCGCGCAACTCAGCTCAAGCCCAACGCGCCGGTCTTCCAGAACAATCTGGGGCAGGCCCTGGAGCGGAGCGGATATCCCGTTGCGGCGCAGGCGGCGTACGAGGGAGCACTTGCAGCTGACAGCACCTATGCCAAGGCGTCGATCGGCCTCGAGCGCGTGGCCCATCGTAATGAGGATTCGACGGCGACTGAGGTTGACGTCGCGAGTCTCGCCCGTGATTTCCAGCTCTCGGTGGAGCAGTGGCGGGATGAGTTTGCCAAGGTCTCGCCAAGCGAGCCTGAATCCGAGGCGGACACGCTCACGACCAGCAGCATGGCCCGGGACTCAACACCCGAGGTCGTGAGCCAGCCTGACTCGAGTCACTGAGCAGATCAGTCTCATTAAACCGCGGTGGTTCGCCGACGCCTGTCGGCGGGCCGCCGCGGTTGCCACTCGCGCCGGTACGGCGCCGTTTGACTCAAAGAGGCCCGCAATTGTCTGCTGCTTGTCACGACCCTCCGATTCTGTGATTACGAACCGCGTTGCTCGATTGGCCGCGGAGAGCCCCGCCCGCTGCGGCGATCGAAGGAGGGTCCGATGTCGATCTCGTTCACCCCGCCGAAGGGTCGATTGCACCGCCTCGCCTCGATCTTCGGTGCCGTGTGCCTCAGCACCGCATGCAGCGCCGACGACTTGGCGGCCCCAGACGTCCCGCCGACCGCCGACTTCACCAGTGCGTGCGAAAATCTCGCATGCAGTTTCAAAGATCTGAGCCGCGACAGCGACGGCAGCCTGGTCAGCCTTAGCTGGAGCTTCGGAGACGGTGGCAGCGCCGTAACCAAGAACCCAACCCACACTTACGCATCGACGGGCACCTACACGGTGCAGCTGACCGTGACGGACAACGGCGGCGCGAGCGCCCATCGCTCCCGGGACGTGGGCGTGGCCAACCTTCAAGGTCGCGGCTCGGAGTCCACGATCGCGGTCAGTCCCGCCGGTTTCTTCTTTTGCACGCCGGCCATCGGGGGAAGCACACGGGTGTGCTCCGGGAACCTGAGCGGAGAGCTGAGCATCGCCAATAGCGGAACCGGGACGCTGAGCTGGACGGCCTCGAGCGACCACGCCTGGCTCAGGGTGTCACCGGCGAGCGGCCTCACTCCATCTCGCCATGTCGCCGTCTCGGTGAATCCGGCTGTTTTGCCGCCATTCCGGGGCGCCTTCAACGCATCCATTACCATCTCGGCCGCCGGGGCCACGAACAGCCCGCGCACAATATCGGTTACGGTCTACCAGTCGCGCGGTCGATGAGACGCCCCCACCAGCGAGGTTTGGTCCACGCCAGGTCTTGATCGGGGAAGCACCTGGGTCAGATTGGAAGACCTGTCCGCACGTCGTCGATCCTCGAACGGCTCGTCTTCCACGGACCTCAAATGGCCAGTCCCAGGCTCCGCGCCCCGCTTTGCGTCTGTCTCGCCGTTCCCGCCCTGCTCGCAGCCCAACAGCCGCGCGCCGCCACTCCCGCGATGCCCACCATCGCGGCAAGAACCGTCGGCCTCGAACGCCGGGATGGCTTTGTTCCCGTCGTGCTCGATCGCACAGGAAGCGCATGGCTCCAGCTTCCCGCCGGGGGGACACGGCTCCTCCTCTGCGCGACGCTTGCGACCGGCCTGGGATCCAATCCTGTCGGGCTGGATCGCGGCAAGGTAGGCGGCTGTTATGTCGCGCGGTTTCAGCCGGTCGGCTCGACTCAGATTCTCGTCCTG
>Ga0134127_10001009_pt1 | contig 21933 bp, 20 predicted proteins | sample KB31753_FD_96459 | JGI IMG/M metagenome (GOLD analysis project Ga0134127, IMG submission 96459) | Terrestrial soil microbial communities with excess Nitrogen fertilizer from Kellogg Biological Station, Michigan, USA - KB3-175-3 | ecosystem: Environmental > Terrestrial > Soil > Unclassified ... | reverse complement strand
GTACGCCAACGCTTTTTCGGCCGACTGCCGCTCGGCGTCGTTGAACATCAGCTCTGGATCGGGGACCGAATCCAACAGCGGAACACCCTGTCCGGGATTGGTCCCCCAGGTGACAAAGGGGCTCAGCGTCGAGGCGTCGAGATACACCTCGGTGTCGAATTCGGCGCCTTCGTCAGTCCGCAGTTGAGTCCACGCGGCGACCGCCGCATCCCAGTCCGCGCCCTTCGGCGCGTGCGGGCGCCCACGCAGAAATTCGAACGTGGTTTCGTCAGGCGCCACCATTCCGGCGCGGGCCCCGGCCTCGATGCTCATATTGCAGACCGTCATCCGGCCCTCCATCGACAGCGATTCGATGGCGCTGCCGCGGTATTCGATGACATAGCCCTGTCCCCCACCGGTGCCGATTTTCGCGATCACCGCGAGGATGATGTCCTTGGCGCTGACACCGGGCGGCAGCTGGCCGTCCACATTGACCGCCATGGTCTTGAACGGGCGCAGAGGCAAAGTCTGCGTCGCGAGCACGTGCTCCACCTCCGATGTGCCGATGCCCATAGCGAGTGCGCCGAATGCGCCATGGGTTGACGTGTGACTGTCTCCACACACCACCGTCATGCCGGGCTGAGTCAGTCCCAATTGCGGCCCGATGATGTGCACGATGCCTTGCTCGACGTCGCCCATCGAGTGCAGCCGGATGCCGAACTCTTCGCAATTGCGGCGCAGCGTCTCGACCTGCGTCCGTGAAACCGGATCGGCGATCGGCTTGTCGATGTCGACCGTCGGCACGTTGTGATCTTCCGTGGCGATGGTGAGGTCGGGCCTGCGCACCGGCCGCCCGTTGAGCCGAAGACCGTCGAAGGCCTGTGGACTGGTCACCTCGTGCACGAGGTGTAGGTCGATGTAGATCAGGTCCGGCTCGCGCGCCGCGCCTTCGCCTGCGCCCTGGGCGACGACGTGGTCGGCCCACACCTTCTCTGCCATGGTGCGGGGCGTTTCGCCGCGGACGCGAGGAGCAGCATGTGCTTGAGTGGTCATATTTGACTATCTCACAATCTGGGAAGCTAGTATCTCCTTGTGAGACAGGATAGCGGCATCGGCGTGCTGGACAAAGCGGTGGGTGTGCTGCACGCGGTGGCCGACTCGCCGTGCGGGCTGGCCGAGCTGTGCGAGCGCACCGGCCTGCCGCGCGCTACCGCCCATCGGCTGGCCGCGGGCCTGGAAGTGCACCGGCTGCTGAGCCGAAACGGTGACGGTCGATGGCGACTCGGCCCCGCGCTGACAGAACTGGCCGGGCAGGTCAACGATCCGCTGCTGGCGGCGGGCGCGGTGGTGCTGCCGCGACTGCGCGAGATCACTGGAGAGAGCGTGCAGCTCTACCGCCGCGAGGGCACTTCGCGGATCTGCGTGGCCGCGCTCGAACCTCCTGCCGGGCTTCGCGATACGGTCCCGGTCGGCACACGGTTGCCGATGACGGCTGGGTCGGGCGCGAAGGTGCTGTTGGCTTACGCGGACGCCGCGACGCAGCAAGCCGTGCTGCCCACGGCGATGTTCACCGATCGTGCCCTTGCCGAAGTTCGCAAGCGTGGCTGGGCACAAAGCGCCGCCGAGCGGGAGTCCGGTGTGGCGAGCGTCTCGGCGCCGGTGCGCGATGGTCGCGGTGCAGTAATCGCCGCCGTCTCGGTGTCCGGGCCGATCGACCGGATGGGACGCCGGCCTGGTGCCCGTTGGGCCGCCGACCTTTTGGCCGCAGCGGACGCACTCACCCGTCGACTCTGATCTTCTGCCGAACCGGGCCCACGCGCGAGCTGGGGAACGCAAAAAGCACCCAATTTCTTGACGAAATGGGTGCGTTTGCGTCTGCTCGCGCAGAACGGTTGGTAGCCCCGATGGGATTCGAACCCACGCTACCGCCGTGAGAGGGCGGCGTCCTAGGCCGCTAGACGACGGGGCCAGAACCGAAGTGCCAGCATAGCGCACGCGACCATGCCGACCCTAATCCGCAACGGTGCCGATGCTCTTCGCAGCAGACGCTCATCGCAGGTGCCGATGCTCTTCGCAGCAGACGCTCATCGCAGGAGCTGGGGTACCAGGACTCGAACCTAGAATGGCTGAACCAGAATCAGCTGTGTTGCCAATTACACCATACCCCATTGGCTGCCTATAACCGCAGGTCACAGGCGATTTTCGGTCCGTTCAACCGGTGCGACGCCGCCGCCGCCTGTTGTGTCGGGCCGACGTGCAGACTACCAAAGATTTACGCCTGCCCTCTCACGCCTCCGCCGCGGCAGCGGCGGCAGCCGCGTGGTCCCGCCCCGCACGCAGCCGCTGCAGACTGCGGTCGCGGCCGAGCAGCTCCAGCGACTCGAACAACGGTGGGCTGATCGACGCGCCGGTGGCGGCCACCCGGATCGGGCCGAACGCTTTCCGCGGCTTGAGTGCAAGGTTTTCCAACAGCGCGACCTTGAGCGCAATCTCGATCTTGGCCGAGGTCCACTCCGCGATGTCCTCGAGCGCGCCGATCGCAGCGTCGAGCACCGGGCCTGCATCGCCGCGCAGCTCCTTCGCGGCCGCCTTCTCGTCGAGAGTGAACTCGCTGTCGTTGAGGAACTTCAACAGGTCCCACGCATCGCCCAGCACGACGATGCGCGTCTGCACCAACCGGGCCGCCTCCGCGAATTGCCGTTGGTCGAGGCCGGTGTCGTGGCCGTGTGTGGCGAAGTACGCGCGTAGCCGTTCGGTGAAGACCTCTTCGCTCAGCATCCGGATGTGTTCGGCGTTGAGCGCGTCGGCCTTCTTCTGATCGAAGCGGGCGGGGTTCGAGTTTACGTCGACGACGTCGAAAGCGGCGACCATCTCCTGGAGGCTGAACACGTCACGGTCCTCGGCGATGCCCCAGCCGAGCAGGGCGAGGTAATTCAGCAGTCCCTCGGGGATGAAGCCGCGCTCGCGGTGCAGGAACAGATTCGACTGCGGATCACGCTTGGACAGCTTCTTGTTTCCGTCGCCGAGAACGCTTGGCAGATGCGCGAACTCGGGAACGCGCTCCGCGACGCCGATGCGGATCAACGCCTGATACAGCGCGATCTGGCGCGGTGTCGACGGCAAGATGTCCTCGCCGCGCAGCACATGGGTGATCTTCATCAGCGCGTCATCGACCGGATTGACCAGGGTGTACAACGGATCTCCGGTCGCTCGGGTCAATGCGTAGTCAGGCACCGTCCCTGCCGCGAAGGTGGTGTCGCCGCGCACCAAATCGTGCCAGGTGATGTCGGTGTCCGGCATCCGCAGCCGCACCACCGGCTTGCGCCCCTCGGCGACGAACACCGCACGCTGCTCATCGGTGAGGTCGCGGTCGAAGTTGTCGTAGCCGAGCTTGGGATTTCGGCCAGCGGCGACATGACGCGCCTCGACCTCTTCTGGTGTCGAGAACGCCTCATATGCTTCGCCCGCGTCCAGCAGCCGCTGCACGATGTCGCGGTAGATATCGCCGCGCTGGGATTGCCGGTACGGCGCATGTGGCCCACCGATGTCGGGGCCTTCGTCGTAGTCGAGCCCGAGCCAGCTCAGCGCATCCAACAGTGCCAGATAACTTTCCTCGCGGTCGCGTTCGGCGTCGGTGTCCTCCAGCCGGAACACGAACGTCCCACCGGTGTGCCGCGCGTAGGCCCAGTTGAACAACGCGGTGCGGATCAGGCCAACATGCGGCGTGCCTGTCGGCGACGGGCAGAACCGAACTCGGACGGTCTGTTCGCTCGTCATCACTTTCCTTTGCGGACAACAGGATTGCTCAGCGTCCCGATGCCCTCGATGGTAATGCTCACCGTGTCACCGTCCTCGATCGGACCGACACCCTCGGGTGTTCCTGTGAGGATCAGATCGCCGGGCAGCAGCGTCATCACCGCCGAGATCCACTCGATGATCGCACCAATGTCGTGAATCATCAGCGACGTGCGGCTGTGCTGTTTGATGTCGCCGTTGACCTCGGTGCGGATGTCGAGGTCGGCAGGGTCGACGTCGGTGACGATCCACGGGCCGACCGGGCAGAAAGTGTCGTAGCCCTTGGCGCGGGTCCACTGGCCGTCCTTCTTCTGTTGATCGCGCGCGGTCACGTCGTTGCCGATCGTGTAGCCGAGGATGTTCTCCGCGGCGCGCGAGGCGGGAACGTCCTTGCAGGGTCGACCGATCACGGCGGCCAGTTCGCCTTCGAAGTGCACCGGGTCGGCGTCGGCAGGCATCTGGATCGGCACATTCGGCCCGATGATCGCGGTGTTTGGTTTCAGGAAGATCACCGGGTCGGGGAAATTTCCGCCGCCCATCTCCGCCACGTGGGCGGCGTAGTTCTTGCCGATGCAGACCACCTTGCTGGCCAGGATCGGCGCCAGCAGCCGCACATCGGCGAGCGGCCATTGACGCCCCGTGAAGTCGGGGGTACCGAAGGGGTGCTCGGCGATTTCCCTGGCGACAGCCTGTGCCGGGTCGTCGGTGGGACCTTCGATGCTGACGAAGGCGACTCCGTCGGCACTGGCGATTCGACCAAGGCGCATGGTGTGAGCCTAGTGCCATCGGTTGCGACGGACTCGCCCAGGTCCTATCGCTAGATGTCTCACTATTTGGAATAATGATTCAGCATTCTGAGATGCCTGTGCGACCATAGTCGCGTGTCCATTGGAACGATCAGCTCCGTACGCCGCTGGTCGATATTGGTCATAGCGCTGAGCGCGACGCTGTGCGCGAACGTCTTCATAAACGGCGCGGCTTTCCTCATCCCGACGCTGCACACCGAACGCGGTCTTGATCTTGCGAAGGCCGGCCTGCTGTCGTCGATGCCCAGCTTCGGCATGGTGGCGACGCTGATCGCGTGGGGCTACATCGTCGACCGTGTCGGCGAGCGGATTGTGCTGGCGGTGGGTTCGGCACTGACCGCGGCGGCAGCGTTCGCGGCGGCATCGATGCACTCGCTCGTCGCGGTCGGCGCCTTCTTGTTGCTCGGCGGCATGGCCGCCGCCAGCAGCAACTCCGCCAGTGGCCGGTTAGTCGTTGGATGGTTTCCGCCCGGGCAGCGTGGCCTGGTGATGGGCATTCGACAGACCGCCCATCCGCTGGGAGTCGGGTAGGGTGCCTTGGTGTTTCCGCGGCTGGCGGAGAATCACGGTGTCTCGGTCGCCCTCCTGTTCCCTGCTGTGGTGTGCGCGGTGTCCGCGGTCGTGTGCGCGGTCGCGGTAGTCGATCCGCCGCGGCCGCTACGTCACGAAGCCGACGAAGCCGATCTGGCCAATCCTTACCGCGGATCGTCGGTGTTGTGGCGCATCCACGCCGTGTCGGTCCTGCTGGTGATTCCCCAGGTCGTGGTGTGGACATTCACACTGGTATGGCTGATGAGCGACCGCGGTTGGTCAGCGGCATCGGCGGGTGCGATGGTGACGGCCGCCCAATTGTTGGGCGCCGGTGGACGAATCGCGGCAGGACGCTGGTCCGACATGGCAGGTTCGCGACTGCGTCCCATCCGCACGATCGCGCTCGTCGCGGCGGCGGCGATGGGTCTCCTGGCTCTGACCGACTGGCTACACTCCCCCGTCAGTGTCGCGGTGATGGTGATCGCCTCGGTGATCACAGTCTCCGACAACGGCTTAGCGTTCACTGCGATCGCCGAGATCGCGGGGCCATTCTGGAGTGGACGCGCGCTCGGCACGCAGAACACCAGCCAACTGTTGACGGCTGGTGTCGCGCCGCCATTGTTCGGCGGCCTGATCGGCATCGCCGGCTACCCCGTTGCCTTCGCATTGTGCGCGCTGTTTCCCGTCATCGCGATGCCTTTGGTGCCGGTCGACGCCGACCCACTCGCCGCGAAAACCGGACGCTAGCGGCCTACGCGGCGATACGCTGCGCACGTGTCTGCGTCGTACATGGATGTTCTCAACAACTACTTCACGTGCGAATTCACCACGCTCTCGCGCGACGGTTCTCCCATGACATGGCCGGTGACCCCACGGCTGCTTGAAGATGGCCGATTCCTGGCGACCACCAGCATCGGGCTACCTCAGAAGGCGTTCAATATCCGGCGTAATCCGAACGTGAGCATGTTGTTCTCGGAACCGACGGGAAGCGGTGTCGCCCAGCCGGGTGCTGTGCTGATTCAGGGCGACGCTGTGGCAGAGGATCGCATCGTCACCGACGTGTCGTCCGATACGGATCTGGCAGCGCTCATGGAAACCTTGGTCATCCGTCAACCGGCGGGTGCGTTGTGGAGTACGTGGCTCGGCAGGCGGATGTGGTGGTCCTACTACATGCGCATCCTGATCTATGTCACGCCACGGCGGGCGTGGTTCTGGCCCACCCGTGATTTCGCAAGTCCACCGGAGGAACTCGACATGAACGAGGTGCGCCGTGTGGGCTGAAGCGGCCAAGTGGCTGGCCAAGTTCGACGAAGCCGTGCTGACCGGTCTCGACGCCGACGGGTATCCGGTCAGCATCCGCACCAATACCCGCGCCTACGACGCCACGACGGGTCGGCTGCCGGTGTCGCCGCCGTCCGCCTTGCACGTCGCCGAGGGCCCGGCCAACCTGCTCTGCCACAGCCATGACGAAAAGCTGTGGCACCTCAACGCCATCCACATCAGGGGTCGGCTCGAGAATCGCGATGGTGAATGGGTCTTCCAGAGCACCAATTTCGACGCTCCGTCGAAATTGGCATTCGTTCAATTCCTCGCAGGTACACGCAAGGCCGGCCAGAAGTACCTGGACAAGCGAGGTCTGCAGCGTCCACCGATCAATTGGTCTGCCGTCAAAGAGGTTCAGCGTCGGGGTGCAGCACGGCGGTCAGGTTGACGGCGAGCTGTACCGCTCGAGCCGATAATTCTGGAAGACGCGTCTGCCGAATCGCCGGACCGCGATGCGTTGCGGCGGCGGCACATTGGCGATAAGCCGCTGTTTGTCCTGCTCTGACCTTCCCCATCCAACGGACCGACCGCTCGACGGAACTCCGGCTCATGCAATCCTGAAAGTTAGCTGGGGATAACGGTTTTCGCCGCAAGGGTGATTTGGTTACGAATCGTTGTTTTGGGTAACTTGTTTAAAGTCGTTGCGACGCTGCGATTTTGACGTGAGCGAAAGAAAAGGTGATGGGCATGCCAGTTCGACCGCTTCTCGCAATCGGATTAGCTAGTGCAGGAATTGGCGTCACACTGGCGGTCTGTGCAGCGCCCATGGCTGCGGCCGCACCAGCGACAGCAGGCACATCCAGCACTACATCGAGCCATAACGGGTCACAGGGCACAGGGGCCCACCAGTTGGTGCGGATTTCGGCCAAAGCCACGCCGAACGGCGGCTACACAGCCAGTTCCGCATCATCGACGACTTCCACATCACGCACATCATCAGGATCGTCCGCGCAGAGTTCGGCACCGACGTCGAACAAGAGGGTACTTTCCTCCGACGAAAGCACGCAGGGCGCCGTCAAGCATCACTGGGGCACGCACCACAGCCACCACGGGTTCTGGTAACCGAGCACGTAGGCCGCAGGTGGCCGACAGGTGAACCGCACCTGTGAGTGTCCGCTCCCAGCCTGTGATCTCACGCCGTCTCTAGGTTCTCAGCGCACCGTGTGAGCGCCGCTACCAGTTCACGCCGCACTTTGGGTGGAATGCCGTGGGTCATCGTCGCCTCCACGCCCATCACCGCGTCATGGGCTGCCGCCAATCGCTTCGCACCCGAGACCGTCAACATCAAGGCGCGGGCCCGCCCCCGCGAACCTCGATCAGATTCCGAAACGAGGCCGGACGATCGTAGTCCGGACAGCACATCCTGAAGCGACTGCCTGGTGACGAAGCACGACCTCGACAACTCGGATGCCGACGCCTCGGGATGATCGGCGAGCGCGCGCAGCACGGCATACTGCGCCATCGACAAACCCGTCGACCGCAACGCGGCGTCACTCCTGCGCCGTAACGATTGCTGCACACGCTTGACCAGATAGCCCACGGCCTGTTCCGTCTCCGATCGACCCATGACAGGAACCGTACATTGTGCTAGCCTCGATGTAAGGAACCTGACATGGGAGTTGAGATGACAACCATCGAGCAAAACAGCAGGTACGCCACCTTGATCAATGTTTTTACCGTCGAGCCCGATCGGGCCGCGGATCTGGCTGCGCTTTTACACACGGCCACCGAGGAAGTGATGCGGCACCGGCCGGGTTTCCGGTCGGCCAACATCCACATCAGCACTGACGGAACCCGGGTCGTCAACTACGCGCAGTGGGACAGCGACGAGGCTTACCGCGCGATGCTGGCCGACCCCTCGACGCAAGAGCACATGACCGAGGCGGCGGCCATGGCGATCAGCTTCGACCCGCACTTGTACACCGTCGAATCTGTGCACGAGCGTTAGAGGCTCGTTGCGATCCTGTCGCCGACCTGTGTGGTGGACAGCTTTTCATCGCCACGCGTGGCCAGGTGTTGCTCGACGGCCTTGTCGACGCGTGCCGCCGCGTCGTCCTCACCGACGTGCGCCAAGAGCAGAGCAACCGACATGATCGCGGCGGTCGGATCGGCGATGCCCTGGCCTGCGATGTCCGGCGCACTGCCGTGCACCGGCTCGAACATCGACGGATTCGTCCGCGTCGCATCGATGTTGCCGCTTGCGGCAAGGCCGATGCCGCCGCACACCGCCGCGGCGAGATCAGTGATGATGTCGCCGAAGAGGTTGTCCGTGACGATCACGTCGAACCGGCCCGGGTCGGTGACGAGGTGGATTGTCGCCGCATCCACATGCTGATACGCCGTCTCGACGTCGCGGTATTCGGCGGCGATCTCCTGCACCGTGCGCCACCACAGATCGCCCGCGAACGTCAGCACGTTGTTCTTGTGAACCAGCGTCAGATGCTTGCGCCGCTTTTGCGCGCGCCGGAACGCGTCGTGCACCACACGTTGCACGCCGAACGCCGTGTTGACGCTGACCTCGGTGGCGATCTCATTGGGCGTGCCGACCCGAATGGCTCCCCCGGTTCCTGTGTACGGTCCCTCGGTGCCCTCGCGGACGACGACGAAGTTGATGTCGGGATTCCCTGCGAGCGGACTCTGGACCCCGGGGTACAGCCGGGAAGGACGCAGATTGACGTGGTGGTCGAGCGCGAACCGAATGCGCAGCAGCAGGCCACGTTCGAGCACACCGCTGGGCACCGACGGGTCGCCGATGGCGCCGAGAAGGATCGCATCGTGGCCACGCAGTTCGTCGATCACCGCGTCCGGCAGCACTTCCCCGGTGGCGTGGTAGCGCCTCGCTCCAAGGTCATAGCTCGTCTTCTCGACGCCGGGCAGTACCGCGTCGAGCACCTTGACGGCCTCACCGACCACCTCGGGGCCGATGCCGTCGCCGGCGATGATCGCCAATTTCATGAGAGGTCTACCACTTCCAGGAGTTTGGCGCCGACGGCCTCGGCGATCGAGGTGCGGACATCGGCGGGCACGTCGCGGTTGATGCGTAGCAGGATCGTTGCGCCCGGTCCTTCGGCGTCCTCGCTGAGCTGGGCCGCATGGATATTGATGTCGGCGCCGCCGAGCAACGTGCCGATCTTGCCCAGCGTCCCCGGCTGATCGATGTAGTTGATGATCAGGTTGACACCCTCTGCGCGCAGATCGAAGTTGTGGCCGTTGATCTGGACGATCTTCTCGACCTCCTGCGGCCCCGACAGCGTGCCTGCGACGTTGGCCACCGAACCGTCGGAGTAGACAGCGCGCACATCGACGACGCTGCGGTGGTTGGGACTCTCGGTGGCCGTGCTGATATCGGCCTGTACGCCGCGTTCCGCGGCCAGCGCCGGAGCGTTGACGAACGTCACCGGGTCCTCGATGACCGCCGAGAACAATCCGCGCAGCGCCGAAAGTCGAAGCACCTCAACGTCTTCCGAGGCCAGCTCACCGCGCACCTGCACAGACAGCGACACCGGCAATTCGCTGGACAGCACACCGACGAGCACGCCGAGCTTGCGGACCAGATCGAGCCACGGCGCCACTTCCTCGCCGACCACACCGCCGCCAACATTGACGGCGTCGGGCACGAACTCACCGGCCAGCGCCAGCTTCACGCTCTCCGCCACGTCGGTACCTGCGCGGTCCTGCGCTTCGCCGGTGGACGCGCCGAGGTGTGGCGTGACGACCACCTGAGGCAGATCGAACAGCGGGCTGTCGGTGGTCGGCTCCTTGGCGAACACATCGATGCCCGCCGCCCGGACGTGTCCGGACGTGACGGCCTCCGCCAACGCTTCCTCGTCGACCAGCCCACCGCGGGCGGCGTTGACGATGATCACGCCCGGCTTGGTCTTGGCCAGCGCCTCCTTGCCGATCAGCCCGGCGGTCTCCTGGGTCTTCGGAAGGTGCACAGAAATGAAGTCGGCACGGCCGAGCAGCTCGTCAAGGGTCAGCAACTCGATGCCGAGCTGCGCGGCACGCGCGGCCGATACGTACGGGTCATACGCGACGACGTGCGTGCCGAACGCGGCCAGTCGCTGGGCCACCAGCTGGCCGATGCGGCCGAGCCCCACCACGCCGACGGTCTTGCCGTAAATCTCGGTACCGGAGAACTTCGAGCGTTTCCACGTGTGCTCACGCAGCGATGCGTCGGCAGCCGGGATCTCGCGGGCCGCGGAAAGCAGCAGCGCGAGCGCATGCTCGGCGGCACTGTGGATGTTCGACGTCGGCGCATTGACTACAAGCACGCCGCGAGCGGTGGCGGCGTTCACGTCGACGTTGTCCAGGCCCACGCCGGCGCGCGCGACGATCTTGAGCTTGGGCGCGGCCGCGAGAACCTCGGCGTCGACGGTGGTGGCCGAGCGCACCAGCAGCGCATCGGCTTCAGGCACGGCGGCCAGCAGCTTCTCTCGGTCCGGGCCGTCGACCCAGCGGACCTCTACCTGGTCGCCAAGGGCGGCGACGGTCGATTCAGCCAATTTGTCGGCGATCAGTACAACGGGAAGACTCACCCGGCCAGCCTAATGGGCTTGAATTATGACGTGGACGTCACCGTCGTCGGTAGTGGGCCCAACGGCTTGGCGGCCGCCGTCATATGCGCCAGGGCAGGTCTTTCGGTGCAGGTGTTCGAGGCGCAACCGACTATGGGTGGTGGTGCCCGCACCCTCGCCGATCCCGAATACGCCGGCGTAGCCCACGACATCTGTTCGGCTGTGCATCCGCTGGCCCTGGCCTCACCGTTTCTCGCCGAGTTCGACCTGCCTGCCCGCGGCGTGACGCTGAAGGTGCCGGAGGTCGCGTACGCCAATCCCCTGCCCGGCCAGCCCGCCCCAGTCGGCTACCACGATTTGCACCGCACCTGCGCGGAGCTGAGCGACGGTGAGTCGTGGCGTCGTCTGCTGGGCCCCCTCGTCGAACGCGACGGCGCGGTCCTCAAACTGCTGCTCGGCGACAAGCGTTCGATTCCCACCGATCCGATCGCCGCCGTCCAAGTGGGACTACGCCTTCTCGCCCAAGGCACGCCTGCCTGGCGCGCCTTGAAGGGAGCCGACGCCCGCGCGTTGTTCACCGGCGTTGCCGCACACACGATTTCGCAGATGCCGTCGCTGGTGTCCGCCGGCGCGGGACTGATGCTGGCCACTCTGGCGCACACCGTCGGCTGGCCAATACCCGTCGGCGGCAGCCAAGCCATCCCCGACGCGCTCATGGCGGACCTCAAGGCACACGGTGGCACACTGGTGTCCGGCGAGGAAGTTACCGATCCGCCCTCGGGTGTCGTGCTTTTCGACACCGCACCGACTGCGCTGCTCGCGATCTACCGCGACCGAATACCGGCCCGCTATGCGAAGGCGCTGCGGCGCTACCGCTTCGGGCCGGGCGTCGCGAAGGTCGACTTCGTGCTGTCGGACGAAATTCCATGGCGCGACCCGCGACTCGCTGATGCGACGACTCTGCACATGGGCGGGACTCGTGAGCAGATGGCCCACGCCGAGCGGGAGGCCGCCGCCGGCAGGCATCCCGAATGGCCAATGGTGCTCGCCGCAGTGCCGCATATCGCCGACCCGAGCCGCGTCGACGCACAGGGCCGACGGCCGCTGTGGACGTATGCCCATGTGCCGTCGGGCTCGACTATTGACCAGAGTGAAACCGTCACAAAGGTTTTCGAGCGCTTCGCACCCGGGTTCCGTGATGTCGTGGTGGCGGTCCGGTCGGTCCCCGCCGCGCGGTTGGCCGAGCACAACGCCAACCTCGTCGGCGGTGACATCGGCGTCGGCGGCAACACCCTGTTCCACGCGCTGGCCGGCCCGACGCCACGGCTCAACCCGTGGAACACGCCGATTCCGAAGGTCTACCTGTGCTCGTCGGCGACCCCGCCTGGCGGCGGCGTGCACGGCATGTCCGGTTATTACGCCGCCCGCACTATGCTGCGTCGCGAGTTCGGCATCAAGAAGCTGCCGAGCCTCTTCCCGTGACGGACCGCGAAGAGCTGTCGTGGGAGCGTTTCGGCGGCGCCGCATGTGAACTGGCCGCTGGCATCACCGGCGTGGAGTGCGAATACGTCTGGCGACGCACCGAGCGCTGGATCGACTGTCGCTGGCCGAGGCCCCCTGCGCCTGCCTAGGCTGTTGCCGTGACCAAACTCGCAATTATCTATTACTCGGCTACCGGACACGGCACCACGATGGCGAACCGCGTCGCTGCGTCTGCCGAGGCAGCGGGGGCTGAAGTGCGTGTCCGCCCCGTCGCCGAAACCCGCGACCCGGCCTCGTTCGCGCAGAACCCCGCCTGGACGGCCAACTACGAGGCCACCAAGGACCTTCCGCACGCGACCGGGGACGACATCGTGTGGGCCGACGCGGTGATCTTCGGGTCGCCGACGCGTTTCGGCTCGGTCGCTTCACAATTGCGCGATTTACTCGATTCGCTTGGCGGGCTCTGGTCGCAGGGCAAGCTCGCCGACAAGGTCTATGCGGCGTTCACGTCGACAAACACCGCACACGGCGGTCAGGAGACCACGTTGCTGACGCTGTACATCACCTTGATGCACTTCGGTGGCATCATCGTCCCGCCCGGTTACACCGATGCGCTGAAGTTCGTCGACGGAAACCCCTACGGCGTCAGCCTCATCGCGGGGCATGACAACATCAGTGAGTTCGACGACGCCACCAACAATGCGCTCGAGCATCTCGCGCGCCGCGTAGTCAGCGTCGCCGACCGCCTCACATGAGTCGGTTCTACGTCGAATGATTGCCTTTTTCAGCAATCGATGCGCAAGCGATGCGACTGTTGTTACGATGCCCCTAAGTGCCTAAGAGCGGCGTGCAGACTGTCGACGCGTACCGCCCTCCTCGGCAGTCTTGCGGACGTCCAGCCCGGCCCCCCCACCAGGAGCTGGGCGTCCGCTTCCATCACAGCCTTCGCCGTCGCGATGTCGGCCGTGTCGGTCGTTTGCGCCCACAACACCACTGTCACGGACCCACCATGGCGCTGGATGGCGTCGATCAGCGCGGCGGCGGGTACGGCGGCGCCGAGCATCAGGGCACCGCGTTCGCGTTCACCCAGCGCGGCGCGCAGCGCTTCTAGCGCCAGGCTGTGTGCTTCGTCTTCGCTGCACGCCAAGATGATCGACGGCGATTCGTCCGCCGTGATGGGCAACCGCTGCAGTGATCGCGACACCGTCCACGACAGCGCGTGCTCGACGTCGACGCATCCTTCGCCGTCGAGCTGCCGCGCTTCGATTGCCGCAAATGCGGGACGGACAAGCCGCTCCCACGTGTCGACAACGCCGAAGTGACGAAGGTACCGGTCCAACTGTCGGCCGGCGGCAACGACATCGAATTCGAATGCGGCAGCTACCAAGGACGCCGGGTCCGGCCCGGTAGGAACGACGGCGTCCAACGCGGCTCGAGCGGCGCCGGCGGGACTGAGCCCTTCGCCGATGAGTTCAACCATGGCTTCGACGACCGCGATGTCGGCCTCGCTGTAGAGCCGGTGGCGGCCCGGACTATGACCGACCGGACCGACGCCGTAGCGCTGATTCCAGCTGCGCAACGTCGGGACCGGCACGCCCACGCGGTCCGCGACGACCCGAACGGTGTACCGCGGCAGTTCGGCGTCGTCGTCTGTGGTCTTCAACCTCGACAGAATATGTCCGGGCGGTCCGCCCCTGACGCGACTATGCGGTTTCCGTGATCGGGCGGTCGACCCAGCTCATCAGGTCGCGCAACTTCTTACCGGTCACCTCGATCGGGTGCTCCGCGTTCTGCTTGCGGAGGCTCTCGAGCTCCTTGTTGCCGCCCTCGACGTTGGCGACGAGCCGCTTGACGAACGTGCCGTCCTGAATCTCGGTCAGCAGCTGCTTCATCCGCTCCTTGGTGCCCGCATCGATCACCCGCGGGCCCGACAGGTAGCCGCCGAACTCCGCCGTGTCGGACACGGAGTAGTTCATCCGCGCAATGCCGCCCTCGTACATCAGGTCGACGATGAGCTTGAGCTCATGCAGCACCTCGAAATACGCGAGCTCGGGCGCGTAGCCCGCCTCGACCATCACGTCGAAGCCGGTCTTGACGAGTTCCTCAGTGCCGCCGCACAACACGGCCTGCTCACCGAACAGATCGGTCTCGGTCTCGTCCTTGAACGTGGTCTTGATGACGCCGGCGCGGGTGCCGCCGATGCCCTTGGCGTAGGACAGCGCAAGCGCGTGGCCCTCACCCTTGGGGTCCTGGTCGACCGCGATGAGGCAGGGCACGCCCTTGCCGTCGACGAACTGACGACGAACCAGGTGGCCGGGGCCCTTCGGGGCGACCATGCCGATGGTGACGTTGGCCGGCGGCTTGATCAGATTGAAATGGATGTTCAGGCCGTGGCCGAAGAACAGTGCATTGCCGTCTTCCAGGTTCGGCTCGATGTCGTTCTTGAAGATGTCGGCCTGCGCGGTGTCGGGCGCGAGCAGCATGATCACGTCGGCCCACTTGGCGACCTCGGCGGGCGTGTCCACCTCGAGGCCCTGCTCGGTGACCTTCTCCCGCGACTTGGAGCCTTCCTTGAGGCCGACCTTCACCTGCACACCGGAGTCGCGCAGGCTCAACGAGTGCGCATGGCCCTGGCTGCCGTAGCCGATGACGCCGACCTTGCGTCCCTGAATGATCGACAGGTCCGCGTCGTCGTCATAGAACATCTCAACTGCCACTTGTATTTTCCTTCTCTATCTTTGGGCTTACTTGACGGTGCCGATGCCGCGCGGACCGCGCGACAGCGAAACCACACCGGACTGCACGAGTTCACGAATGCCATAAGGCTCCAGCACCCGCAGCAGGGCTTCCAGTTTCTCGGGGGTGCCGGTGGCCTCGATGGTCAGCGACTCCGTAGACACATCAACGACTTTGGCGCGGAAAAGATTCACTGCCTCGATGACCTGGCTACGAGTGGTGGCGTCGGCACGCACCTTGATCAGTGCGAGTTCACGGTCGACCGAGTTGTCGGGCTCCTGCTCCACGATCTTGATCACGTTGATGAGCTTGTTCAGCTGCTTGGTGATCTGTTCGAGCGGAGAGTCCTCGACGTTGACCACGATGGTCATCCGGGACATGTCCTTCTGCTCGGTCGCGCCGACCGCCAGTGACTGAATGTTGTAGCCGCGCCGCGAGAAGAGCGACGCCACCCGGGCGAGCACACCGGGTTTGTCCTCGACGAGCACCGACAGCGTGTGCGTACTTGTTGTCATCAGGCGTGCCCTTCTTCGGGATCGTCGAACAGCGGGCGGATTCCGCGCGCGGCCTGGATCTCGTCATTGCTGGTGCCCGCGGCCACCATCGGCCACACCTGGGCGTCGGCGCCGACAATGAAGTCGATCACCACCGGACGGTCGTTGATCTCACGCGCCTTCTTGATGACGTCCTCGACGTCTTCGGCTCGCTCACAACGCAATCCGACACAGCCCATCGCCTCGGCGAGCATCACGAAGTCCGGGATGCGATGCGAGTGTGTGGCGAGATCCGTTTGGCTGTACCGCTCTCCGTAGAACAGCGTCTGCCACTGCCGCACCATGCCCAGGTTGCCGTTGTTGATGATGGCGACCTTGATCGGCGCACCCTCGACAGCGCACGTGGCCAGCTCCTGATTGGTCATCTGGAAGCAGCCATCGCCGTCGATCGCCCACACCTCTGCCTCAGGCCGAGCGAACTTGGCGCCCATCGCCGCAGGCACCGCGTAGCCCATGGTGCCTAGGCCGCCGGAGTTGAGCCACGTCTTCGGGTTCTCGTACTTGATGAATTGAGCGGCCCACATCTGGTGCTGACCGACGCCTGCGACGTAGATGGCGTCGGGGCCTGCCAACTTGCCCAACGTTTCGATCACGTACTCCGGCGACAAACTGCCGTCGCTCTGCGGCCCGTAGCTCAGCGGGTACGTCGACTGCACGCCGCGCAGATACTCCCACCAGTTGTCGATCTTGATCGAGCCGATGGTGCTGTCGCGACGCAGCGCCTCGATGAGATCGGTGATCACGGCCTTGACGTCGCCCACGATCGGGACATCCGCGTGGCGGTTCTTGCCGATCTCGGCGGGGTCGATGTCGGCGTGGATGACCTTTGCCTCGGGCGCAAAAGAATCCAGCTTGCCCGTCACCCGATCGTCGAAACGGGTACCAAGCGCGATCAACAGATCACTGCGCTGCAGCGCAGCCACCGCCGCCACCGTGCCGTGCATGCCCGGCATGCCCATGTGCTGCGGATGGCTGTCCGGGAACGCGCCGCGGGCCATCAGCGTGGTGACGACAGGGATGCCGGTCAGCTCGGCAAGGTCCAGCAGTTGCTCGGTGGCCTCGCCGCGGATCACCCCGCCGCCGACGTAAAGCACCGGCTTGCGGGCGGCCGCGATCAGCTTCGCCGCCTCGCGGACCTGACGGTTGTGCGGTTTGGTGTTCGGCTTGTAGCCGGGCAGGTCCATCTGCGGCGGCCAGCTGAAGGTGCACTGCCCCTGTAGCACGTCCTTCGGGATGTCGACGAGCACCGGACCCGGACGGCCAGACGACGCGATGTGGAACGCCTCGGCGATCGCCCGCGGGATGTCGTCGCCGTTGCGGACCAGGAAGTTGTGCTTGGTGATCGGCATGGTGATGCCGGAGATGTCGGCTTCCTGGAAGGCGTCGGTGCCGATCAGCCCACGGCCGACCTGACCGGTGATGGCCACTACCGGGATCGAGTCCATGTGGGCATCGGCCAGCGGCGTGACCAGGTTCGTGGCGCCTGGGCCCGACGTCGCCATGCACACGCCGACTTTGCCGGTGGCGTGCGCATATCCACTGGCCGCATGGCCCGCGCCCTGTTCGTGGCGGACCAACACGTGTCGCAGCTTCTGAGAGTCGAAAAGCGGGTCGTAGACCGGCAGCACGGCACCGCCGGGGATGCCGAAGATGACCTCGACGTCAAGCTCCTCCAGCGACCGGATCACGGCCTGCGCACCAGTGAGTTGGTGCGGCGCAACACGTTTCGGCTGTGCGGAGCCGGCCTTTGGCGCTGTTTTGGCGGCGTCGGACGCGGCATTTCCTCCATTGGGCGCAGTCGCCGACTGCTCCGCTGGTCGCGTGGTAGGTGCGCTCACGATGTCCTCTTTATCTCCGTCGTCGTCTCTAGGATCTCAAATCGGTGTTGGGGCAAGAAAAAACCCCCGTCAGCTGGGCCGCTGTACGAGGGTCGCGCGTTGATGCTGGTTGCTATGCCCGGCAGAAGGCAAGCGCGGCATCAACGCGCTTCCCAATTACTACGAGCACTGCCAGGGTCTGCATAACATGCGACCGTAGCCTCCGCACTGGTCACCGGTCAAATTCCTCCCTGTGAGCCGGGCGTACCCACCCTGCGATGGGAGGATGGCGGTGTGAGCTCACCCTCCGCCGCCGCGGTGGTCATCCGGATCTCGCCGATGGCGCACTTCGCCGTCGGCTTCTTGGCGCTCGGCATGGTGGCCGTTGTGTTCGCGGGACCGTCGTGGTTCGCGCTGCTGCTCGTCATTCCGATCGCCCTTTCGGCGGTCATCGTCCGGTACCGCACCGTGGCGGACCGTGACACCGTTACCGCGCGCACAATTCTGGCCAGTCAAATGGTCTCGTGGGACGACGTCGCCGGGCTGCGGTTCGACAAGGGGTCATGGGCGTACGCGGAGCTAACCGACGGCGGCGAACTGCGGCTGCCCGCGGTGACGTTCTCGACGCTGCCGTTGCTGACGGAGGCCAGCGGGGGCCGGGTACCGAATCCGTACAGCTAAGCCAGCGGGTTGCCGCCGTTGAGCAGCACCCAAACCGCGACGCCGCCGCCGATGCCCAGCACCAGCGCGGCGAACGATCCGATGAATGGGCGACGCGCCCACCCGCGACCGGCGTCCAGCCCGTAACGACCCGGGCCGATGAGGATGATCGCCGCGAGGGCGCAGAGGAAGATCACTTTGTATTCGTGGCCGTCGGTGAGGAACGACGCCAGCCTGGCCTCTTCGTGCGCCGTCATGGCCTCCGCCAGGATGCCGGTCACCGAGTATGCCAGCGCACCTGCGGCCGCCAGCGGCGTGAACAGGCCCAACACCAGAAGCACCCCGGCCGCGATCTGGCCGCCCGTTGCCACGTAGGTGAGGATGTCGGCGCGCTGGAAGCCCATATCGGTCAGCGACGACTGAAACCCGCCGAATCCTGGGCCACCCCACAAACCAAAGGCCTTCTGCAGCCCGTGTCCGATGAACAGCGCCCCGACCGCCACGCGCAGGAGAAGAAGCCCGAGGTCCTGGGTGCCGCGCCGGTCGCGGGCCCGGTTGTCGGCCTCACCGGGTTCGATCTCGACGGGCTCCGCTCCATACGGCCCGGGTGAGTGCCTGCCGCCCGGCTGAACGTATGGCAGCGGTTCGGGGTCGCTGATCAGGCCGAACGGCTGGCCGGTCGTCGACTTGGCGGAGTCGTAGCGGGGAATCGCGGTGGTTTCGAAATCACCGGCGTAATCCGACGAAGGAGGATCATCTTCGGGGTCGACCAGGCTCGCAGACGCAGGGCGCTGCCAGGCCTGAGGATCAGGTTGACTGGTCACGGTTGCCAGGGTAAGTGGTAGTCACCCACGAATCGAGGATTGGCGCGGCGCTTTGGCGCGCGGATTCGCGAGGTCTTGTCGGCCGCGCCCCGGGGCGAGCGTGGCGCACACGGCCAAACAATCCGTAACCTGGCCTGCATGAGACAACGCCGGCCCATGCGGGGTGTGATTGTCCTGCTGTGCGCGGCGTTGCTCGCAATATCCGGCTGCGCCCGCTTCGACGAGGCACAGTCACAGCCGTTCACCACCGAGCCCGAACTCAAGCCGGGCCCGTCGTCATCGCCGCCGCCCCCGCCGCCGCTGCCACCCAAGCCGTTCCCGAAGGCCTGCCCGGCGCCCGGTGTCATGCAGGGCTGCCTGGAGAGCACCAGTGGGCTGATCATGCTTCCCGACAGCCAGTCGGCACTGGTGGCCGAGCGCACCACGGGCGCAGTCAAGGAGGTCTCGACCAGGGCTGAGCCCAAGGTCAAGATGGTCATCCCGGTCGATCCGTCCGGCGACGGCGGGTTGATGGACATCGTGATGTCGCCGACATACTCACAGGACCGGCTGATGTACGCATACGTCAGCACCCCGGAAGACAACCGGGTCATCCGAATCGCCGACGGTGACGTCCCCAAGCCGATCCTGACCGGCATTCCGAAGGGCGCCACCGACAACACCGGAGCCTTGTTGTTCACCACCCCGACGACGCTGGTCGTGCTCACCGGCGATGCGGGCGATCCCGCCCAAGCGGCCGATCCGGCTTCGCTGGCAGGCAAGCTGCTGCGCATCGAGCAGCCCACCACGGTCAATCAGGCACCGCAGACCACGGCGCTGTCGGGCATGGGCGCGGCAGGCGGCCTGTGCACCGATCCATCGGACGGCTCCCTGTACATCACCGACCGCACCCCGACCGCCGACCGGCTGCAGCGGATCACCAAGGATTCGAAGGTGTCGACGGTGTGGACCTGGCCCGATCGCCCGGGTGTCGCGGGCTGCGCCGCTCTCGATGGCACGGTGCTCGTCAATCTCGTCAACACCAAGCAGACGGTTGCGGTGCGGCTGGCACCGGACACCGGCGCGGTCACCGGCGAGCCGGAGGTGGTCCGTCAGGACCAGCACGGGCACGCGTGGGCGCTGCAGCTTGCCCCCGACGGAAATGTGTGGGGTGCGACGGTCAACAAGACTTCCGGCGACGCCGAGAAGCTCGACGACGTCGTGTTCCCGCTGTTCCCGCAGGGCGGCGGATTCCCGCGCAGCAACGCCGACAACACTTAAGGGGTACGTGCCGCCGCGCGTAATCACGCATTCGTGCCGCCGTCGACGGTGAGTATCGCGCCGGTGATGTTTCGAGCGCCCGCGCCCGACAGGAATGCGACCGTGTCGGCGATGTCCGTCGGATCCGCGTAGCGGCCGAGCGCAGACGACGCACGCTGGTCGTCGGCGGTGGGCCCGTCGGCGGGATTCATGTCGGTATCAGTGGACCCTGGTTGCACGAGATTGACGGTGATCCCGCGCCCACCCAGATCGCGCGCGAGTCCTTTGGTGAAGCCGATGAGCGCGGACTTGCTCATCGAGTACAGGGTGACACCCGGAACCGGCACGCGCTCAGCAAGATTGCTGCCGATGCTGATGATCCGCGCGCCGTCGGTCATGTGCCGCGCCGCGGCCTGGCTAGCCAGGTACACCGCCCGGACGTGGATGCCCAGCGTGCGATCGACATCCTCAAGCGAGACGTCATCGATCGGGCCGGACGGAAAGATGCCTGCGTTGTTCACCAAGACGTCGAGGCGGCCGAATTCGTCGACGACCGTGCCGACCGCGGCAACGACCTCTTCAGCTGCCGCGCTGTCGGCGTTGATGGCCAGCCCACGTCTGCCGTGCGCCTTGATGACGTCGACGACCTCGTCGGCGCGCTGCTTCGATTGCGCGTATGTGATCGCCACGTCAGAACCGAGTTCGGCCAGTCGCGCCGCGATCGCCGCCCCGATCCCCCTGCTCCCGCCAGTCACCAGCGCCACCTTGCCAACGAGTCCAGACATGGTGTCCTCCATTTCTGTATCGTTCGTCAATCCTGGCTCAGGCCGAGCAGCTGGCCAAGGCCGGTATCTGCCGCGCTGGGGCTCGCCGCACGGCGCTAGGTTTCCGGAACGACGTGTTCCCCGGCTGCGTCCACATTTGATGACGGCCCTTGGAGCCCGCCGTCACATCTAGTCTGTCGCGACGTGCGGCGGGTCGTAGATGACGAGGAAGATCAGATCTTCCGCGCCGGAGTTGGTGACGCTTTGTTCCAGGTGTGCCGGGACCTTGACGAAAGTGCCCGGCTTGGTGTCCCAGATCCGATCTCCCATCTGTACACGGGAGGTGCCGCTCAGGAAGTAGAACGCGTGGTTGTAGGTGTGGTGATGCAGTGGAGATCCGCCGCCAGGGCCGAACTTCGTCAGTTGCGCTTTGAACAGCGTGGAGTAGTCGGTGCCGACCAGCTCGTCGCTGATCCAGAAGTTCTGGCCAAGGTCGGTCTCATGCCAGACGATGTCGTCCGGCGCGAACACATTTGGCATCACGGCGTCGCTGTCGCTCATGGCGATTGTTCCTTTCCCATGTCCGCAATCGGCGCTGGGGCGGTGGAAACCTGTGGGTGAGAGGGAATTTGGTGAGCGCCTACGTCAAGTTTGCGGCTGCAGACAGCTTGCGTGGCCATGTCAGATCAGCCATGTTTTCCACAGAATGAGACGCGACCGCGGTGCGCCCGAAGCCAGACGGCGCTAGCTGCAGGCGGCCAGCGCCAGTTCCCGTACCCGGGCGGCGTCGGCCCGGCCCTTGGTCGCCTTCATCACCGCCCCGACGATCGCGCCCGCCGCCTGACCTTGCCGCCGCGGATCTTCTCGACCACGTCGGGGTTCGCGGCCGGCGCCTCGTCGACCGCG
>Ga0134127_10001005_pt1 | contig 21983 bp, 17 predicted proteins | sample KB31753_FD_96459 | JGI IMG/M metagenome (GOLD analysis project Ga0134127, IMG submission 96459) | Terrestrial soil microbial communities with excess Nitrogen fertilizer from Kellogg Biological Station, Michigan, USA - KB3-175-3 | ecosystem: Environmental > Terrestrial > Soil > Unclassified ... | reverse complement strand
TGCGGGTCCTCTGGCTCATGCTTTTGTCCATTCCGGCCAGGGTAACAGTCACTTTTGGCGCAACGAATCATTTTGCCCCTCTTCCCGCCCCCTCTCGGGTAACAAAACTTTTGGCGCAATTCGGGGCAGCGTGTGTCGGGACAGACGTCGTGCTATTTGGCCTCGATGAGATACACTTGTCCTGCGCTGCCTTTTCGCCCGTCGGGAAGCTCTCCGCCCTTCAGCATCCAGACGACCTTGGCTTTGTCGCGGTCGTTGGTCCAAGTGTAGCCGGTACCGTCCGCGTGCACGAAACGATGGGTCATTCGGTCTTTGACGCGCAGGTAATCGCGCAACACCTGCCGCACTTCGCGTCGAGCGGCGTCGATCTCCTCACCCGCTAGTTTCTTGCTGAAGAGAAAATCCCAATTAATGATCCACGGCGCGCCTGCCGCGACAAAGCGGCGGAACTGATCGAGGTAAAGGCGCGGATTCATCGAGCCGGCGGAGAGCATCGCGCCGTAGTAAAGGTCGGGTTCGGGAATCTTCTTCCAGTCTTCACCAATGCCGATGGCGTAGCTGCCAATGGCCGACGCGTCGCCTTCCACCAGCAAATGCCGCGCGCCCGCCTTGATGAAGTCGACGTAAATTCCGGCGAGATTCGCGGCATGGTCGGGCGGGCGCGCTTGCTGCGCATAGGAGAGGTGCGTATCCATCCACAAGCCATCCAGACCGAATCGCCGCACCACGTCCACCACACGGTCGCGAAAATAATCGCGAAAACCGGTGTCCAACGCGCCGTGCCAGATGCCGCCCGCCGGGTTCACAAATTTTTCGCCTCGCGGGTTGAGCAGAACCCAATCCGGATGCTTCTCCCAAACCGGCGATTTGCTCCAGAGATGGCCGGCTGGCATCCACGCAATGACGCACAAGTTGTTCCGTTTGCACTCCTCCATCAATGCTTTGAGGCCCGGCTCGCCACCGTAACCTTCGCAGACGGCGTAGTCCCACACGTTCATGTTCTTCGCGCCATTGTGAAAGTCGGCATTGTCCCAAATGACGTCGATGGACGCGCCCGTAAAACCCTCCTGCGCCGTGATCGCGGCACAATTCCGGGCGGTCTCGGCGAAGCTCTTTCGGCTGAATGGAGGCCACTGAAGAAAAATCTCCCGCTTGGGTTCAGGAAGCTTAAACGCTCGCCGCAATTCGGCATGCGTCACCTCGTACGCACGGCTCCAGAGATTGATGGGGCTGTCCCCCGAAGCGACGAAGATGTACCGGTCCACTGTAGTCGAGCCATGAAATGTCGTCTCAAACTCCAGCGCCTCGCCACGCGACACGTTTCGCAGTTGATCGCCAGGACTCGTGTGAAAGTGAAGCAGGGCACTGGTGTCGTCATGCTCAAACTGAAAACCTGCGCCTTGCAGCAGCGAAGGCATGAGTTTGGGATTGGTTTGCCGCACGGCATCGGCCTCCGTCCACTGAGGTGGGGCGTGCCAGCCGCGGTAACCACCGAAATAGGAGAGACCGCTGGTCGAGCCGGTGAGTTCCCAGGACGCCCTCTCCACAATGGGACCCCGCTCGGCTTTGAGGCTCGCGCGGAAACCGACGAACGTTGTGCCGGCGCATTCCCGTTTCTCTGGCGTGAACGTCAGCGTCGCGGCCGGATTAGTTAGCGCAATCGTCAGCCCGTTCCGCCGACTGAAGGCAGGAAACTTTCCGTTAATCTGCCACGTGGCCAGAAAGTCGCCGCGGCGAACCAAGAGAGCGGCTCGGCGAACTTCTCCCAACCCGAATGCGCCGTCGTCACGACGGCAGAGGTCAATCGCAAATTCGCCCACCTGGAGCGTTTCGATTTTCGAAAACTGCTCGGCTCGCGACGCGAGTGGCAGGAGGAGAGCGGCAAGGGCCGCGCACACGGAAAAAGTCCGCCCGTGATGAGAAGTCGTGGGATTCATGAGCCGGGTGGGTCTTTGACGCATCACTGGTTTCGCTAAATTCATGGGCCGTGAATGAACCAGCGGGCCGAAAAGTCAATCTCTCCGCAATGATTTCTCGCTCAGTTTTCTTCACCGCTCCGCTCGCGTTGATGCTCGCGTGCAGCCTCCCGCGTCACAGTATTGCTGGCGATGGCTGGTTCCCGTTCGATCCGAAGCCGGACACTTTCGCCGAAAGCCCGATCGACTTGCGCTTCCTTAACGAAAAGTCCGCAGGTGAACACGGCTTTATCCAGGTGAAGGAAGGTCATTTCATCCACGCTTCCAATGACCAACCGGTTCGCTTCTGGGCAGTGAACGGCCCGCCGTCCGACGCCAAGGACCGCCCGGCGCTTCGCCAGACGGCGCGTACGCTCGCCAAGTACGGCGTCAACCTCGTTCGCCTTCACCGCGCGGCCTTCAATAAGGCCGGTGAAGTGGATCCGGCGGCGGTCAAACGCTCCATCGCGACCGTCGAGGAGTTGAAAACGGCGGGCATTTACACGCACCTGTCGATTTACTTTCCGCTCTGGTTCACGCCGTCCGCTGATCATCCGTGGCTGAAAGGTTACGACGGCAAGAAACACCCGTTCGCCGCACTCCTGTTCAATCCGAAGTTCCAGGAGAAATATCGTGAATGGCTCAAAGCCATTCTCACGACTCCAAGCGAATCGACCGGCAAGCCCCTCGTCGACGAGCCGGCGCTCTTCGGGCTGGAGTTGCAGAACGAGGACTCGTTTTTCTTCTGGACCTTCGACGCAAAGAACATCCCCGACCCGCAGTTGCGAATCCTGGAAACGCAGTTCGCGGACTGGCTGAAGCAAAAGCATGGTTCACTCGACGCCGCGTTCGCGACCTGGAAAAACCTGAGGGCGCCCCGCGATGCGCCCGCCGAGGGCCGAGTCGGCTTCCGTCCGCTTTGGAACATCTTCCACGAAAAAACGAAGCGCGACTGCGACACGGTCGAGTTCCTGCTCGAAACGCAGATGAAGTTCTATCGCGACGCGACCGCGTTCGTGCGGAAACTGGGTTTCAAAGGACTGATCACACCCTCGAATTGGTCCACCGCCAGCCCCGAAGTTTTCGGCCCGCTGGAGAAACTCAGCTATACCACGGGCGACTTCATCGACCGCCATGGCTACTTCGAGTGCAACCACAAAGGGGACAACGCCGCGTGGTCCATCCGCAACGGGCACACCTTCTCCGACCGCAGCGCGCTGCGATTCGATGCGTCGGACCCAACGAAGCCGAGGCAATTCGTTCATCCGGTCATGGACCCGCATTACGACGGGAAGCCGTCGATGATTTCAGAAACCACGTTTTGCCGGCCGAACCGCTATCGTTCGGAAGCCCCGCTTTACTTCGCCAGCTATGGCGCCTTGCAGGACAGTGATGCCATCGTCCACTTCGCGCACGACGGCAGCCGCTGGGCCGTGAAGCCGGGATTCTGGATGCAGCAATGGACGCTGATGACCCCGGCGATGGCGGGCCAATTCCCCGCCGCCGCGCTGCTTTTCCGGCGCGGCCTGGTTTCCGCCGGCAAAGTGCTCGCCGAAGTGAAGCTGGGCAAAACCGACCTGTTGCAACTCAAGGGTACGCCGTTGCCGCAGGACGCGGCGCTCGACGAATTGCGCCTCAAAGACGTGCCGCGCGGTGCGGAGGTCAAGCCGGGCCAGCGCATCGACCCGCTCATTCACTATGCGGGCAAAGTCGCTGTTAGCTTCGTCGACGCACCCAGCTCGACGAAAGTCACCGACTTGGCGCCGTTCGTGAACCACGACAAGAAGACCGTCACCAGCAGCACGAGCGAACTGCGTCTTGATTACGGAAAAGGCGTCCTCACGATCAATGCGGCCCGCGCGCAGGGCGTCAGCGGAGCGCTGAAGCTGGCGGGCGCAATCGACCTCAAGGACCTCCAAGTCGCCAGCGACCTCGAACTGGGCCACATCATCGCCGTAGCACTCGACGACCAGCCTTTGGCCGTGTCGCGACGCATCCTGGTTCAAGTCATGTCCGAGGAACGCGAGACAAACCATCAAACCGAGGAGGTGAGCGACACCGTGAAGCGCGTCGTCAACATCGGCACCGACCCATGGCGGGTCAGGGAATTCGCTGGCACCGTGCGTTTCAAGCGCGCGGATGCTGAGCAACTCAAAGCCACCGCGCTCGATTTCAACGGCTACCCCGCTGGTCCCGCCGGCACCGGCAAGGAGTTCAAACTCCAGCCGACGACGATGTATTACTTCATCGCACGGTGAATGGCGCGAGTGGACGCCGTAGGCCGACCAAAATCCTTAAATTTCCGAGGGCGCTTTTATTCCTATGTCTTTTCGAGGATTTGAATAGGATATGAACACAAGCTTAATAGAATGTGCCAGGCGGGGAGATACAAAAAGGCTCAAAGCCTTGCTCGACATTGGCAAAGATTGCAACAAGAAGGACCCGCACGGCCGAACGCCGTTACATTGGGCAGCGCAGGATGGATTTCTTGGAGTAGCCCGACTACTGATTTGGGCCGGGGCGTCGATAAACGCAAGGGACAGGCTCGGATTTACACCGTTAGTTGTGGCCGCTGGAGAAGGTCACGAAGATGTTGTGCGAGTGTTGCTGAGAGCAGGAGCGTCGCCAAACATTGTCGTTTCAGGGAATAGCCGCGGCACGGCCCTCCATTTAGCATGTGCCTGGAACCGATATCAAGTGGTCAAGACACTCATCGAACTTTCAAGCGTGGACATCAACGCTCGCGATGCGAACCGAATGACACCCTTGGGCCACGCAGTGGATGGAGACTTCAAAAAGTTGGCGAACTATTTGATCAAGCACGGTGCCATCCTGTAATTTTCCTCGGGCGTCACCGACCGTCACCACGGCGCACGGTGGTCTCAGTCGACGGTCCTCGCCACGTCGAAGAGCACAATCTCATCTACGAACAATTCGACTTCGCGGTCGCCATCCGGGCGGACGAAGAAAAACAGGTCGTCCACTTTGTTGCCGGCCGTGAAAGGCGAATTGACCGTGCCGTCGTTGCGGCGCGAGTCGTGGCTGAAATCCACGTAGCGCGTCGTCCACTCGTCTTGTTTGAGCTGACGCAGGTGCACGTGGCGATTGTCCTGCACGGTGGCGTCGAAGATTTGCACGGTCATATTGGTCGTGCCGGTCAGGTGATAGCGGAAGCGCAGCTTTGTGTACGCGCCGACCGGGCGCGGCGGCGCGATCTGCAGGCGAATGAGTTTCGATTTCCCATCGCGCCGGGGCACGGCTCGCGCCGCGCGCCAGAACGCCGCTGCTGGTGGCTTCTCGACCAATTCGAAATCACCCGGCCAGTATTTCTCTTTCGGCCCAGTATCGAAGGAGGCGAGGAAGATGACGCGATTCGGGAACGGCTCAGGCTCCGGCGGCAGCACTGGATCGTCGGCGAAGAAAATCACGTCGTCAATGAGCAGGCGGTGGCGGGCGGCGTCGGCGGCTTTGCCGGCGAACATTTTGAAGTCATCCATGCGCTCGCCGTCGACAAACGGCTCGGGACTGCCGTCGTTGCGGACCGCGTTGCTCGTGAAATTCAGCGCTACGCTGGCCCAGCGGCCGGTCTCCAGTCCGGTCGCGCGGATGTGCCAGTTGTCTTCGCGCGTGAGACTGAAGTGCTGCAAGATCGCCTCGCTCCCGCCGGTGAGATGGTAGCGCACGAAGAGCTGGTTCACCTTGCCCATGCGCGGGCCCGGCACGGGATTGACCCCCGTCATCACCGCGCTGAAGTCGCGATAGGGCCCCGGCGCGGCGGCCAGGGCGGTGGCGTTGCCCGGGTAGCGTGGGATGTCGTTCGTTTCCGTCCGTCCGAACCAGCCGTAATCCGGCGTCTGCCCCTCGAAATCGCACGCGGCCCAAATGCGGTGCGGGAAATGTTTCGGATGTGCGCTGTCGGCCTTCACGACACCCTTGCCCGGAGCGGAGGAATCGGCACCGGCCCCAAGGAGTGAGCTGCAGGAAAGCAGCGCCATGTAACTGCCGGTGAGAAAGCGCCTGAGGACTGGAGCAGTCCAGGACGCTTCACGCGACTGGAAAACCGCGAGGCCAAGAGAAGTGCAGGGGAACTCGCGCCAGCGTCTTGGAGCGCGGCGATCCTCCGCCACTGTTTGAGTGCGCCACAAACCCCTAAGAAAAGCGCTCGATGGGTTCACGACGGGATGGTATGAGTCGGCCGCGCGGCCGTCGAGGACGGACGCACCCAAAATGTCGATGCGGCTTCCAGCGATTTGGCGCAGCCTGTCTATTGTCGTATGGAGAACGGCATTTGGCATGGCGCCAGCAGCCGAACCGCCGCCGGCGCCGAACGAGCACACGGCAAGCGTGGAGACAGGCTCCTTGCGCTTGGTCATTGCCGACAACGAAGCGTTCGGCCCGATCCACCGCCCTGGCTACAACGGCGTGGCGGAACTCAAGCTGACCGCACCCGGCTCGAAGAACCTGTTCGTGCCGACTGTCGCGGGCCTGAACTTCGAACACATTTTCAGCGGCGACGGACAGTCGTTTGGCTGGAATATCTTCGAGCCACGCCGGGCGCCGATGCAATTGGTCCGCCGCTCGGCCACTCGCGTGGAACTTCACCAGGAAGGGACCGAGCATTGGCCGTTGCGCAGTCGGGTGACCTACGAAATCACGAACGACGCCATCGATTTCACCTACTGCGGCACGCCGCTGGAGAACGCGTGGCGCAAGCACGGCTACATTGGGGTCTTCTTCGCGTCGTACATCGACAAACCTGAAGACATGTCGCTACAGTTCATCGGCCGCTCCCGACACGGACGCGGTGACGCCAGCCCGCGCTGGATCAAGCACCTGCCGCCGAAGCACGGTGAGGCGGCAAACCATCGGCCTGCCGGCAGCACGTGGCATCCGCCGCTCGACGAAGGCTTCAACATCCCTCTTGTGAAAGGAACTTCGGAGTTCGAATACGTTTTCCCATTCTACTTCGGCCGCTCTGGCGAAAACGTATTTGTAATGATGTTCGAGCGCCCGCGGGACGGCGGTGAACTCCGCTTCGCACAATCTCCATCCGGTGGCGGCACGGGCAATCCTGCATGGGACTACGTTTACTTCCAACGCCGCTACGAGGTGAACCGCGAGTTCTGCTTCCGCGCCCGTGCCGTCTACCGCAAATTCAACGACGCCGAAGAAATCATTCTGCTCTACGAGCAATGGTCTGGCGAGAAGGTGATCCGGCCTGGCGGGAAGCCCTGAATAATCGCAGCGCCGCCGCCATCTGAGTTCAAACCGCGCTATTCGCAACCATTCAACTCAGGATACGACTCAATTAGGTCTCCAAATATGAATAAGCTCACAGGTCTTGCCTCAATCCTCTGCTTCGCCGCGGCTTCTGCCGCTGCCTCGGAGAGGTCGTCCCCTGCCCTGCCCCGCAGCGCACCCGAGGCGCAGGGAATTTCCTCCGTAGCCATCCTGGAGTTCGTTCAGGCCGCGGACAAGCAGGTTGCGGAGATGAACAGCTTCATGCTCGTGCGGCACGGTCACGTCGTGGCCGAAGGCTGGTGGACGCCGTACGCGGCGGAGACGCGGCACATGTTGTTTTCCTTGAGCAAGAGTTTCACATCCACGGCGGTTGGCCTGGCGGCGGCCGAGGGCAAGCTGAGCATCGATGACGAAGTGCTGAAGTTCTTCCCGGAAGACGCCCCCGCCAATCCAACCAACAATCTCAAGGCCATGCGCGTTCGCGATTTGCTCTGCATGTCGACGGGACATCAAATCGAGGCGCGGCTGGCTGAGACGAACGAACTCCCCTGGACGAAGTCGTTTCTCGCGCTGCCAGTGCCGCACAAGCCAGGCACGCACTTTCTCTACAACACGGCGGGCACCTATATGCAATCGGCCATCGTGCAAAAGGTGACGGGCCAGACGGTGCTCGACTACCTGCGCCCGCGCCTCTTTGACCCGCTGGGCATCGAGAATCCGACCTGGGGCACCAGCCCGCAGGGCATTTCCCTGGGCGGCTACGGACTGAGTATCCGCACCGAGGACATCGCCAAGTTTGGCCAGCTCTACTTGCAGAAGGGCCGTTGGCGGGGAAAGCAATTGGTGCCCTCCGCCTGGGTCGAAGCGGCGACCGCGCGCCAGACCTCGAACGGCAGCAATCCGAAGAGCGATTGGGACCAAGGCTACGGCTATCAATTCTGGCGTTGCCGCCACGGGGCGTACCGCGGCGATGGCGCGTTCGGCCAATTCTGCCTGGTGATGCCGGAACAGGACGCTGTCGTCGCCATCACCAGCGGCACGCGCGACATGCAAGCGGTGCTGAATCTGATCTGGGACAAGCTGCTCCCGGCGATGCAGTCCACGGTCCTGCCGCCGAATGAAAGCGGGCGAGCGGAATTGAAACGCGCCTTGACGAAACTGGTCCTTCCGATGCCGGAAGGCGCTGCTTCGTCGCCGATGGCCGCGAAGATTTCCGGCAAGCGGTTTGCTTTCCCGGCGAACGCACAAAAGCTGGAAGCCATCACATTCGAATCGGCTGCCGGACCTTCGCCCACGCTCGTCGTGCGTGTGAACGGCGCGGACCATCGTCTCCCTAGCGGTCATGGCGCTTGGCAAAAAGGAAGCATGGCCTACGGTTCATTCACGAACCAACCCGTCGCCGTAGCTGGCGCGTGGACTACGGACGACACCTACACCGCGAAGTTCTGCTTCCACGAAACGCCGACTTCACTTATTGCGACCCTGAAATTCTCCGGGGAGCAACTCGTTTACGATGCCGAATACAACGTGTTTTTCGGCCCGACCAAACAACCGCACCTGGTCGGTCGAAGCGAATAGGCGACGGCCGGGGGCCGCCTTGGCGTGGCGACCCCCGGCCGGGAAGCGTTACGGCCTGAATGCGCGATAGAAGCGCTTCGGCAAACTGCCCGGGTGGTCCAGGAAGCTGAATTCGCCGGAGGAGCTGGCAGTGACTGTGCCTATCAAGGAGAAGGTCGACACATCCAGCGTAGCTTCGACCCGCACCGCTGTTCCGGACTCAGCGATGCCGCGCAACAACGCATCGCCGTTGGCGAGCCGTTGCACGCTCGTGAAGCGCGGCGCCGAGCCCAACGGCGTGAGCGTCATGTCGTTGCCATCACCGCCCACGTAGCTGATGCGGCTGGTGAAGGCGACGCTAGACTCATCGTCAGTGACGGCCACCACCGAGCCTTCCGCCAAACCGTTGAACGTGCCGCTCACGGCGTTGGTTCCGATGTTGTTGATGAGCGTCAGGACGACGCCGACCAGGGAGGGATCAGTCGTCCCAGTGAAGAGTTGTGCGCCATTGAGACTTACATTTCCGGAGACGACGAAAGGCTGATCGGCGACGATTTCGAACTGAGCCACGACGGTGCAAGCGGGTCCCAGCTTGAAGTCGCCTTCGATCTCGTTTTGACCCCCGCCAAAGAAAGCAAGAGTGCTGCCGTCGGCCTGGAGGCCCGGAATTCGGGCGGACTGAAACGTCAGTGTGCCTTCCGACATCTGCCGAACCTTGGCGCGGATGACTACCTGACCAAACCTGCCTCTGCCGAGGAGGTGCTCGCCGCCGTCGAGTCGCGCCTTATTCGTCATCGCACCCTTCAGATGGCGAGTGGCGGACCTGACTTTCGTTCAGCGACGCCGCTTGAGGCCCTCGGATTGACACCCCGCGAAGCCGAAGTGTTGCTCTGGGTTGCGCAAGGCAAATCCAACGGCGAAGTGGGGACAATACTGAACATCAGCGACAAAACGACCAAGGCCCGCCTCACCCGCATCTATCAAAAACTGAACGTGGAAACTCGCACGGCCGCAGCCATGGTGGCCATGGAAACTCTCGCCCGGAGGGGTGCGGACCCGGTCAGCTGAAGGACCTGCGGAGAAATGAGAGCTTGACCGGCTGTGAGGATTTGGTTGCATGCACGGACATGAGATCGAGATGGATTGCCCTATTCGCCGTGTGTTGGGTTGCCAGCGTTTTGTCCGGCTGCGTGGAAACAGCCGACGGCCGGCATCGAGCCGGAATGCCGCTCCAAAAAGACAGTGATGAGGCACGTTATGCCCGTCCGGTGCCCGACATTTGGACCGCCGCCAAAGACGTGCTCAAGCATCACGGCAGGCTCAACAGCGAGGACGTCGAGCGCCAGTCGCTACAAGGCAGCGTGGACGAGCGCCACGTCTGGATCAGCGTGGATGCCACCGACAACAACCTGACTCGCGTCGTCGTGCAGGCACGGACGAAGGGTGGCTTCGCAGACATGCAGATGGCCGCCTACCTGCAACGGGAGATCGCCGTGCGTCTGGCCAGCGGCAACCTCACCCCCACCAGCACACCGCCGCGCTGAGCGACGCGTGGAGGCGTGGAAGCGTTGAACCGCTGAGCGGGCGCGTTTGTATTTCGCTTCAACGATTTAACGCTCCAACGTCGTCACCGTTTGCCCCGTCTCAACCCTAGATCCCTTGCATACTCCCCAAGTTTCACCGAGTGCCCCTGTTCCTTGCCCTTTAGTTCGAGCCTGAGGAGTTCCAGTCGCTGTTGGGCCAGCTGCGCCGGGGCAAGTCCGGGGAAGCGCTCGATGATGCGCTGGAGAGTGGCCGCAATCGCGTCGTAGCCGTAGCCGGCGCCATGCTTCACCTGCCAATCCGCAATCAAGTTGAGCCAGCGGGCAACGTCGCGCGCCGGTTGATTCGGTGCCTGGATTAGCTGCTCCAGTTGCTCGATGGCGAGTTCAGGCTGATCATAGTGCTCGAAGTAAATCGCGGCCAACTTCTCGCGCGCGTCGGCGTCCAGCGGGTGAGCATCGAGTTGCTTCACCAGTTGCTCGGCCATGGCTTCGGGGGAAAGTTCCTTCGACAGGGCCGGAACGGCGCCTTGCGCCAGTCCTACGTCCTTGGTGCCGGGGATAATTCGGATGAGCCTCCGCTCATGGACCGCGTTGTAGGCGTCGGTGTCGGCCAAGTGTGCCAGGCGTTGTGAGGCGCCCATTGCCAAATCCGTGTCGGGCAGCAGCTCGACGATCTTCTCAAGCGCCTGTCGCGCCGATTCGACGTCTCGGGCATATTTCAGGTGCCAGTCCGCCAGCGAACTAAGCGCGAAAGCGATGTTCTTTGGCCCATGCCCGGGTTGGGCGAGGAGCCGCGCGATGGTGTGCTGGGCTCCGGGAAGATCGTCGAGATGCTCCGCCTGGATTTCAGCCAGCATGATTTGCCCGGTGACATCGGTTGGGAACCGGGCGAGCTGCGCGCGGATTTCGCGGACGGCCTCATCGTAACGGCCCTGCTTGCGGCGCGACTCGGCGATGGAATACAGCGGGGTGAGTTCCGGCGGAGTCCCGCCCCCCGTATAAAGATTCCCGAACCATTCGCCTACTTTCCCGGCAATCGCCGGCACCCAAAGCGCGGCGAACACCAGGCCGAACAGCAGGCCGATGATAACGCCTCCGATCTTGCCCTCCGCGCTGCCGTCCCCGGCGATGTGGTCAATCGTGAAGTAGCCGCCCACGATGAAGCCTACGGTGAGCAACCAGCGAAACGCCAGCCGCGCGGGATCGTGGCTGTGCTTCAACGATCTCCAAGCGCACCAGGCAACGCCCGCGACGAACAGCAGCAGCACGAACAGGCCAAATGCGAAGCGCAGCACCATGGTCATTCCTTCTTCCGGCTGATCCGGTCCGGATGCCGGGCGCGGCTCATGGCCGTGTCGTAGCTGATGAGGCAACGGCAGTAGAGGTCGTAAAGGCAATTGTCCATGAGCGTCATGCCTTCCTTGGCGCCGGTCTGGATTGTGTTCTCCAGGAAATGCAGCTGATTCTCACGGATCAAGTTTCGGACCGCGCTCGTTGCGGTGAGGAACTCGTACACCAGCACCCGCCGCGAGCGGTCCGCGCTCGGGAGCAGGTCTTGCGCGATAAGACCCTGAAGTGTGTTCGCAAGCTGAAGCACGATCTGCCGCTGCGCGCTCCCTTCGAAAACGCCGATGATGCGCTCCAGCGCGTGGGAAACGTTCGGCGAGTGCATCGTCGCCAATACCAGGTGGCCCGTCTCAGCGGCCGTGAGCGCGGTCGCAATCGCCTCCGGTTCCCGCACTTCGCCGACGACAATGACGTCGGGATCCTGGCGCAGGACGTGCATCAGCGCGCGGTTGAACGAATGCACGTCGGTCAGCACTTCCTGCTGCACAATGATGGCGCGGTTGTTCCGATGGACGAACTCGATGGGATCCTCGATGGTGACGACCTTGCAGCGGCGCTCGCTGTTGATGAGGTTCACCATGTAGTTGAGCGTCGTCGTCTTGCCCGCGCCCGTGGGACCCGTAATGAGGAACAAGCCATTGGGCCGGCGGGCCATGTCGTCAATCTTCACCGGCAGGCCGAGCTCCTCGCGCGACGCAATGCGGTCCCCGCAGAACCGAAAGCTCATCTCCGGGTGACCGTTGCGCTTGTAAAATGTGGCACGCACGCGTCCGGCCACGGGATGCCGCAGCGAAATGCACAGCTCCCACTCCCTCTCAAACTTGTCGCGCTGCGATTCATTCAGGAGTTGCAAGGCCATCTCCTCTGCGTCGGCCTCCGTCAAAGCATCGCTTTCCGCCAGGAGGATTTCACCGTTCATGCGGAAGGACGGCGGCACGCCGGCGATGATGTGCAGGTCCGAGGCTTCGTATTCGCGAGCCATGCTCAGCAATCGGTCGAGACGGGAGGTGCTCATTTCGAATGACGAATGACGAATGACGAATGACGAATGTGGGTGGAGAGAGACGCCCGGAGTCTTGTTGGAATCTCACGGACGCGGAAAGCGATCGCCGAATCAGCACCCGCGACCGTCGCGACTCCCTCTCCCTTCAACGGGGAGAGGGCCGGGGTGAGGGGTGAGAGCGTGAACCTGCGTACCTTCGCCGCAAGTCCGCGCCAACCTCTCTTACCTGTCACCATGCTCATCATCCTGATTTGAGTCTTCGCCACCATGCGCCGAGCCGCGCGCCAAGACCGGTGTTTTCCAGCTGGTTGATTGCATCGCGCGCTTCCAGTAGGCGCGGGTCCAACTGAAGCGCCTGTCCATACGAGTTGCGCGCTGCGGTCATCAACCCGAGCGCTTGCTGACATTGCCCGGCCATGAGCCACAATACCGTATGGTCGGGCTTTAAGGCGAGCGCCTGTTGGACGAGTTTCAGTGACAGGGCGAACTGCTGGTAAAACGTCCGCACCCGCGCCGCCAGCCACGTCACGAACCAGTCTCCCGGCGCCAGCGCCAGCGCTTTGTCGAAGCAGTAATCGGCGCGCTTTTCCTCGCGCGCCAGCAGCACGTCCGCGCGGGCCAGCCAGACATACGGCGTGTCCCCTTGTCCTTCGACCGCGGCGTCGGAGAACGCGATCGCGGCGTCTGTGTCGCCCAGGCGGGCGAGGGCGACGGCCTTGGCGGCGAGCAATTCCGGGGCATCGGCGAAGCGTTCGAGCGCCTTGTCGGCCCATAGCTTGGCTTCGTTGAACTCGCCGAGTTCGACGAGCGCCCGCACCTGCCCTGCCCATGCCGTAATATTGTTCGGATTGAACTCCAGCACCTTCGCAAAGGCCCGCAGCGCGGCCTCGAAGTCGGCCTGCTCGAAGGCGCTTTGGCCATCGTCCAGGCACCGCTGTTCGTCGCGGCCCACGGAGTGCCGGCGCGGCGCGCCTTCGGGCTCCTGCCCAAATTCGAGATTGGAGAAGCGGCTCATGGAACGAGACGTGTAGTCCAAGGCAGCACGGCTATATTACACTCAGAATTTCCCATAATATCAAAGCGGGAACTTGGCCAGAAAACGTCGTCTTAGCGAAAACGAGGATGACGGCTGCTGCGTGTCCGTGCAGGTGAGCCGAAAGGCTGTGGCCTCGACGATGAACGTGTTCGTCGCAGGGTTTTTGGTCCCGCGCCGCCACGTCCAAAGCCACTGACCATTCGAGCACTGCTGGTAGGATCCCCATGACTCGTCGCCACAACAAGTCCGCAACGTGACGGCGCCGTTGGAAAACATGAGTGTGTCCGACTTATCGTGCGGAAAAATGGAGTAGGAAGCGTAGGATCCCGTCGGTTCCTTCGGTTGCCCTAATATCAGAGGCAGTACGAAGACAAAGGCAACCCCGGCCAAAATAAATCTGTTCGTTCTCGTTTTCACGTTGCGCAAAGCGCGTTGTTAACCATCCAATAGATTGCTCAGTGGCTCTGAAGCTATGGATTTCTCCATCCACGGCTGTCCCGCGGCGTAGAGCGAAAAGAGGGTCAGGACGACCAACAGAGCCAGGCCGACAACGAACGTCAATGTCTTCTTGCGATTGGAAACCGCGGCGTTATTGCGGAGGCGCACGGCCACCGCGATCCACACCAGCGGGAGGGCCAACAGCCAAAAGCCGAAGTGCACCAGCAAGGCGGTTGAGACAGGAATGGTCCTACCTATGTCCTCCGCCACGCGGTACCCGAGGCCCGCTGCGAGAATGCCCCCGACAATGACCCCAACTTGCATCAGGGCGACCCTGACAGGGTTGTTCGTGGTGAACATCACGGCTTAAGCGCTTGTTACCAACTTTGACCGGGCAACGCGCAAATCGTTCTGCGAGAACAAACAGAATCTTAACGAGATGCTTACTGGCGCAGCGCGGCCACCGAGGCATCCAACCAGGAGCGAATAATCCCCAGGGTCTCTTCCCGGCGTGAGAGCAGGAAAAAGTGGTCCGCCTCCTGCAGAATGCGGGACTCAATTCTTGCACCACGGGAACGCAATGACCGCATACCACGCTCGAATTGGCCCGAAGCGACATACGATTCGCGACTTCCAGCGAGAAAGTACACGGACATTCTCTTGTCGAAGCGATTCAAGGCGTCTTCAGGCGGAAATGCCGCCAACACAATGAGAGACCGGTAGCGCCCGGGGGCCTGGGCGTAAATACGGACGGCGCCAAAACCTCCAGCGGAGAGCCCGAGCAGAGTGGGGCGCGCGATGGAGTGTCCCAGCGTACGCTCCGCTGCAGTCAAACATTCGGCGAGGTAGGCCTCCGGCATTACTCCCGAGCTGATCCCATACGCCGGACAGATGATGATGTGGTCGGGAAACGCCTCCGCCAGCAGATGCTGAGACCAGAGGAAGCTGCCCCCGTAACCGTGCAGAAAGAACAGGCACGGCGTGCGCGCACTGGAATCCCTCGGGCGATAGACACTGGCCAATCCCTGCGTAGGCGTCTGCTCCGAGTAGCAGTAAGACAGGGCCGAGGCCGCTTTGCGAAAGGTCGCGTCCTTTTGAATCAGCCCGTAGCGTTCGGAAGTGAGTTGGCGCAAACGCGCCGCTTCCGGCTCCGACAGGCCGAGGAACGCCGGCTGACTCAGCGCCAGCGCAACGATGTTGGACTCCGGCAGAATGCCCAAAGCGGCACGGAATGCCGGAAGCAAATCGGCCGCCGGCCTTTGCAAGGCCGCAGGCTTGGAAGCGTGTTTCGACGGCCAAGTGATGCGAATCGCCTCTTGCGCGCCCGCCCCATGAAGGCCCAGCGCGATGCCTAGCAGGATGAGCGAGAATCGCATTCCAGCTCCACCAAGCCTTGCTTCAACCAACGCTGCTGAAACTCCGCCGATGAACCGCGTAGGCCTTAGGACTCTGAATTGTGGCATGGGAAGTTCATTTGCCCATCTGGATCAATGGGTTCGCTGATGAATTCGCCCGCCCGTTCCGGCAATAGGTGTGGTTTCCCGAGCCAGGCATCCACGACAGGCATGCCGAAATGGAGCATCAGCAGGCCGAAGAACGCCCCAAGATACAAAAGCCCGAACGCTCTCGCGAGGGATTGAAAATCATGAACGTGCGCCGGCCAGTGTGCCAAGGAAGACAGGAATCCGTAGCCGAGGCCGGGCATCGGGAGTTCCCTGTGAACGAAACTCAACCCGGCACAGGAAAAAAACAGTAGGCATTTCAGCCACAAAGAAAGGCGCATCCAGCATAAGCTTATTAGCCCCGTAAAGAAACCGGCATGTATGAGGAGGAGAGTAACGACGTGCTCGTCCGACCTGTCGCCAGGAATACAAGCGCCAAGCAGCACAACCAGCCCCAGCCAGAGGAAACGATACCGCTCCAAAATTTCGTCGGGAATCTCGATGTCGAGCCAGGATGGCGGCCTGGCCGTCGGCGACCTTGAGCATTCCGGTGCGTTCATGTCTCATCCAGACTCTGCAGCGAGACGCTGCAGGAACTCGCAGCCGGGACGGCTGCGCAACATCGTTCATCGCTTCGTGCGGCAACTCACCAGCTTTGACCGGGCGCGGTTGAGTTCGTTCTCTGAGAGCGGCGGCATTTTTCCCAATTTCTCGAATTTCTGCCTTTGGTCGGCGATGAACGCCCACACCACGCTGATGCCGATCGCGAGGACAGCCAGGAACATCGCAACTCCCCAAGTCCCCAACGCCCCCATTCCCAGCACCGCCGCCAGAGCGAAGCAGAATGGCGCGCCGTTGCGGCCACATTCCTTCAAGTGTTCACAGAAGCCTTGCCACATAGGCGAACGTGTTGCGTGTTGCGTGTTCCGGGTCGGGCATGTCCATCAACGTCCATTGTTATTCACGGAACACGGAATACGGAATGAATACAACCCTCGTTCATTTTTGCGCTCATTGCGCGCTCTCTGCCCCAGCCACACTCGCAATCCTCGCACGCCCCTCCGCCCACTCGCGCAGCCGGCCCATCTGCTCGTCCATCGTGCGGGAGAGCGGCACCGTTTCACGGAGGGCGGTCAGGACGTGCGGCGTTGCCAATTCCTCGCGAGCGGAAAACGCGTCGAACAACGCGCTGATCACGGCCTGCTCGATTTCCGCGCCGCTGAAATCAGGGCTCGCACCGACCAGCGCGCCCAGGTCGAACGTTGCCGCGTCACGGCCGCGTCGTTCCAGGTGAATGCGGAAAATCTCCTCGCGCTCGGCCGGAACGGGCAGGTCGACGAAAAAGATTTCGTCGAACCGGCCCTTGCGCAGCAGTTCGGGCGGGAGGTTTGAGATGTCGTTGGCCGTTGCAACGACGAACACGGGAGCGCTCTTCTCTGACAACCAAGTGAGGAAAGTACCGAAGACGCGCGCGGTCGTGCCGCCGTCGCCGCCCCAGGAGCTTTGCGCGCCGGCGAAGGCCTTGTCGATCTCGTCGACCCACAAGACCGCAGGCGCGATCGATTCAGCCACGGCAATCGCGCGGCGGGTGTTTTCCTCGGACGAACCGACCAGGCTGCCGAACATGCGGCCGATGTCGAAACGCAGCAGCGGCAATTGCCAGTGGCTCGCGACGGCTTTGGCACACAAACTTTTGCCGCAGCCCTGCACGCCCAGCAGCAGGATGCCCTTGGGCGCCGGCAGGCCGAATTCGCGCGCCTGGTCGCTGAAGGCCAGCGCGCGCTTGCCCAGCCAGTTTTTCAGCAGGGCCAGGCCGCCGACGTGCGAAAAGTCCTCTCCCGCGCAATAATCGAGCAGGCCGCTCTTGCGGATGATCTGCTGCTTCTCCGCGAAGACTTCGCCGACGTCTTCCACGCCGAGGCGCTGGCTTTTGACGAGAATCTTCGCGAAGACGTTTTCCGCTTCGCCGAGCGTGAGGCCGAGCGCGGCCTGGAGCAGACGCTCCCGGCTGGCGGAATCGAGGTCGATGGCGAGATTCTTAAACTGCGCGACGTCGGCCACAATTTGATGCAGGAGCGCCGCCAGTTCCTCGCGCGTCGGCAGAGGGAAGTTGAGGACAGTGATTTCCTTCTCCAGTTCGACGGGGATTTCGAGGACCGGGGAAACGAGCACGACGGTTTTGTAACTGTGCTTCAGGTGCAGGGCAATTTCCTTGAGTCGACGCGTGACGGTGAAGCCGGGCTTGCCCAGGAACGGGTGCAAATCCTTGAACAGGTACACCGCCGGCTCAACGTGCGCGATGACCTCGTCGAGCGCGGCCAGCGGCTCGCGGGTCGCGGGATTACGCACCTTCGTGGATTGCACGGAGGCGCCGGCGGGTGTCAGACCGGTCGTGCAACTCCACTCGTAAAGCTTCTTTTGGCGCTTGGCCGCGATGTCGAGCAGCAGCTCCTGCACGCGCGATTCCTCGCTCGTCACGATGTAGAGCAGCGGATAGCGGGCGCGGATGAGCGTTTCGATTTCCTGGTGGATGGTCATGAAGTCGTGGAACGCAAAACGTAGAACGTGAAACGCCAGGCGCGACGCGGAGGGCGTGTTGCGTGTTGCATGTCGCGTGAAAACAAATCGACGTGGATCTGCGGAGGAACGTCAGTACTGCGGGGAGAAGGGTTTCCGGCCCTGAGCGCGGCGGGCTTCATGGAATGAATGTAACCCGCTATGAGCCATGTTTCCAGCGCCGGTTTCCGCCGCATCCGGTAAACACCTCAGACGGGGCCAGAATTTCCCCGGAAAAAATGGCACGACCGAGTAATGGGGATCGGCCGCCGGGCAGTGGAAGGCGGGCTCGCGCCGGCTGCGAGGAGAAGCTAGACTGGTTGCCAAAAGTCATTTCCGAAATGGTGGGGCAAACCTGCCGGTTTGCCGCGGCGCCCAGCAGGGCGCCGCCCAGTGCGCCTGAGATGGCGCGAGGACAGAACGGTGTGAGTCCGTTCCCCTGCGGCGAAGAGTCGTGGGGCATCGAACCGTAACTGCGTCGCCGCAAGGCGGGGTGGAGAGCAACGGAACGAGAACGACCAGTCCGTAACAAGGTCCCGACACACCGGGACAAGGTGAACTCGATTCGGTCGGTGAACGCGGGCGAGTCTGCTGGGAAAAGACGAAGCCTGTCGCGGCGGGAAAGACCCGCTGGCAGCCGGGCGATCCCCGGTCGCGCCACCGATGGTTGGAGACGGAATGGCCGGAAGTCAGCGCGCAGGAATCAGGGAGACCCGCCGGGACAGGACGGCGTTCATGGCTGCAAGGCCCGAAGAACCGCCCGCCGGGAGTCAGAGCGTCCGTAGTAGCGAGGAAGCGGGTAACGACCGCCGAGCCAAGGGACACAGGAAAGTGGATGGCCGATGAACGGGAACAACGAAGACATCACAACGACACCGGCGACAGTGGCGGCGGCCCCGCCGTCTCAGCAAGCCGGAGAAGCCCCCACGCGGCGTGACCCGTGGTGGTGGGTGGAACGTTGCGTCTGGACAGAAGCCATGTTGTCACGGCTCGCCTCAGGCGAGCCCGCCGACCAGGTCTGGTTCCGACTGTGGGACAAGACCTATGCGCCCGCCAATCTGCAACGCGCCTATGAAAAGGTGCAGCGCAACGGCGGGAGCGCGGGGGCGGACGAACAAACCCTCGCGCACTTCGCGCGGCACGCGGAGGACCAACTCCAAAAGCTGCATGAACAACTGCGCGCGGGCACCTATCGCCCGCAACCCGTGCGCCGGGCCTGGATACCCAAGCCCGGCAGCACCGAACAACGACCGCTGGGCATCCCGGCGGTTCGCGACCGCATCGTGCAAGGCGCGTTGCGGCACGTATTGGAACCGATATTCGAGACGCAGTTCGCCGAGCACAGCTACGGCTTCCGTCCCGGGCGCGGGGCCAAGGACGCGCTGCGACGCGTGGACGCACTGCTCCAAACGGGCCACGTCCACGTGGTCGATGCCGACCTCAAGAGCTACTTCGACACCATTCCGCACGCGCGGCTCATGACGTTGCTCCGCCAACGGGTGGCCGACGGACGGGTGCTGGCGCTGGTGGAAAGTTACCTGTGCGCCGGCGTGCTCGAAGAAGCCCGAGGCTGGCAAGCCTCCCAACGGGGCACGCCCCAAGGCGGCGTCATCAGCCCGCTGCTGGCCAACCTCTACCTGGACCCGCTGGACCATCAAATGACGGCAGTGGGTTGGCAGATGGTGCGCTACGCCGACGACTTCGTCATCCTCTGTCGCAGCCGGGCCGAAGCCGAAGCGGCCTTGGCCGCCGTGCAGCAATGGGTGAAGGAAGCCGGACTCCAACTCCACCCCGACAAGACGCGCATCACCGATGCGAGCCAGAAAGGAGGAGGCTTTGACTTCCTCGGGTACCACTTCGAGCGAGGCCACCACTGGCCGCGCGACAAGAGCCTGAAGAAATTCAAAGACACGCTGCGCCGACACACGCAGCGCAACCAGGGACGGAGCTGGGAGCACATCGTCAGCGGCGTCAACCGCAGCCTGCAGGGCTGGTTTGAATACTACCAGCACAGCGTGGCCAACGTGTTTGCGCCACTGGACGGATTTGTGAGACGGCGCTTGAGAAGCCTCTTGGCCAAACGACGCGGACGCACGGTGCATGGCACAGGCAGCGCCCACCAACAATGGCCCAATGAATGTTGGCCCGGCATGGATTACTGAGCCTGAAAGCACTCCATGACTGGAAGCGGACAATCGTGTCCTTACGAACCCACTGACTGGAGAGCCGGATGCGGGAGATCCGCCCGTCCGGTTCGGAGGGAGGGGCAAGGTTCAATCCCTTGCTCCTACCCTATCCATTTCGGAAATGACTTTTGGCAATCACTCTAACCACGACCAGGTCGCACGCGCCCGAGTGCGGGTGATGGACAGCGCGAGTCGCCATGCCCACTAGGCAGGCCAGGCCGCCTTGAGCAACGCCGGCAGGATGGCTCCCGAAGCGCCTTCCAGGAAGTAATCCACCTGCGGACTTAGCGGCGTGCGCTGTGGATTGATCTCGACGACCCAGGCGCCCGCGTCCAGCGCTTCAAGCGGCAGGGAAGCCGCCGGGTGGACGAGCGCCGACGTGCCAACGCTGAAAAACACTTCGCAGCGCCGGCTGGCCTCCAGCGCTCGGGCGAAATCCTCCTGCGGCAGCATTTCCCCAAACCAGACCACGCCCGGCCGCAGCCATCCGCCGCAGCGCGGGCAACGCGGGGGCATTTCGGCCGTTGGCGGCCACGACTCCACGATCGTGTCTTCCTCGAAACATTTCGTCCGGGTGATATTCCCATGAAGCTCGACGACGTTGCGGCTGCCGGCACGTTGATGAAGGCCGTCGACGTTTTGGGTCGCAAGCAGGAATTGCGGCACGCGCCGCTCCAGCTCCGCGATGGCAACGTGGCCGGGATTCGGCTGCGCCTCGCTCACCCGCGCGCGTCGCGACGCGTACCATTCCCAGACCAGCCGCGGATTGCGCCGGAACGCCTCCGGCGTGGCGAGGTCCTCGGGCTTGAAATTCGCCCACAGGCCCGACTGCGCGTCGCGAAACGTCGGCACGCCGCTCTCCGCCGAGACGCCTGCGCCGGTGAGCACGACCACTCGCTTCGCGGCGCGGAGGGCGTCGAGAAGCGGATCTGGAAAGAGGCTTGCAGGCATGACTTTATAAGCCCACTTGCGGGCACTCCCAGCGGTTTACGCGAACTGCGGGCGCAAGGTCAATCCAGCGAGAATCGGCTGCGTACGGGAGCGACGTCCAGACGCCCGCCCGGGCGCATCTCAATTTTTGGTGCATGACAAAGCCAAACGAACCGCCTCACCTCTCACCCCGGCCCTCTCCGGCGAATGAATTATGTTTCTCGCGAGGCTTCGCCCGCGGAAGGGGAGAGGGAGAGCTTGGGGACGCTGTTCCAGATTTCGGATGTGCTCGACCGGACCGTAGCAATCTCTTCTCGGCGTCCGCGCACAGCGGCCCTAGGACGCGATACGGCGCGGCTGCACGGACGCGGAATAAATCTCTCGAATCATCCAAGGGCGCCTTTCGCGACTCCCTGCCCAGTAACCTCTCTTTGAGATGACGTTATTTGGACTTCATGCAGAGCCTGCAGTGGGTGGTGCTCCCAGTTGGAGCGAGACCAGCTTGAAGCCTTGCTTGGCCGCCAGTTTGGCCAACAGCCTTCGCTGGCTGTCCGCGTATTTTTGTTCGTAGGCTCGCAGCCCCTGTTCCGCATAAGCCATTCCATGGCGGAGCACTCGGTAGTATAACTCGGCCAGTTTGCGCGCCAAGGCCTTCAGGGCGACCAGGCCCCCTTTGCGTGCGGCCAGCCGCCGGTAGAATCCCCCGAGGGCTTTGTCGACCGAGTTGACCAGACTGCGGGCTCCGGCG
>Ga0134127_10001000_pt1 | contig 22036 bp, 24 predicted proteins | sample KB31753_FD_96459 | JGI IMG/M metagenome (GOLD analysis project Ga0134127, IMG submission 96459) | Terrestrial soil microbial communities with excess Nitrogen fertilizer from Kellogg Biological Station, Michigan, USA - KB3-175-3 | ecosystem: Environmental > Terrestrial > Soil > Unclassified ... | reverse complement strand
TTCTCTTTCTGCAAATCCTTGCCTCCCAATCCCACGCTCTGTTTCTCCATTAAGGTTTTACGTGAACAGCCCTCTCAAGTGTTTCGCCAAATCCCTTCGACCGCTTGTTATTCTTCATCTGATGTCTTAGAGGTCGGCATCACGACTCTTTATCGTCAACATTAACAGTTACGTTCAATACAGCAGATACTTCTGCCTCACATTGCCGAATTCAGCGAGTGGCGCTTGCCACGCTTCCTGAATCGACTCGAGTGAATCACCACGTTGGAATGACTCCCGCAGTTTCGAGGTTCCTGCTATCACATCGAAAGGGTTTCGATCGTAGACGTACTCGTAGGGCGGTTCTTTCCAGCGAAAGTTCTCTCTATACATATCGTAGGCAAGCTTCACCATGGCAACGCCAACAATCACCGGTTTGAATGCGGCGCGGTCCGTTACGTGAATCTGAACTCCTCCGCAGCTCACGCCACCGTGCTTCTGAAAGGTTGGGCGAAAGACACAACTGCGGAAGTAGACACCGGGGAATCCGACCTCATTTAGTTTCTCAGCATAATCCTCAGGTTGAATGTAAGGTGCGCCAACTAGCTCGAATGGTCTGGTAGTTCCCCGCCCTTCGGAGATCTGCGTTCCTTCAAAGTGGACGGTGCCAGGAAACACGACTGCCGTATCAACGGTGGGAATATTAGGCGAAGGCATCACCCAGGGAGCATCAGTCTCATCTTGCCAATTGTCGCGCTCCCATCCTTTCATCGGCACTACTTCCAGGTCGCAGCCAATCCCGAAATGCTCATTGAACATGCGCGCGAGTTCGGCGAGTGTCATCCCGTGTCGAGTCGGAATGGGAAACTGCCCGACAAAAGAAGCCTGTGCGGTTTCCAGCACATTCCCCTCGACGCCCAGACCTGTGATGGGATTCGGTCTGTCACAGACTACTACTTTCTTCCCATATTTCTGTGATGCGCGCATGCAATTCGCCATCGTGTAGGCGAATGTGTAGATGCGACAGCCCACGTCCTGCATATCGAATAGAAGAAGATCGACTTCCTGAAGCATCGCCTCAGTCGGTTCTCTTGTTTCGCTATAGAGAGAATGAATCGGTAGGCCGGTGGATCGATCCACAGCGTGTTCGGTCTCAATCATATTGTCCTGAACATCGCCGCGAATACCATGCTGTGGGCCAAACAAGGCAGTCAATCGAATCTTGGAATTCGCGAAGAGGAGATCGGCTGCGTGCTGAAGGCTGTGGTCGACTGACGCCTGATTGCAAATCAGTCCAACTCTGGCGTCGCCGAGGATGCCATCGCGTTGTTCAAGTAATGTCTCAAGGCCAAGCGTGACGGGAATTTTGTTGTTCGTCATCTAGGAGTCTCAGATCCTTTTCAACCTGAAGTGATGCATTAACTAGCCACACAAGACTGAGCCGCCGTTCACGTTTAATATTTCGCCCGTAATGTGACGCGCCCAACCGCTACATAAGAAGGCGACCGGATACGCAATGTCATCCGGCGTCGCAACGGCTCCGACCGGAATTGACTTGGTGATCGTCTCAAGGTCTTCGGAAGCCAGGGCGCTCGCAGTCATGTCGGTTTCTACCCAACCTGGAGCAACAGCATTAACGTTGACGCCGAACTCTCCCAGTTCTGCCGCAAGAGATTTTGTGAACGCAATCTGACCGCCCTTTGACGCTGCATAGTTTGAATAGTTTGCTTCACCTCTTTGGCCGGCAGTGGAAGTGAGGATCACGATGCGACCGAAGCGCTGTCTCTTCATCACGGGAGCAGCGGCGTGGCACATTGTCCACGTTCCTTTAAGGTTGATGTCGATTGTCCTGTCCCAAAGTTCCTCAGGCATGTCATCAATTGGAGCGCCTTCCCAGATGCCTGCATTACAAACGAGAACATCGAGACGTTTGAATCGCTCCAACGTCGTCTGGATCATCCGAGTGGCATCATTCAGCACGGCGACGTTTCCCTGAACTGCTAACGCCTCAACACCCTTCCCTTTGGCGATCGCAACGACTTCTTCTGCGGCGTCGCTGTTCGCCTGGTAATTCACAACGACGTGTGAACCCAGATCTGAGAGTCGTTCTACTACAGCGCGTCCGATGCCGCGTGAGCCTCCAGTCACTAAGGCAACGCGGTCGCGCAGTTGAAAGGAATCGTTGTTCACTTGAGGTTCCCCCACTGCGAGCGATGAAAGATGTTGTTAAAGAGATTTGTAGGAATCACGAGGAGAATCGACTGGAGGTCTCTTTCGGTTGGACGTTCTGCTGTGCGTGGCGAATCGCCTCGCCGACAAAATGTTCGAACAGTGCTTGCGACAAACCGTCTTCCTTCCATCCAAGCTCAGGATGCCATTGAACGGCCGAAACGAAACGATCCGCTCGTGGATCTTCGAGCGCTTCGACAACTCCGTCCGCGGTCCACGCCGTTGCCACAAGGTTTTTTCCGAGAGACTCGATGGCCTGGTGATGGTGACTATTGACCACGGCCGCGTCCGCTTCCGCTAGAGTCGCCAATAGACTTCCTTCCAGGAGTTTGACTCGATGCGACGGACGATCTCTCGGTGGTCCTTGCTGGTGCTTGATCGCACCCGGCAGCTGCGACTTGATGTCCTGAATCAGCGTACCACCACGGGATACATTCAGGACCTGCATGCCAAAACAAATTCCCAGAAGCGGCAAGCGATGTTTCTCAACTTCGGAAAGAACGAGCAAGTCTGTTTCGTCTTTTACCTGGTGAACGTCACCTAACTCCTGATGAGGCTCATGGCCGTAACGAATCGGATCGACGTCAGAGTCGCTGCCGGGCAAGAGAATGCCGTCCATGCTTTCGATTACGGAGGAAACGTATCTGGGATCTGGGATCAGGCTGATGTGCACGGGGACTCCCCCCGCGGCTTCAATCGCTTCGCTGTAATACCTCGATAAATAGAAGCGTTCCGTATTCAGTTCTAGCCGCATCGTAATGCCGATGCGGGGCCGGTAGTCTTGCATCTCTTTCCTCTCGAAGGCTGCTCTTTCGCCCGTCAATAATCTAACAGCAACGCATGATAGCGCAAAGTTCAGGCTTGCTGATCATGGTTCAACTGCGCAACACATTCTTCAAATAAGGCCGCCTTGACTTACATTCAAGCGAATTCCTATAGTGCTTGTTAATCGAGATGCGAAAAGATTCTCTCAGGGTACGCAGCACAACGGTCTTGCTTGTGCGCAAAGATGGTCGTGTCGCGCTTGCCGGAGACGGTCAGGTGACGCTCGGGGAAACCATAATGAAGGCCAGCGCCAAGAAGGTGCGCCGCCTGTACAACGATCGAATTCTTGCCGGCTTCGCTGGTGCCACGGCTGATGCCTTTTCTCTCCTGACTCGCTTCGAAAGCAAACTGGAGCAGTACCATGGAAATCTTGAACGCGCCGCGATTGAACTCAGCAAGGAATGGCGAACCGATAAGCTTTTACGGCATCTTGAAGCGTTACTGGTTGTCGCCGATAACAAGACGTCTTTTCTGCTCTCTGGAAATGGCGATGTGATCGCGCCTGACGACGGTGTGCTGGCCATCGGTTCAGGTGGGACTTATGCCCTCGCTGCCGCCCGCGCACTTATGAAGCACACCGAGTTGTCTGCTCGCGACGTTGCGGTAGAGGCATTAACAATCGCCGGCGAGATTTGTATCTACTCGAATCAAAATATTGTTGTTGAGGAACTTGATGGGTCGGCCGTCAACTAGTGAAGGCTGATTCGCGCGCTTAGGTTAGAGGAAGATGGTTATCTATCTGGCAGGGGAAGTTGACGAAGAAATCCGGCTTGACGATATGACTCCGCGTCAGATCGTTGCGGAGTTGGACAAGCACGTCGTTGGTCAACGAAACGCTAAGCGTGCGGTGGCGGTAGCCTTGCGCAATCGCATCCGCCGGCAAAAGTTGCCGCCTGAAATGGCGGTGGATGTGATGCCGAAGAACATCGTCATGATTGGCTCGACAGGTGTTGGTAAAACTGAGATTGCTCGACGGTTGGCGCGAATGTCTGACTCGCCTTTTCTCAAAGTTGAAGCTTCAAAGTTTACCGAGGTTGGTTATGTGGGCCGCGATGTTGAAAGTATGATTCGAGATCTCACTGAGATCTCAATCGACATGACTCGTCAGGAGAAGATTGAAGAGATCGCGGAGAAGGCTGAACTCAATGTCGAGGAAAGAATCCTCGATATCCTGCTGCCGCCGCCGCGATCATCGAGCCTTTACGATTTCGACTCTTCTTCCCAAGAGCCCATCGAACCAGACGCAGGTGCCCGAGACGAACAGTTTCACCGTTCGCGTGAAAAGTTCCGGACGCAACTTCGGAGCGGAAAGTTGGACAATCGTCTGATTGAGCTTGAGGTGCGGGAAAAGAATTTCCCCGTCATCGAACTTGCCGGACCACAAGGTGTCGAAGAGATGGGCATCAACATGAAAGACATGTTGGGCAATCTCTTTCAAGGACGTTCGAAGCGTCGAAAACTTCGCGTCGATGAGGCGATGGAGCACCTCATGCAGGAAGAAGAAGAGCGGCTCATTGACATGGATCAAGTAGCTCGAGCGGCCATCGAGCGAGTGGAGTCGGCTGGAATAATATTTCTCGATGAGATCGATAAGATCGCCGGACGCGAATCAGGACACGGCCCGGATATTTCGCGCGAAGGAGTTCAGCGAGACATTCTTCCTATCGTTGAAGGCACCACCGTAAACACACGTTACGGAATGGTAAAGACCGATCACATCCTCTTCGTGGCTGCCGGCGCGTTTCATGTTTCAAAGCCATCCGACCTGATACCTGAGCTGCAAGGGCGTTTCCCGATTCGTGTCGAGTTAGACTCCCTGACGGTTGAGGATTTCAAACGAATTCTCACTGAACCAAAAAATGCTTTGATTAAACAGTATCAGGCGATGATGGAGACTGAGGGCGTTACGATTGAGTTTGCGCCTGATGCTATCGATGCGATCGCCAATTTCGCTGCGCGTGTTAACGAGAATACTGAAAACATAGGCGCTCGGCGGCTGCAGACGATCATGGAAAAACTCCTTGAAGAGATCAGCTTCGAAGGGCCTGACCTGCAGCCAAAGCATCAACACATCGATGCCAAGTATGTCGAGGACAAGTTGCTCGAAACGGTAAAGGATCAGGATCTTAGTCGTTACATTCTGTGAGAAAGCTTTGGCACCCATCTCTCGAATCTTGCTTCCCTCATTAATGAATAGAAAGAAAGCGTGGTGTTTGGCACTAGCGGTCGCGTTCCTCGTGGCCGGCTGTGGCAAGCGACGTCCGCCAATGCCTCCGGTGGAACGAGTTCAGCAACGAACAGAACTCCTGTCCGGAGCACAGCGCGGGAATCAAGTTACCCTCAGTTGGCCAGCGCCTTTGCGCAACGCTCCAGATCCGAGCGTGCAGAGCATTCGCCGCATCGATGTCTACCGTTTGGCGGAAAAGCCCACGGCGCCGTTGCCGCTAACTGAAGAAGAGTTCGGCGCTCGCTCCACATTGATTGGTTCAGTTACGTACGACGAGATCCAGGTCGCAGCCGATACGCTTACGTACACCGATACTCTTGAACTGGCGGGCCAACCGACGCGCTTGCGCTATGCAATTCGTTACGTGAATGCGTCTGGCCAGCGCGCGGCTTTTTCGAACTTCCTGCTGATCGAACCTTCTGCTCGCGTTGCGCAGCCACCGGTGCTTGTTAGCACCGGTAAGGAACTAACCGAGTCGGCGGTTACCATCACCTGGCAACCGCCGTCTGCGAATATTGACGGATCGACGCCGCCAAATTTGCTGGGTTACAACGTCTACCGGGTTGATGAATCCCAAAGTGAAACTGGAGACACGCCGCTCAACAGCGCGCTCATCGCAGGAACACAGTTCTCCGATCAGAACTTTAAATTTGGCGAAAACTACCGATACTTCGTTCGCTCGGTTTCGTTGGGGACAGGTGGTGCGCAGGTTGAGAGTCTGAATTCCAATTCGCTTTCGATTTCAACCCGTGACACATTCCCGCCTTCAGCGCCTTCCTCGATCACAATCGCTGCGGCACCCGGTAGACTTTCAATCTTCTTTCCCGCAAACCCGGAAGGCGATGTCGCGGGCTACACCATCTACCGATCGACTGATCCGGATCTGCCAAAGGACCGTTGGACGAAATTGACCCCGACGTTACTTGATCGCACAACCTTCCAGGACGACAACGTCGAAGCAGGAAAACGTTACTACTACTATTTGACGGCAACCGATCAGGCTGGAAATGTGAGCCCGCCATCCGAAGTTGTTTCCGAAACTGTTCCCTAACTTGAGATGAAACTCTGCCGCTTTATCCATCCAGTTGGTGCTGAACCCACATACGGAGTTATCGAGGGCGAGAGTGTCTTCCCCGTAAGTGAACAGCAGTATTTTTCACTTCAAAGCATCTCCAAGCCACAAGACTCCCTGAGAGTCGCTGATGTGAAGCTGGTTGCACCGGTAAACCCATCAAAAATCGTCTGCGTCGGTCGCAACTACCGGGAGCACGCGGCCGAGTTGGGAAACAAAATGCCTGAAGAGCCACTTTTGTTTCTGAAGGCGCCCTCGGCCTTAATCGGAAACGAAGATGCCATTGTACTGCCGCCGCAGTCGCAGCAAGTTGAGCACGAAGGCGAGTTGGCAGTTGTTATTGGAAGAAGGGCGCATCGTATTTCCCCTGATGAGGATCCACTGACTTACGTCCTTGGCTATTGTTGCGTTAACGACGTGACAGCACGCGACCTGCAACGGAAAGACGTTCAATTTACCCGGGGAAAGTCTTTCGACACGTTTTGTCCTTTGGGCCCAGTCATAGTGACGGACGTTAGTCCTCTCGACGTTGAAGTGCTCACTCGACTCAACGGTGAGGTAAAACAGCGGGGACGCACATCTGACATGGCCTTTCCAGTTCCCTTCCTGATTAAATACATAGCTGACATCATGACGCTCAACCCGGGCGACGTGATTGCCACGGGAACGCCCGCGGGCGTATCGCGGATGAAGGCCGGCGATGTAGTGGAAGTTGAAGTTTCAGGACTCGGAACGCTTCGCAATAGCATCGTCGTACCGGAGCCGTCATAGCTTCATTCAAGTTTCATATTCAACGCAGGAGGCAGTCATGAAGTTCTTTCTTGATACGGCAAATCTAAAAGAGATCAGTGAAGCAGCGAAGCTCGGCCTCGCTGATGGAGTTACTACCAACCCGTCGCTGATTGCGAAAGAAGGCGACGTCGACTTCAAAACGCATATCGCTGCGATTTGCGACATTGTTTCCGGACCGGTGTCGGCTGAAGTTACCAGTGAAGATGTGGAAGGAATGGTTCGCGAAGGACGTGAATACGCCGCGATCGCGAAAAACGTTGTCGTGAAATGTCCGCTCACTCGCGCCGGCCTTACAGCCACACATCAACTCGACAGCGAGGGAATCAAAGTCAACGTCACGCTTTGTTTCTCGGCAGCGCAGGCGATTCTCGCAGCGAAGGCTGGCGCGTCGTTCATCAGTCCTTTCCTCGGCCGGCTTGATGACATCGGAGAGAACGGCCTCTTGCTGCTGGGGGACATTATCGAGGTCTATCGGAACTACGACTGGAAAACAGAAGTGTTGGCGGCAAGCATTCGACACCCGATTCACGCCATCGAAGCCGCGCGCATGGGCGCCGACATTGCCACGATGCCCTTCAAAGTAATCGATCAGATGTTCAATCATCCGTTAACCGATAAAGGCCAGGCGCAATTTCTGGCCGACTGGCGCAAGAGCGGTCGCAAGTGAAAGAAATCACTGTGCGGGCAAACAAATATGACGGCTCCGAACACCGAAGCTGGCCCGCGAAGGTTTTGAGATATGAAGGTTCCCTCATCGTGCTTGATGCATTCTTTGACCGCGAGATTAGCCACGATCTTCTGGGAACGATTGTCTCGGGTACTACTAGTATTGAGTATTACTGGTTGGACCGCTGGTACAACGTCTTTCGTTTCTCCAAGCCCGATGGAGAATTGAGAAACTACTACTGTAACGTGAATGTCCCTCCAGAATTTGATGGCGACGTTCTCAGCTACGTAGACCTCGATATCGATATTCTGGTCGAGCCGGATTTTTCATATAGGATTGTGGACCAGGAGGATTTCGAAGCGAATGCTATCCGTTATGAGTACTCAGATGAAGTGCGTCGACAAGCGCGCGGGGCGCTCACGGAGCTGGTCGGCCTGATCGAGAATCAATCCTTTCCATTCAACGATTCGGAACTTCAGTGAAGAATAATTCATGACGTCCAAACAACAACCACAGCAGTCAAAATCGAAACTTGAGAAACTTCGGGAGCGTCATCGCCAGGCAGAACTTGGCGGTGGCCCTGAACGAGCGGAGAAGCAACACGCGGCGGGAAAGATGACCGCTCGTGAGCGGGTTGAGTTTCTTCTCGATGAGGACTCGTTCGAGGAATTCGACAAGCTGGTTGTGCATCGCTCGCGCGACTTTGGTCTGGACGAGCAACTCTATCCTGGCGATGGCGTGATTACTGGACACGGATTGATTGACGGCCGTCGTGTTTTTGTTTTCGCACAGGACTTCACGGTATTTGGCGGTTCCCTCTCAGAAACTCACGCTGAAAAAATCTGCAAGGTCATGGATCTCGCGATGAAGGTCGGGGCGCCGATCATCGGTCTCAATGATTCCGGCGGGGCGCGCATCCAGGAAGGTGTGCTCAGTTTAGGAGGTTACGCTGACATCTTCCTGCGTAACACTCTCGCGAGCGGTGTCATTCCACAGATCAGTTGCACTATGGGGCCATGTGCCGGGGGCGCGGTTTATAGCCCGGCGATTACCGACTTCAACATCATGGTTAAGGACACATCGTACATGTTCATCACTGGTCCTGACGTGATCAAGACGGTGACGCACGAAGATGTAACCAAAGAGGAGTTAGGCGGAGCGGTCACGCACAACCGTGTCTCAGGGGTCGCCCACTTTGCGGCCGACTCGGATGAGCATGCTCTGCGAATGCTGCGCGAGTTGTTGTCGTTCATGCCCTCGAACAATCTCGAAGACGCTCCCCACGTGCATTCGGACGATCCGGCTGATCGAACAGCGGAGAAACTCAACACGATTGTTCCGGAAGCGTCGAATCAACCTTATGACATTCGCGAAGTGATTAATCATGTAGTCGACGATGGCTACTTCTTCGAAGTGCAGCAGCACTACGCACCTAATATTTGTATCGGGTTTGCACGCCTCGCAGGTCGTTCGGTAGGTATCGTTGCCAATCAACCAGCGTATCTCGCGGGAGTACTCGACATCGATGCTTCGGTAAAGGCAGCACGGTTTGTTCGCTTCTGTGATTGTTTCAATATTCCCTTAGTTACTTTTGAGGATGTGCCGGGGTTCTTGCCGGGCGTGTCGCAGGAGCATGGCGGAATCATCAGGCATGGCGCGAAATTGCTCTTCGCCTTTGCGGAAGCGACCGTCCCTAAGGTGACCGTGATCACGCGTAAAGCGTATGGCGGCGCCTATTGCGTGATGGCATCAAAACACATCAGGACGGACGTTAACTTCGCCTGGCCGGCAGCGGAGATTGCGGTGATGGGAGCAGAAGGTGCAGTGGGCGTGCTTTATCGCCGTGAAATAAATGATGCTCCAGACAAGGAAACCGCGCGAAGAGCGCGGATCATTGAGCTTGAAGACAAGTTTGCAAATCCCTATGTTGCGGCAGAACGAGGTTTCGTTGATGAGGTCATCGAACCTGCCCAGACAAGGCCGAAACTCATTCGTGCTTTGAAGCTGCTTGAAAACAAGCGCGACACAAATCCACCGAAGAAACACGGCAACATTCCACTTTGAGAGAATGCATCCTGCCTAGATGCCTCAGGGGACCTGACCTCACCAAAGAATCATTGTTTCGGTGCATAGTAGTTTTGACGATAGACGAGTTGCAGTTTCTGCTTACGTAGCTCCGGATTGATGATCTCGAGCTTGACCTGCCTGCGGGCGCCGTCGCGCGCCTTATTCGTCGGCGAATAAGCAATCACATACTGCGAACGCAGTTCCTCCTGAATTTGCGCGAACGCGCGTTGCAGTTCAACCTCACTGCGTGGAAAAAACGCTCGTCCGCCCGTTCGATCTGAGAGCTTTTCGAGTGAGTCTTTCTCAATCTTGTAGAACTCAGGATCGCCAATACCGATGCTGTAAACGGCGACGTTGTTTCTAAGAGCTGAATCAATTGCCTCTTGCCGCTTAATAGTGCTGGCCGTGTCGTCGCCATCGCTCAATAAGACGACCGCTCGGCGCACGTTCTCAGGACTCTTGGCCAAAATCTCATTCGTACTTGCCCAGACTGAATCCCAAATGCTTGTCCAGCACAGTGGGTCCTCCTGAGGTGACTTGATGGCTTCGCAGTCAGGATTGTCGGCAGGGACTTCAAACTTTATCCGATCAACAGCTCGGTTGAGTCTTGGCAGAGCATTGCTGAGGTCCTGCTCAACAGTCGGCTGGCCAGTGAATGAAACAATAGCAATCCTGTCGATTTGCGGTCGCATGACGGCGCTGAGAAAAGCTTTGGCGGCTTTCTTCTCATCCGGAAGAGTGCGTTCCTGCGACTTACTCGTATCAACAAGGATTACAAGCGTCAACGGACGATCGGTCTCCCTTTCGAAGAGACTGATTTCCTGGGGAGTGTCATTCTCCAAGACTCGCAGGTCTTTTGCTTGTAGTGTTGTGACGAAGTGGTGATTCTTGTCGACCGCCGTGAAGACGGTATTGACCAGATCGGTGTCGACCCTGATCACTTCTGGCTCGATGTCTTCGTCGCGAGCAGCAGGTGGAGTTGACTTTGGCGCGGCAGGCTTTGCGGAGCCTGATTGAGTTTTGCTTTGCGCCGAGCTGGGACCTGTGTTTATTAACACAAGAACAAGCAGTGCCAGGCTGAGTAAAGCGAACAGGAGTGTGGTCCTCGGTCTCATCCTGTCGTCATGATAGATCAGAGACACTCAAAAGAACCGCTCGAGCGAAGGATTTCGCCGAGCGAGTGTTAGCAAAAAGGGCAGCTCCTAAGGGGAACTGCCCATGAAATCAGACTTGGTTGTTAGTAGCGACGGGTCCGGTTGCGGAGCTTGTAGGTGTACAGGGCCGAACCACCGCCACCAGCCAACGCACCGATTGCGGCGCCTTTCTTACCACCAATCAGCGCACCGAGTGCGGCACCACCGCCAGCGCCCATGGCCACCGTCAACTTGTCGCGGTGTTTCTGCCAGAAGCTACGGCCTTTTGGCTGCTGATAGGTTGAATACGAACGCGAACTTGTTGAGTGCGCATAGCTCCGACCGCCATTACGATAAACAGTGCGGGTAGGAGCGTAGGAGTTGGCAGGCGCCAGACTCTGAGTGCCAAGAGCGCCAGCCTGGGCCGCTCTGAAGCCGTCTGCGAATCCCACTTTGTAAGCTCCCTGCTCAGCGGAAGTATCAAACTCTGCTGGCATAAATGGGTCAGTCGGCACCTTGTTATCAGCCACGTAAGTGGCATCGCTCGGCGCGGCCTGCGCTGTCGTCGCCGCAACGGTATCGGAACTGTTCCTGGAGTGCATAACCAGGGCTCCAACCGAACCGCCAACGAGGGCTGCTATCAAAGCTACCGGCAGTAATTTGTTTGTCATAATCATCGTTTCAATCTCCTTCGGTCAAAATCCTGTTTGCGTCGAAGCTCGCTGGTGTTAGGAGCAACATGCGTTCCTCAGCGGCGGTCAGGTGCTTCGAGAATTTTCAACAGGCTACTATCAGGGCTTTTCTCGTAGATCTGGCTGCATTTGGCAAAACTGCAAGAAAGTTGCAATCAAGCCATTGTGAACTGTCACGGTTTCCAGTACCCGATATGAGGAAATCGCTACGCGAAATGATCAGTTAGCAAACAGTGGGCAAAGAAAAACGGCCAGGAAAATCCTGACCGTAATCTTGTCTGGAACTGAAGTTTGAGTTACGCCGCCCGCTGAACCTGAACCGGCTTATTGTCCCTCAACAACTCCAAAGCTTTTTTCATTTGAACATCTTCAGCTGCTGGCTTCGGAGTGTTCGGCTCCGGAGCAACTTCCCTCTTGTCGTTAGGCTGATTAGGTTTCGCGACTGGGTCGTCGTCGTTACCTGTGAGATCTTCAGGGTCTACTGCTTCAGCAAGTTCAGGACGCTTCACTTCGACCGAAGGGGCAACACCGGAGTGGGCGCGGTCCTCACCTAAAAATGGCTTACCGCTCGCACTCGCCCACTTAACTGTAGTTAGGAGCAATCCGTCACCGCCACGGAGCGTGAAGAGCTGCTGCTCCGCCCCTGCTCCAAAGCTTTTCTCGCCGACAATCTGCCCGCGATTGCGTTCCAGGAGGGATGACGCAACAACTTCGGCCGCGCCGGCTGTGCCAGCATCAATAAGAACCGCAACCGGACCGGTGAAGATAGTAGCTTTCGGATCGGCAGTAAAGGTCTTAATCGTTTTTCCTTCGCGGCCGGTTGTCTGCGCAAGTGTTCCGTCTTTGATCAGCAGGTTAGCTACGGTTACTGCTTCGTCAATTGAGCCACCTGCAGTGCCGCGCAGATCAATAACTAGTTTCTGGGCGCCTTGCTTCATGAGATCCTGCAGGCGGGCTTTTACATCGGCTGCTTCGCCTTCAGCAAAGCTGTTTATCTTAAGTACGCCAACCCGTCCGGCTTCCATTCTCGCTTCCGCGACCGGGGCCCGGAATGCACCGCGTTTCACGCTTAGGGTCAGCGGACTAACATTAGCCCGAAGGATCCGCAGTTTGATTTCTGAGCCTGCAGCGCCGTTGAGCAGCTGCTTGGCATCGTAAAGCGAAATGTCTCTCGTTGCCTTGCCGTCGATGTATTCGATGATGTCGCCGGCACGAACGCCAGCCTGATCTGCAGGCGAGCCCTTCAAGGGAGCGATCACATATAGATAAGAAGCGACCTGCGACAACTCAGCACCAATACCCACCTGATTGTCTTTCGAGTTCGCGTTATAATCGCGAACCTGTTCTGGCGTAAGGTACGTCGAATAGGGATCCAGTCCATACGCCAATCCACGCAGAGCGCCGGCGCGAACCTTTTCCATGTTCGGCGCGTCTACATAGTCGTCCTGAATATGCTGAAGCACGCTCTCAAAGATGCGCAGTTGAGCATTCGGATCATTGGCGGGCTGTTGGGCGCGAGTGGAAATCCAGCCGCCCACGACCGTGTAAAGAGCAAGCGTTGCTGATAGCAGAATCAAACCAAACTTAGTGCGGAAAGACATTAAATACCTCTCGTGTTTCGATCAATTGCGGGTAAGCTCGCCGCTAATCCAACGAGCCAGTCGTATCATACAGTCGACAAATCGGGCACGCAAGCTTAGTTGCTTTCGAGGGCGCTCGCGTTGCGCGGTCTCAAACGTCGAGGTTAAAGAAGTTACGGACTGGATCTGAAGCTGGAGCTGAATGAATCAGGCGAAAGAAGTAAAAACACTAATTGGCCCGATCCTCGCCCTCGATCTCGGTGAAAAGCGTGTGGGAGTCGCGGTCTCAGACGAGCTCCAGATTTCGATTAAAAGACTTCCACCGTTGCTGCGTTCGAGCTGGAAACAACTGCTATCAGACGTTATGGATTTCGTGAAGCACTTCAAAGCCACTGCGCTGGTCATCGGATTTCCCCTCGGACCGGCCGGTGTGCAAGGCGAGGCCGCGGGAAACGCCAGGAGATCGGCCGAAAAGTTTGCCCGCTCGCTTTCAATCCCGATCTATTTGCAAGACGAACGTCTCACGTCGGTCGCTGCAAGGGAGCAACTGCTGGCCGAGGGACATAATCCCAAAGAGCTGAAGAGACTTCTCGACAGCGAGGCAGCAGCCATCATCCTGGGTGACTTTATCGGCGGGGGCCAGGATCGAATTCTAGTGTCGGCTGCTGAGACTGACTGACAAGCTCTGGTTAGGCAACATTTCGCAAATTCGGCTTGGCAGGTTAGATTAAGAATTAATGAAACGAATCGCAATAATCATCGCGGCAGTCCTCGGTTTGGTAGCTGCCGGCACAACAGTTTGGGTCTACCGCGACTTGCACCATCGTGTCAGTCATCCCCGGAGCGGTCAGTTCATTGAAGTTAGTCGTGGCTCGGCACCTGCCGCAGTGATCAAGAAACTAAGCAACGAAGGCATCATCAAACACGAGTGGCCCATCTTGCTCTACCTCAAAGTCAGCGGCGCGGGTTCTCGCTTCCGAGCCGGCGAGTACGACTTCTCTTCTCCTATTTCGCCACTCGAGGTGATCGCCAAACTTGAGCAGGGCGAGCAGCGGTTTCTGCGTTTGACTGTCGTGGAAGGTTGGACCCGATGGGAAATCGCAGCGGCTATGGCGCGGGTCCCAGAACTTAAGCTGGATGACGCAGACACGGCGCTGAAGTTAATGAATGACACGAGCCTCATAAAGGATCTCGATCCCGCCGCCGAAAATCTTGAAGGATATCTTTACCCTGCGACTTATGAGTTCGAGCGTGACGCGTCGCCTGAGGATCTAATCTCGCAAATGGTGAAACGGTTTCGTTTGGAGTGGAAACCAGCATGGACAGACAAAGCCACCAGCCTGCGGATGACGCCCCGGCAGATCGTCACCGCCGCGTCATTGATCGAAACAGAAGCGAAGCTTTCAAATGAACGTCCAGTGATTGCGGCTGTGATCTACAACCGTCTTAAGCTCGGCATGCCACTGGGAATTGACTCCAGCGTTATCTATGCCACAAAGCTCGCAGGCAAATGGCGTAACGACGGGAAGGTCTACCAGAGTTATCTTGACCGCAGGTCGCCCTACAACACTCGTATGTTTTCCGGTTTGCCGCCAGGGCCGATCGCTTCGCCAGGTGAGAGTTCGCTTGAGGCTGCGCTGAACCCTGAAAACGTAGACTATCTTTACTACGTTCGCGAGCCGAGTCGAGATGACGGCGCGCATAATTTTTACAGTAACGAACGGGATTTCCAGCATGGGGTTAACGCTCTACGCGAGTGGGAACGAAATCGTGATCTAGAGAATGGTCAGAATAATACTCAATGAGGAGCATCGAGGAGCATCGTCAGGAGTTGATCGAGAAGCGCCTTGAAATTAGTAAAGCGTTACTCTATGCTCCACTCAATAGGCCCCAGCCAATGTGTTTTCATTTCAAGGAAGGTGCCATCATGTTCCGGCTCACAAATCTCCTATTGCTCGTAGCGTTTTGTTCCGCAATCACCTGGGGCCAAGGCAAGGGCGTCGACAAGTCGAATGAACGAGTGCGCGACAGCGGATCGAGCCGCGCTCCGGCGATTAACGGGGGCAAGACGGACATCGGTGCGGGACGTGGAATGGATTTTGGAAAGGGCAAAACTCCGGAAGTCCCGCCAATTCCCAATCCGTATCGTCTTCCCTCTCGGCGCGATGTAATTCTGAAAGCCGTTGAAGATGTTATGCGAGATCGAAAACTGATCGTTGATGAAGCGTCGTCTCGACCAGCGGACGGAATAATCGTCAGTCAGCCTTACACCTTTGTGAAGGGCTCTCTCGTCTCGCAATCACAGCTCAGCCGCCATGCGGAGCTGGCAACTTCAGGTGCGGGGGAGTGGACCCGTGGTCGTTACACTCTTACTGTGGAAGTGCAGTCGATTGACGGTGCCAGCGCTAACGTTGCGGTTAATGCAAAGGTTGAAGGTCGACTGGAGACTCCCACGTCTGTTCAGTGGGTAACGCTTCCGAGTTTGGGATTAGCAGAGGAAGACTTCTTGTCTGCACTCATTACCGCCGTAACCGGGACCGCACCTCCAGGCCGAACTATTCAATAAGGCGACAAATACACCTGACTTCAAGTAACTTCTCACCTGTTGTTTATGTTTACTGATTCTGTTGAGTCTGAATTACTTCGCGAAGAAAAAAGTTCGAGGGGACGGCAATTGCTCGCAGGAGTGTGCGCAATTCTCTTCACCGCTGCTGTGCTCGCAGGATACGTTTACTTTCGCAATAGGCACGCGAGGTTGAATGCCGCCGTGCCCGAACCGCCGAAGGCTTCTGCTTCGAACGTGCCGAAGGGCCCCGTACGAGCGCATATCCTTGTAGACGAAGCGCTGTTGAAGGGCGGTCAGACGATAATTGGGGGCTCGGTCAGGAATATTTCGCCCGAAACACTTGCTGGACTGGCAGTCGAACTGGAATTGAAGCGTCGCACTAGTGATGAGACTGAGCGTATGAATGTAGCTGTCAATCCTGACCAGTTAGCGCCAAACGAGGAAGGCAGGTACGCGTTGAAGCTTCCTGCTCAGCATTTCAGCTCAGTTCGCCTGGTTGCCTTGAAGGGCGGCGCGGATTCTACGCTACTGGCATTCACCTCGGCGCCGGGTCAGAAGCGGCCGCTCGAGAGGCTTGAGCCGAAGGTCATTGTCGTTCCCCGGCGCTCCACTGGCCATGGTGAGTTTCTTAATTCGCCCGACAACCCGGCGCGGGTTCCGTAGACTCGTACTTAATCAAGCTCCTTAGCAACGACAATAACTGCAGGATTGCTTCTCAAGTTCTTGATTAGAAGTCGGCATGACAACAATTAAGGTGATGGATCAGCAGCAGTTGCGCCTGGCTCGCTGCAATATCAATCAAGACGTGGATTCTACGGTACAACCATTCAACTGGCAGCTCCGTCTCAGTTGCAGCGGGTTCAAGGCTCTGGCGGGTGGGTTTCTGACATTAGATTGAATACAACTGATTTTGAGATGCAAAGCACTATTCAAGTTTCCATTAAGCTGATTCTACTGGTCGGGATTCTTGCTCTTCTGCAGCAGACAACCAGAGCACAGGCCGTTCGACCGCCAATTCCTCCTCCTACGATCTCGGCTGAAAAGAGCTCGCCCGGCGCCCCAGCAGACGATCAGGCTCCTACCGCGCTCGACTACGAGATGCGCGCCAAACGCGCGATAAAGTACGCCGAAAAGGAGCATGAAGAGAATCTAAGCAGGGCAAAAGAGATTTCACAGCTCGGTAATCAATTAGCCACATCCTTCAAGAGCAAACAGGCTCTTGATTCCACTGACCTGAAGAAACTCGAGAAGCTGGAAAAGTTGACCAGAAAGATTCGCAGCGAGGTCGGCGCTTCTGACGATGATGAAGTCGTGCTTGAAGAAAAGCCTCATGATCTTTCTGGCGCCGTAGAGTGTGTTGCGAAGGTCTCGTCTTCTCTTAGTGAGAAGGTAGTCAAAACTCCTCGGCAAGTTGTTTCGGCCGCCATCATTGAAGAATCTAATGTTTTACTTGAACTAGTGCGGATCGTTCGTAACCTCGCTCATTAGGGTAACGCCTTTGATTCTCGACGCACCTCAGTCTTCCCGTCTCGCTCGACACGCGCTCTCTTCTTCACTTATCGCGTTACTAGTAATTTTCACCGGAGCAGTTAAGGCTCAGGACGATGAGGTGGTGCGCGTAAACACGGACCTCGTCGTGCTCAATGTTACGGTGATGGATAAGGACGGACAGTATGTGCCGGGTTTGAAACTGGCTGACTTCAAGGTCTTTGAAGAAGGTCGTGAAGTTCCGATCAAACTCATCTCGAGCTTCGGCGCTCAGGAGTCACCATTTGCCGCCGTTATCTTATTGGACACTTCTGGAAGTATGGAGAGTCGACTTTCGCTGGGCCGATCTGCAGCGATTCGCTTTCTTGATGGACTTCGTCCCGAAGATGTTGCCGCCGTTTTCAATTTCGACCATCGAGTAGAACAGGTTCAGGACTTCTCTTCCGGCCGCGATCTAGCCCCGATGGCATTTGGTCTTCGCGCAAAAGGAATGACAGCACTCTACGATGCTATCTTGCGTGGGGCGCAAACTCTCGCTGCGCGACCTGAACAGCGTAAGGCAATCGTTGTGTTGTCTGATGGAATGGATACGAAGAGCAGCGCTTCTGCTGGTAAGGCTTTGGAGGCGGCACTGGCTGTGAACGCGGGGATCTATGCTGTTGACATGTCCGCCACTGACGGCGGTGTCTCAAAGGACATTCAGAGTGCCCTACAGTTGAAGAGCCTGGCCGAGAAGAGTGGAGGACGCTTTATCGCAACTCCAGGCGGGCCAGCATTGCGCGACGCATTCGCCAGCATCGCTCAGGAACTTGGACATCAATATACAATCGCGTTTCGACCCGCCGATCAAGCGCGCGACGGAAAGTGGCGCGCTCTCGAAGTAAAACTCTCACGACCTGAACTCACTGTTCGCACTCGCAAGGGTTATCGATCTCCCAAGCGCTGAACATTGCAAGTTCCAACCTAACGACTCTTTTTAGTTTCGAGTTTGTCCTGGTGACGTTCAAAGGCGAGTTGAATCAAGCGATCCAGAACTTGAGGAAACGGCAGCCCGGAAGCTTCCCACATCTTTGGATACCCTGAGACCTCAGTCAATCCAGGAAGGGTGTTCAATTCGTTTAGCAGCAACTTCTCAGTATCCCGAGTCAGAAAAAAATCCACGCGTGCCAGGCCTGAACCGTCGATTGATTGAAATGCCTGAATTGCCATTCGTCTAATTTCTTCGCTCACAACTTGCGAAACAGGCGCCGGTACGACGAACTCCACATGACCAGTGCCCGCATACTTCTCGGTGTAATCCAGGAACCGCGCTGCTTCGTCATACACGACATACTCGCCCGGCAAGCTCGCTTCGGGTTCATCGTTTCCGATCACTGCGCATTCCAATTCCCGACCATCAACTAATTCCTCAACGATTACTTTGCGATCATACTGCGCTGCCAGGCTTACAGCAGCTATGAGTGAGTCGGCGTCCGTAGCTTTAGAGATTCCGACTGAAGAACCAAGATTGGCGGGCTTAACAAAACAAGGAAAGCCGATTTCACTAGTAATCCTCCGCACCACAGCCGTTTGATCATTTCGCCATTGCGACCGCAGAAACCAAACATGCTTACAAATGGGCAGGCCAGCCTGGGCGAAAAGCATCTTCATCGCGACCTTATCCATGCCGCACGCGGACGCAACAACGCCGCAACCGACATACGGAATGTCAGCCATCTCAAGAAGACCTTGCAGCGTGCCATCTTCTCCATACGGGCCGTGGAGTACTGGAAAGACGACGTCGAGTTTTGCAGTGGAAAAGTCTTGACCGTCTGACTGGAGAGAGGTCAGACCTTGATGCGATGGGTCTCCGAGGATTGCTATTTCAGTATCACTGACATCAACGATGCCCGCATCGAGAAATGCTCGGGTTCCATTGGACAGTAATTGCGCGGCGGCAGGTGGCGCGAGCCACTTCCCTTCCTTCGTGATCGCAATCGGCACGACATCGTACTTCCCATGATCAATCGCCTGGATAACCGCAGTCGCGGAACGAACCGAAATTTCGTGCTCACCGGATCGTCCGCCGAAGATGACTCCGACGCGGAGTTTTGTAGCCAAGTCCCTTGCTCCGTTCTAAAGAATTGTTTTTCCAAGCGCCGAGAGAATCAGCTCAACGCCCAGCTCGGCAGTCTTGTTGTTAACGTCGAGCGCTGTGTTTATTTCAACTATCTCAAGCGAACACATGCCGCCTGCTTCCGCAATCTTTTCCAAAGCGAGATGGGACTCGCGGTAAGTCATTCCACCACGGACCAGCGTTCCCGAACCCGGCGCATCCGTTGGATCGAGAGCATCCACGTCGAACGTTACGGCATAGCCACCGGTAGCTTTCGAGGCGATTGCGATCGCTTCATCCATGCAGGCACTCATTCCGCGTTCATCGATTTCACGCATGGTGAAAAACCGCATTCCGAGTTTGCGAATCAATTCCCGCTCACCACGATCAATATCGCGGGCGCCAACGTGCGCACATAATTTCGGATCGAGCTTGGGCGCAAACCCGGCGATGTTAGTTAGTGCTGGTGCGCCAAAGCCGAGGAGAGCTGAAAGCGGCATTCCATGGATGTTGCCCGATGGGGTCGTCTCCGGCACGTTCATGTCAGCGTGCGCGTCAAACCAGATCAGTCCAAGTGTTTTCTCTTCTTCACGACAATGCGCTGCTACTCCCGAGATTGAACCGATCGCAATCGAGTGATCGCCGCCCAGCACTATTGGGAGCGCGCCGGCGTGAAGGATTCCATGGACCTCATTTGCCAGCTGTTCACAGGCGGCGGTGATTTCTGGAAGATACTTAAGCTTGTCACTGGCTTGCGCGGGAGAGCGCGGGCGCCCGAGGTGGAGGTCGCCTTTGTCTGTCACCTGATAACCGAGTTCAGCAATTCGCTCATGCAGCCGGGCAACACGAAGCGCAGCGGGTCCCATATCGACTCCAGCCATGCTCGCGCCATAGCCGAGCGGTACTCCGAGAATGCTTACAGCACGACCAGGGTTGAGGTCAGTTGTGCTCTGGGCAAGCTCTCGTTCTGTAGTACTCAGGTTCGACATAAGGTTTTAGTTGAAGTACTGCATCACCCTCCCAGGTTTAGGTTAAAGCCTCCACCGCCGCTTCCCTGCGTCGGGAAAAAGGGTTTCAGCAATCCGGCCAGGGCCGCCAGATTACGAGTCTGGATGAGCAACTCACCAGGGCCGGTAAACTCTGCGACAATCCCCTCTCCGCTCATCATGCTGCGAAAGAACCCTGCTGCAGCTTTGCGCAGAGTGTACTGTGTTGTTCCCTCCCAAGCCACAAGGTGTCCCGTATCGACCACGTAACGCTCACCTGCCTGCAATCGCTTGCGATGGATTGCGCCGAAGGAAGACACCAGCAACAAACCCTGACCCTGCACGAGCAAAACAAACAGTCCTTCTCCGCCAAAGAATGATTTCGCCCCACCCCACTTCGTATCGACAGTCAGGCTTGAATCTCCGGCCAGGTACGAACTCGATTGGACGAAGAACGATTGGTTTGTCATTTCAATCGCTGCGATGTCGCCCGGCGCGCCCGGGGCAAATGTAACCTCACCCGGCCCGCCACGCGCGGTGAAGGTTGAAATGAAAGCCGACTCGCCGCCAGCCGCTCGTTTGATGGCCCCAAACAAACCGCCCTTCATCTGCGACTGCAACTCAACATTGGCCGACATCGAAACCATTGCGCCAGCTTCCGCCTGTATTGATTGCTCGGCTTGCAGGCTAACGACGGCCAGCGAGAACGAAGGTTGATGTAAGACTTCATAACTGTAGCCACGTCCCTGCCCGCGCGAATCCTGGTCAATGTGTATACCCTGAGCATTACCAAAACTAGCCGGTGGCTGTTGTGATGGCGGTGTCGCTGCCTGTCCATCAATACGATGACCACAACTGCCACAAAATCCGGCGCCCGGCAACATCGGGGCTCCGCACTTGGTACAGGTCATAACTTCACTCCTTGAGACTTGAGGTTGATGATTGCTACAGCTTCTTCGGGAGTGGCCGCAAAATCCAAAGCGTTGACGTCCGCGTCACTTACTGCCAGATGCGTTTGCCAGGCCTTTACAACTGGCGCCCAGCAATCGCCGAGAAGGACCAACGGTCGAGGGTCGATCACTTTCGTTTGAATCTTGTTCCAAACCAACGACAACTCCGTGACGGTTCCCATTCCGCCGCGGATAGCGATAAATCCGACGGAACGAGTTATCAGTCTTTGCAGCCTTTCGTAGAAGTGAGGAGTTGCCACCTTCTCGGAAAGGTAACGATTCGGCTCAGCCTTGAACTGATTCATGACGATTCCGAGTACTCGACCGCCTGCTTCATGAGCTCCACGGCTGGCAGCCTCCATCACGCCCAGGTAGCCGCCAGTGCAGATTGTGTAACCGGCCTCGGCCAGTAGTTGTCCTGTACGGCGGGCCTGCGCGTAAGCTACATCGGTTTCGTCGCACTTCGATCCGCCAAAGATGGTGACTATGCGTTCGGGGAGTTCAGTCATTGTCGTAATAGAACATTCCGCGCGGCGATTACACGACAGCGCTGATCATGAGAGATCCGTTTTTACGATACTGCACAAAGTCGTCGCGTGTCTTGAATGTCGTGCCTGTGTATTCTTCAGGCACGGGCGTGGGATCAATCACCCGCTCATCGCGCACATCACTAAAGCCCACTCGCTCG
>Ga0134127_10000999_pt1 | contig 22066 bp, 21 predicted proteins | sample KB31753_FD_96459 | JGI IMG/M metagenome (GOLD analysis project Ga0134127, IMG submission 96459) | Terrestrial soil microbial communities with excess Nitrogen fertilizer from Kellogg Biological Station, Michigan, USA - KB3-175-3 | ecosystem: Environmental > Terrestrial > Soil > Unclassified ... | reverse complement strand
CTCCTTTTTCGTGTCCAAACAGCTCAGAGGCAATGAGCGAAGCGGGGATCGCCGCGCAATTAACGGTAATAAATGCTCGGGATGACCGCTTCGAGCGCTTGTGAATGGCCCGAGCGATCAGCTCCTTGCCCGTCCCGGTCTCACCCAGCACGAGTACCGTGGAATCCGACGGCGCCACTTTGGCGACTTGCGTCAATATTGTGCGGATGACGTCCGACGAGCCGACGATTTCTTCAAACATCGAAGACTGATCGATCTCTTCGCGCAACGCCAAGTTTTCTTTTTGCGTCCTCTCTTCGTCTCTTTTGCGGTCGTCGATGTCGGTTCCCGTCGCGTACCAGCGAATGACCTGTCCTTCTTCGTCCTGCAAGGGGTTATAGCGGATCAGAAGCCACCGATATTGCCCATCCTTCCGGCGAGCACGTAGCTCCAATTCAAATGGGGCTTCGCGTTCGAGCGCATGCTGGCGCTCGTTCTGTGATCTCTCGATATCATCAGAGTGAAAAAATCGTGCGCGAAAGTCATCCGCCATGACATCTTCCAAGCTCAGCCCGCTGTAGTCGAGCACAAATCGATTCGCATAGAGAGTTTTCCCATCGGGTCCCAGGACACAAATGAGTTGAGCGATCGCGTCGGTGATGCGTCGCAGCTCCTGTTCATCTTGGCGGAGCTTCTCCTCCCTATGCTTATGCTCAATAGCGACCGTCGCCAGATGCGTGATCTGTCCGATGAGGTGTTGATGGTACGCACTAGGGCTACCAGGTTCGCGCGAGTAAATCGCGAAGGTGCCCAATACTTTTTCATCGGATGACCGTATCGGAGTGGACCAGCAAGCCCGCAGTCCATGCGCCATTGCCAGCGTGCGCCATTCATATGTGTCCCATCGTGTGTCCGACGCGACATCGGCAGCAATCACTTGTTCTTTGAGAAATGCCGCCATGGCGCAGGGACCTGAATAGATATTCACAGGTCTGCCATGGATCGACTCGTTGTAGCCGAGGGGAAGACTGGGCGCTGCACCGTGCTTCAGTCGATTGCTGATTGGATCGACCAGCACGATTCCGCAGAGGGATCTGCTCGCAAGATTTTCGATGAGCCGGCACAACGCATCAAGGATTTCTGAGAGCGTACAGCCGGTGGCGAGCATCTCGAGCAGGCGATTTTCTCCGGCAAGCAACGCCTCGGCCTGTTTACGGTCTTCAACGGTATAGGAGAGGTCATCGAGCGTGCCTGATCGCTCATTGATTTCAGTGTGACGGTCGGTGTTCATCTGACTCTCCTGAGTGGTAGGTTCTGTCACGGCCAGCTAAGAGGGATGTTCGTCTGTCTTCCGTATTGCTGACGAACGATCTCGCCATCTCATTGCGCGAAGCCTACGCCCTTGGCAAAGTCTTCAACGGAAGGTTGCGATTGCGCACCTGACGGTGTCGGCGGAGACGTCTAGATCATATCACAATAAGTCAATTATACGCCCGGTGCTCGCCAGAAATCACTAGCTTGATTATCAACGGGCGCCGTAAGCGTTATGTTGGGCGTCATGCATCGGCACAGAGGTTCGTGTCTCTACCCTGTCAATCGATTTTGGCATGAAACGGGAAACCCTTCAGGCCTAGTAAGTAGGGAACCTTGATATCATTCGCCCTTCTTAATCTGGTTCCATACAGCCGCTGCGAGTGTTCCAAGTGAATGCTGATTTTTCGGCACCGTGCTGATAATTCAGCAGCTCGTCGTTAGCTCGTCATTGTGTTTACCGCCGCACTCTTGAACGAAATCACTCATTCCAATGAATTTCAGCATCATCGATGGCGAAGTCATGCGAGATTTCTGCTGGAATATGAATTGCTCATGTACGTCACCATGGATTAACGGTTGTCCGTGTGGATCTCATAGAAAGGAGGAGGTGGAAATAGCGGGCAAGATCTTTCGAAGAGACGTCCAGGACCAACCCACAGAGGTGGTCCTCAAGCGCATGAAGGGAGGGTAAGACTATGGCAAGTACAACAACAATGGGAAGAAGCGACCCCGGATATGACATGTCGCTCTGGTACGATTCCAGGCCTCTGAAGATCGGGTGGTTCACCATGTTGGCGGCGGTGGGAGCTGAGGTCGTGTTTCAGCGGGTCTTCGGGTATTCCCACGGCTTGGACTCCATGACGCCGGAGTTCGAGACTGTGTGGATGGGGCTATGGCGGTTTAACGTCATTTCTAACATTATCTTCTCGGCCAGTTGTATAGGGTGGATTTGGCAAACGCGGGATCGCAACGTGGCCAACGTGGATCCCAAAACCGAGCTCAAGCGCTATTTTTACTTCATGATGTGGGGCGCGGTGTATGTGTTTGGCGTGTACTGGGCAGGGAGCTACACCCTTGAGCAGGATGCGTCGTGGCATCAGGTGATCATCCGCGATACGAGCTTCACGGCGAGCCATATCATCGCCTTCTACTTCACCTTCCCGTTGTACATCACCTGTGGTGTCTCCTGGTATCTCTATGCCATGACCCGGCTGCCGCAGTTCAGCAAGGCGGTCTCGTTCCCCTTGGTCGGGGCGGTTGTGGGGCCGATGATGATTCTGCCCAACGTGGGACTCAACGAGTGGGGGCATGCCTTCTGGTTCGTCGATGAACTCTTTGCCGCGCCGTTGCACTGGGGTTTTGTGACCCTGGGTTGGTGCGGGTTGTTCGGTGGCACGGGTGGCGTGGCGGCACAGATCGTGGCGCGCATGTCGAACCTGTGCGATGTGGTCTGGAACAACGAGAGCAAGGACTGCTTACACGTGATCCCGTACTAAGCAGGCAGTCGATGTCGGTCGACTGGCTTATCGACTAGCTGCACATAGAGAAACTGACGGCATCCGATGCATGATCCAAGGGCGACCTCCACTCTGGTGCGGGGTCGCCCTTGTTGCTTCGTTCATGAACGAGCCGTAAGGTATATATTCCCATGTGCGAGGCTCCTTGTAGACCCAGAGCTTCTCCTGATTCTCTCGCAGTGAACGATATGAGGTGAGACCGGTGAATGAGTCGCTCGTCATGATTTTCAGGGTGCTGACAGTCCTTTCGGTCGCCCTCTTCGTAGTCGGGATTGTGAAGCCGGAGTGGATACGCTTCGGACAAAAGCAGCCTGGTCGGCCGACGATCATTGCCGTCGCACTCAGCCTATTGGTCATCGGCCTTTCCGGCGCAGGCGCGATTCAATCTGCTGGGAGTAATAATCTTGAAGCTGCGAAGACGGGCAATGTATTGAGGGAGACAATCTACGCAGTCGGCAGTGCTGCAAGCCACTGCGATCCAGGAATAAAATCCGGCAACGCGGGTGCCAGCCATGACGAACAGACACCGGCAGGAATCCGTTACATGGTGAAAACACCGACTAACTACAATTCAAACATTGCCCATCCGTTGCTTATGGTCTATGCACCGGCGCGAACGAATCGATATGAGTCGGAAAACTTTATGTCTCTCACGCAAGAAGCGACGGCAGCAGGTTTCATTGTGGCGTATGCCGATCACCGGGCAATGAGTCCTGACACTGTTGAAAAGCTAGCTGAAATACCGGGGCTGATTGAGAAGAAATGGTGTATCGATGACAAACGGATTTTTCTCACCGGCCATTCCGATGGCGGCACTGTTGCCATGGCCATCGCGTTTATCAATGGCACCAAACATATTCCCGCGGCGATTGCTCCCAGCGCCATGGGCATCAGGGGTGAGGATTTGAAGGAATATCAATGTCCGAACCCGCTTCCCGTCATGGTCATGCACAGTAGTCAGGATACCCTGTTCCCAGGGTATGGGAAAGAGTCCATACAATGGTGGGCTTCCTGCAATGGTTGCGACGCGACACCCTCTGTTAAAGATGCAGAGGGTTGTGTAACGTATAAGGGGTGTAGGAACAACGTCGCCACACGCTACTGTGAAGGCAGGGGGACACATACCACATGGCCTGGGAACAATAAGGCGATCATCGATTTTTTTAGAAGTCATCAAGTTGTGCGTTGAAAGATTTCGAACAACAGCAGTATGTCAATGATCGCCATGCCTCCACCATCAAATAGGGTTGTCTCGGTGCTATGCAACATGGCGTTGTCCTTATCCATGATCGTGCCATGCGCTGAGCCGCGCAGGGAGGATACGATGAACAATCTTGAGCATGTGACACGCTCACATCATATCGGATGGGGTGTATTGTTCGCGCTCTGCTCACTCGCTGCGGCTGGCTGCGCACCGTATTCTGTTGAGACGATTGAGATGACCTCTTTTGATTCATCGCAGGATCAGAAGGCCATTGTGGGTTACTACCGAGACGAGGCCATGGATCTTCGGGAGAAGGCTGCCGAGTATGCCAAGAGCGCCATCCGATATGAGCGCCTCTTCGGCCCTCAGTCGGACTGGGTCAGTGGAGCCAAGCAACTTTCGCAATACTATGCTGAAGCGGCCCAGGATCTGGAACGTCTGGCTGATGCCCATGCGAAGATCGCCGGTACAGAAATGCTGCGCCGCCAATGCCCGGCAAAAGACTGTAGTAAATAGGAGAAGAAGGCCGACAACTATCATGAGGAGGTCCTATGAAGCGCCCAACTCTTTTTCACGTGATCGCCCTGGCGATACCGATTCTGTTATTGATGAACGGGTGTGGGAGGACCATCGACCCGGGCATGCGAGGTCTCCGATGGAGTCCGCTATCGGGAGGGCTGGAGAAGGAGTCGCTCAAGAACGGGTTTTACTTCCGCGCGCCTTGGAACGACGTGTATGAGTACGACGTTCGGTATCAGAGTTTTACGGAAAAGATCGATGCCTTGACCGCCGATGATCTCTCGGTGACCTTGCGTGTGGCGATCACGATGAGCCCGATTCCCGAGGAAATTTATTTTCTCGCTCAGGAGGTGGGCCACAACTGGTACCAGCAGCTTGTCAGGCCTCAATTCTTGTCGGCGGTAAGAGGCGTTGTCGCTCAATACTCGATGGTCACGCTTCCGGAACGAAGCAGCGAAATCGGGAATAAGATCGAAGCGGTGATGGTCGAGTCGCTCAAAGGACGGCATCTCAATATCTACAGCGTGGCGTTGTCCGAAATCGAGTTTTCAAAAATGGTGTTGCAAGCTATCGAGCAGAAGCAATCGAAAGAACAGGAGAAGGAGCAAAAGGAATTTGAGCTGCTGATCGCGCAACGTGACGCGGAGATTGCCAGGATCCGTGCCAAAGGTGAGGGGGATGCTTTGCAGATTCGCGCTGAGGGTGAGAGTGAGAGCCTGCGTATCCGCGCCAAGGGTCAGTCTCAGGCACAGGAGATCATCACGAAAACGCTCACGCCCGACTATCTCAAGTACAAATTGTACGAGAACCCGAACGCGAAGATGGTCATCGTACCGGAAAAGTCCAATGTGCCGATCATCGTGAATCCGGGGCCGGAGCACTCACGCTGAGAGCGGGAGGGAGCAGGCAACCATCCTTCTTGCTCGCAGAAGGCGCACGATGAGAATGTGCTCGTTCGATGCGCGCAGTAAAGGGTAGCCGTGGCCACTCCTCTAAAGGAAAATAGTAAGAATCGGAAGGGCCTCGTTCGCCGCGCGCTGTAGAAGACTAATCAGCCTCCATCCCTGAAGAGACAGCAAGCGAGCTTGGAAGGAGTGTGAGAGGGCAGGCTAGATGGTCTCCTGTGCTCGCGCAACGCGCGGTCTCCGAAGACCCTCGCATGGGCTAGTGGCACGTCTCGGCGTGCCAGTGGGTGGGCCGGGTGAGAAAGTCACGCGCGGTGAGAGACTCTCTAGCCTCAAGGAATACGCGAGCACTTGACGACCAACCAGGCTGCCCGTTGTGATTTATCACACGTGTGTTGTACGGACTGATTGGACTCTTGATGGGATTTTGTCACGTTCATGTCAACCGCACTTGAGCTACGGGTTGAATACTTCCGGGATGAAAACAGGAAGTTTTGGAGCAGCTGTGAATATGCAACTCACTCCGTACTGCCGTCACACATCAACTTGACTTTCGATGCCGCGGGGCTTTTCCTGTAATGGGAGAGTATTCACCCGACTACAACTGCTTGGCGTCATCTCAAGCTCTTCTATCCTAGCGGTGTCCGTTCTCTGCACAGCTGCGCGATTTGCCTCTGCACGCCCGGACGTACCTTGGTGAAGGCCAGGCCGAATTCCTGAGGGCGGCTCCAGCGCACCGTTGCGCCATCGATGGTGAACGGATTGCCCGCATCCTGCGAGAAGATACAACACTCCAACTCTGCTCCCACGGGGACAGCCACGAGACTCGTGACGCGACAGCCCGCAAGGGAGAGGTCTCGCAGCTCTCCTTTACCGGCCACTCTCTGACTCTTTGATGAAAAGTGGCTCTGTAATCGGACTGCGACGCGAACGTGACGACGTGTGTTTTTCTTCCGATCCCTGGGTGCTGGTGGACTGCATCGCGTCGACGTGATCTCTCGCTCTCCAATCGGGTGGCTCACGTCTTGAAAACTGGGACTCTGCTTTGGGTCTCCTCGATGGTGCCCCAGACTATCCGCATACTGGCCGAATGATGTCCAGGCCTGTCCCAGCAGATTCAGCACCTGAGGCGTGAGTTGCCCCCCAAGTTTGAGCATGTCTCCGACCACGGACCGGGAGGCCGGTCGACGCCGGGGGAGCAGGCCGCGTCCTCCTGCGAGCAGATGTTTAATCCGCTGCGCCACGTCCTGGAACCCGGGGGCCTCTTTTCTGGTCCAGCCATAGGCCTCCAGCGCTTCGGCATATCGACCGAGTGACTGCAACGTGAGTCCCAGGAAGTACAGAATGTGCGCTTTTTCTTTGGAGGAGAATGTGCCCATCTCCAGGGCTTGGCGGAATGCCTCGACGGCTTCGTCATAGCGCCCCGTCGCCCGCAAGCACATAGCGATCTGCACATGGGCGTTGCCGGCATACTGCGGGTTGCTGACTACCTGTTGAAACTCTTCGCGCGCTTGGTCGAACATGTGGGCGCGCTTGAGCGTACGACCCCGTTCATAGTGGTCAAGGGCGGACTTCGGTTGTTCCATGCTCGAATCCTCCGTTCTTCGCATCTGTGCATTGGGCATAATAAAAATCCTGGTGAGCAGTTGAGCAAGAATGAAGCCCCGCCTGTCGGCCCAAGCTGGAGCCACAAATCAATAACTTGCCATGATCCTCTCGCGGTTCTATGGATAGAAGATTCCAACAGGCTGGGCAGAAAGGTACGTGAGACGGTAGATAACACGTTAGCTGTGAAATGGCCCTGTATAATCCCTGCCGCCTTTGTGCGATTGGAACGCCTCTCTGCCCGTGATTAGAATAATCACGACGGGCGACATCATGTCACAATGGAAACTGGAGCGAGAACGAGCCACGCCTTCTCCCGATCGAGGGCGCAGGGGAGACAGAACCGGAGGCGTAGCCTCTGGGATACGTTGAGGATTCTTGCGAGCTGAGAATGACGCATGGGAAATGGCGCGTCTTGGCGCGCTGGGGTCGGGCGAGTGAGAAGAGCGGCTTTTTCAACAGTCTGCTAGAGGTGGTATTTCGCCATGCGATACCGGAGGGTATTGCGGGTGATTTTGAGGAGACGGCTGGCTTCTGAAATGTTGCCGCCTGTGTGTTGCAGGGCTTCTTGTAGCAGTTTCTTTTCCATCTCTTGGGCCGAGAGGCCGAAGGCTAGGAGCGATGTTTTCCCGATCTCTCCATTCGATCTTACCGATTGAGTGTCTCGCAGAGAGAGAGGGAGGTGGTCCGGCTGGATCATCTCATTCTTGCATGTGATGGTGAGCCCCTCGACTATGTTGTGCAGCTCCCGTACGTTACCGGGCCAGTCGTGGGCCTGCAAGATGGTCAGCGCGGCTGGGGTGATGCCCTTGATGCGACAGCCATGATCCCGCCGGGCAGCCTCCAGGAACGATGTCAGAATTGGCTCGATGTCTTCGGGCCGTTCGTGGAGCGGCGGGATGCGCAGTTGGTAGACGTTCAGCCGATAGTAGAGATCTAAGCGGAATCGTCCGGCTTTGATCTGCGCCGGCAAGTCTTCGTTCGTGGCCGCGATCACGCGAATGTCGACGTGGATGCTGCGGGTGTCGCCAAGCGGATCGACCTGGTGATTTTCTAGGACGCGCAAGAGTTTTACCTGCGCGGATGGACTCATCTCACCGATTTCGTCGAGAAAGAGCGTGCCGCCCTCCGCTTGTTGGAAGCGACCAGGCTTGGCCTGTTTCGCGTCTGTAAATGCGCCGCGCTGATAGCCGAACAATTCCGACTCGAGAAGATGCTCGGGAATGCCGGCACAATTGAGCGCCACGAAGGGGCCCTTGGAGCGAGGGCTTGCGGCATGGATCCCATGAGCGAAGAGCTCTTTGCCGGTGCCGCTTTCGCCGGTGATGAGAACGGTCGTCGCATCGGTTTGAGCGACTTCGGCTGCCAGATGTTTCAGCAGCTTCATCTGCGGCGATTGGCTGACGATGTGATCGAAGGCCGAAAGTCGCGCTTCCCGCGCGTGATGTTCCGGCGCCTCGAAGATACGAGTGTTGTCGATGGCGGCCCGGAGATCTTTCATTGTGACTGGTTGTGCGAGATAGTCGGCGGCGCCGTGGTGTAACGCCTCGACTGCGGCTTTAGCCGATCCGTCTGTTCCAAGAATGATCACGGGGATGGTCTGAGCAGTGCGTCTGGCCTGAGACAGGATCACCTGGCTCGCAATCCGCCCCTGGCTCTCATCACAGAGGACGACCGCAAGGTCTGGTTGGTCTTTGAGGATGCGCAGACCCTCTTCGGTCGATGTCGCAGAGAGGATAGTGACGCTGCAGTGGTCGAGGGCTTGTTCGAGCAGCAGCCTGGTGTGGGAATTGGTCGAGATGAGCAGCAAGATCGGAGGATGCATAGGAGTTAGCCTCCTGTGAACCACCAACTACAGGCAACAGCCTACTCCTCTTCCTGCCAAGAAAATAGGGGGGACCTAAGAGGCCCTGCCCCCTGTCTGTCGTGTAAGATTTTCCTGTGCAATCGCCACGTTGCGAAGGAGGCCGCTCTGTTTGGCTCGTTTGAGGGGGCTTTCTTTGAACGTGGCCGAAAAACTTTCCTGGCTGATCTGAGCCAGGGCTTGGAGATTGGGCGCAAGGGTCAAGGGGGTGGGGGTAAAGGCTGGTTCACTCGTTGCGTCTGCTCGTAGGTTGAAGGGACAGATGTCCAGGCAATCGTCGCAGCCAAAGATGCGATTGCCCATCTGGGCAGCGAGATCGTCGGGGATGGTCTCTCGGCTGCCACGAAGTTCGATGGTCAAATATGAAATACAACGCCGGGCATCGACGATATAGGGTTCGACGATGGCGCCGGTCGGGCAAGCCTGGATGCAAAGGGTACAGCTTCCGCACAGATCTGTGGCCGGTTCATCCGCTGTCAGATCCAAGGTTGTCAGGATCTCTCCGAGCAGGAGCCAGGAACCACTGTCAGCCGAGACAAGATTGGAATGTTTCCCGATCCAGCCGAGGCCGGCCTGCTGTGCCCAGGCTTTCTCCATAATCGGGCCTGTATCAGTATAGGTTTTGGTGGTGACGCCTGGTGCCAGAGCTGCGATCTTCGTCTCAAGCTGTGTGAGCCGTTGGCTCATGACCAGATGGTAATCTTTCCCCCAGGCGTAACGGGCAATGCGCCCCATTCCAAGCTGCTCGTTCGCGCGATTGTCTGTGTAGTAGTTCATCCCGACCGAGATCATCGATCGGCATCCCGGCAAGACGAGTTGTGGGTTGCTTCGACGAGCGGGGTCGCGAGTCATCCAGGCCATCGCGCCATGGTAGTTTCGTTGGAGCCACTCCGTGAGGCGGCTGAATAAGAGATGGGATAGGGCGGTAGGGGGTAAGGGGGCGGAGAGGGTAGTTGAAGGCGGCCCGCTATCGGTGATTCGGCTGATGCCGATGGCATCGAAGCCTAGGGATCGGGCTTCTGCTTTGATTGCCCCAGCGAGAGACATAATCAGTAAACTTGGTTGGAGCAGTCGAAGCGGACAATAAACTGCGCTGAACAATGGTCAGATTTACAGCGACTGCATGAGCCGGCGATTGTGGTTTTCCAGTTTGTGGCCTTCTCGTCGAATCGACAAAATGTGTTTCCACCCCTGGAAATGGTCGTCCAGGGTTTGTCGGTTCCGGGGACATTGGCCACAAGGCAACCTGTGGGGAATGGGACGTGACAACTTTGCGAGCCCTCTCCTTTTGCCATGCCGAAACTGCAAGACTGTTCTGTCGTGGCGCGTGAATCGTCCATAGGTTGCGCGTGGGCCGTTTCTACAACACTCCACAGGCCGATGAGCATGAGCAGCAAGAAGAGCAAGCGTGTCATTGTGCCGCATCGTAGCACAAACCGTGGGGCGTGAAGCGCGAGACATGCGAGAAAAGCGCGACGTGAACAGAGGGGGCTCCCATTTTGTTTGGCCCGTCCCGCTCATCCCGCCTGTCTCGCACGAGATGATCGTTTTCAGCAGCCTGTTTGTGCTCGCAAGGTTCTCACCGGGTCTATATACTTGCGGCATGATATGGCGCGTGGTGGTTGTCTTAGGCTGTCTTGTGCTCGGTTGGTCCGGGTGGAGCCGTGCGGCAGAGCCGGTTGTAATGGATGTTCGCACGGAGCCTACCGGTGGCGTGCGGGCAACGGCCACGATTTTTTTCCCGGTGAAGCAGGCGATCATTCAACGAATATTGACTGACTATGCCCAGTGGCCGGAACTCTTCGAGGTACGGATGAGGATGGCGGAGATACGGGAGCAAGATGGCAAAGTGTTCACGGATATCCGGATCGAGCATGCCCTCCTTCCAGGAGAGCGGCGACTCTTGAGTGAAACGAGAGGTCTCCCAACCGGGGAGTTGTTGACGGAATTGAAGGGAGGCGACTTCAAGCAGTACCGCCGGCTCTGGAAACTCATCACTGTCGATGGTGGGGCTCATACAAAGGCCGAGTTTGAACTGGTGTTTGAGATCGACATGATGGTGCCGGATTGGATGATCGCTGCGGCGACGCGGCGGGATCTGGAAACGCATTTTCGAATCATGCGAGAGAAGGCGCTTCAAATACAGCAGGAGCTACGGCCGATTCGACCACAAGAGGGGGCCGGCGAGACTCTCTCTATTCAGCGAAAGTGAATTCAGACAGCTCAGCTTTCTCGATTCCTTGTTTCACCAGGGCTTCGATATCGAATCTTCGTTCGATTTTCTGAATGTCATCGAGTCTGGTTTTCGTGCTGGGGTGTGGGGGGGTGAAGAGCGAGCAGCAGTCTTGATCGGGCTCGATCGAGATCGCGAAGGTGCCGATACGCTGAGCCTGATCGGTGATTTCCACCTTGTCCATCCCGATGAGCGGACGCAGGAGCGGCAATTCTGCCGCCTCCTCGATGACCGTCAAGTTCTCCGGTGTTTGCGAGGCGACTTGCCCTAAGCTGTCGCCGGTGACGAGCCCCCAACAGTGCTCACGTTTGGCTAACTCCTGCGCGATGCGAATCATGACGCGCCGGTAGAGCACCACACGATACGGGGCCGGCGCGTTCGCCACTATGTCACGTTGAATTTCCCCGAACGGGATGACATAGAGTGTGGACGTGTATTGATGGACCGTGAGGGTTTGCACAAGTTCGCGCACTTTCTCTTCCGAGGCACGGCTTACAAGCGGTCGACCGGAGAAGTGGATGAAGAGAGCCCGGCATCCGCGCTTCATCATGCGATAGGCTGCGACAGGCGAATCGATTCCTCCGGAGATCAGGCAGGCGACTTTTCCGCTGACACCCACCGGCATTCCGCCCGGCCCCTGAATCTTTTCGATTGCGTAGTAGACCTCTTTAGACAGCAGTTCGAGATAGACCGTGAGGTCGGGGTCTTTCAGGCTGACTTTTTTGCCGGTTCCTTCACACACAGCTGCACCGACATTCCGCGCGACTTCCATGGAGGTCAGGGCCAGCCGTTTGTCGGCTCGCTTCGCCGAGACACGAAAGGTGGAAAAAGATTCCGATCGGAGCGCATCGATGACTGCCTTGCTGAGCGCTCCCAGATCTGGATGGGCCAGATCGAGAGGCATCCCATGGGCGAGCGAAAAGTTGGCGATTCCGAAAACCCGTGTGAGCCGCTCTTTGACGGTGTGATCTGGAACCGTGTCAGGCAGGACCACGCGAATCCGGCTGCGAAGATTCTCAACGCGTCTGACGCCAAGGTCTTTCAATGTCCATTGGATATTGCGTACGAGCCGCTGCTCGAAATATTCCCGGTTGCGGCCTTTGAGGGCGAGTTCGTGGTAGTGGACGATAGCGCAGCGCATGGTTTATCTAGCGGGATGCTGAAAATGGCAGACGTCTCACCCGCCCAACCCCGGCGGCTACTTCACCCGCCCGCCCTGAGTCTGCCAATACAGCCTCCTTGCCCAGGGCCGCGCCTTTCCGCGGGCATCGTTTTCGGCACGACAAAATCCTCAACGTACCCCGCTTGGGAATAGAGCTGTTCAGACAGCTCGGGGCTGGGTGGGAATGTTATGCCTCCGGTGTTTGTCTCGCCTGCGGCCTTGTTGGACGACCATTTTGAGCATCCCGTGGAGGATTTAGAGGGTATGATTACCTGATTCAAGATAGCATTCGGCGTCGATGGCGGCCATACATCCTGAGCCTGCTGCAGTGACTGCCTGACGATAGACTGAGTCCTGCACATCTCCTGCGGCGAATACACCAGGGACACTGGTGGCAGTTCCCTTCTCCGTTCGGATGTAGCCTTTCTCATCCATGGCGATTTGGCCGGCAAAGAGCGTGGTGTTGGGACGGTGCCCAATCGCGACGAAGACCCCCGCACAGGACATATCTGTCGTTTTTCCTGTGACGAGATTCTTGAGGCGGACGCCCGTGACGACATCTGTGCCGAGAATGTCTTCGACAATGGAGTTCCACACGAACGTGATCTTCTCGTTCTTTACCGCGCGGTCTTGCATAATTTTGGAAGCCCGCAGCTTGTCGCGCCGATGGATGATCGAGACTTTGGTCGCAAATTTGGTCAGGAAGGTCGCTTCCTCCATCGCACTGTCGCCGCCACCGACGACAATCAGTTCTTTTCCTTTGAAGAAGAATCCGTCGCAGGTCGCACAGGTTGAGACGCCGTGCCCCGTGAGGCGGGCTTCGTTTTTCACTCCGATCTGAATGGCCGAGGCACCGGTGGCAATGATGACAGTCTTCGCGTGGATTGTCTGTTCGGCATCAACAGTGATCGTAAACGGTCGCTGCTTACAGTCTACCGCGGTTACATCACCGGTCAAAAAGTCTGTACCGAACCGTTCTGCTTGGGCTCGCATTTCCTTCATGAGTTCCGGGCCCATGACGCCCTTGGCAAAGCCGGGGTAGTTTTCGACCTCCGTGGTTGTCGTGAGTTGTCCGCCCGATTGCCAGCCTTCAATCAGCAAGGGCGAGAGATTCGCCCGTGCCGCATAGACCGCGGCAGTGAGTCCTGCCGGCCCCGAGCCGATGATCACGACGTTTCGCATGAGCAAAATTTAACACAGAGGGTAAGGGAATGCACGGCGGAGGGTTAGGCGAGGAGGCGGAGGCTTTTGAATAACTGGCCGACTTGCTTGCGAAGAGATGGGCGAGGGACGGTTCCATTGAGCGCATGGTCGGCTCGTTGGATTTTCTTTGCCAATGGCATCTGGCTGCGGATGCGTCGGATCGCGTCAGCGCGAGAGAAGCCGTTTCTTTTCTTGAGGCGCGCAATTTGGGTGTCGCGGTCGGCGGTGACCACGATGGTGCGGTCCACTCGTTTATCGATGCCGGCTTCGAAGAGAAGCGGTACATCATAGATCACCACAGCGTGAGGGTCTTTTTTTGTCGCTTGTTTTGTCAGCCGTGCCTGTTCGCGTGCGACATGGGGGTGGATGATGCGTTCAAGCTGATGCAGTTTGGTCCTGTTTCCGAAAACAATCGCTCCCAGCTCACGGCGATTGAGGGTGCGGTCAGGATTGAGGATGGTCTTGCCGAATGTTTTGACGATTTCTCGCCAGGCAGGCTTGCCTGGCTTCACGACATCGTGGGCCAACTGGTCGGCATCGATGACCGCTGCGCCGCATTGTTTGAACATCTTGGCGACGGTGCTTTTGCCGGTGGCGACGCCGCCTGTGAGGCCGACTAGAATCATGGCGGCGGAGCATAGCATGCGACTCCTCGCCTCACAACCGAGCTTGATTGACTTCGGACCGGGGAGGCTTGTATGAGTTCGTGCATGAAACGGGTGATGATTTTATGTTTCGTCGCGGCGTTTGAGTTTTGGGCTTTCAGTCTGGTGTGGGCTGATGAGGGGCTGCCGCTCAGCCCCCGAACCATCGTGGTTGCGTTGGATGGAACCGGGGACTACGCCTCTCTTCAAGAAGCGGTCGATGCCGCGAAGAAAGGCGATACTGTTTTCGTCAAGGCGGGCCACTATCTTCAGGATGTGACCATTCACAGTAAAGAGAAGGTCAAGTTCATTGGGGCTGGAGTGGATCAGGTGACGATTCTCGGGCGTGATGTCGTGGTGGGCGCTCTTCATGTGGGTAAGTGGCCCTATGGGGCGACGGACATTGAAATCAGCGATATGACCATCAATGACCGTGGGGGGCATGCCGTCGGTCTCTTCAATGGGCAAGGAATTATGCTCCGTCGGGTCAAGATCAATGGCATGTTATTCAGTCAGCAAGTCCATGATGTGTGGATCGAGGATTGCGCTATTGGGGGAAGTGAGACAACCGGCGTTCAGTTTGCCGACTCAGAAGCCGTTCTCATTGGGAATATGATCCATGATAACGATCACGGGGTCTCGATTGCCGGCAAGTCGAACGTGCGGTTGGAACGGAATGTGATTCTGCGAAACCTCTTTGAAGCGGTCGTGGTCAGCGGCCATGCCCATGCTGTGATCGTGAGCAATACCTTAGTCAAGAACGGCGGTGGCGCAGCATTTCTCGGGCAATCCCAGAGCGATGTCAGCGGCAATATAGTCGGGCTGAATCGAGTGGGTTTTGTGGTAGCGCCATCCAGCCAGACCACCACCTCTTTCAATGCGTTCTACAATACGGACGGTGATTATTTGCGAGAGGGTAATCCAAACCAACCGGCTCCTGATCTCAAGGCCAAGTCAGATATTACCGGCGACCCACGCTTTGTTGACCCAGGGCATGACGATTTTCGCCTAGGTCCCAGTACGCCGCTTCTTAAGATCGGTCGATTCCCATACCTGGGTGCCCTTGCTCCTGCCTCAACCGAAGCCCGTCGACAGACTGAAAAGTAGCCTTGAATCAATAAGATGGCCCACTCTCACCAGAGCATGGACTTTCATGTGCTATGCTACTTGTACGTCGTCAGTATATTAGGTGATGAATCTCTGGCGCAGGGATTGCTGATCCAACGGTCAGAGGAAGAGGAGGCAACTGTGGCAAGTTACCGACAAGAGCTGGAGAAGCGTGGGCCTGAGGGGATTCCATCGCTCGACGACGTTGAATCAGGCAAGCTGGTTGGTGCTGTCCTTCCCATGTCCGAAAAGGCCCAAATTCAGATGCGTAACAGCATCGAAGTGATCGATTACCTCCTCAATCAAGAGCGCGTCGTCTGGAGCTGAAGACCCGTTTCCCAAATCCCTGACCTCTCCGATCAAAGCACCCTCTTGACAGTCTTCTCGCGCATTCGTACGCTCTTGGCTCTGCATCTCCTTCCATTCTAACCCGGAGACACAACAATGGCATGCGTGTATCTGCGTCAGAGGCGTGCTGTATCTATGGTGTATTGGCTCATGCTCGCAACGGCGTTCATGCTGCTGATACCATGGACAGCGCCGGCTTCCGATGAATTGCCGAAAGAGGCTGTCTTGCCGATGGGTCTCGCAGGCAAAGCGATTCAAGCGTCATTGGATGCCTGTAAGAAAGATGGCTATCAAGTAAGTGTGTCGATCGTAGACCGCGCCGGGGTGCTGCGCGCCATGGTCCGAGCTGATGGGGCCGGGCCCCATACGGTCGATAGCAGCAGAAAGAAGGCATACACTGCTGCCAGTTTCCGTCGCGCTACCACTGAACTGGCTGGACTGATCAATAAGGTGCCGACCTTGGAAGCCCTTCGTGAGATCAACGATCAGGTGCTGACGTTAGGAGGTGGGCTCCCGATCGAAATCGGCGGTGAGGTCGTCGGAGGAATTGGCGTCGGTGGGGCGCCTGGCGCCCATCTCGACGATGCCTGCGCCCAAGCGGGGCTGGATGCGATTGGCGCTGCTCCGAAAGTTCCAGCAAGCAAGTGATGGGGGCATATCCAGCAAGATGCTTGACCTGCTTGCTCTTGCTGCTATTCCTGGCTGCGTGCAACAACGATGTGCCGGTGCCGGCCGCTGTCGAATTCCCGGCAGATCAGGTGCGCCTGACGATTACCAGACTCGCCACCAATCCGTTCCTCTCCAGGCACGATCTTCATCTCACATTCAAGGGGCCCGGAGGCTGTTCCCTTGAGGTTGAGCTCTTTCCCAATACAGGGTATGCGAGCAGGAGGAATCTCTATCAAGCGGGAGTAGGGATACTCTACGTGGTGGGCCAGTTCGATGCCCGCGTCATCGATGTGCCGCATTGTACCGTCACACTTGCAGAGTTTCGTACCCTCGATCGCTTCGTGACTTTTCTGGGTAGTTTCGATGAGAACGAGCAGAAGGTCTGGACTTACTTTCCCGCCAGTCAACGATCAGAACTGCCCTTTGAGAAACGGTAAGGGCGGGGATCGCAAACCGTCATGAATAATACAGGCTAGGAGTTCCGGTCTTTGAAGGTGAGTTCAGAGACGGCGGACTTGTCCAGCTCTCCTTTGCCGAGCGTGATCAGGCGCTGGTATTGATCGTAGGTCGCTTGAGCTAATGGAACGGCGAGCCCGGCGTTCTTCGCTAACGTGAGGGTGATGCCCGAGTCTTTGGCTGCATGGGCAGCCGAGAAGTAGCAGTCATGGGCGCGGTTTTGCATATCTTCGCCATCCGTGTCTAACACGCGCGACGCGGCGCCTGTTTGAGCAAAGACTTCTCGCAACATCGTCAGATCGAGGCCGAGGGCTGCTCCAAGCCCCAATCCTTCTGCCAGCGCAGCCGTGTTGCAGTTCATCACCATGTTGACGAGAGCTTTAACCTTCGCGGCCTCTCCAGCCGATCCAATATAGCGAAGGTGCGCGCTCAGTTTTCCCAAGAGCGGCTTCGCCGACTCGAACACATCCGGGCGTCCGCCGCACATGAGGTACAGGGTGCCTTGGCGCGCCTGTGTGATGCTGCTGGCCATGCAGGCCTCAAGGCTCCGGCCACCATGTTGTGTCACCAGAGTGTCGACCTCGATGTGCACCGCAGGCGAGAGGGTGGCACAGTTCACGAAGAGCCGATCCTTGGCCTGGCGGAGAAGACTCTCCGTGTCGGTTGCGGAGAAAATCTGGCGCATCGCAGCGTCATCGGACACGACCGTAAAAATGATGGTTGCGAGTTCCGCAATGCGGATAGGGGTCTCAGCCGCTTCACAGGCAAGTTCTGATGCAAGGTCGGTGGCCGCGGCGTGATTTCGATCAAAGACGGCAACAATCGTTTCCCCTTGATCCTTCAGACGCCGGGCCATGTTGGCTCCCATCCGTCCCACTCCCACGAAGCCGATTCTCGAATTAGGCTGCCCCACACTCGTGCTCCTTCGTTCGTGCTAACATGCGCGCAAGTGTAGCATACCTCTATGAAATCCATAACGGGGATGTGAGGGAGGATTGTGCATGCAGCAATCCATTGTTGGCTATCATGTTGATGAATTTGGTGACTGGGTGGCAGATCTGAAATGCGGCCATGGCCAGCATGTGCGCCATCAACCACCGATGACGAATCGGCCCTGGGTTCTGACAGAGGAAGGGCGGAAGCAGCATCTCGGAGAGACGTTGAATTGTAAGAAGTGCGACGAAGGAAGCGGGTGACTATTCGATGGCGATAACGCTCGAGGAAGGCGCTGGTTTCATGTCGAGACCTGGCCCTGACCAGGGTTGCAGGTATGAACCGGCATATCGGTAGCCGCCTGTGATCGGATCGCTGGCCAGCAAGAGCGGGGTGTCGAGATCGAGCACCTCGAAGCCACCGAGCCCAAGAACCAAACTAAAAGAACAGCCCATCGCTACTCGTGTTTCGAGCATCCCGCCGATCATCAGTTTGAGGCGTGACGCTTTGGTGAAGGTGGCAATCTCCATTGCTTCGATGACGCCGGTCTTCATGATCTTGATATTGATGTAGTCGGCTGCGCCTCGGGCGGCGACCTCTTGCGCATCTGCGAGCGAGCGGACGGATTCATCTGCCGCAACGGGAATGCCTGTCCCTCGGCGGATGGCTGCCATGCTGTCGAGGTCGTCCCGCAGCACCGGCTGTTCAAGCAAAACCAGCGTTCCACCAAACCTCTTCACCCCCTGCGCAAAAGCCAGGCAGTCCTGGCGCGAGAAGCCCTGGTTACCATCACCGATGAACGAGATTCCGGGGAGTGTGCGATGCACAGCTTCTAGACGACGGATGTCGCCCTCGACGTCTTTGCCGACTTTCATTTTGAAAAGGCGGAATCCCCTCCCATACCATCCGCGAGCCAGGGCGACGGTCTTATCGAGGTCGGCGATGGGAATGGTGATGTCCGTTTCCCGTGCTCGCACATCCGCGCTCCCCCACAGTTGCCACATCGAGATATCCTCTGTCTGGCAGTAGGCGTCGATGACGGCGGTTTCGAGTCCACAACGTGCGGCAGGATGAGAGGGCGCCTGTTCGGACAGCAAGTGCCCGACTTCCTTATAGTCTGCGGCCGAACGACCAAGGACGGTCTTGCTAAGTTGGTGAAGTGTGAAAAGGCAACTCTCGCGGGTTTCTCCTCCGACTTCTGGGAACGGTGCTGCTTCGCCATAACCTTGCGCGCCGCTGGCCAGCGTGACTCGCAGAAAGACGTTTTCTGCAATCGTTCGCGCACCGGTGGCAACGACGAAGGGGTCCGTAATGGAGATATCGACGGGCCAGTACTCAATTCTTATAATGGAGGACGGGAGAGAGCGTATCACAGTGTGTGTAAGGCCAGTGGGGCCCGATCTTCCGTCGTGGGGAATTCCCCATTCCCGCATCCGCTAGTCCCGACTGAGGGCTGGAGGATTTCAGTGAATCTAGCGGATTGCCGGGCTGCTGTCCCAATGTTTCGCGCGAAAAATAAGCGATTATTCTCACGAGCGAGTTGCTGTTTCAGAAACTTTTGTAGGGAGTGTACTCCAGCCTGCAGGGTCTCGCCAAGGTGTGACATCGACACCTTGGCAGGCACGGCTGGAGTGGGTGAAATGCAGCGGTTTTCTTCTTTCCCCTCGTTATCGGATCTCGTTCTGCAGGTCATCGCTCACAAAGGACACCTTGGCAAGGGCAGGACGTTCGGCCATAGCCGCCTGAAGTGCCTGCAGCATCGTCACAGCAGTCGCGTCGTCGGACCCAACTAAGAGAGTATATTTCTCTTGAACCAGCGCAAAAAATTCCGGCTGAGCTTTCTCTGGAACTCCCAGTAAGACTGCCAGTGAGGCGAGGTGCTCACCTTGTCCCCGAGCCATGTCTACTGCCAGGCTCTCAAAAGCACGGCTCGCCATATTGATGTGCTTGTTCTTCATAATCACGCCGTCGTTGGTACAACCTGACGTGCCGGAAGAGATACCGAACGTCTGACTTCCGAACGTGCCGTTGGTGGTGGCCATCATAACCTGGGGCGCAATTTGTTTTTGGCCCCCATAATCCATCCAGGCGAGCTTTCCCAGACCACATCCAGGACCATTGTCCGGGTTCCCGGCAGCTTCTACGCCAGCAGCCTGCAATACCAATAAGGAACAGGCGGCCAGAATTAATACTGTTCGTTGAAACATAAACCCTCCTTGCTGAAAAACAAACTATTAATCCGTACACAACCAGACTAGCGCAAATGCTTTATCTGTCAACTTAACCGAACCTACGACAGTTGATTCGTTTGACTCGATCAAGCACTCCACTTTCTTCCGAACTCCCGACACGATGGCGATCAAGCTGCCTCAGCAGTGCATACCGATCTTCTGCTTTGGCGATCTCCTGTCACTGAAACTACAGCATCCTGCTAGTCCTGACTCGCCCGACGAACCGTAGACCAGACTACACATTTCGTACAACGGGGAGACATTGTGCAGGATGCTCGGCTGTCCAGCGAGGCCGCAGGCGAATCGAGGCGCGTCTCGGCGCGCCTGGGATCAGGCGGGTGGGAGGAGCGAATTTTTCAGCATTCGGCTGGAGGTCTCATCCATATCGATCGTTCTCCCAAGGGAATGCGCTGTTTGAATAACCCCGCACTTCCCAGAACCCCTTTTCATCCTTATCCAGGAATGTAATCTCCTTCACCCACTTGGCGCCTTTCCAGGCATAGCGTTTCGGAACAATCACGCGAACCGGGCCTCCGTGTTCCTTCGTAAGGGGCTTGCCGTTCCATTTGTATGTCAGAAGCACGTCGTTGTCGTCGCAGGCGTCAAGCGGCAAATTAGTGGTGTAGTCGTCGAACGATTTGAAGAGGACGAACTTCGCCGAAGCCAGTGGCTTTACCACAGATAGAATGTGTTTGAAGCTGACCCCCTCCCATTCATTGTCGAACCGGCTCCAGCTCGTCACACAGTGGAAATCCGACACATCCTTGAATTGGGGTTGTGCCAAGAATTGCTCCCATGTCCAGCTGACGGGAGTGGTCACGGCCCCGTCGATGGTCAGGTTCCATTCGGTCAAGGGGACGTCAGGCTTGAAGCCCAGATCCAGCACAGGCCAGGTCTCGACAAGATGCTGTCCCGGTGGCAGGCGGGCATCTCCTTCATAAAATACTTCCCGTTCTTCACCGCCTCGTCGAGCCTTCGCCCACTGTTCTTTCGTCTTGGTCAAACGGCTAGAGTCATCCATGTGCTGGCCTCCGCGTACAGGGTAAGACAGGAGGGCAAGACCTTACAAGTGGGAATACAGGTTGTTACGAAGGGGATGATTAAGGGGATTGTGGTTTGAGAAGCCTATCGATCACAGTTTGAAATTCAGCAAACGGTTTAGCACCGACCAAAGGGCGGCCATTGATGAAAAACGTCGGAGTGCTGGTCACGCCGAGCTTGAGACCGTCACGCAGATCTTTTTCCACTTCCTCTCGATAGCGTCTTGAGTTCAGGCATGTGGCAAAGGTGTCTTGGTTAAGCCCGATTTCTTTAGCAAGTTTGAAGAAGTTCCATCCTGTCCCCGATGTTTGGCGGTCGAACAAGCTGTCGTGGTACTCCCAAAACTTTCCCTGGTCTCCAGCGCACTGGGCAGCTTCGGCGGCTTGAGGCGCATGTGGGTGATTAGGACCGGGATAATCTCGATACACCACTCTGACCTTGCCAGGGTACTTCGCAAGGATTTCTTTGATCGTCGGCAGGGTGAGTTTGCAGTACGGGCATTGGTAGTCCGAAAATTCCACGATGGTGATAGGCGCGTTGGCTGGTCCTGCCGTCGGATCGTCATCGGCACTGACAGGGAGAATAGGGAGTTCTGGATCAGGGAAGTCGATCTGGACATTCACTTGGCGACGAAGGGCAACCAGCAACGCCTGACGAAGTCTTGACTGCTCTTGAGGGTCGAGTGGCATATCAAGATTCGAGTCTTTGTGCACGTTGCTTCGCTCGATGCGTTTAACAGGGGCGGGAATGTTCGCGAGCCGGGCGATAGATTCCGATTGAGACGCGTCCGCTACTAACTGCGAGACGGAGACGCCCTTTCTGGATGCTTCAGTCTCAAGCAGTTCCTCATCAATCATTCGCTGAAGCCCTTGATGCAGCAGCTGGCTGCGCTGCTGATCAGCTTGATAGAGAGAAAGAGCCACGCTCTGCTCGACCTGTCCCAAAGTGATCGAGCGCGTGCCTATGCGGGCGACAACCCTATCGCCGGACTTAGCAGGGTCCTGCTCATTCCGTGGGGATTGCCCTTGAGTGGTCAAGATCACGCCCAGCAGAATCAGGAAACCGAGAGCGATCAGGGCTCGAGTGATTGGCTTGGATGTCATCGGATCGAAAGCCTTTACAAATTGATTGT
>Ga0134127_10000997_pt1 | contig 22173 bp, 20 predicted proteins | sample KB31753_FD_96459 | JGI IMG/M metagenome (GOLD analysis project Ga0134127, IMG submission 96459) | Terrestrial soil microbial communities with excess Nitrogen fertilizer from Kellogg Biological Station, Michigan, USA - KB3-175-3 | ecosystem: Environmental > Terrestrial > Soil > Unclassified ... | reverse complement strand
GGTGCCAGCGGCACCGACTTGTCGATGTTCGGTACTTCCTTCAAGTTGATGAACAGCAGTCCGGTGACGCCTTGCAGACCGAGGCTGGCGCGCGTCGCCGCGCTGATCGGCGCCTCGCGATCGATTTCGGCGATTGCGACGATGCGGCTGGCATCGCGCTTGTCGATGGACAAGCGCCGCACACGGCCGACGTCGACACCGAGGTAGCGCACCGGGCTGCCGCGATCCAGGCCGCTGACGCTGCCGGTGAAGTAGATCTCGTACAAGTCGTAGTCCTGCTTGTCGTTCGCGTCCGTGTACCAGAGCACGAAGCCGACGGCCATCGCCGTCACCAGCAGGATGAAGGCGCCGACCGCAACGTAGTTGGCTTCGCGTTCCATTCGCTACTTGCCTTTGCCCGGGCGCGCGCCCGCGACGGCCGCCCGGGCGCGCGGGCCGTGGAAATACTCCTGAATCCAGGGATGCGGGTTCTTCATGATGCCGTCGAGCGTATCGACCACGATTTTGCTGTCAATGATCACAGCCACCCGGTTGCAGGTGGCGAGCAGTGTATCCAGATCGTGCGTAATCATCACGATCGTCAGCTGCAATTCCCGGTGCAGGTAGGAGACGAGCTCGTCGAAGCTGGCGGCCGAGATCGGATCGAGGCCGGCTGTCGGCTCGTCGAGAAACAGCAGCGTCGGGTCGAGGGCGAGCGCGCGAGCGAGCGCGGCAAGTTTGATCATGCCGCCTGACAGCTGCGAGGGCAGTTTCGCGGCAGCATCGGGCGACAACCCGACCATGCGCAGCCGCAGCTCGGTCAACGCGGCGAGCGTTGCCGGCGAGGCGTCGAAGTATTCCCGGATGGGCAACTGGATGTTCTGCGCGACCGTCAACGAGCTGAACAGCGCACCGTGCTGAAACGTGACGCCGTAGCGGCGCTTGACCTCGAGCAGCTCTTCGTCGCTGGCGCCGCAGACATTCCGACCCTCGACCAGCACTTCACCGGACACCGGCCGGTGCAAGCCGAGCATCGTCCTCAGCAACACCGACTTGCCGGTCCCCGAGCCGCCGACGATGCCCAGCACTTCGCCCGGCAGCACGTCGAGACTGACGCCATCGTGCACGGTCTGCGCACCGAAGCGGTTGACCACGTTGCGCACGGAGATGATCGGGGCCGGCTGATTCATCAAAAGTCCAGCTCGACGAATACGATCGCGAATATCGCGTCCGCGAAGATCACCAGGAAGATCGATTCCACCACTGCAACCGTCGTCAGCCGGCCCAGCTCGCGCGAGGAGTCCCGCACCTGCATGCCGCGATACGTGCCCACCATCGCGATCAGCGCCGCAAACACCGGAGCCTTGATGAGGCCCGCCCAGAAAGTCGTCGGCGCGAGTGCGTCCTGCAACCGTGGGATGAACTGCGTCAGCGAGATGTCGAGCAGCAGCGAGGACAGCAGCGCACCGCCGGCCAGGCCCATCGCGTCGGCGACGACGGTCAGCAGCGGCAGCGCAATCAACAAGCCGATGAGCCGCGGCAGCACCAGCACTTCCCACGGGTCGACACCCATCGAATGCAGCGCATCGATCTCATCGTTGAGACGCATCACGCCGATCTCGGCGGCGAACGCGCTGCCCGAGCGGCCGGCCACGATGATTGCCGTCAACAGCACGCCCATCTCGCGCAGCACCGCGATGGCCACGAGATCGACCGTGAAGATCTCCGCGCCGAACTGGCGCAATTGCTGCGCGCTGAGATAGGCGATGATCACGCTGATCAGGAAGGCGATCAGCGAAACGATCGGAATCGCCTGAATACCTGTTTCATATATATGGCGCGTGATGGATGCGAGCCGCAGGTGGCGCGGTCGCAGCGAGCGCAGTCCCGTCACGGCGACGCGGCCGAGATAGCCGACCCCGTCAATGGCATGGTGCCACTGCTGCACAGAAACGCGGCCGAGCCAGCCAAGCGGGTTGCGCCAACCGGAGCGCCGCTCGACCGCCGCGGTCTCCTCCAGCTGCTGCGCGCTGATCTCTTCTAGGAATGCGAACTGCGAGGGCGGCTCGCCCGTGAACTCGACCTGGCCGCCCGCGCCCTGCAGGCTCTGCAGGTGCTCGCGCAGGAGCCACGCTCCGGAGAGATCGAGCTCCTCGAGCGACCGAGCGTCCACGATGATCCGCTGCGCTCCGGCCTGCGACAACTGAGCCAGCGCGGCCTCGATGGCAGCGATGTTCTCGATGCGCCACGCGCCGTTGAGGCGTACCGTCAGGGCGTCCCCGGTCCGTGCCTGTTCGAGCAGCTCGCGAGCCATCGCGCGGAGATTAGCATTCCATCTTGCGCAGCGGCGCATCGCGCACGTACTTTGTCGTCATGGCCGACCACCCGGATCTTTCCATCCTGCCGCAGCTGCTGATGCTGCTCGCTTCGTCGGTCCTGGTCGTGCTGCTGTTCCGCCGCCTGCGACTGCCGCCGATCCTCGGCTACCTGGCAGTCGGCATGCTGCTCGGTCCGTACGCGCTCAACTACACGTCCGGCCGCGCGGCGCCGATCCTCGCCGACCTCGGCGTCGTGTTCCTCGTCTTCACGCTCGGGCTGGAATTCTCGCTGCCGCGCATGATCGCCATGCGCCGCGAGGCGTTCCTGATCGGCGGCCTGCAGGTCGTGCTGACCACGGCCGCGTTCGCCGCGATTCTCTGGGCGCTGAAGGTGCCGCCGTTGACCGCCGTCATGGTCGGCGGTGCGCTGGCCATGTCCTCGACCGCAATCGTGATCCGCCAGCTCGGCGAACAGGCCGAGCTCAATCGCACGCACAGCCGGATCGCAATCGGCATCCTGTTGTTCCAGGACCTGGCGTTCGTGCCGCTGCTGGCGCTGGAAAGCGCACTCGCTGACGCCACGCCCGACCGCGGCATGTGGGAAGTCGGCGAGTCGATTCTGCAGGCGGCGATCGCACTCGCGCTGGTGCTCACGTTCCTGCGCTGGCTCGTCCGCCCGCTGTTCCATGAGATCGGCCGTGCGCGCAGCACCGAGCTGTTCACGCTGGCAACACTGATGGTGGCGGTCGGCGCGGCGTGGGCAACGCACGCTGTGGGCCTGTCGCTGGCCCTCGGCGGATTTCTCGCGGGCATGCTGCTCGCGGAAACGGAATACAGGCACCAGCTGGAGACCGTCATCCGTCCGTTCCGCGACGTGCTGATCGGCCTGTTCTTCATCACGATCGGCACGCTGCTCGATCTGCAGCTGCTATTCGGCCAATTGTGGCTGGTGCTGCTGCTGGTGGTCGGCATGCAGCTCACCAAGATGATCATCGTGACCATCGTCGCGCGGCTCGAAACCGACAACTCGCGCAAGGCGTTGCGCGTCGGCATCGTCATGGCCCAGGGCGGCGAGTTCGGCTTCGCGTTGCTCACCCTGGTGTTGGGCGACAGGCTCGCCGATTCGGCGCTCATTCAACCGCTGCTCGCCGCGACGGTCGTGAGCATGGTCTTGAGCCCGCTCCTGATCCGGCACAACGGCCGCTTGGCGGAGCTGATCTTCCCGCGCTCGACGCTGGCGCCGATCCCGAACCAGGACAACGTGAGCGGGCAGCGCGATCACGTCATCGTCTGCGGCTTCGGCCGCGTCGGCCAGAACCTCGCGCGGGTGCTGGAGCGGCAGGGCTTCACATACGTCGCGCTGGATTCAGATCCGCGCGCGGTCGAGCTGGCGCGGCGCGCGGGCGACGCGGTGATCTACGGCGACGGCACCGCGATCGAAATGCTGGAAGCCATCGGCCTGGAACGTTGCCGCGTGCTGGTGCTGACGTTCGCGGAGATCAATGCTTCGATGAAGATCGTCAAGGCGGTGCGGGAGCTACGGCCGGAGCTGCCGATCCTGGTGCGCACACAGGACGACTCGAAGCTCGAGGATCTGCAGCAGGCCGGCGCCACGGAGATCGTGCCCGAGACACTCGAAGCGAGCCTCATGCTCGTCTCGCACGTACTACTGTTGCTCAACGTGCCCGTGTCGCGCGTCGTAAAAACTGTCGGTGACATCCGTAACAATCGTTACTCGATGCTGCGACGTCTGTTACGTCGCGACGACTCGCGAATGGTCGGCGATGGCGGCGCGGACAACGAGGAGTTGCATACCGTAGTACTGCCGCCGGGCGCGTACAGCGTCGGCAAGTCGCTTGCCGACCTGGAGCTGGATCGCGGCGAAGTGACCATCACCGCAATTCGCCGCGACGGTATTCTCGGTCAGCAGCCTGAAGCTTCGACGGTGCTGCGCGAAGGCGACGTGGTGATTCTCGCCGGCACGCCGGAAGCGCTGGAGCATGGCGAAGCGCGCCTGCTGATGGGCTAAGCAGGGGGAACGCGTGGATCAGTGGTTCGATAACTTCCTGGGCAATTCGCCGTGGCGCTGGCTGGTGGCCGGTGCTGTCGCGTTCGGCATCTTCTTCGTGCTGCTGCTCCTGCGGCGCCTCGCGCACAAGCAGTACAAGCGCCTCGCGGCTACCCCGCAAGACGAGTTCCTGGAATTGCCGCTGCACGTCGTGAGTCACACGTCGGCCCTGTTCCTGCTGATTGCGTCGCTGTTCCTCGGCCTGCAGACACTGGAGCTGCCGCCCAAACTCGCGCGAGTCGTGCTCACGCTCATCACCATCGCGAGCTTCTGGCAGATCGGTCTGTGGGCAACGACTGCTCTCGTCGCCGTACTCGAACGCAAGCAGCGCAAGACGCTGGCGGTGGACCGCGCTGCCGCCGGCTCGCTCACCATCATCGGGTTCATGGTGCGGCTGACGATCTGGGCGCTCGTGCTGCTGCTGACGCTCGACAATCTCGGCATCCAGATCAAGCCGCTGCTCGCCGGCCTCGGCATCGGCGGCATCGCGGTCGCCCTGGCCGCGCAGAACATCCTCGGCGACCTGTTCGCTTCGCTGTCGATCACGCTCGATCGGCCGTTCGTCCTCGGCGACTCGCTGCAGGTCGAAACCTTCTCCGGAACCGTCGAGTACATCGGCATCAAGAGCACGCGCCTGCGCAGTCCCGACGGCGAGCAGATCATCATGCCGAACTCGAAACTGCTCGCCAGCAACATCCGCAATCTCACACGCGCGACCGAGCGCCGGGTCGTGTTCTCGATCAGCGTCGGCCCGGAGACGCCGCTCGCGGAGGTTCGGAAGATTCCCGGGCTGATCCGCTCGCTGATCGAGGCGTATCCTGACGTGCGCTTCGACCGCTCGCACTTCGCGAAGATCTCGGCGGCGTCGTTCGACTTCGAGGCGGTGTACGTGGTCAAGACGACCGACTACGCGCGCCACATGGACATCGTGCAGGAGATCAACCTCAAGCTGGTCGAGGCGTTCGAGAAGCAGGGCATCGCATTCGCGTATCCGGTGCAGCGGCTGTATCTGGAGCAGCAGCAGGCGGTTCAGTCGCAACTCGTCTCGGACAAATAGTCCTTTGCGGCCAAGAGTTACGGCAGACGCAGCGCCTGCACCAATGCAGCGAGCGCTGCCGGCTGATGCCTGCGGCTGGGGTAATACATGAAGAAGCCGGGAAATGGCGTCGACCAGTCCTCCAGCACGCGGATCAGACGGCGCTTCGCCACGTGCTCGGCGACCTGCTCTTCGTAGGCGAGTCCCAGACCAGCTCCGGCGAGTGCCGCCCGAATAACCAGATTGGTATCGTCGACGATGAGCGGACCGTTCACGCCGACCGTGACCGCCTTGCGTCCTTGCTCGAACTCCCACCGATACGGACCGCCCGGAAGACGCAGGCTGATGCATTGATGATCATGCAGATCCTTTGGTTTGCGGGGAATGCTGCGTGAGGCGAAATAGCCGGGCGATCCCACCACTGCCAATCGCAGCTGCTGCGAGACTCGCACAGCGATCATGTCCTTTTGAATGAACTCACCCAGCTGAATGCCGGCATCGAACTCGCCCGCAACGAGGTCGACCGGGCCGGTGACGGTAACAATGTCGAGAACCATGTCAGGGTAGGCTCGGGCAAACGCGGTGAGCCGTGGCATCAGCACCATCACCGCGGCCGACCGCGACATGACGAGCCGCAGGCGTCCCGCAGGTCGGTGTCGAACGCTGCGGACTTTGTCGAGAGCGCGATCGATCTGCTCCAGTGCCGGCGATAACTCTTTCAAGAGCGCCGCCCCGGCAGCGGTGGGTGCAACGCTCTTGGTTGTTCGAGCAAGCAGTTGCAGTTCGAGTCGCTGCTCGAGTCCGCGGATCGCGTGACTCAGCGCCGACTGAGACACACCCAGCCGCACCGCAGCTCGCGTGAAGCTTCGTTCATTGGCAACGACGGCGAAGGTCGCGAGCTCGTTCAGTTCGGTTCTCATGATCATGAATACTACTCATGAGTCCATGCCGCCTGAAAGCCTGGATTCATGGACTGCCTTGCCCTAGATTGCCGCGCCCATGGATACCGATATTCGTGCTCTGCTCGGCCTGGCGCAGGTTTATTTCGACGCTGCTTATGAAATGGATGCCGAAAAGTTCGCGTCGATCTTCGATCCCGCGAGCTGTGTCACCCGAGTGGGCGACGACGGCAACGTGAGCGTGACGCCGCTCGGGAACTGGCTGGCCGTCGTCCGGAACATGAAAGCTCCGCAACAACAGGGCGCGCAGCGCCACGATCAGGTCTTGTCAGTAGACGTGACCAGAGACATGGCGCTGCTGCAGTTGAAATTGCAGGTTCCGCCACGTCGCTTCACGGACATGCTGTCCTGTCTGAAGGTGAACGGAACCTGGAAGATCGTTCAGAAGGTGATGACTGCGGAACCGTAGAGACGGTAGCCGCATCAATCCTGCGTTTCGCCGGACAGGGGCGTCGACCGCATCGACGGCCGCGTGGCGAACTCGTCGAACCATGCGGCGAGCCGCGGCCGGCGCTCGCGAAATCCCGGCAGCTCGCGAAACTCCAGCCACGCGAGGCACGTCGCCAGCGCAACGTGGCCGACGTGGAGCGGCGAGTCGACGTCCAGCTCGTGTTCCAGCCAGTCGTAGCTCGTGACGAGCTTCTGGATGTACCCATCGCGCAGCGGCGGGTAACGCAGCGGTTCCGGGCGGCGCACCGTTTCCCAACGGATCGCGATCCCTGCATCTGCGAGCCCCTGCGCAACGGCCTGCAGACGCAACGCATGCCAGCGAGCTTCGCCTTGCGATGGAATGAGCTTGGTTCCTGGATGCAGCGTATCGAGGTACGCGCAGATCACATCCGAGTCGAATATCGGCGGCAGCCCCGGGCGCAGCAGCACCGGCACTTTGCCCAGCGGGTTCTCGGCGAACACGTCCTCGTTGCGCCGCGTCGGGCTGGTCTCGTGATGCACGACTTCGATCTGCGGCGCAAGTCCGACCTCGTGCGCGAACACGAGCGCCTTGCGGGCATACGGAGAGTGAGTCTGATAAAGCAGCTTCATGCCGGAATTCTAGGCATGAAGCTGCGCCATGTTCGCAGCGAACTGCCATCGCTGCGCGCATTATTGTTGCGTGCTAGTCGGTCGGTTTCTCTACGAGATACACGATTCGCGACAGCCGCCGCTCCGACGTCAGGCGGTGCACGGCGCCGAAGAACTTCTGCAGGCCCTCGAAGCGCTCCTCGCCTTCGATCCGCAGCAATGCCTCGCGATGGCGATGACGCGCCCGTTGCCAGCGACCGGCGACGAGCGCAGCGTTCATCGTTGCATCCTCCTTGCACAGCAGGTTGAAGCCCGCTGTCTCGATGAAGCTCTCGTTCACGCCGGGCGGCGTGAACACGAACAGGCCGATCGAGCTGCGCAGGGCCAGGTCGTCATTGGTCACCGGCCTCGTTATCACCACCGGGTCGGTGAAAACAGCGCGGCTGCCGGGGCGCAAGACGCGCTGCCACTCCTGGAACACACGCAGTCGATCGGGAAAATGGTTCATGGAATCGATGCACACCAGCGCATCGAAGGTGGCGTTGGCGAACGGCAGCGGTGCCGTCGCATCCGCGACCCGGAAGTTGAGCTGGTGCGACAGGTGCGAATCGAATACCGCTCGTGTCGCCTCTGCGACGCCGTTTTCGTTGCTGTCTATACCGGTGACGTGACAGCTCGCCCGGTCAGCCAGGTACAGCGCGGGGCCGCCCGAGCCGCTGGCCACTTCGAGCACGTGCTGATCGGGCCGCAGCTGCAGCCAGTCGATGAAGCGGTCGTACTCCTCGACCGTCAGCCAGCTGTTCTGGCCGATGTCCTGGCCGAACGTCTCGCGGCGGATCGCCGCGAGCACGTCCTCGGTGAAGTGCCCGTAAGTGCTATCGAACAGGTCGACGCGCTGAGTGAGCATCGCTTTCGTCCAACAGCTCAGCGCTGCACGGCCGAAAGAGGCCGCTGCGAGGCCTGCCGCCGGCGCTTCGTGAACGGCACGAGCATCGGCACGCTGCGCCGGTAGCTCTCGTACTCGGGGTGCGCATCGACCAGGTCGCGCTCCTCGAGCTGGATCGCGATCAGGATGTAGGCCGTGGTGGCGACCGCAAACACCAGATGCGTGACCGTCATGGTCGGCGTCGCCCAGAAGGCGAAGAACCAGCCGAGATACAGCGGATGGCGCACGTAGCGATAGAACAGCGGCGTGCCGAACTTGAGTTGCGTGTAAGGCTTGCCGAGCAGCTGCAGCCAGACCTGCCGCAGGCCGAAGAGGTCGAAGTGATTGATCAGGAACGTCGAGACCAGTACCAGCAGCCAACCGAAGGCGAAGGCCGCGTACACGGCAGCCTGACCGAGCGGCGACGTGACGGCCCACACCGCGCCGCCCAGCGGCTGCCAGTACGCGAACAACAGGATCAGCGCGACGCTGGAGAACAGGACATAAGTGCTGCGCTCCGCTGCCGCCGGCACGATGCTCGTCCACCAGCGCTTGAATGCCGGACGCGCCATCACGCTGTGCTGGATGGCGAACAGGCCGAGCAGGGCCAGGTCGGTGAACAGCGCCGTCAGAAACGGCACCTCGCGAGCCGAGTCCATCGATTTCGGGACCCAGAGGTTGCCGACAAAGCCGATGGCGTAGAGGTAAGTGACGAAGAAGATGGCGTAGCTGACTACGCCGTAGATGAAGATCGACAGACGCTTGGTCATGATAAGGAGCCTCCCCGGAAATGAACGCCAGCGCGACTTGTGGGCGCACCGGTGATGTGCCAAAAGGTTACGAAGGCGCGGCCGGCGAGTCCCGGGCGAACGCCGGGATTTTTCCGGGATTGTTGCGCCCCGCAGTTATGAGTCAGCAGGTCAGCTTCGGACATCACCGCTTCGAGCCCGCGAGCGGCCGCCTATGGGCCGACCAGCGCGAGCTCAGGTTGACGCGCAAGGCCGCCTCGGTCCTGGGCCTGCTGCTGGAGCGGGCCGGCCAGCCGGTCACCAAGCAGGAGCTGTTCGCCTCGGTCTGGAGCAACACCGTCGTCAGCGACGACGCCCTGACTACTTGCATCCAGGAGCTGCGCAAAGCCCTCGGCGACGATGCCAAGCAGCCGCGGTACATCGAGACGCGGCATCGCTACGGCTACTGCTTCGTTGCCGAGCTGACGCAGAGTGCGCCGGCCGGAACACCCGAGCCGGCCCCCGCTGTACAGAATTTGCCTGCGATCGCCGTGCTGCCATTCATGGACATGAGCCCGGAGCGGGATCAGGACCACTTCTGCGAGGGCCTTGCGGAAGAGCTGATCGATGCGCTCACGCACATCGACGGGTTGCGAGTCGCCTCGCGCAGCTCGTCTTTCCAGTTCCGCAATGGTGGAGTCGATCTGCGCGAAGTGGGACGCGTGCTGGGCGTCGACTCTGTCGTCGAAGGCAGCGTGCGCCGCGCGGGCGATCAGCTGCGCGTGACGGTACAGCTCATCGACGTCGCCAGCGGCTATCACAAATGGTCGCAACGCTTCGAGCGCAAGGTCGGCGATGTCTTCGCCATCCAGGATGAAATCGCCGCGAGCGTTGCGATGACTCTGCGCGGCGGAGCGGCGCTCTCGCAGCGCGAGCAACGCGGGTTGCGCCGGCCGCACACGTCGGCCGAACCGTACGAATACTATCTGCGCGGCCGTCAGTCGCTGCACCGGATGCGCGAGCCCGACCTCGAGCAAAGCCGCCGGATGTTCGAAGGCGCCATCGAGCTCGACGCGGACTACGCACCCGCCTGGGCCGGCCTCGCGACGGTGCACGCGCTGCTCTACGAGTGGTGGGGCTCGAAGGACGAGGATCTGCAGCGGAGCGATCGCGCCAGCCAGATCGCGCTGGAGCTCGCGCCGGATCTGGCAGACGCGCATTTCTCGCGCGGGTTTGCTCTTTCGCTGCACCGTCGCTACGACGAGGCACAGGTGCATTTCGAGCTCGCGGCCCGCATCAACCCGCATCTGTTCGATGCTTATTACTACTACGGACGCGCTGCTTTCGCGCAGGGCGAGATCGAGCATTCGGTGGAGCTGTTCCGCAAGGCCGCCGAAGTGCGCCAGGAAGATTTTCAGGCCCCGACGTTCCAGGCACAGTCGCTGCGCATGCTCGGCCGAGAGGACGAGGCACGCGCGGCGACACGCGAATCCATCGCACGCGCGGAGCGGATCGTGGCGCTCAATCCGCTCGACGGCCGAGCACTCGCAGTCGGCGCGCTCGCACTGTTCTCGGAAGGCGATGTGGATCGCGCACTCGAATGGTCGCAACGCGCAGTCGACCTCTATCCGGACGACTTGAGCGCACTGCTCAACAACGCGTGCCTGAAGCTACGCTGCGGGTTTTACGAGGAAGCGCTCGACATCCTCGAGCGGTTCTTCGGACGCGGTTGGGGCAAACGCGACTGGGTCGAGCACGATCCCGACTACGATTGCGTGCGCGAGCACCCGCGCTTCAAAGCGATGTTCGCGAAACTGAAGTAGCCGGCGCGCCGTTGTCTACGGCGCGATCCGCTTCGCCTTGACGGTCCTGTTGCCGATTGCGCCGGTCAGGGTCGCAATGGCGTTCTTCTGCACGTCGTTCCATTCGATGTTCAACGTGCCGGCTTGTGATCCGCCGCGTCGCAAACGAACGTCCGCGGTCACTTTGCCGGTGCTCACGTCCCAGCGCATGCGGCCGCTGACCTGCAGATCGTCGGTCCATTGCACGCGGTTCAACTCGAACTCGTAGCCGAACGGCTGCAGGGTGTATGTGAACTCGCCGCCGCGCAGGCCGCTGCCGATGCCGAACGTGACCAGGAAGCGCGCGAAAACGTCGCCGACGGTTTCCAGCGCCGCGGCCGCGACTTTCAAGTCGCGCGTGGTCGCTTCGTTGCCGCCCGTCGCTTGCGCCGGCGCGAGTTGCTCTGCGGAAGAGGCGAACTTCGGCACCGTGCGGATCGGCCGCACGTTCGGAATGCAGCTCGTATCGCCCGGCGACAGTTGCGCGATGAACCGGCGCAAGATCCGCTGCACGCAGTGAGTCGTGTCGCCGCCATCCGGCAGGTAGCCGACGTCGCTATAGAAATACGAAGTGACGTGCGTGAGATTTGGAATGAGCAAGTGAGTGACGTTCGGGAATTGCGCCGCCGCTTGCGTCGCGTCCTGCGGCGAGGTCACCGAGTCCAGATCGCCCGAGAGCACGAGCGTCGGCACGTTCGGAAACTTCGGCTTCGCCGGCAGCGGATCGCCCTGCGGGTAGGCAGGCAGCGGCTTCGGCCAGTCGAGACAGGTAGCGAGCGGCGTGAAGTTGGCTTGCGACTCCAGCGCTTCGTCGATCGTGAACGGCGCGAACAGATCCGGACGGTTCTGACGCGCAGCCTCGATGCCCCGCGCGTACTGCCTGCGCCGCTGGGCCGGCGAGTCATCCAGGTCGTAGTGCAGCGGATATTCCTGGCAGATCACCGCTTGGTACTGGCCGTAGCTGAAATCGACCGCATCGCTCACGAACGGCGTGTTGTATTCGGCGGCCAGTCGCAGCAGCGGCAACTTGTCGTGATTGCCGAACCAGGCGCGCGCCGCTGCGTCGAGGTCGCGATACGTGATGGGCGAGTTGCCGAGGTTCGTCATCAGCAGGAACAGCATCGAAACGTCGACGCTGACCTCCAACGGGATTCCATCCGCATCCGGCGCGGTGCCGCTGATCGGCTCGCGACGCACCTCGCGCAGCAACCGCTCGATTCGCGCCGTTGCCTCGCCGCCGAGCGCGCGACACGAGGGCGAGCGCTCGCAGACGAGATCGAGCCCGTCGCGGCCGGTTGTCCAATCAGTCGGGAACCAGATATCCGGCGGACGCACGGGATACGCGCTGTCGAGAATCAAGCTGCGCAGCCGCTCCGGATGCCAGGCCGCGAACGTCTGTCCGACGAACGTCCCATAACTGTCGCCGTAGAAATCGACCTCGTCGATCTGCAGGGCATCCAGCACCGCGGCGATGTCGTCGACGGCGAGATGCGTGCCATATAAATATGCCTTGGCGCCGAGTTGATCGGCACAGGCCTTCAACGCGTCGGGGTCGCTCGGATCGCCCGTCTGAATCTCCGGACAATCGATCGTGCCGGAGGTACCGGTGCCGCGCTTGTCGATGATGAGCACGTCGCGATGCTCGCGCAGCGTGCCGAAGATGTTGAGATACGCATCGCGAGTGCCAGTGCTGGAATAACCCGGCCCGCCTTCCTGCGGCAGCAGCGTGCCGCGCGACGGCGTGCTTTGATCGAAGCGCGGGTAGTACTCGAAGCCGATCGTGATCGTGCCCTTGATCCCGCCCTTCGGATCGAGCGGCCGCTTGAGCTTGCCGCAATAACCGTTGTAGTCGGAATTGCAAAACTTCAACGAGAGCTCGCCGACGGTGATCTTGTTCGGCGGCGCGGCCGCAGCTGCTTGAGTATCGGCTCGGGCCGTGACGGCAGCAGACAGGAAGAGGATCGGTACCCAGGCCAGGCGGGCTTGCGTGCTCACTTCGATTCCCTGCAATGAACGGGTCGTTTTGCGGTCATTGATGCGCCCGGACGAGGGTTTGGTCAAGTCCCTGTATAGAATGCCGTCTCACCATGCGGGTCGTGCTGACCACTCTGATCACCTTACTGATCGTCGCCGGCGGCGGATTCGTGCTGATCTGCGCGCTGCTCTACTTCGGTCAGGAACGGTCGATATTCTTCCCGCGGCCGAACGATGCACAGCTGCGACAGCGATACGCAGCAGAGCGCATCGAGATCAAGACAGCGGAGACGACACTCGAAGGGTGGTGGATCGAGAACACTCAGGCGACGACGCCGGCGGTGATTCTCTACTTCGGCGGCAACGCCGAGGATGTGCTTTACACCGCGAGCGAGGCGTCGAACATCAACGCGCGTGCAGTAGTCGTAGCCAACTACGCAGGGTACGGCGGCAGCTCGGGCAAACCCGGGCAGCAGGCGCTATACGAAGGCGGCCTCGCACTCTACGACTACGCGATCGAGCGCGCTGTGCCAGCGGAACACATCGTCGTCATGGGAAGAAGTCTCGGCTCCGGCGTCGCATCGATGATCGCGGGCTCGCGACCCGTTGGTGCTGCGATCCTGATCACGCCGTACGACAGCCTCGCTGCTGTCGCTGCCGGACACTATCCGTTTCTACCCGTGCGGCTGCTCCTGCGGCATCCGTTCCCATCGACAGACTGGGCTCAGCGCACGCATGCGCCGGCGCTGTTCCTCGCGGCCGAGCACGATGACGTCGTTCCCGCGAGGCACGCGCAGCAGCTATTCGAGGTCTGGGCAGGGCCGAAGCAGATTCACGTTCTCGCGCGCACGGGCCACAACGACATCGAGACCCACGCGGACTATTACCGCCTCATCAATGAGTTTCTGGTCACGCGGTGAACTGCACGCGTCCTATCCAGTTGCGGGCGCGGCGCTCGAGTCGCGAATCCGTGCCCTCACCGTCGAAGTTTGCCGGCGAGCGACGCAGCAGCGCCGCGTCGACTCCATCGAAGGTATTCACGTTCACTACGGCGTAGAGGCGTCCGGCGATCTCACTCGTGACAACCGGCACGACGCCGCATCTCACGCACACGTGAAATTCCGCCGTGCGCGTGCCGAATGCGTAGCGCGCAACCGCCGCCGGATCCTTCACTTTGATTTTCAGCGCGCCGTTCGGCGTCGAGGTCCACACGCCGCCGTGCTTGGTGCAGAACGAGCAGCCGCAGGCGCGGGCGGGAATTTCCGTGGGGCTCGGCAGCCAGTCGAGCGCGAAGGAAATGTTGCCGCAGTGGCAGGTGCCATTGATGAGCATCAGTCCAGGCTCCGCGTCACATTGCGCCATCAATAGCGTGAAATGAGGGTTCGCCTCAACCGCCCCTGCCGGGTTTCCGGCGGTCGGTTGGGTATTCGCCCGCTATGGAAAGGCGAGTCCGGGGCCGACACTAGCAAGCACTGTAAATCTCAATCAACGGCAAACCCGCCGAGAGGCGGGGACGCAAAGCCTCCGGTCCGACGGAACCCCAGTTCCAGGATAGCGGGGCCGCCTCCGACGGGAGTTATCGTCATGCGCAGGCTCGGTCCTGGATTCGTATTGATCGCATTGAGCGCGGCTGCGCTGAGCGGCTGTGGTGGCGGTGGCGACGAGGGTTCGACGCCCGCGTCCGGAACGGCACAGCCGCCCGCTCCTGCTCCGCCGCCCGGCTCCACCAATCACGCACCGACGATCTCCGGCACGCCGACGGCGGCCGTGAACGCATCGGTCCCCTATACCTTCACGCCGACGGCAGCCGACGCCGACGGCGACACACTCGCCTTCAGCATTCAGAACAAGCCGGCGTGGGCGGCGTTCAACACGACCACCGGCCGCCTCTCCGGCACACCCGCGCCTGCGGATGTCGGCACGTATTCGAACATCTCGATCACGGTAAGCGACGGCGCGCAGAGCGCTGGGCTGAGCGCCTTCGCTATTGCGGTGACGTCAGTCTCGAACGGCCGCGCCACGTTGTCGTGGACCGCACCGACCGCCAACACAGACGGCAGCACGCTGTCGAATCTCGCTGGTTACCGCATCCGCTACGGCACGAGCGCTGCCTCGCTGACGAATACCATCGTCATCGACAACGCGAGCGTGACGACCTACATCGTGGAAGATCTCTCGCCTGCGACCTGGTACTTCGCGGTCACGGCCATCAACAGCCAGGGCGCGGAAAGCACCAACTCGAACGTCGCCAACAAGCAGATCTAGTTTTCTGGTCTAGCGGTTGACGACGCGCACGCGCGCGCTCTCGGGCGACTGAGACTGTTCGAGCGCCTCGACGAAGCGTCGCGTCCAGGTGGCGATATCGTTGCGCTTGAGAATCTGGAGCATCGCGGCGTGACGCTCACGCCGTTCCTGCAACGACATCGACAGCGCCGCCTGGATTGCGTGGCTCACTGCGCGCGTGTCGTATGGATTCACCTGCAGTGCTGCCGAGAGCTCGCGCGCAGCACCCGCCAGGTTCGACAGAATCAGCACTCCAGGATCTTCCGGGTTCTGCGCAGCCACGTATTCCTTGGCCACCAGGTTCATCCCGTCGCGCAGCGGTGTGACGATACCGACGTTCGCTGCGCGCAGCAGTCCCATCAAGGTGGCGTGCGGAAAATTACGATTCAGATAGCGGATAGGCGTCCAGTCCGTATCGGCAAAGCGGCCGTTGGTCCGGCCCGCCGCCTGCTCCAGCAGCTCGCGGATCTCGGAGTACGCACGCACGTCGGTACGCGACAACGGCGCGATCTGCAGGTACGTGATGCGCCCGAGGTTGTCGGGAAACGTTTCCAGGAACTGCTGGTAGGCGTGGAAACGCTCGACCAGGCCCTTGCTGTAGTCGAGGCGGTCGACGCCGATCATCAGCGCGCGACCCATCAGACTGTCCGTCATGCGCTTCACGACTTCCGCTTGCGACGCCTCGGCGGCTTCGCTCACCGCTGAAGTCACGTCGATGCCGATCGGGAATACGTCGGCGCGCATCGTGCGATCGCCGACGCGAATGCGACCCTCGCCGCGCAGCGCTTCCGGCCCGCACAGGTGCTCGATGCCGGAATGAAACGAGCGCAGATCGTTCGACGTCTGGAAACCCACGACGTCGTAGCTGGTCAGGTCGCGCAGCAATTCCGCGTAGGCAGGCAGCACGCGCAGCATCTCGATGTTCGGAAACGGGATGTGCAGGAAGAAGCCGAGAGGCTGTCGCACGCCGAGCTCGCGCAGACGCCGGCCGAGCGGGATCAGGTGATAGTCGTGCACCCAGATCACATCGTCGGGCTTGAGGAGCGGCGCGAGCTTCTGCGCGAACGTGCGGTTCACGCTCTCGTACGCCTCGCCTTGCTCGGCCGCGTAGCGCACGCTGCGCTGGAAGTAGTGGAACAGCGGCCACAGCACTTCGTTGGCGTAGCCGTTGTAGTAGAGCTCGAACTCGTCCTTCTTCAGGTCGATCGTCGCGTAGGTGACGCCCTCGCGGATGTGGATATCCGGATCGCCGGGCTCATGGTCGATCGTCTCGCCGCCCCAGCCGAACCACAGACCGCCGGTACGCTTCAGCGCGCCCAGGATGCCGATCGCGAGCCCGCCAGGCGCGGCTGATTTACGCGGCAGCGAAATCCGGTTCGAGACGCATACCAGTCGACTCATCCTGCGGGTCCCCCTCAGCGGCAAGGTGGTATGCCGCTGGGAGTAACCCTTACACAGTCAGGATTGTTCCTTTAGGGGAACGCGTCAGATCGGCTCGCGGTAACGGCGCATCCAGATGGCGGCGGCGACGAAGGCCGCGGCCACGACCAGCCCGACCCACAGCCAGGGATTGCCGAAGAAAGCGACCGGGTCGAGGCCGTCGAGCACGTTGCCCGGAATGCCGTGCGCCTTGACCCCTTCGTCGGTGCGGATCGTGAGCTGGGCACCTCGCGTGACAGTTTCGAATCTTGCGAGCACCGGGTCGGCCAGGCGTGCGTTGATCAGAGTCTGCAGGTAGCTGGTGCGGATCGCCACGCGCTCGAACACCGCGAGCGCAATCGGCGTGCCCACGGCCCAGAGGAACGTGCCTCGCGTCGCCCACGACGAGACCAGCAGCAGCCACGCAGCGACCGGCGCGTACCACAGGGCAATTGAGATCTGCCAATACGTGATCGCAACGGTCGTCTGCAGCAGCTGGCTGCCGGTCCAGAGCGGCACTGGGTTTACGCCGCCGATCAACATCACCACGCTCGCCAGCAACAGGACCGCGAGCACCGCGGCAACCGACACCACGACGACTATCGCACCCGAGACGACCAGCGCTGTGAACAACTTGCTCAAGACTGTCGTCGAGTCGGAAACCGGCATCGACTTCCAGAACAGCACGCTGCGATCCTTGCGCTCGCCCTGCAATGCATCCAGCAAATAGAAGAACACGGCGATGTGCATGGCCAGCGAGATCGCCCAGGCGATGAAGCCGTAAGCGACCGTCGCGACCTGCCCGAGCTTCTCCGGCGGGACTTGCCCGAGGAGCGCCACGTCGTGTGAGCTGAAGATCGAGGCGTAGAGCAACGCTGCCAGCGCGATGCCGGCGGGGACCAGCGGCACGATCGTCAGCGAGCGGTGCTCCCACAGCTCGCGCATCACCGACCAGTAGAACGGCCGCACCGGACGCGGCGCGGTGGCTGGCGCCACGAAGCTTTCGGACGTTTCGGTTGCTGCGTTCATGCCGCGGCTCCTTGCTGTCCGCCGATCATCGCGACGAACAGGTCTGCAATGCTGGGGGTGCGCGCCTCGCCGAGCCCGGAGATCTTGTCGCGATCGGGGCGATCGAACAGGAACACGCTGCGGCCGAACACCTGTCGCTCGTGCAGCGGCTTGAGCGCGCGCGCCGCGGCGGTCTGCTCCGGCCGGACCAGCACTTCGACATAGCGGCTTTCGAAATCCTCCATGCTGCAGTCGAGCACGAGCCGTCCTTTGTTGATGAACATGACATCGGTGAGCACGTGCTGGATTTCCTCGACCTGATGCGTCGTCACGAGAATCGTGCGGTTGTGGTCGAAGTAGTCGTTGAGCAGCGTGTCGTAGAACGCCTTGCGATACAGAATGTCCAGGCCGAGCGTCGGCTCGTCGAGCACGAGCAGCCGCGCGTCGATGGCCATCACCAGCGCCAGGTGCAGCTGCGTGATCATGCCTTTGGAAAGCTTGTGAACGCGGCTGTCGCGCGGAATGTTGGTCTTCGCGAGGAAGGCTTCCGCCTTCGCGCGGTCGAAGCGCGGATGCACGCCGCCCACGAAATCCAGCGCCTGCGACACTTTCAGCCACGGCGGCAGCACGGCGACGTCGGCGATGAAGCAGACTTCCTGCATCACCGCATTGCGCTCCAGGTAAGGATTGCGGCCGAGCACTCGCAGCTCGCCTTCATAAGGAGTGAGACCGAGGATCGCTTTGAGCGCCGTGGTCTTGCCGGCGCCGTTCGGGCCGATCAGGCCGACGATGCGGCCTTCGGCGACGCGCAGCTCGAGATTGTCGAGCGCGACGGTCTTGCCGAACGCCTTGCGCACGCCGCGCGCTTCGATCGCGTAGACGGGTGCCGAATCCGGTGTAGTGGTATTAGCAGACATGATCAGCGCTCCTCCCTCTTCACGGGCTCGGCGCTCAACAGCGCCGCGGGCTCCAGGCCCAGGCGCTGGATCGTGGCGCGAATCTTCGGCCACTCGTCGGCGAGAAATTTCTGCCGCTCGCCCTGGAGCAGCAAGTTGCGCGCACCGCTGTTGATGAACATGCCCCGACCCCGTTTCTTCTCGACGAGCTGCTCGTCGACGAGTTGCTGATAACCTTTGAGCACGGTCAACGGATTGACCCGGTACTCGGCTGCGACGTTGCGCACCGACGGCAGCGGATCGCCTTCGTTGAGCACACCGTCCAGGATCATCGCGACCACGCGATCGCGCAGCTGCCGGTAAATCGGCTGACTGTCGTTGAAATCGCGATCCATGGTGGAGTCCAAGAAGCCTCTATCTAAGTCGGAGGGTTGAGAGGTGTGACTCTGGTTTACTGTACCAGACCACCCCTCAGCCCCTTCCTCATCGCCGCCCGACATGGTGTGAGCTCACAGCCGCGTCGGCGTGCTGACCTGCGCGAGCGACTCGCTCGACAGGGCCGGCAACCGGCTGGCGACGACAGTGACCGTCTCGATCGTGGGTGCCAGCCGGCTGGCGACCACCGTGACCGTCTCGATCGTGGCCGTGTCGATCTGGGAGACCGTAACCGTCGGCGACTGATGCTTGCGCGTCACGCGGGGCGCGAGGAGCGCATTGCGCAGATAGGCGGTCACGTCGGCGGCAACCATCTTGCCGATCTCCGCCGTCACCGAGCCGACGCTCGGAAGCGCGGCCGAGAAGCCCAGCACGTCGGCGCGGGCCGGGTTGGAGGCCAGCGCAAACACTGAAAACAGCGTAACGACCGTCAATTTTGCTCGCGTATTCATGGCCTTAACTCCTCTGTGCAACTCGACTCTGATCTGCTCTGTGAAGTGGTGTAGCTCTATGGTGTTGTAGTTAACTACAACACTAGATCGAAGGCAAGGGGTTTCTGAAAAAAGTTTGTCGAGGGGCGGTTTGGCGCCGCGGCCCGGCCCGGGCGCTGCGCTCACCTTGTTAGAATTCGCGCCCCTTTCGCCTTCCAAGCAGAGCGCGCTCCATGAAGAGTCCCGTCAACGTCGCGATCACCGGCGCCGCCGGCCAGATCGGTTACGCCCTCGCCTTCCGTGTTGCTTCCGGCCAGATGCTCGGCGCCGATCAGCCGATCAACCTGCATCTGCTCGAGATCACGCCGGCGCTGCCGGCGCTGCAGGGCGTGGTGATGGAGCTCAATGACTGCGCATTCGGCACGCTCAACAAGATCGTCGCGAGCGACGATCCCAAAATCGCATTCAAGGACTGCGAGGTCGCGCTGCTCGTCGGCGCGCGCCCGCGCGGCCCGGGCATGGAGCGCAAGGATCTGCTGCTGGCCAACGCGCAGATCTTCTCGGTGCAGGGCAAGGCGCTCGATGCAGTCGCGAAGCGCGATGTGCGCGTGCTGGTCGTCGGCAATCCTGCGAACACGAATGCACTGATCGCCCAGCGCAACGCGCCCGGGCTGAACCAGCGCAATTTCACCGCGATGGTCCGCCTCGATCACAACCGCGCGCTGGCGCAGCTCGCGGAAAAGACCGGCACGCACATCACGCGCATCCGCAAGCCGATCATCTGGGGCAACCACTCCGCGACCCAGTATCCGGATCTGCATCACGCGCTCGTCGACGGCAAGCCGGCGATGTCGCTGGTCGATCACAAGTGGTATGCGGAAACATATATTCCGACGGTCCAGCAGCGTGGCGCGGCGATCATCAAGGCACGCGGCCAGTCGTCTGCCGCCTCCGCCGCATCGGCCGCGATCGATCACGTGCGCGATTGGGTGAAAGGCACGCCGGACGGCGACTTGGTCAGCATGGCCGTGCCGTCCGACGGCAGCTACGGCATTCCCGCGGGCGTGATTTACGGCTATCCCGTGACCTGCCGTAACGGCGAATACCAGATCGTGCAGGGCCTCGCGGTCAACGAGTTCAGCCGCCAGCGCATGGACGCCACGCTCAAGGAACTGCTCGAAGAGCGCGACGGCGTCAAAGAACTGATTTGAGGATGTCAGGCCGGTTCCTACGCTTGCTGCCGTCACGGTCGCGAGCTAGTGTCAGCCCATGACCGGCATCATCTGGTTCTTCGTTTTCCTGATCGGTGCGCTGGTGCTCGCTTACCAGCGCGTCAGCCTCCTCACTGCGACGCTCGCTTACGGCGGAGCGCTGCTGATCTACGCGTTCACCACCGCTGCGCCGATTTCCACGCTGCTACTCGTCGCAGTGCTCGCCGTGCTCGTGCTCCTCAACATCGACGCGTTCCGCCTGCGCTTCATCAGCCGTCCGTTCCTGCGCACCTACCGCCGCATGCTGCCGTCGATGTCGCAGACGGAGAAAGATGCGCTCGAAGCCGGCACGGTGTGGTGGGACGGCGAGCTGTTCACCGGCGGTCCCGATTGGGACAAGCTGCTGTCTGCGACGCCGCCGCGACTGACCCCTGAAGAGCAGGCATTCATCGACGGACCGTGCGAAGAGCTGTGCCGGATGATCGACGACTGGGACATCACGCACCGGCGTGCCGATCTCCCGCCGCATCTATGGGACTACATCAAGAGCAAGGGCTTCTTCGCGATGATCATCCCGAAGAAGTACGGCGGCCTCGAATTCTCTGCTTACGCACACTCGTGCGTGCTGGTGAAGCTCTCCAGCCGCTCCGGCGTCGTCGCATCGACCGTCGCCGTGCCGAATTCGCTCGGCCCCGGTGAGCTGCTGCTTCACTACGGCACCGACGAGCAGCGCAACTACTACCTGCCGCGCCTCGCTCGCGGCGAAGAGATTCCATGCTTCGGGCTCACCGGCCCGCGTGCCGGCTCCGATGCGGCATCGATTCCCGATACCGGCATCGTGTGCAAGGGTATGTACGAGGGCCGCGAGGTCCTCGGCGTGCGGCTGAACTTCTCGAAGCGCTACATCACGCTGGCGCCGGTCGCGACCGTGATCGGCCTGGCCTTCAAGCTGTTCGATCCGGATCGCCTGCTCGGCGACGAGCGCACTGACTACGGCATCACCTGCGCGCTCATTCCGCGTCACACGCCGGGCATCACGATCGGTCGCCGGCACTTCCCGCTGAACGCACCGTTCCAGAACGGGCCGATCCAGGGCAAAGACGTGTTCGTGCCGCTCGATTTCCTGATCGGCGGCGTGAAGATGGCCGGCCAGGGCTGGCGGATGCTCGTCGAGCAGCTGTCGGTGGGCCGTTGCATCTCGCTGCCGTCGAGCGCGACCGGTGCGTCGAAGGCGGCTGTGTTCGCAACCGGCGCATACGCACGCATCCGCCGTCAGTTCAACGTTCCGGTCGGTCAGTTCGAAGGCGTCGCAGAAGCGATCGCCCGCATGACTGGCACCACGTACATCATGGACGCGGCGCGCTCCGTCACCGCCGGCGCGATCGACGGCGGCGAGAAACCATCCGTGCCATCGGCGATGCTGAAGTATCACCTCACCGAATACGGCCGCTCGGTCGCCAACGACGCGATGGATGTCCACGGCGGCAAGGGCATCATGCTCGGCCCACGCAACTATCTGGCGCGCGGCTACGATCTGGTGCCGGTCGCGATCACGGTGGAAGGTGCGAACATGCTGACGCGCAGCCTGATCATCTTCGGCCAGGGCGCGATTCGCTGCCATCCGTTCGTCCTGCGCGAGATG
>Ga0134127_10000996_pt1 | contig 22212 bp, 30 predicted proteins | sample KB31753_FD_96459 | JGI IMG/M metagenome (GOLD analysis project Ga0134127, IMG submission 96459) | Terrestrial soil microbial communities with excess Nitrogen fertilizer from Kellogg Biological Station, Michigan, USA - KB3-175-3 | ecosystem: Environmental > Terrestrial > Soil > Unclassified ... | reverse complement strand
GTGGAGGTTGAAGGTGAAATTGGAAAGATGTTTTGGAATGAATTGGAAGCAACGAAAGAGAAAGTGGAGCGAATCGTCAATGCTATTCTGAAGGAGGAACCTGATTGTGAAATGGTCATCTTGGATTCAGATGGACGGACGACGAAGATTTTGACAGGTGTAAAACAGAAATAAATATGATTGGTTATATTTTTCGTTTAAGAATGCGTCGTGCAACACAAGGAGCGAGCATACATGTTTCGTAAGGATGGCCTTCATTATAATCATCACCAGCATCGACGTCATTGGGTTCATCGGTGAGAAAACAATCTTCGAATTCGGGATTGTTCTGCCACCTCATTGCTGTGTTGCCAGCCAATCGCCCGTTGAGGAGGTATACGTCATCGTGATGATCGCATTGTCGTTTGCGTTTGAGAGTTGCTTCTTCATCCACCTTCTTTTGCAAGTTCTTTTGAACAGTCCGGAGGGCATTGAGTGCTTCTTTAAGAAGAGTGAGATTTTGTGATTGGAAGTCTTTGCTTTCAGCGAGAAGCAGATCATCGAGATCGATAATTTTATCTGTTATGTGAACAATGTTGTCGCGGATTTCTTGCTGTTGAGGGTTCATTGTGGTGATTTTTTGAGTTGCTTGTTGGAATTGAAAAAATGGAAAGCAGCGCGCGTCCTTATATAGCCGTTGCGGTATTATGGACAAAATTAGAAACATCCATTTTCTGACGGATATGTTCTGAGTAGAATTCTTCCGTGATCCTTTCCCTTATCTCTCTGCGTTCCGATTCGTAAATCTTAATGGCTCCCACGCTTTTGAGTGCCCAGTGTGTGTTCTCACGGGAATGACGGACCAATGCGGTGCGGATACGTGCGTTCAGCTGATGGGGTGTTGTGGTGTTGCGTGCCATTGTTGCTCTGACAACTCCAATCACGAAAGCTGTGAATTTATAAACTTTCGGATAAATTGGCAGCATGAGTTGTTCCGGAACACCTTTCTATTTTTGGAATCAGGTGACTCAGAGGTGCGCGCGGGTATATAAAGGGGTGGGGGTGGCAGACAATTGTTCGATGGACCCGAGCTTGATCATTGGACTTGTTGTTGCACTTGTACTCCTTGTTATCAACTGGAAATGGCTCAAGGGAAGAATGCAAAGGGGCGAGCTGACTGTGTGAATGAGGAGATGAATGAAAAGTACGGAAGTTTGCAGAGGCCGCTGGAGACGTTGCTAGCGTTTGAAGAAAAGCAGATGCAGGAGGAAAGGGACAGAGTTGTGGAAGGAGCGGATTTTTACAGTATCGACGTCAAGAACTTGAAATTGCAGAAACCAAAAGAAGAGCCGTCGGCTCAGGATGTGAAAGACTATCTCGAAATGGTGACGGGTCAGAAACCAAAAGAAGCACATGAACTTGTTTTGGAACAGATATCCAGACGTATGGAACAAGTCTACAAGAAATTGGAGACTGTGGAGTTTAAGAAGACGTTCAAGAAGTTGGAGAATGTGGAAGCACATCTTCAAATCTGTCTCTATCAAATGGACTTGGTGTTTAAGAAACTGTGCAACCAAGAGGATGAAAAAGAGAAACAAGTGGAGGTTATGTGCAATCGTATTGATGAGTTGTTTGAACGAATCAGAGAGATAGAAAGGAAAATGGATGGACGTGATCGATATGATTGAAGAAAATAAACCCGATTGTTTTATTTTTTAGCAGCATGTACATTTCTGGGGGCAGGTGCAAGTCGTTTCCTGATTGAGCAGAATTTTGAAAAGAAGGTTCGGAGTGGTGAATCCAATTGTCTGGGGTATCATGGCGCAGTCGAGGTCATCCAATATCTGACGGGCCCGGATGAGTCCTTGAGTGAGGGCGGAGCTCCCGACCCCACCTTCAGGGAGGTGATCAATGGCGACCAATCTGAAACCGTTGTCGCTGCCAATAAAGTGGAGGTGGATAGGTTGCATGTTTGTTGTTGATTGGAGAGTGATAAGAACTCGTGATGTTGTGTGCAGAAATTTTTTCGCTCGGGATTGGTTGACCATTTTTAGAAAGTGGTGGTCTGTACAAATATTTAAAGGGGTGCTGTTTTTTTCTTTTTTCAATGACTCAGCCGGCACTGAAATCAAAGGACGGAGAAAAAGGAGAGATTGTGGGTCTTGTCAAGCAATTACCGTCGGAAATCAGAAACATCATCCAATCACATTACAGCCGAGGTCTGTACATCAGAAGAAAAATGGGAGCGCCAAAAGAGATGGATATGACAGTCAAGGACTCATTGCATTTGATGTTGTGTCATGCGGATCGTATGTGGCAACATTTCTGTAGTCTGAAAGATATTTATGAAGAGTGGTTGGATGCGGCCTGTGATTGGGAATGGAGACATCAAAAAGGGCAGCTTGAAGAAGTGTATGATTCGTTGTTTGAGGAAGCGATGGATGTTGAAGAGTTCACCCTGAGCGCTATGCAAGATCAAATATCGGATTTGCAAGAGAACTTGAACATTGTGAATGGCAAGCTTTTCAGGCTGAAACAAGGTTGTCGGTATCACCCCATCTACCGGAAAAAACGACCCGAATGGAAAGAGCCCGAAGAATTCAAGAATAAAAGGCAAAAGGTCTAAAGCTCTATTCTTTTGCGTTTACCATCTATAAATCTATATCCCGATTGGCGGGGTTGCCACGCATCATAATTGAAGGGGAGGATTTGGTAATCGTCCGTGATATGGCCCTTGTCGTATGTGATCCGAATGATTTTTTCTTCTCGGGCAGTGGTAATACCACCGTCACGGCGATTGTACCGAAATTTCGTTGAACTGGTTGTGAGATCATCCTTGATTCCCAGAACAAGCTCCCTCAACGTATCAAAGTTGAGCTTACCGTCGTTGAGGAAGCTTTTGGAGACACCTTTGCATTTGCAAATAGACACGATCTCGGTGATCGTCCCATCCTCGTTATCCTTAAACTCACGTCCTCTCCTGAGAGCCTTCTCCATCTCCTCCTCTGACATCATGGGGATCCGGGGTTTGGTGAGCTTGTAGGCGTAACTCTTGGGACCAATCCCGACAAAGTCCGTGATCCTGTCTCCGTCATGTTCAGGTTCCCATTCGCCGAGATGGCGGCCCGAGGGAATGGTGACAGATCCATCCTTATAGATCACCGAATCGGTATCGTGATACAAGACCTGATCGCCCAATGGATGAAGAGCCTCGCTCCAAAGAACACATCGTCCCCAGGCGGCGACATTGACGGCGAGTGTGACATTGGTGTTGTAATTGGTGGAGCCGCTGTCGGCGACCAGATTTTTGTAACACACGATGATGGTGCCGTCCTTGAGACGCTCGCGGTACTGGATCTCGATTTCACCCATCGCTTCTTTGGCATCGACATGAGCGTACTCTTCATTGCTCTTACAAACGGTGTGCACCGAGTAATTGTCTCTTTCCGCAAACTTGCCCCAGAGAGAATTGAGCAAGAGTTTGGCAATAGCGCGTTTTCCTTTGTTGCTTGTCATGTTGCCCCGTTCCAATTGGACACCGGTTTTCTGGAAGGTCTCCTGCGCAAACTGAGCCCAGCCCTCATCCGATCGGGCAAAGGAGGGGATGCCTGAGGATTCGAGCTTGATCTTGAGAAAGGTGCGAATATAGGATCGGAACAATTCGATGGAGGTATCGTATTGGTGGGCTTCGTAAACGTGGGTGATGACGTAACCATGATCCAGAGCCAGCTTCATCTCGAAATCGGTGATGACCAAATTTTTTTTCGGGTGCAGATCCGCAAACAGTTTCCCGGTCTCTGGATCATTGTGCACGAGAACGGGATGGTGGAGATAGCGCGTGGGCATGATATCGACTTCGATCAGGCCTGTGAAATTCCGAAGCCACTCCATGGAAGGCTGATCTCGATTATGGAAACGATGAATCGTGGGAATACCGCAATGCATGGGTTTGTACATCTGCACAGAGGGATACAATGATTGGACGTCCTTGTAGGAAAGACCGTTGGGGGCATCGGGTGGAACATGGTAGATCATGCAACGCACATCGGTGCGGCCTCCATGCATAGCACGGCGGGCGAATCGGGTTTCTTCAGGGGTGAGAACGGCGATCTTGTTCTCTGGCAGATGATAGGTCCTGTACACCTTCATGGCATAGCTGGCGATCGTGGTATGATCCAAGGGGTTGATATTCTCGGCACCTTCCAGAGCCATGGCTTCCTCCATGTACACCTTGAGCGAATCGGCGAGAATCTCCACATCCGAGATACAGTAATCCTCGAGCTCTTGCCTGAAATTGTATTCCTCCATGGCCTCGACCTGATCCTGATACCATTCCAGAAATTCGGCCCGGCGGATGACACCCATCTTGTCGGGCTCGAAATACATCATGTGAGGAATCATCCCGACGTAATCCTGGTTCTCGGGACGGTTGAAGAGGTAAGGAAAGAAACCTTTCTTGTACCTATTTTCGTCCAATCCAAAGATCTTGGGGAACGCCGCCAGGGCATCGGTGACATGCAACAGCGAATCACGAAACAGGATGCCGTTCTGCTCCATCGACATGATGGCCAATCCGCGCCACATGATGTTTTTGGGGCTGATCCCCTTCTCTTTGATGTAATGATCGTAGACCAATCGACCGTCGTAGCCTTTGAGATTGTGGGCCCAGAACACAGCTTTGGGTAAAGTCTCAGCGAACCCGACAAACTCGTCGATGGTATCGAAAGTCTGGATCTCTCCGGTCTTGATATTTTTGCAAGCCACGAAATTGACGACATGGCGTTCCCGGGTGATGGTGGTGCCATTGGGGATCTGGATTTGGACAGGAACAAACATCGATTCGAAATCAAAGGCCCAATACTCTTTCTCCTTGGTCTCATCGTCGATCTCGCGCGGCGGTTCGGCACGCTTGATGTAACAATGATGGAGATGAGGTTGTCCCAGAGGTTTTTGCTCACCGCAGTTACCGCATTTGACACAGCCACAGACATGCTCTTGATCTTGCCACCTGTAATAACGAATGTTACAGTCGGGACACTTGATCCATTTACCGCGACAATAGCCCTGATGGACAAGGAGACAATCGGTGTTGGGACACTGGATGTGACAGAGGGGACAGACACGGGCATCGGCAGGACCAGAGACTTTGCGGTGTTTTTTGAGCTCTCTCTCATTCTCACAATGAAGACCACAGGATTCACATTTGGGGACAACACAGGTATGCGATTGAAGGCTGGCGTTGCTGAAAGTGTCACGGGCGGGGACACGGCGGGTGAGACAGCCATGACACCATTGGGTGCGGCTGCTCTTCTGTTTGCTGCGGGTGAAGACATGGATCTTGCTGATGTAAGTGTAGTGATGATTGGTGGTATCGTGCAGAATATAGATGACACGGTCACCGTTGGGGTCATCGGAAAACTGCCAATCGCGACCTGTGAACACACCGCCGGGCAAAGGCAGCTGACCAATCACCCCCATGAGAACAACTCTCCAGGCGGGGTAATGTTCGACAAACGCATCAAAGTCAGGATACGTCATCCCCTCATACCCACCAATGTCGAGCATCAGCTGACGCGCCTTGCGATCCCAATAAGCATGGTCTTTGAGACATTCTTTGTAAACATGGTCGGACGCCAATCCAAGAACAAGAGCCCTGTGACCACACAGATTATCGCGAGAGGCACGGAAGGCCAGACCGCGCAAATGGCGCATGTGCGGTGGGATCTGGTCCGTGTCCAGACCGCGTCCAAAGCCACCGCCTCGCACATCGACATAGATTTCCAGAAAGGCCACGTCCAGATTCTCGTCCGACTGAATGATACGTGACACGGCATCCTCGAGCAACTGGTTACCCCGCCTTTCCCATTGGCCAAGGTGCATCCCGCCGCGCCCTATTGTGTAATAAGCATGACCCTGGTGAGAGATTCTGACGACAAAGGTCCCGTTCCGCCCCAGAAGAGGCCGAACAAGGTTGGTGATCCCGTTGACAATGAGCTGCCTGTTGACGTCAAAGGAATAATTGTTTGGCCGGACGGTGATGAGGTAAGAGCGATTGTGGCCATATTCCCCCATATCATGAATCGTTAAGGCTGCATCCAACCCCCTGTGCTGCAGTCCACGTGGGGGTTGCTCCACAAACAAATTGGGGTCATAGAGTTCCATGCGCAGGTAATTGTTGTCAATATCGTGAAAAGGCATACCCCGCAAATCCCGGAGATACAAAATACGCTGCGCAGACGCAAACACTGCTTGTCTCAGGTCGCCTAACTCCGCACGCCCCATATGGCGTGTCCCCCTGAACCTGGGGTAAGCGCGTTGCCATGCTTGTGGAAAATCGCGGGGATCCTGGGTCTCACGAAGCAGCTCTCTGGCAATATCCTCTGGCGACACGAGGTGGGCCATTGTATGCTTGAAGTTGAGCTCAGGATTTTTTGAATCTCCGCCAAGCGCCTTTTTATAGCTGGAAAGGCACGCTGCTAAATATCCGGGGAGAGCCGCTGTCAAATATAAAAGGAGAGGGTCCTTGAGACCTTGGAAAAAGTACAAAAATACGAAACAGAAACAACAATGAGCAGCATCCAAGTTGTCAGCAACCCGATCCAAACCATCACCAACCCTGTTGTCATCGCACCCTCTGACAGTGTCATCCACAAAGTTGACGGAAAGGGATTCTTTCCCCGAGTCCAGCTGGTGTCTGATCACCCAGAAGTCACAGCGTTCAGCTTCGAGACGGCGCTTGTCTCGGCGATCCTTCCAGACAACAAACTCACCCTTCTCTTGGACGATACAACCAAGAAGAACATCTCGCTATTGGGTGAGGACCTTCGCAAAGCGATCCAAGAGTGGTATCCCGACGTCAAGATCTGGTGGCACAACGACCCGTCCCAGTTCAAGAGACACAAAGACTGCACTTTGCCTTTGGATCAACTTGCTGGCAAGGAGATTACTGACGTTGTGGCAAGGGTTGGGCTTATTGTTACACCGGCTGTGGCAAAGGACGGCAATCCTGAGACAGATCCGATTCAGATTGTTTTTGTGAGGACCTTTTACCAACTTTTGTCATGGACCCCACCAACCGCTACCCAAGGACGTGGCGCTTCTTCCAGCAAAGGACGCGGGATGTCGTCACACCCACGCCAACGCGCGTAATCTATCACAACCGTGATGTGGTCTACGATAGCGATTGGTTGAGCCAAGATCTATCGACGGTGAGAGAGGAAGGAGAGTTGACGCAGGATGAGGACGATGACGACACGGATTTGGAATTCGAGAGCCCTTGTCATACCAGGGAAGGGTCACCGATCCCAAGTCATGTCAATGGTTATGGTGTGTTGATGGATGACGAAGACGATCCTTTTATGGAGGAACGTGTCCCGGTGTATTGTTCGTGCGAAGCTTACCTCGTTTTTCGGAATGAACCTGTTCTACTGATCGGCAACAATATCGCTGCTGATCCAGAGGACCGGTATATGTATTTTTATCCTAGCCCCAAGACCTGTGCGATCAAAGTGGATCAACGCTATTCGACTTTTCCTTCTAACAGCGTATGTACGCTGAATTCGGACGAGATGGCTTTCAAACACTGCGAACATACTGTGACATGTTTTCGATGAAATAAAGACTCTTTTCTATTCTTATTTCGATTTATATTTTTTGGGACCCAATCCTGCAGCAGAGTCAGCCTTGTCTCTTTTCCGTTTCTTGTCCACAGCAGTCACCGGTTCCACGGGTGTTTCCAGAGCATCAGGTTTGTCTCCACCCACCATATCCTCGATCCCGACGACAAGTTCATCGGTATTGAGTTTGGTCTTGAAGTTTCGGAACATGGTGGCCCTCTGATGATCCTGAGACAGCTGGTAATTGACGTAGAGGAAATCGTGTTTTCCTGCGGTAGCCTTTCGGTACACCCGCAACCAGGTATCGGCATCCAGATCGCAGGGATGTTCCTCGTAAATACAATCGACCTCGGCCGGATTGGAGATACGGTACAGAACCAATCCCGAGACACAGATGCGATCGGTTTTGGGGATTTCCTTGTACCCCTGCGTCACCATGATGATGGACGTATTGAAATGACGTCGGCGCACGTTGAGTTCCAGAAACGCATTGTTCTTCTTGCTCTGCTGAAACAGATCGGAACCCACCATGTCGTCAAACACATGTAATGTGCGGTTGATGGTACAGGCCGCCTCTTCTTCATTGAGTCCCATCTCCATCAGGTCTTTGGCGGTCTTTTCCTGCTTGTCCATCCATTGGACCAGATCGGCCATGGCGTATTTTCGGTGAAAGTTCTTTTTTGGGATCTTACCATCAAACGTTTTCTTGGTGGGTTTGGTGTGTTTGATCATATTGGCATGGTTGAGCTCTTTGGTGATATCCAATTTCGGTTTCTGATGCTCAGCATTAATACCCTTGATCATCTTTTCCAGACGCTTGTTGCGGGCCAGAACCTCTTTGGTATCTTTCACTTTGCGCCATTTTGGGTCGGCCTCAATGGTCGGTGACCAGACATGTATGTCATGAAAGTACCCCTTGTACTGTTTGATGATCTGGTTGACGAGAAGAGTGGTCTTTCCGGCACCAGGCGGGGCGACTTCCAGGAGAGAATATGGATGCTGAAGAAGAACGGGATGCGCCACTGGAGGATGGCGTTTGGTAACATCGTCAATGGGGGTGATATCAAGAATAGAATCGTCTCGCTTTCTCTTTTTACCCTTGTCGGCCATTTATTTTTAGTCTTACAAAATATTTCAGCCTATCACTGCACAAAGGTGCTCAGACCAGGCACTGTCTCAGAGATGACACCTTTTTTCCAGCCCTCCGTGCTGCTGAAAGCGTCCTTGAGATCTTGGCCCCGGCCTCTGCGCATGGCGATTCCGAACAAGGCTCCGCCGATCCCACCGGCCAACATTCCGGCACCCAATCCAATGAGCGCGTCACGCGTTTTATTGGGTCTCATCCAAAGATCTTGCCGTAAAGAGGGTTTTGATGTTGTTGTTGTTGTTGCTGAGGCGGTGGCGAATAAAGTGTCTCCTGTGGTTGATGAGCATAATTTTTTGTTTTCTTCTTTTTCTGGGGCGGTGGAGACGGAGGCTCTTCATCCTCCTCCTCGTCTTCATCTTCATCTGAATCTTGAGGAGGTGGTGGGGCAGGAGCATGTTTGGATTTCTTTTTGGAACTAGCACCACCAAGACGTTGTTCAAGAGCCTCGTTCAATTTCTCCTGGAAACGACGCTCCTCTTCTTCTTTGCGTCTTTTTTCTTCTTCAATCTCTCTCTCAATCTTCTTTCTCAAACGTGCCTCATTGGCTTTTTTAATACTCTCCATCTGAGCAGCGCTCTTTGTACGCTTCCTGGGAGGTTCGTCTACGACAGGTGTTGGTTCGGGGACAGCTGGTGCAGCAACAGCGGGTGCGGCTACGGGAACGGGTGTCTCTTCGTCCGAACTCGTGTCGATATCGGAGACAGGTGTTTCTTTTATAGCTATTTTCTTGGTAGGACGACGGCCCATCGTACGTTGTCGTAGACTTTCGTAAAATATCGTAGAGTTTTCGTAGAATATCGTAGACAGTGAAAAAAGTGTCGGCTATTTATACTTTTTTATTTTTTCAAAAAAATTTCTCAAGCGTACACATCGGCCATCGAACCGCGAATGGTCAAGGCTTCCCCAGACCACAACTTCTTATTGGCCTGCTTGATAAACTGATACATCTCATGAAGAGCCGACATCCTTCCGCAACATCTCAGAGCCCTGACAACACGCGAGTTGGGAAGCTGAAATTCCAATCCAAATGTTTCATGGTAAGATGTTGTCATCAAGCAAGGGTTCATCTTGACATGAGGTGGGACAGCCATCTCCACATTCTGAAACGAGACAGGAGGCAACAGGTCCATGGCCAGTGGTGGAGTGGTGGCATCGTTCTTGGTGATGTTGAACTCGAAACGGTTGGGATCTGCCATCAGCAAGAACACATTGATCTGGCCAACCAACGCGTTCATTCCCCAGGCCCAGGTATGTTTCACGCTGGGCATGTCCCCCATCTGGTTATTGGGAATGAGACCGCTCTCCATGCTGATACGAAACACCGTAAAGTCTTCTTCATGATAGGTGGGCAAAGGATTCGCATAAAGCTGAGTACTGTAGAAAAGATACTGAAGTTTGTCTTTGTCAGACACCTCGTCATTGGTACACGACAACGGCTCGGCTGTTGAAGATGACCTCGTTGTCTTCTTTCGTATAACTGAAGAAGGGAGCACGGAACGCTTTGCAATCCTGATAGGAGGAAAATCCATTGTAGGCCACCAAGTTGGGTGTCTTGTTGTCAGCAGGCAATCCACCAATCTGCGCTTTTATAGCCTGGTTCACCAATTTCAGTTTGAGACTAGCAGCGCTCATGCGGGGTAACCAAGATTGATAGCTGGCGATAACCCCCGCCACAACTGGGGACGCCATGGAAGTTCCAGACAACCAGGCGGTGTTGCCATTGAGCCATGTTGACAGCAGGTTTTCACCTGGGGACAGAACAGTGACGCAGGATCCAAAATTAGAAAAACTCGCCAATTTGTTTTGGTCATTGGTTGCCCCCACAGTGATGGCCCCCTGAGCAGAGGCAGGACTGGTGTCACAGGCATCCTTGGCTTCATTCCCGGCAGCCACAACAATGGGAAGGCCGGCATTGGTGATGGCATTGACGGCATTGTTGATGAAATCGCTCTTGGGTCCTCCAATAGACATGTTGATCACCCCGACACGTTTGTTTGATTGATGGTCCTGGAAAGCCCAAGTGAGACCCGCAGCGATGGTGGAGTAAGCTCCAGTTCCGGATCCGTCCAATACAGACACCCCCACAATGCGCGCTTTTTTCATCACGCCATAAGTGCGCGAACCAATCAAACCCGCGACATGGGTCCCATGTCCGTTTGATCCGGTGGCATACGCCACGCCTGAAAAATGGAGTCATTTTTCACATCACCGGTAAGTTTGGCTGCAAACTTACCAATCTCCGCCCTCCCCTCAAACTCGGGATGAGTCACCTCGACGGGAGTATCGATGACGTAAGCGGTCACGTTCTCACCGGCGAATGGACCTGGAAAGGAGAACACATGGTCATTGGTCCTTGAGGGGTGATACCCGGTTCGCAGAACTCACCATAGCTGTAGGTGTAGATATTGGGTTGAGGTTGTGGGAAATTCGGTTGAGAAATGCGGGCCAGATGCCAGGGCGCTCCTTCTTGACAACTTCCAATATCCGCAGTGGCGTCTGGTTCAGCCAATTGAACGTCCTGGCGAAAGCGGAGGGTTCCAAGTGACGCAAACGGCCGGCGAAGAGCATATCCTTGAAACTCGGGTCCCAGATCGTACCAATGGATGACCGCGGAATCCAAGTTTTCCTGTGTGAGCCATCGTCGATGCGCTTCCACATCTGCACCTTGTTCGAGCTGTACCAGGGTCGTGGTGGGATCGTGGCGGCCTGGGGTGATGGGGTAGGCCCTGACGTTGGCCGCGACCACCAAGAATAGGCAGAGTAGCATATGGAGACGACCGATAAAGATTTCCATCGTTTCAGCAGAACAGCAGACATGAACCATTGTCTTTTGAAGTGAAAAAAAAGAAACTCCCACAGGTCTATTTATACTTTTTTCACTAATTGCCATACGGGTACTGACGCGTGTTGAAGTAATGGTCAGGCAAGATCTGGCGCGTGTAAGCATCCTTGGATCGCCTGGCGAAATAAGAAGGTCCCACGAATTGTCCTGTGACGTTAGGCTGGATTTGGCTGGTCAGATAAGTTTGGTATCTTGTCATGTTTTGTTTGTGGATGGTTTCGGCCTGGCTCATCCACTGGGCCACCTGAAAATTTGAGTCAAATTTTCACATTACTCGTGAGTTTTGGCTACAAAACTCACCGACTGCGCGGACGGACCCAGGATCTGGACTTGAGGTGCGGCTGGAATGTTCTGAGGCGTATCGGGGCTCGAAGACATGATGACGGTTGTCTTTGTATTCTTCCTTTAGATTTTTTAGGTTGTTGCTGATAATGGACTTTGTCGGGCAAGGGCGCCCTGGATGGTAATCGCACAAGCAGAGGAAACATATATGGGGCTTTTCTCTCATTTTTTTTCGGGGAAGGTTGAAGAATGGGATCTTCGTCTATTTATAGTTTTTTATCTCTGCACAACGCGGTTGGATGGTCCGCCGAACCCAGAACTGAAATTCCAGGGATTGCGCGCGATCTGTGTCAGATGACCACCTGTGGCAGGCTGATCGCGTTCCACCGTGCTGAACCCGACTGTCGGGTAATAGTATTTCGAATCTTCTGTGTTGCCTCCAGCCAATGGCACATCGTCTCCTTGCACGCCCTGGACACGCGGCATGTTCCCGCTCCTCGGGGTCATGTAACTGCGACGCGCATTGACGTGAGGTTGGGATTGGCCGTAGAATCGTGTTACACCCATTTGCTGAGCATAACCGGGAGCATTGTACGTTTTCTGCGGGGTCTTTGTCCAGATCGGAGAACGTCTCCACAAGAGGTAGTAAGGGTTGCTGCGGGGCCTGGGGATATCATCGATCAAGGCCTTGTAACCGGGATGGGTGCGGTCCCTGAACTTGACTTCGGGGACCGGGATCGGGTTGCTGTGGACATCCATTCACACTATTGTGGTGTAGAACTTTTTTCGGCAGCGTCGGTTTTGGCTTTCTCCTTCAGGTGTGAGATCCAACCTTTCTTAAGAGATTCCATCATTCCAATGGAACCAGGCCCACCCTTTGGTGCAGGATTGGCTCCAGATCCACTGGTACGAACTTCCCAGGGCAATGGTCGATTGATAGGACTTCCACGGTCAGGTTCGATGCGGCGACAGAAAGCAGTCATGGTTAAACTTGAGCGCAGAATTTATTTTTACACACTTTAGCGCGCCCCAAACGTTCTTTTCAAGCGTTTGTTGTCTGCACCGGGTGCAAAAGCATAGGTGTTCTTTTTGCGTTTCACCAGAGCCAGTTTCACCCAATAATCGTTACCGTGAAAATCCAGAGGAGCCACATTGGTGCCCTGAGTAAACCAGACACTGATCTTGTTGACACCAATATCGTTGGCGGTAAAGAAATTATTGGAGGGGTTCTGCCAATTGATGATGGAGTTCGGGTTGACAGTCACCGGTACGGTGGCAATGACCTCAGTATTGGCATCACCCAACGTCGTGGTCTTGATCGACCCAAAGGCTCCAGCACCCAGATCACTCTTGAGAAACACGTTGCCGGCTCCAGTGAAATTGCAGACATTGGGACTGGTCAAACTGAGACTCGCGCTGCTGTAGGTGCCATTGGCCACGAAACCCAAAAGATCGCCGGCCTGAGCCACGAGACTGAAATCCAAAACAAAATCGTTGGTGGTATTGGTGATCACCAGCTTGTAATTGGTTGTCTTGTCCACAAGCACACTGAACGTGGTACTGGCATCCGCGGTATTGAGAAGTGTCACCAGTGTGGTGGCAATCGTGTCCTTGTCATAGTTACCGGGTGGAATAGTGACAACGGTGTAAGATCCGGCTCCAGCACGCTTGTAATTGAACTGGTTGTTTGTGCTGTTGACAACGTACCATGTGAAAGGAATGGAGGCTTCCAGAACGCGGAACCCGATCACCCCTTGCACCGGATCGTTGAAAACGAAACTGGCCTTGTTCTTGTTTCCCGTCTGGAAATCCGCAGTATCGATGAGAACCTCCACATAATCTTCGGACCCGAGGGCCGTGTAATCGGGCAACACCTGAAATCCTGCGGCGGCCATTTAATCTTGTTCTAGATTTTTTGATGTAATCAAAATCGAAAAGTCGTAGTTGTCAAATGTTCCTCTGTACACCAATTCTTTGGCTCCTGTTTCGTTGAGAAAACCCGTGTTGACGATTCTTTTTCCTAGCAGAGACACGTGTTTGATCAGAGCTTGCAGTTTTTCGGGAGTGATCTTGGGTTTCCAGGCGTTGATGTTGTCGATAGTACCGTCGTGTCTCACTTGAAAAGAGAAATCGCGCATTGTCTTAAGCAAACAAGATGATGCAGATGCAGACAAGAGACAAGCAGAGAGAGGCGATGATCAAAATCCAAATGGCATCGTCCATGTCACCCATTCTTTTCCTGTCTCTGCTTTTATAGTTTTTTCGGCAGAATGGCGTGCCAACCAGACCATCGTGTCAACATTCCAATTCCCATATTGTTGTATGAACGCTGCTTGCGAATAATAGAATGATCGTTGGAATCGTGTCATCTTATCAAGATTAGTAAGTCGTGACAGCAACAACAACACTCTGGTGATGTTGACGCCACCGCGTCTCATAATAGTCCGCAATCATTATTTTCAATTCGTCAGGCAGCGCGTTGCAGCAATCCAGCAGTTGATCCATTTCTGTCTCAATCAGTAAAACGACCGGGACATTGGCACTCTTTTATCTCGGCAGATCGCGTGGCGCGTTCCATCCGTGTGAAAGGTCCGTCACGCATCCGCAACGATCGTCCTGTCGTGTGCAGAAGCTTGTGTCTCCGGCACAACCCAGCAGGACATGATGCCAAAAAGGGACAACAGAAACCACCATTGCAGATCATTGCGTGTTTTCTACAAAAATCCCATTGATGATGGACATGATTGGTGCAACCAATCTGACGACAATGAAACAATTGGAAACCGTAGACAATCATTTTTTTGAGCAAATCAAAAACACCACCAAAAGGGTGTTCTCTATTTATATTTTTTAATCGATGAGTTCCATCACGTTACCCGCACGGCAGATCGCCAACGCGTCATAGTGAACATAGACGTCACAGCGTTTGCTGACAGGGGCACCATTCAACGTCACCGACAACGAGATATCCGATTGTTCTTCTCCGTTGATACCGGAGACTTCCATACCATTGGACGTCTCCAATTCGACAGCCATGATGAACTTGTTACCAATATTGGCCGCAGACGATGCCGATCCGTTGGCCGCACCATAGGTGGACCAATGGCGGTACGAGATCCGTTGGCCCACAGAGTAGTCACCCAAGGTGTTGAGCGCCTTCTGGAGCTCCATCATGGCTTCAGCTGCACCATAGCGACAGTCTACAGGCTGAGACGGGTAGTAACGTCCACCGATACGCCATTGGTACTGCAAGACCGTTGAGCCAGGGGTACCGCTGCCATCGGATTGGATGGCCGCATCAAAGAAGAAGATACCCGAATCGGTGGTGTAGCTGTAGGATTGGTCACGGATGACAGCAAACACAGACTTGATCGATCGGTGACGGGTTTGGATCTGCAAGGTGTTGCTGGAACCTGTCAAGTTCAACGTGTGGTAGGTGAAGGCATTGAACTTGATGGGAACACCGGAGGGACTGTTGAGAGCGGTCTGGAACGCTTGGTCATAGAGATCGCTGAAGGTGAGCAAGTTCAAGACAAAGTTGACGTTGGTGACCTGGTAGGTGACCACAGGGGTCTGTCCTGATTGGGGCACAACATACATGCACTTTGACGCTGGGGCCAAGTACAATTCGAGGGCCATCTGGGACGCCAACCATTGGAGCGGCCAGTTCTTGGCGGTCATGGAGACACCGGTGTTCAACAAGATCGTGTAACGGCGCGTGGTGGAGGAGGAGGACCTCACCTGCGAACCAGAGCTGTTGTACATGGCGCCCGCCAAATCTTGAAGGATTTGTTCGCCAGACACGACCAACGATGTGCTGGGCGGGTCGGTGACCAATTGCATCCCTTGCTCGTGTTCGAGACAGGAGATGGCCACACCTTCGGTGATGGTGCCTGTGGATTCGGACCAATCGCGACCACAGCCGGCTTCCAGCAACAGACGATCGATACCGTCGGAGTGCATGGTATCCTCCAATGGCAAACCTCCGTACAACCAGTTCTTGCGCTCAAAGATCGATTGGATACCCTGCTGGAAACGCACGCTCTTACACGTGGTGGCGTCATATCCGCTCAATGTCACATCCAATTCCAAATAAGATTCACGGGCGTTCCAGTATCCCTGAGGTGGAAGCTCGATACGGATCTTGTCTCCGGGGTTGAAGGTGTTGGCATTCTTGGGTGGGATCTTCACTGTCGATTGAAACGATTTGATCGCCTGAGACGGGGGTGGGTAAGACGCCGAAAACGGCACGGTCTCGGGGGCCTCGCTGTAGTAACGGAAATGGGAGCTCATGATTTTGTCGTCGTGTGGATACTAGTTCCTGTAGATTATTTTTGCGATTTCTTCTTGAATTTGAGTGGTCGCACAGGTTTCGGAGTTGGTTGATCCACGTCCATGGGATCGTCCTTGTACTGCGGATCAATGTCTGCGGCATCATTGATGTAAGCAGACACATTGGCTCGCTGAATCGCGTTCAAACCTCGTGTGCTTGTGACAGTGGGGATCTCCGTCACGCGTTCCAGACGTTCATGCGATCCTGTGCGGGAGATATGGGACATATGCTGATCGATGTCCATGGGAACGGTTTGAAAGACGCTGTTCACAGGTCGCATGTCCGCCGGCGGTTCTGAGGTATCCATCTGACGATCTTTGAGTTTGGTCAAAAGACGGTTATTCACAGTATCGCGAAAGTCGATCTGTTTGGACGATTGGAGCTTGATCATGTCCTTTTCCCATTCCTTGGCATCACTTTTACCGACATACGGCTCAAGATCGTTGGCTACATCCTTGATCTTGTTTTTCACAATGATCCGATGTGGCGCCGGCATAATGGGACGTGCCGTCATTTTTTCGTAGGCGACATCGATAGGTTTTTGAACACGTCTGTCGATATACTCTGCTTGATGGGTTTCCATACGGGTGGCACGGACCTGATTTTTCTCAAGATCCCCCGCAAGGTATTTCTCCTTACCCAAACGAGAAATCTCCTTCAGACCCTGAACACCGGGATTCTCCTCTTTCCGGATCACCGGTCCGCTATCGTGTCTGCTGGCATTTCTCAAAGCGCGACCCGCTGCCAAAGGATTCCCTGATGCTACTGCTGATGTCACCTCAACCGTTGTCAAGGTCTTGTCCAAAGCCGCTCCCGCATTGATGCGATACCCCTTCTTGTAAGCATAGATCCCACCCGCCACAGCTGCGACACCTCCCAAGATCCCCGCCGCCCATTTCAATCCCTTTTTCCAGCCAGGCTCCTGAGGCGGTGGATCTTCGGCCGGAGCCGGGGTTGGATCACTCTCAGCAATGGGGACAGGTTCAGGTTGTTGTTTCTTGCGACGAATAGCAGGCATGATCGGTTGTTTACCAACTTTGCCTTATATTTTATTTTCAATAATCGGTGATGTCAAAGATCTTTTCCGCTTTGCCCTTTTGCATCGTTCCTCCTTTCTTGTACAGCTGGCGTGCTCCGGCTCCCAGCACAGCGGCTCCCACCAATCCGCCAGTGACGCCGGCCAACACCTTTTTCCAATTGCTACCTTTCTCTGGTTTGGGATGTGCTGCTTGATCCATGTGAAGTTTATTGTTTGGTGCGGAAAAAATTCTGTTCTCAAAAAGTATAAATTGGCAACAATGGTGCAACCTTTCTACCCGTTCGACAATTCCGACAACGTCCAGGATCTCGGTACATCCACATCTAGGTTCAAGGATCTCTACTTGTCTGGTCAAATCATTGGTCCCACTTTGACTCTACCCACCTCCAAACCCGCGAACCCGATTGCCGGCACCGCTGTCTTTGACATCAAAGCGAAACAGCTTCTTCTTTTCGACGGTAAAACATGGCAAACTATTTCAGTCGATGCACCAGTGACACAACCTACCAACCCCCCTACCGCTGCACCATCGACCACGCCCAAGATATAGTGGAATCTCTCCCTGATCCAGAAGATGCTGTTTACTATGCGCAGGACATGCTAGAACAGCTTGAGCAAGAAATGCTCTTTCGCATCTTTTGTCTCCACCATGCCTACTACCGCAAGGTGTTGGCTCAATTGTCTGCGAGACAAAAAGTATAAATAGAGAGGCGCAGATCGCTGCTTGTTCCCAAAAACTTTATTCATGTCATGTCTCAGTGTACCATTTGCACTTATCCGCTCTCTGATAATGGTTGCTGTCGCTTCTGCGGTTTTGTTCCCCTTAATCTGGATTTACGGTGAGTTTGTAGCCAAACTCACGATTGCAATGTGAAAATTTGACTCCAAATTTTCAGGATTCCTTATCCTCAGTGCTGTGGTTATATCACTCACGATGCAGCTGACCTCATCTGTGAATCGTGTGGCAAGATCGTCGGAGCCGTCGATCTCGTGGCGGACAAATATGCCCATACCTCTCATGACGATGCCCCGGGTTGTGGAGGATCCGAACCCCTGGGTCCCGAGCTCTACCTCCCGCTCACAACGAAAAGCAAGCATTCCCGATCCGACTACTTTGCTGACATCATCCAGCGTTACCAAGGCCACACCCAGCGTCTCAAGCCCATCCCGGGTTTCATCATCCACCACCTTAAGTGTCTCCAGCTCGATCTCGCCGACCCCGATCTACCGACGCTCATCGTTCATGAATTGGGTAAGTTTGTAGCTAAACTTACCGACCAGTGTGTAAAATGGCTACATTTTACAGGTCAGTTCCCGCGTCATGCGAAACTCTACAAAGAGGTCTACACGATCATCCTCCTGATTGGTGGACGGCGCAACGTTCTGGAACCCTGGCAGCAGTATGTCCTGCACCAGCAGTTCAAGGCCATGGATATTGTTTTCAAGGAACTCCAGTGGTCGGGCGATTATGGTGATCGCAAGAGCTTTCTCAACTATTGGATGTGTCTGGACATCATGATGCAAGATCAGGGTTGGACCTCGATCTATAACGTGCCCGGCATGAAGGGCCAGAAACAGAGGGACACTTTTCGATCCATGTTCGAAAAAATCCAGCAGGTAAAAATACATCGCCCCAGACCATGGCCACGGTGAGCCATATCCTCCAGAACCTCAAGACCTTGTGCAAGGTCGTCATCTTTTGCTCATCGACCTGCTGTGGCAGTAATGCCGAGGTGGATCCGACCATTGGAGAAGAAGATGTGGATACATACGAAAAAGAAAAGGAAAAAGAGCCTCTATTAAAACACGTCAAATCCTATGCCTCGCTCCCTAGACTCGGCTCAGGGGAACAAACTTGTTCACATTGAAGATGATCGAACACGCATGACGGCAGTGGAGATCGTATCCCACTGGTCCGTACTGCACGCCAGCGATATCCAATTCGCGCATGGCGTCGCCCAGCCTTTTGACAACCGAACCTGTCATCATCGGGTAGACCGTTGTGGTGCATCGATCGGTGATGACGGCACGCCGTCCTTTCGCCATGTAACGCACCGGTTCCCCTTTCATCGACATCATATACAAAATAAATGCCGATTTGACATCTTCTGGGACCCCTTGTTTGTGTCCGACTTTCACTGTGCTGAGATGAACGTGGAATTTGTTCTTGTTGAATCCAAAGGGGGCTTCGATCTGACTGTAGGCTGTCATCATCTCCCTCAACTCGATCTCATTCTCCACTGGAATGCTGATCGAATGATCGCAGACGTTGTTGAGCATCACCGCTGATTTGGTGGCTTCCTCGCTGACCGGGAGAGGAATGACCGCATGAATCTCCTTGTCGTGAATCTTGCTGGCGATCTCCGACAAGGTCAAGGTGACACCATCGAATCCGACACCAACGCTAAAATCGATCTGAGCCCCATCAAAGAAATGACGTTTCATCAGATCCGCCAACGAGGCCACAAACGTTTCCCGCGTCTTGGGATCGTCCAGAATATCGCTGAGTTTCACGTCCTCCTTCTCATCCGAGCCGGGGACATTCACCACGATCTTGATCCAGGGAAAGATCTTCTTGTATTCCCTGACGTAATCGATCAAGCCCGCCATTGTCACCGTCTTGACGCTAGGATGCCTGTTGCCTTCCTCAATGCCTTCATCCGAAAACGTGACGTAACCTTCTTTGTTGTAGCTGATGGGCCCGTAGACGATATGCGTTGTGTTCTTTGTCACCACTCCGGGTTCCGTCTCCAGTCCTTTCTCGTGGGTGTTGATGATGTATTCCAGAGAGTGGAGACCCAGCTGGACCGCACGGTACGCGTTCTCCCGCGGGCGTTCATCGGTGTTGATCATTGTCACGCTGGTCCATCCTTGGGACAATGCGTGCTGAGATTGTCTGACCACGGCGGTCTCACTGCTGGGCTCCGGCTGATTCTCTTTGCCGGCAGCAGCCTTGCCCTTGCTTGCGTCACCGCGCGCAGTTCTTGAAGAACCTCGTTTTCTTTTTTTCGACGAATCAGCGCCAGGATCAAGATGAACTTGCTGACAATCATTCCCAGCAGGCTGGCTATTGTGATCACCAGTTGAAGCGTGTTGTTGATTGAAACTGGATCCATCTTTCGCAGGTTGCAAGACAAGTCCTTCGTTGTGTGACAGTATTGGCACAGAATGTTTTTCGAGGCACCGGAGACACACGAACTCGTGAGGATCTTCAGGCAGGCGGAACGGAAAATAGACGGTCGTGTCAGTCGGTTGCAAGCAGCGGTCGCAGCGTGGTGGCATGATGAATCTATAAAAATCTATAAAAAGAAAGAGAGCGGGGGTGTGCGGAGTTTCAAAAAACAACCTGCCCTTTTTATACTTTATCTGATGTCTTTGTTTGGAAAGAACTTGCAAGGTCTGTTGCTATGGGAGGGTGACGTTGATTCCGACAGCATACGCGTCAAAGATACTTTTGTACCGTACCGCGATCTCAGTTTGGATGTGGGGCATGCTGCTTCTCGGTTCCGCAATGCGTATATCCAGGGTCTTGTGACCACATCTTTGACTGCTGCCGACGCAACAAGCATCGCCCTCAACAACCATTTGGTGCCAAATACAGACAACACCGTCAATCTGGGGTCAGCCATCAAGCAGTATGAGAATGTTTATGCCCACAACCTGTACAAAGATGGGGTCCAGGTTGTGGCCTCAAACGAGCTTCCCACGTACTCTATTCCCTTGGTCGAGACCCTCAACAATGTCGCGCTTCAGTACGATGACATCACCCTCAAGGTCTCTGGGGGTAAACTGTATGTTGCCTCTGTTGCCACAGCAACCGGTAACCTCTACGCCCAGTCCCCTCTCGATTTGACGACAACCGTCGGGGGAGATCCTCTCATGGTTCTGGACACGGACTCGACCTTGGGTGTCGTCGCCAGTCAGCTCACTGTTCACTGGGCAGAGCTGCCTGTCAATGCTCCCCTGACCAACATCTCCGGTTCCATAGGTCTCGACATCAATGAACCCCTTTTTGTCGATGGAGACAACAAGCTCAACGTTTATGTGGGAGAAGGTCTCGACATAGTCCCACAGGATGGTGTCGACAAGATCACCGTCGATGTCGACCATCGTTCCATCAAGGTTGCCGACGAAAGCATCGACCCCTTGGCTCACATCGATCCCGGTTCCCTGTATGTCGAACCCGATGAGCTCATCTTCCTGGGGAATGGTCTTCACCAACCGCAAAAGCTTGCTGATCTCGCGACACACACAATGTTCCTCGCCGTCGATCTCGCCACAGGAAGTGGCCTTGATTTCACAACAGGAGTCTCAGGCGGTGGTCTCAAGATCGCTGATCAGGGTTCGGGGCGCATTCCTTTTTTCAGTGGTGGTTTCATCACCAGCGATGCGGACTTGACGTATTCCGCTCTTGGTCTCAACGTCAATGCCGCCACCACACGGACCCTGACTCTCAAATCCAACGATCCTGCTCTGCCTACAGAACTCAAAATGACCACGGAAGGTGTCAACGTGCTCGACATCTCCGCCATCGATTCCGTGATCACCGGACGAATCGGAACAGCGGCCACACCCATCCTCGGTTTCACAGCCGCCGATGGTTTGAACAAACTCACCTTTGGACCCAATGCCAACTACGGTTGGCGCGTTGAGACCTTGGAAGGGGCCGTCACGAGCATGACGCTTCAGGGAGCCGAGGTCGGCTGTCGCTTCAACATGATGTCGCCTATCGGCTACACCTGCATGACCATGTCTGCCATCGATACCATTTTCAGATGTACATTCGGTAATGACGCCTTCCCTATCTTATCGATCAGTGGAGCCGAGGGTGCCAACTACGTCAAGTTCGGAGCGCTCATCTCCCCCGGTTGGAGCATCGAACAGGTCGAGGGAGTGACCAACATGAACCTTACGGGAGCGGCCACTGTAGAAGGTGATTGCAACGTGGGTGGAGCGTTGACCGTGGAAGGGGAT